>Ga0265339_10002052_pt1 | contig 14798 bp, 13 predicted proteins | sample 4CB219metaG_FD_202085 | JGI IMG/M metagenome (GOLD analysis project Ga0265339, IMG submission 202085) | Rhizosphere microbial communities from Carex aquatilis grown in University of Washington, Seatle, WA, United States - 4-CB2-19 metaG | ecosystem: Host-associated > Plants > Roots >...
GTACACCCCACCCCGCTCGCTAACGCGAGCGACCCTCCCCCTCCAGGGGAGGGTGAATTGGAGCGAATCTTCTTGGCGATCGCAAGGGAACAGACTAAACCGCGCTTTCGCCCTCGTGCTGGAAGCCGAGATAGCTTGCGGCGACCCGCGTGTCGGCCGCAATGTCGCTCGCCGCTCCCTGCAGGATGAATTCGCCGAGCTCCATCACATAGGCACGGTCGGCGATCCTGAGCGCCGCCTGTGCATTCTGTTCGACCAGGAGCACGGAGACGCCGCTCGCGCGCAACTCGCCGATGGTCCTGAAGATGTCGGCGACGATGATCGGCGCGAGCCCCAGACTCGGCTCGTCCAGCATCAGCAGTTTCGGCGCGCCCATCAGGGCGCGTCCCATCGCCAGCATCTGCTGCTCGCCGCCCGACAGCGTGCCCGCCAGTTGCCGGCGGCGCTCCTTCAGCCGTGGGAACAGCGCAAAGACCCGCTCCAGCGAGCTTGCGGCGGCCGCCGTCGCGGCGCGGAAGGCGCCGAGCCTGAGATTGTCCTCGACGCTCATGGTGACGAAGAGTTCGCGATGTTCCGGCACCAGGCTTAGCCCCAGGCCGACGCGGTCTTCGATCTCGATCCGCGCCAGATCCTGGCCCGCGAAGGCGACGCGGCCCTTCAGCGGCATGATGCCCATCACGGCGTTGAGCAGCGTGGTCTTGCCGGCGCCGTTGGCGCCGATGATGGTGACGATCTCGCTGCCGGCCACCGTCAGCGACACCGAGCGCACCGCCTCGACCTTGCCGTAGGCGACATGCGCGTCCGAAACCGACAGCAGCGCGCTCATGCGGCGGCTCCGAGATAGGCCTTGATGACTTCGGGATCGCTCCTGATCGCCTCCGGCGTGCCTTCGGCGATCTTGGTGCCGAAATCGAGCACCACCACGCGATCGGCGAGATCCATGACAAAGCCCATGTCGTGCTCCACCAGCAGCACCGACATGCCGCCGTCGCGCAACTGACGCAGCAGGGCGGCGAGCCGCTGCTTCTCCATGTGCCGCAGACCCGCCGCCGGCTCGTCGAGCAGGAGCAGCATCGGGTCGGCGCACAGTGCGCGCGCGATCTCGACGATGCGCTGCTGGCCGAGGGACAGCGAGCCCGCGGGCTGGTCGATCTGATCAGACAGCCCGACCCGCTCGATCTGCCGCGCCGCCTCTGCGAGCAGCCGTGACTCGTCGGCGCGGTCGAGGCGCAGCATGCTGGAGACCGCACCCGCAGTCCCTCGCAAATGTGCGCCGATCGCGACGTTTTCCAGCACGCTCATGTCCGGCACCAGCTTCACGTGCTGGAAGGTTCTGGAAATGCCGAGCCTGACCACGTCCTGCGGCGGCGCGTTGTGAAGCCGCTTGCCGAGCACGGAAATGCCGCCGCTGGACGCGGCCAGAACGCCGGTGATCAGGTTGAAGGTCGTGCTCTTGCCCGCGCCGTTCGGGCCGATCAATGCGACGATCTCGCGCGAGCCGACCTCGAAGGAGACGTCGTTCACCGCGATCACGCCGCCGAACTGCTTGCACGCCTTGTCGATCTGCAACAGCATATCGGGCCCGGCGGGCGCTCTCGGGCGCGGAGGCAGGGCGAGCTGTGGATCGGGGCGCTTGCGGCGCGGCTTGAGCGGCAGCCACGACAGCAGCCAGGGCCAGACGCCGCTCGGGGCGAGTTGCAGCAGCGCCACCAGCAGGATTCCGAACACGATGATCTCGAGCTGGCCCTCGCCGTGCAAGAGAAGCGGCAGATAGCTCTGCAGGATCTCCTTCAGCACGACCACGATGGCGGCGCCCAGCACGCCGCCCCAGACGTAGCCGGCCCCTCCGACCACCGCGATGAACAGATATTCGATGCCGGCCTCCGCGCCGAACGGGGTCGGGTTCACGGCGCGCTCGAAATGCGCGTACAGCCAGCCGGAGAGGCCGGCCAGCACCGCCGCGTAGATGAAGACCAGGAGTTTGGCGCGCGGCGCATGGACCCCGAAAGCCTCGGCCGCGATATGGCCGCGCCGCAGCGCGCGGATCGCCCGTCCGGTCCGGGAGTCCAGGAGATTCACGGTGAGCAGCGCCGCGATCAGGACCGCCAGCCAGATCGCGTAATAGATCGTGCCGGGATCGATCATCTTCAACGCGCCGACCGACAGCGGCGGGATGCCGGAGATGCCGTCGTTGCGGCCGAGGAATTCGAGCTTGCTGAACAGATAGAACAGCCCCAGGCCCCAGGCGAGGGTGCCAAGCGGCAGATAGTGGCCCGACAGCCTCACGGTGACCAGGCCGAGCAGAACGGCGGCGAGCCCGCTGACCAAAAGCGACAGCGGCAATGTCAGCCAGGGCGAGATGCCGTAGGCAGTCGTCAGCACCGCGGTCGTGTAGGCGCCGAAGCCGCAGAACGCCGCCTGGCCGAAGGAGGTCAGGCCGCCGACGCCGGTCAGCAGCACGAGGCCCATGGCGACCAGGGCGGCGAGCCCGATATTGTCCAACAGCACGATCCAGAACGGCGGCATCTGCGGCACAAACGGGATCGCGGCCATTGCCAGCGCGAACAGAACAACCGGCAGCCGCTCTTGCATCGCGCGTCAGTCCTTCTCTTCCTCGACCGCGGGTGCCGCAAGCGAGCGCAGCAGAAGAACCGGGATGATCAGCGTGAAAACGATGACCTCCTTGAAATTGCTGGCGTAGAAGGACGAGAAGGCCTCGACGATGCCGACGCCCAGGGCCGCGATTGCAGTCAGCGGATAGCTCACCAGCCCGCCGATGATGGCGGCGATAAAGCCCTTCAGCCCGATCAGAAATCCGGTGTCATAATAGAGCGTTGTGATCGGCACGATCAGAATTCCGGAAAGCGCTCCGATCAGGGACGCGAGCACAAAGGCGATCTTGCCCGACAGCGCGGTTCTGATGCCGACGAGACGTGCGCCCAGCCGGTTGACCGCGGTGGCGCGCAGCGCCTTGCCGTACACGGTCAGGCCGAAGAACAGCCAGAGTCCGACAATGAACGCGACGGTCAGGGCATAGACGGCGATGCTCTGGCCGCTGAAGCGCAGCGCGCCCGCCGTGAGCGCCGTGTCGTAGATCGTCGGGCCGCGCTGGCCTTCGGCGCCGAAGAACAGCAACCCCAGCCCCTCCAGCGCGAGATGGCAGCCGACCGAGGCGATCAGGAGCACCAGCACCGACGTGTGCGCAATAGGCTGGAAGGCGAGGCGGTACAGAAACAGCCCGATCAAGGTCACGATCAGGAGCGACAGCGCGATGGGAACCGCGATCGGCGGATGACGGCTCACGAACCAGTTGGTTAGTGCGAGCACGATGCAGGGCAGCACGATATCGATCGCGAAGGCGCGGCCGAGGCGCTTGAGTTGCATCGCGCGGCGCGCGGCGAACAGATCGGCCGCGAAGGCCGCAATCCCCATCGCGACCGCAAGCTTGGCCGTGCCCGGCATCTGGCCCGAGGCCAGCGAGGCGTAGGTCAGCGCGCCATAGGTGACGAACTCGCCCTGGGGAATCAGGATGACCCGCGTCACGGCAAACACCAGCACCAGCGCGAGCCCGAGCAGGGCGTAGACCGCGCCATTGGTGATGCCGTCCTGGATCAGGAACAGCATGATCGTGGTGTTCAACCCTGGCGCTCCCCTTAACGCGGCCCCGCCGGGCCGACGTCCCTTGCGGCAGTTGAAACAGGCTGCCGGTGTTTGATATGTTGAATAACAATTATCAATTATAATCTCAAGGCCGCCGCGCGGCGCGTCTTTTCCGCCTCAGGACATTGCGAGTTCGCCGCCATGACTGTTTCAAAGACCGTGATGGCGGATGCCGGCAAGGCCCGCAAGGCGGTGGCCGAGGGCAGCGAAACTGCGGCGCTGCAACTGGGCGAATTGTCCGAGCTGCTCGGCTACGCGCTCAAGCGCGCGCAATTGAAGGTGTTCGAGGACTTCTTGCGCTGCGTCGCACCGCTGCAATTGACCCCGGCGCAGTTTTCGGTGCTGCTGCTGCTCGAGAGGAATCCCGGCCGCAATCAGACCGAAATCGCCAATACGCTCGGCATCCTCAGGCCGAACTTCGTCGCGATGCTCGATGGCCTGGAGAGCCGCGACCTCTGCACGCGGATGCGCTCGAGCAACGACCGCCGCTCGCATATTCTCATCCTCACCGACAAGGGCAGGGCGGTGCTGGCGCGGGCGAAAAAGCTCGTGGCCTCGAAGCACGAGGCGCGCCTGAACGAGTTGCTGGGACCGGCCAATCGCGCCGCCCTGCTTGCGATGCTGACCAAGATCGCCGACGAATTTTGATTCGGAGCCGTGATTGCCGGTATCCCGAATCCGAAGTTCGCATTTAGAAGTTCTCGTGAAGGACTCGCAGCGAAAGCGGACTTCTGGTGAGCTTGGCGGCGCCTGGTCTGTTGCCGGAAAAGCTCAACCATGACTTCGACCGGCGGACGACGCCTGGAGGTCTTTTTTCTGCCCTAACAGGAACAAACGGCTCAACAAATCTCAGACGATAGCGCGGTGATAGTAAGGGGGACGACGTCAATGTTGCCCAATCGAAGCGCTGTTTACAGTCCCGAAGAACTCTCCCTTCTGGGACAGGTCCTCGATCAGGCGGTGGAGTCGTTGCCGCCTGGTATGCGTACGACGTCCAATCGCGTGGAGATCGCAAGGAAAATCCTGGCCTGCGCAGCGACAGGCGAGCGAGACCCGGTTGAACTTGAGCTGGCCGGGGTGATGAATTTGAAGATCACTGCCGCGGCGTGATGGATTGAGCCTTCCGGCTCCGCAGTGACCTGGACGAGCCCCCTGCGCCTCTGCGTGCGGGCGCCAACATCACTTCCGCGATGGTCCGATCATTGTTGAAAGAACTTGCTTCACGCTTGAGCACGAGATTCTTGCGCGCTGCCGGTCCGTGCCACGCGTAGCGAGGGGCACGTCAATCCACGCAAGATCGGCGCGTCACGCAAAATCAGCCGGCGATCTGGTCACCCGACGCGGCCGGTCCAACGCGATTTAATTAGAAATTGAAGAAAACCTGACCCCGATTTTCTAAGCCCGTATTTATACGGTCTTAGAATTTGAGAGTTAGATCATGCGACGGAACATCCGTGCAGGCCTCCCTCGGTTCCAGGGACAGAGAGGTAGAACAATGAAAGCAATCGTTTTGAAGTTTTGGCGGGACCAGTCTGGCGCCACCGCCATCGAATACGGGCTGATCGCGGCCGGGATCTCGCTTGCTATCATCGCGGTGGTGAACGGCATCGGCACCAACCTCAATGCCAAGTTCGACTCGATCAACAGTGCGATCGGACAGTAATCAGACCATCCGAAGAACTTCCCTGAAACCGGGCGATCTCATCGCCCGGTTTTTTTCTTTGTAAAATTGCCCTGTTGCGCCGCAGCCCGATCTTCCTGCCGGTTAAGTGCGCGACGATTCGGACCATGCCCCGCACTGATGTACAAAGCATGCTAATTGATGCTTTACACATGAATATAGCTGTAGTACGCGTGAAGTCTCACAGCTGAAAGCTTCGTGCCTGGAGGCGTCAGTCCATGATCACCGCCGCGCAGCTTCGCGCCGCTCGTGCTCTGCTTGGGATAGATCAACGCGAGCTCGCGCAGCGTTGCGGGCTGTCCGTGCCGACGATCCAGCGAATGGAAGCCTCCGAAGGCGTCATCCGCGGCAATGTCGACTCGCTCATGAAGCTGGTCGAGGCTCTCGGCTGCGCCGGTATCGAACTGATCGGCGAGGGGGCTGCCTCGGGCGGCGGCGGCCGTGGCGTGAGACTGAAGTCATGAGCACCGAACCAGGGGCGAGCGACGTGGCATGAACGCGCGTAACCTGACCGCGATCGGGGGACAGCGGCCATGATGGCGGCGGCGCTGATGTCGGTCGCTGTGCTCCTGGCGCTGGCGCCGGCCGGAATCGCGCTCTCGATGCACCGACGAGGCTCGGTGATTGTCTATGGCGCGAGCCTCGTCGTCTCGCTGACGCTTCTGGTCATCGCACTCCTCAATCTGCTCGACCCCGCCCATCCGATCCTTCGCGCCACCCTGCCGGTCGGGCTGCCGTGGCTCGGCGCCCACTTCCGTCTTGATCCCCTCTCCGCATTCTTTCTGACGGTCGTCAATCTCGGTGGCAGCGCGGCGAGCCTGTTCGCGCTGGGCTATGGCGCGCATGAGCGTTCGCCCGGCCGTGTCCTGCCGTTCTATCCCGCCTATCTCGCCGGCATGAGCCTCGTGGTGCTGGCGGACGATGCATTCAGTTTCCTGGTCGCCTGGGAGTTCATGTCGCTCTCCTCCTGGGCGCTGGTGGTTTCGCATCACCGCGAAGCCGAGAACGTGCGCGCCGGCTACGTCTATCTGTTGATGGCGAGCTTCGGCACGCTGGCTCTGCTGCTCGCGTTCGGCGTGCTGGCCGGCGGCACCGGCCACTATGACTTCGAGTCGATCCGCGCCGCCCGCCCCTCCGCCGCGCTGGCGAGCCTGGTGCTGATGCTGGCGCTGCTCGGCGCCGGGTCCAAGGCCGGCCTGGTGCCGCTGCATGTCTGGCTGCCTTTGGCGCATCCGGCAGCGCCAAGTCACGTCTCCGGACTGATGAGCGGGGTGATGACCAAGGTCGCGGTCTACGGCTTCGTCCGCATCGTGTTCGACCTGCTCGGCCCTCCGGAATGGTGGTGGAGCATCGTCGTACTCGCGATCGCCGGGCCGACGGCCACCATGGGGGTGCTCTACGCCCTGATGCAGCGCGACATCAAGCGCGTGCTTGCCTACTCGACGATCGAGAATATCGGCATCGTCTTCACGGGCCTGGGGTTGGCGCTTGCCTTCAAGGCGGAAACGATGGACTGGGTCGCGGCACTGGCGTTTACCGCCGCGCTCCTGCACATCTTCAATCATGCGACGTTCAAGAGCCTGTTGTTTCTCGGCGCCGGCAGCGTGCTCAACGCAACCGGCGAACGCGACATGGAGAAGCTCGGCGGGCTGATCCATCGCATGCCGCAAACTGCCTTCGCAATGTTGATCGGCTGCGTCGCAATTTCGGCATTGCCGCCCTTCAACGGCTTTGTCTCGGAATGGCTGACATTCCAGGCGATCCTGCTCAGCCCGGCGCTGCCGTCGTGGGGGCTGAAACTGATCATCCCCGCCGTCGGCGGGCTGCTCGCGCTGGCGGCGGCATTGGCCGCGGCCTGCTTCGTGAAGCTCTATGGGATCAGCTTTCTCGGCCGGGCGCGGACGGACGCGGCAGCCGGCGCGGCGGAAACCGACCGCTATTCGCTGACGGCCCTGTTCGTGCTCGCCGCGCTCTGCCTGATTGCCGGCATTTTTCCCGGCCTGTTCATCGACGCGCTGGCGCCGGTGAGCAAGGCCATGGTGGGCAACAGCATGCCGCATCAGGCCGGCCTCGAATGGCTGACCATCGTGCCGATCGCCGAGAGCCGCAGCTCCTATAACGGGCTGTTGGTATTCGCCTTCGTCTTGCTGTCGGGCTCGATCGCCGCGCTCGCCATTCACCGCCTGGCATCCGATCGGCTGCGCCGCGCTCCGTTCTGGGACTGCGGGTTCCCCGATCCCAGCCCGACGATCCAGTACAGTGCATCGGGCTTCTCGCAGCCGATCCGCCGGGTCTTCGGCACGGTGATGTTCCGTGCGCGCGAGATCGGCGAGATGCCGCCGCCGGGTTCGGCGCTGCCGGCGCGGCTTGTGGTCGAAATGCAGGATCCGGTCTGGGAGACCTTGTACGCGCCGATCGCCAAGGGCATCGCGTTCGCAACCGAGCGGATCAATATCCTGCAGTTCCTCACCATCCGCCGCTACCTCGCCCTGGTGTTCGTGGCGCTGGTGCTGCTGCTTCTGGTGCTTGCGATATGGTGATGGTCCTCGATCTCATCTCGCAAGGCGGCCAGATGCTGCTGGTGCTGCTGCTGGCTCCGCTTCTGACCGGTTTCATCCGCAAACTGAAGGCGCTGCTTCTGCGCCGCCGTGGTCCGCCGCTGCTGCAGCCCTACCGCGATCTGATCCGGCTGATGCGCAAGGATGTGGTGCTGGCGGAGTCTGCCTCCTGGCTGTTCCGCGTCATTCCCTACATCATTTTCGCCGGCACCTGGGTTGCGGCGTCGCTGGTGCCGACGTTCGGCAGCGGGCTGATGTTTTCCTGGTCGGCCGACCTGATCGCCATCATCGCGCTGCTCGGCAGCGCCCGGTTCTTCCAGGCGCTTGCCGGGCTGGATGTCGGCACCAGTTTCGGCGGCATCGGCTCCAGCCGCGAGGTGATGATCGCCTCGCTCGCGGAGCCCGCAATCCTGATCACCGTGTTCGCGGTGGCGATGATCGCCGGCTCGACCCAGCTCTCGACCATCGCCGAGTTCATGGAATCGAGCGCCGTGGGCTTGCGCGTGTCGCTGGGGCTTGCGCTGTTCGCGCTGATCATCGTGGCGATCGCCGAGAACGGCAGAATTCCCATCGACAATCCGGCGACCCATCTCGAGCTCACCATGGTGCACGAGGCCATGGTGCTGGAATATTCCGGCCGCCATCTGGCGCTGATCGAGCTGTCGTCGTACCTGAAGCTCCTGCTGTACGTGTCCCTGATCGCCTGCATGTTCCTGCCGTGGGGCGCCGCCGCGGCGCACGCGAGCGTCCCGGCGCTTGCACTCGGCGCCGTCGCCTACGTGGTGAAGCTCGCGGCCTGCGGCTGTCTGCTCGCGATCTTCGAAACCTCGATCGCCAAGATGCGGGTGTTCCGAATCCCGGAATTTCTGGGCGCGGCTCTCATGCTCGCGCTGCTCGCCACTCTCCTGCGGTTCGTATCGGGGAGCCTGTAATCATGCACGGGCTGGAATTCGACGTCGCCCATCTGCTCGCCGGCTCGCTGGTACTCGCGAGCTTCATGATGCTCTATCAGGACCGGCTCTACGCGCTGCTCAACGTCTATGCGCTGCACGCCTTTGTGCTGGCCCTGTCGGTGGCCTGGCAGGCCTTCGTCCAGCAGGCGCCGCACCTTTATGTCACCGCCTCGATCGCGCTCATCTTCAAGGCGATCATCATTCCGGTCGCCTTGCACCGCATCGTCGTCAAGCTCGGCATTCACCGGGAAATCGAGACCGCCGTCAGCGTCGGGCTGACGATGCTCGGCGGGATCGGCCTCGTCGCGCTGTCGATGGTCGTGATGCTGCGCGTCACCCCGGGCGCGGACGCACTGGCGCGCGAGGATCTCGCCTTTGCGCTCTCCGTCGTGCTGCTCGGGCTGTTGATCATGGTGACGCGCCGCAACGCCGTGAGCCAGGTGGTCGGCTTCATGTCGCTGGAGAACGGCCTGGTGCTGGCTGCGACCGGGGCCAAAGGCATGCCGCTGGTGGTCGAGATCAGCGTCGCCTTCTCGGTGCTGATCGCCTTCATCGTGATCGGGATCTTCCTGTTCCGCATCCGCGAGCGCTTCGACAGCGTCGACGTCCGCGCCCTCGATCGTTTCCGTGGAGAGCGGCGATGACTTTCGACGCGCTCGCCGCCATCCTGTTGATCCCCGCGGTTTCGGCCGCAGTCCTCGCGCTGCTCCCGGATTACCGGGCCACGGCCGCGCTCAACGTGGTCGCGGCTCTCTTCACCTTCGTGACCGCGCTGTCGTTGTTCGTGGTCGAGCCGGTGTCCGGGCAGTACCTGCTGGTCGACGACCTCAACAAGGTGTTCATCGTTCTGACCACCTTCGTCGGCTTCACCACCTCGGTGTTCAGCGCGAGCTATATCGGCCACGAGATCGAGGTCGGCAGGCTCACGCCCGCGTTCGTGCGCTTCTATCACGCGATGTACCAGACGCTGATGTTCGCCATGAATCTCGCGATGGTGGCCAACAATATCGGCCTGATGTGGGTCGCGGTCGAGGTCGCAACGCTGACGACGGTGTTGATGGTCGGCATCTACCGCACCCACGAGGCGCTGGAGGCAGCCTGGAAATATTTCATTCTCGGCAGCGTCGGCATCGCTCTCGCGCTGTTCGGCACGATTCTGGTCTATATGGCCGCGCGTCCCGTCGTCGGCGAGGGTACGGACGCCATGGTGTGGACGGTGCTGGTGGCGCGCGCATCCCGCTTCGACCCGGCACTGCTCAATGTCGCCTTCGTGTTCCTGCTGCTGGGTTATGGCACCAAGGTCGGACTCGCGCCGCTGCATGCCTGGCTGCCCGACGCCCATGCCGAGGGTCCGACGCCGATCTCGGCCGTGCTCTCGGGCCTGCTTCTGAATGTGGCGCTCTATGCGCTGTTGCGCTTCAAGATGATCCTGGCGGTCAGCGCCGGCGCCATCGCGCCGGGTCCGCTGATGGTGGTGATGGGCCTGATCTCGGTGATCTTCGCGTCGCTGATGCTGTACCGGCGGCGCGACATCAAGCGCATGTTTGCCTATTCGTCGATCGAGCACATGGGCATCATCGTGTTCGCGTTCGGCATGGGCGGCCCGCTGGCGAATTTTGCCGGACTGTTGCACATGACCATGCACTCGCTGACCAAATCGGCGATCTTCTTCGCCGTCGGTCACATCGCCCAGGTCAAGGGCACGCAGAAGATCGCCGACATCGGCGGTCTGACCGTGACCAACCCGGTGCTCGGCTGGGGACTGATGCTCGGCGTCGTCGCCATCGTCGGCCTGCCGCCGCTCGGCATTTTCATGAGCGAGTTTCTGGTGGTGAGTTCGACCTTTGCGCGCCAGCCATGGCTGGCGGCGATCCTGGTGCTGGGCATCCTGATCGCGCTCGGCGGGCTGTGGTTGCGGGTCAATGCGATCATGTTCGGCGAGCCCAAGGGTACAACGGCGCCGGCGGAGGCCTCCTATCTGCCGATGTTCACCCACCTGGCGCTCGTCTGCATGGCGGGCGTCTACCTGCCGCCCGCGCTGGTCGCGGGCTTTACGAACGTCGCGAGATTGCTGGGGTAGCCGCCGGTGAGCCTCTTGGACAAGATTCCCCATCGCGGCGCGTCGAAGGCGCATCGGCCCTGGCCGCGCGCAAATGTCGGCGAGGAAGGCTGGCTCAAGGCCATCGATCTTCTCGCGGCCGGCGACGTCACCATGCTCGGGTTCTGGGGTGAACCGGCTGCGGTGCATCTGGCGCTGCTCTCGGAGGATTCCGGCGAGATCGCCGTCTTCAGCCTGGACTGCGGCGCCGGACAATTTCCGAGTGTCAGCCGGCGCCATCCCCCGGCGTTGCGGCTGGAGCGAACCATCCGCGACCTGTTCGGCCTCGAAGCCGTGGGCGCAACCGATACGCGGCCATGGCTGGACCACGGCGCCTGGAGCCGGCCCGCTCCGTTTCGCAGGCAGGCGGCGGCGCGCGAAACCGGTCCCTATCGGTTCCTGGCAAGCGAAGGCGACGGCCTGCATCAGGTCGCGGTCGGTCCTATCCATGCCGGCATCATCGAGCCCGGGCATTTCCGCTTCAGCGCCAATGGTGAATATGTGGTGCGGCTGGAGCAGCGCTTCGGCTACGCCCACAAGGGCGTTGAATCGCTGATGTCCGGCGCGTCGCTGGACGACGCGGCGCGGCTCGCCTCCCGCACCTCGGGCGACAGCACGGTCGCTTACGCCCTGGCATTCGCCCGTGCCGCCGAGGCGGCCTTGCAGATCGACGTGCCGGTGCGGGCGCATTACCTGCGGGCGCTGATGGCGGAGCTCGAGCGGCTGGCCAACCATCTCGGCGACATCGGCGCCATCTGCAACGACGCGTCGTTCGCCCTGATGCACGCGCAGACGGGAATCCTGCGCGAACTTTGCCTGCGCGCGGCCGACGTCTCGTTCGGCCACCGCCTGATGATGGACGCGATCGTTCCCGGCGGGGTGGCGCGCGACATTGCGCGCGCCGGCCCGCCTCGGCTCCGCGGCCTGCTCGCAGAAATCCGCAAGGTGTTTCCGCGCCTGGTCGAGCTCTACGACAACACGGCTTCGTTGCAGGATCGAACCGTCACCTCCGGGATCGTGCGGGCCGAGTATGCGCGCCAGTTCGGCGCCGGCGGCTATGTCGGCCGCGCCTGTGGCCGCGCCTTCGATGCGCGGCGCTCGCCCGGCTACGAGCCCTATCAGGACTTGTCGTTCGACGTGCCGGTGTTGGAGGCCGGCGATGTCAATGCACGGGTGTGGATACGCATCCGCGAGGTCGAGCAGAGCCTGTCCCTGATCGACCAGATCCTGGATCGCCTGCCCGAAGGCGAGATCAGGACTCCGGTTCAAGTGCGGGGCCATGTCTCTGAAGGCATGGCCCTGATCGAAGCGTTTCGCGGCGACGTGCTGGCCTGGCTCAGGCTCGACGGCGAGAACCGCATTGAACGCTGCCATCTGCGCGATGCGTCCTGGTTCCAGTGGCCGCTGCTGGAGGCCGCGATCAAGGACAACATCGTCGCCGACTTCCCGCTCTGCAACAAGTCGTTCAACTGTTCCTATTCGGGGGCCGATCTCTAGGTACTCGCGATGCGCAAGACGCTGTTGGAAAGTATCGCCCGCGGTCCGCTGACCGAACCGCCGCCTGCGCCGGACGAAGCGGCGCTTGCGGAACTGGCAGGCAACATCGAGAAGGCGGCGCAGGCCCGGCTCGGCCGCTCGCTCGCGATCCGCGTGGTCGATGCCGGCTCCTGCAATGGCTGCGAGCTGGAAATCAATGCGCTCGCCAATGCCTTCTACGACCTGGAGCGGTTCGGTCTGCGCCTTGTCGCGTCCCCGCGCCACGCCGACGTGCTGATGGTGACGGGGCCGGTGACCGGCAACATGCGCGAGGCGCTGCTTCGCGCCTATAACGCCATACCCGATCCGAAATGGGTGGTTGCGGTCGGCGCTTGCGCCGCCGATGGCGGCCTCTTCAAGGGCAGCTACGCCTGCGTCGGCGGCGTGTCGGACGTGGTCCCGGTCGATCTCCATATCCCCGGCTGCCCGCCGTCGCCGACCACGCTTCTCAAGGGATTGCTGGCGCTGCTGCAGCATGTCGGCAACGCCGGGCGGGGACAACAAGGACCCTCATCCTGAGAGTCTGACTCACGGCAGATTTTGTAGGGTGGGCAAAGCGACTTGTCCGCCGAAGCTCGAAGAGCGAAGGCGGAAGCGTGCCCACCCTTTATGTCATCGTCGTCAGTAGATGGTGGGCACGGCGCTCACGCGCCTCTGCCCACCCTACAAATTCATCGCGCTTTACTCGACCAAAATCGCCCGGATGTCGTTGACATTGGTGAACGTCGGGCCGGTGTGCAGGAGATCGCCGGTTGCCGCGAAGAACGCGGTGGCGTCGTTGTTGTCGAGATAGGCGCGCGGATCGAGGCCGAGCGAGGCCATCCGTTCAAAGGTGCCGCGGTCGATCATCGCGCCCGCGGGGTCGGCGGCGGAGCCCGCGCCGCCGTCGGCGCCGTCGGTATCGCCGGCCAGCGCCGAAATGCCTGAGCTGTCCTTGAGAGACGCGGCGAGCGCCAGCGCGTATTCCTGGTTCGGCCCGCCGCGGCCATTGCCGCGCACCGTGACGGTGAGTTCGCCGCCCGACAGGATCGCAACACGCCGGCCTTGCGCACGCGCCTCGCGTGCGAGCCTTGCGTGGCCGGCGGCAACCTCGCGCGCCTCGCCTTCGAGGTCGGCGCCGAGATCGACGATCTCGTAGCCCGCGTCCTTCGCAAGCCCGATCGCGGCGTCGAGCGAATCCCGGGGCCGCGCGATCAGTTCGAAATGCGCGCGCGCGAAAGCGGGGTCGCCGGCCTTGCAGCTTTCGTTCCCGGGATCGTCGAGCGCGCGGCGGATCGCGTCATCGGCCTCTATTCCGTACTTGGCGATGATGGCGCGCGCGTCCGCAAGCGTGGTCGGGTCGGGCACCGTCGGTCCCGAGGCGATCGCGGAGGGATCGTCGCGCGGCACGTCGGAGATCGCCAGCGTCACGATCTCGGCGAGCCTGCCCGCGCGCGCCAGCCGGCCGCCCTTGATCCGCGACAGATGCTTGCGGACGGTGTTGACCTCGCCGATCGGTGCGCCGGAGCGCAGCAGCGCCCGCGTCAGCTGCTGCTTCTGCTTGAAGCTGACGCCGTCTGCCGGCGCGATCCAGTTCGCCGAACCGCCGCCCGACAGCAGCACCAGCAGGAGATCGTCGGCTTGCGCCGTCTGCGCCAGCCTCAAGGTCTCCTCCGCCCCCTTCAGGCCCGCTTCGTCCGGCATCGGGTGGCCGGCCTCGATCACCTTGATCCGCCGCGTCGGCACGCCGTGGCCGTGGCGCGTCGTTGCAATCCCTGTCAGCCGGGCCGGCTCGAACTGGAGCACATCGAGATAATGCCGCTCGGCGGCGGCAGCCATCGCGGCTGCGCCCTTGCCGGCGGCCAGACAGATCACCCGGCCTTTCGGGATCGGGCGCAAATGCCTTTCCAGCACGGTGTCGGGATGGGCCGCGGCGACGGCGGCGTCGAAGATCGCGCGCAACAGGGGACGTCGGTCGGTCATCTTTCCATGGGGAGCTGGCGGGAAGACATCGCCTTCTCCTTATCCGACCTGGCCGCGGAAAAGCAAACCCCCGCAGGCTGGCGGTCCGATCCTGACATTCGCCTTCCGTTTGGGAGGCATGTTTGCGAATGTTAGAATCAAAGGACCACCAGCCCCGCGGGAGGTGCGGCGCTTCTAAGGCGCGCGAGAGCTCAGCCGCCGACGTCGCCGGAAATGACGTCGCCGAACAGCTCCCACTTCTCGCCCTTGAACCGCATCAGGCGAAGCTGGCTGATCGGAGCGAAATCGGTCGGCGAGGTGTTGATGGTGATGCCGGGCAGCAGCACTTCGGTGCGGAAATTTTTTAGGTT
>Ga0265339_10002054_pt1 | contig 14790 bp, 15 predicted proteins | sample 4CB219metaG_FD_202085 | JGI IMG/M metagenome (GOLD analysis project Ga0265339, IMG submission 202085) | Rhizosphere microbial communities from Carex aquatilis grown in University of Washington, Seatle, WA, United States - 4-CB2-19 metaG | ecosystem: Host-associated > Plants > Roots >...
CGAAATCTTCGAGCTGACGGCGGGAGCGCTCAGCCGGTACGACGACTTTCGCCAGGTCGTCGTCGACTATGCGGCCGAAGCCGCCGTGCACGGGGCTGTGTACCTCGAGGCGATCTTCGCGCCCGGCCTCTGGCGGGGCCTCGACACCGACGAGGTCTTCACCGGCTACTGCGACGGGGCGGCCGAAGCGCGGGAGCTGCACGGCGTCGAGGTGCGACTCACGCCTGACATCCCGACGGTGTACTCCCCGGCGGAGGCGGAGACGATCGCCCGCTACACGGTCGAGTACAGAAACCGCGGCGTCGTCGGCCTCGGGATCGGCGGCCTCGAGTATCCGTCCGAGCCGTTCGAGCGCGCCTTCGCGATCGCGCGCGCGGGTGGGGTGGGATCCGTGCCGCACGCCGGCGAGCTGGCCGGCGCAGAATCCGTGCGCACCGCGCTCGAGGGCCTCGCCGCCGACCGGATCCGCCACGGCATCCGCGCCGTCGACGACGCGGGCCTCGTTCGTGAGCTCGCCGGCCGCGGCACCGTCCTCGACGTGTGCCCGCTCTCCAACCTCCGCACCGGAGCCGTCGCGTCGCTCGCCGAGCACCCGCTGCCGCGGCTCGTCGCCGCGGGCGTCCTCTGCTCGATCTCGACCGACGACCCCGCAATGTTCGACACCGACCTCACCCGAGACTACGAGGCGGCGACGTCCTTCGGCCTCGACCCCCGCTCCTTCTACGAGGCGGGCCTCGCCGGAGCCCTCTGCGACGCCGAGACGAAGGCCCGGCTCCGACTGATCGGCGAGACCTTCGAGTGGCGCTAAAGTCCCGCGAGATGGCGGTGGCGAGAGAAGCGGAGCCGGTCGGCTCGCTCCACGACGCGCGGGAGGCGGGTCTCGATCGCGAGGACCTCCTAGGGATGTACCGGAACATGCTCGTCACGCGCGGCGTCGAGGAGCGCGGGCACATCCTGTACCGGCAGGGGAAGATCCCCGGCTCGTTCTACACGGGCCGCGGCAACGAGGCCGCCGCCGTCGGCGTCGCGACGGCGATGGGCTCCGACGACGTCGGCGCGCCGCTCCACCGCGACATGGGCGTCCACATCACCCGGGGCGTCGAGCCGTGGCGCATCTTCGCGCAGTACATGGGCCGCGCCGACGGGCCGACGAAGGGCCGCGACGGCAACGTCCACATGGCCGACCCGAATCTCGGGCTCATCGCGATGGTCAGCCACCTGCCCGCGATGCTGCCGGTCGCCGTGGGCGCGGGGCTCGCATTCCGCATCCGCGAGGAGCCGCGCGTCGCGCTCGCCTGGTTCGGCGAAGGCGCGTCAGCCCGCGGCGACACGCACGAGGGCATGACGTTCGCCGGCACGCGGAAGCTCCCGGTCCTTTTCGTCTGCGACAACAACCAGTGGGCGTACTCGACGCCGACGCATCTCGAGTACGCGACCGAGCACGTCGCCGACCGCGCGCAGGCCTACGGCTTCGAGGGCGTTGTCGTCGACGGGACGGACATCCTCGCCGTGTACCGCGAGGCGAAGCGCGCGATCGACAAGGCGCGCGCCGGCGGCGGGCCGACGCTGCTCGAGTGCCTGACGCTGCGCATGGAAGGGCACGCCGTCCACGACGACGCGTTCTACGTGCCGAAGGTGATGTTCGAGAAGTGGGCCGAGTCCGACCCGATCGAGCGCTTCCGCACCTGGCTGCGCACGAACATCGAGATGACCGAGGAGGAAGAGGACGAGACCGGGGCCGGGGTGAAGAAGCTCCTCAACGACGCGCTCAAGCGCGCCGAGGACTCCCCGATGCCGGATCCGTCCGACCTCCTGGACGGCGTGTACGCGTCGGTCGAGGACCTCGATACACCTCACCACAAGTAATGGCCGCGCTGACGTATCTCCAGGCGATCTCCGACGGTCTGCGCACCGAGATGCGGCGCGACAAGCGCGTCTTCCTCATCGGCGAGGACGTCGGCGTCTACGGCGGCGCGTTCAAGGTCTCGCTCGGGTTCCAGGAGGAGTTCGGACCGTGGCGCGTCATCGACGCACCGCTCGCGGAGACGGCGATCCTCGGCGCGTGCACCGGCGCCTCGATGATGGGCCTCCGGCCCGTCGCCGAGATGCAGTTCGCGGACTTCATCTCGTGCGCCTGGGACCACCTCGTCACCGTCGCCGCGAAGCAGCGCTGGCGCGCCGGCACTCCGGTGCCGATCGTCGTGCGGCTGCCGTCGGGCGGCGGCTTCTCGGGCGGGCCGTTCCACTCGCAGAACCCGGAGTCGTCGTTCGCGCACATCCCCGGCCTCAAGTGCGTCTGCCCGGCGACGCCGGAGGACGCGAAGGGGCTGCTCATCAGCGCGATCGAGGATCCGAACCCCGTCCTCTTCTTCGAGCACAAGCACCTCTACCGCCGCATCAAGGGCGAGGTGCGCGAGGAGCGCTACACGGTGCCGATCGGCAAGGCGCGGACGCACCGCGAGGGCACCGACCTCTCCGTCATCACGTGGGGCGCGATGGTCTACACGGCCGAGGAGGCCGCGCAGCAGCTCGACGGCGACGGCGTCTCGGTCGAAGTGATCGACCTCCGCTCCGTCATGCCGTGGGACAAGGCGGCGGTGCTCGAGTCCGCGCGGAAGACGTCGAAGGTGCTCATCCTGCACGAGGACAACCGGACCGGCGGCTTCGGTGCCGAGATCGCAGCGACGATCGCCGAGGAGGCGTTCGAGGATCTCGACGCACCGGTGAGGCGCATCGCAGCGCCCGACACGCCGGTGCCGTTCTCGCCCCCGCTCGAGAAGGCGTTCATCCCGCAGGTCGAGGACGTCGTCGCCGGCCTGCGCGAGCTCGCGGAGTACTGAGATGGCGACCGAGACCGCAGTCGACGTCGTCATGCCGCAGATGGGCGTCTCCGTCTCCGAGGGGACGATCACGAAGTGGCTCAAGCGAGAGGGCGAGCAGGTCGAGGCGGACGAGCCGCTGCTCGAGATCTCGACGGACAAGATCGACACCGAAATACCGAGCCCCGCGTCGGGCACGGTGACCCAGATCCTCGTCCAGGAAGGCGAGACGGTCGAGGTCGGGACGAAGCTCGCGCAGATCGGCGGCGCGGCCGGCGCCTCCGCGCCTGCGCCCGAGCCTGCGGCGGCACCCGAGCCCGCTCCCGCGGCGGCACCCGAGCCCGCCCCTGCAGCCGAGGCGCAGCCGGCCGCCGAGCCGGAGGCGGGCGTGCCCGTGCAGCAGCCGACGGGGAACGGCAAGTTCGTCTCGCCCGTCGTCGCGCGCATCGCCGCCGAGCACGGCATAGACCCGAACGAGGTTCCCGGCACCGGCCGCGGCGGCCGCGTGACGAAGCAGGACATCCTCGCCTTCGTCGAGTCCGGTGCCTCGACGACCGCTGCGGCGCCGGCGCCGGCCGCGCCACAGGCTGCACCGACTCCGGCTCGGGCACCTCAAGCCCCCGCGGCTCAGCCGCAGGCAGGCGAGGAGGTCGAGCCGGTGACGGCGATGCGCCGCGGCATCGCGGAGCACATGCGCCGCTCGCTCGACACTGCCGCGCACGTCACGAGCGCGATCGAGGTCGACATGTCGAAGGTCGTCGCCGCGCGCGAGGTGCTGAAGAAGGAGTACCAGTCCTCCTACGGCGTCAACCCGACGTATCTCGCGTTCATCGCCCGGGCGACCGTCGACACGCTGAAGGACTTCCCGTACATCAACGGCGAGCTGCGCGGCGACTCGATCGTCACGCGGAAGTTCGTCAACCTCGGCATCGCCGTCGAGCTCGCCGAGGGCAAGGGCCTCATCGTCCCGGTGATCCGCAACGCGGAGACGATGAACCTGCTCGGCATCGCGAAGGCGATCGCCGATCTAGCGACGCGCTCACGCGAGAAGAAGCTCGTCCCCGACGACGTCGCGGGCGGGACGTTCACGATCACGAATCCCGGCGGGTACGGGACGTTCCACGGCACGCCGGTGATCAACCAGCCGCAGTCGGCGATCCTCGGCACATACGCGCTCGTCAAGCGGCCGTGGGTGATCACCGACGAGAGCGGCAGCGACGCGATAGCGATCAAGCCGATCATGAACATCACGCTCACGTACGACCATCGCCTCGTCGACGGCGCCTACGCCGGCCGCTTCCTGCGCGATCTCCGCGCACGGCTCGAGAGCTGGGAAGGCGACGGCGGCTAGTCAGCGGATCGTCCCGTTCCTCGGCTACGAGGATGCGGCTGCGGCGATCGACTGGCTCTCGGCGGCGTTCGGAGCGGTCGAGGACCGCGAGAGCCGCTACGAGGAGGACGGGCGCATCACCCACGCCGAGCTCGACCTCGAAGGCGCGACGATCTACCTCTCGACGCCGGCCGGGTACGTCAGCCCGAAGCGCCATCGCGAGACATGCGAGGCAGCGCGGACGATGTACGACAACCCGTGGGTGATCGACGGCCATTTCGTCGAAGTCGCCGACGTCGACGCGCACCATGCCCGCGCGGTCGAAGGGGGAGCGACGATCCTCCGCGGGCCCGAGGAGCCCGGCATCGGCTTCCGGATCTACACCGCCGAGGACCTCGAGGGGCACCGCTGGATGTTCGGGCAGAGGCTCGAGGCGTGAAGGGCGCCTACCTCCTGCAGCTCGGGCAGGTTCCGTACCAGGAGGCCTGGGACCTGCAGCGCTCGCTCGCGGGCGCGGTCTCGCAGGGTGCGATTCCCGACACGGTCATCTTCCTCGAGCACCCGCCGGTGGTCACGCTCGGCCGGCGCACGGACGAGAGCGCGGAGCTCCATCTCCCCGAGAGCGCTGCGGTCGAGATCGTCGAGACCGACCGCGGCGGCAAGTCGACGTACCACGCTCCGGGGCAGCTCGTCTGCTACCCGATCCTCGACCTGAAGCGCCACGGCCGCGACGTGAAGCAGTACGTGCGCAACCTCGAGGAGGCGCTCATCCGGACGACGGCGGCGTTCGAGGTCCCGGGCGAGCGCATCGACGGGCTCACCGGCGTCTGGCTGACGCGACCGCCGCGGAAGATCGCGTCGATCGGCGTGCACGTGTCGCGGTGGGTCACGACGCACGGGTACGCACTCAACGTCGACCTCGATCCCGCGCCGTTCACGGAGTGGATCACCGCCTGCGGCCTCGAGGACGCAACGTTCACGACGATCGCACGCGAGGCGGGGCGACCCGTGAGCGTGGACGACGTGCGCCCGCACGCGGTCGCGGCGTTCGCCGAGGTCTTCGGCCTCGAGCTGGAGGAGATCCCCGCCGAGGACGGCGGCGGTCTCTGGCCACAGCCGCGCCACGTCGAGCTCGCGGCCCGCTAGCCCAGCCAGTCGCTCCGGAAGCTGCTCGGCTTCCGAGCCGGAAAGCGCGCGTAGGCGACTTCGTCGTCGGTCGTCTCCTCTTCGACACCGGCGCCGTGCCGGACCGCCGCCTCGGCAACGGTGTACGCGCCCCAGTCATCGCCCGTCGACGCGGCGCGCGCGCCGACGGCGAGGATCGCGGATGGCCCTGACCCGGCCCCGATCAGCACGTGGGCTACGCCGGCGGGAAGGTGAACGAAGTCCCACTGCCGCAGCGGCCGCTCCTCCCCTTCGACGACGAGCAGCGCCTCACCGGAGAGGACGAGGAAGTCCTCCTGATCCGCCTCCCAGTGGTACATCGACATCGGCTCGCGCGGCCCGAGCACGAAGAGGTTCACACCGACCTGGGGGAACTCCGTGTCCCCCTCGAAGTCGCAGAGCGCGCCGCGGGGGCCGCGGTCGTACCAGCGCGCGTCCCGCGCGTTGAGCACGAACCAGCCCTCGCCGGCCGGGACGAGGCCGTGCTCGGTCTGCTCGAGTGGAGCCTCGCCGACCATGGTCGTAGACTGGCACACATGAGCGACCGGCTCGACGAGACGGCACGGCTCTACGACGACGTCGCGGCGGAGCTCGACCGGGCCGCCGCCCACGCACGCACGGCGGCGGAGCATTTTCGGGAGGAGAACGTGCCGCGCGGAGCGGCGCATGCGTGGTCGGCATACGGCCACGTCCGCGAAGCCCTCGAGCACCTTCACAGCCAGGCGCGCGAGCACGCGCGCCTGTCCACCACTCCGGAGGCCTAGACCGGGACGCCTGCGGGCGCGGCTTCGGCCTCGATGCGCTCGACGTGGTGCGCGCGCAGCATCGCGACCATCGCGACGAGACCGACGAGCACGAGGACAACCGTCCCGGCGAACGCGTAGTGGAAGCCGCCGACGAGGGCCGCCGCGCCGCTGCCACCGAGATGGTTCGTGCGGCTGGCGGCGATCGTCGACAGGACCGCGAGCCCGAGCGCGCCGCCCACCTGCTGCGACGTGTTGAAGAGGCCCGAGGCGAGCCCCTGGTCGTCGTCGTCGAGACCCGTCGTCGCGATGAGCGTCAGCGGGACGAAGACGGCGCCCATGCCGAGCGAGACGAGGAGCAGCGAGGGCAGGAAGTCGGCGACGTACGAGCCGTGCACCGGCAGCCGCGTGAGAAGCAGCAGCCCGGCGCAGGAGACGACTATCCCGGTGACCGCGACGGCGCGCACGCCGACGCGCGGGGCGAAGCTCGACGCGAGCCCGGCGGAGACCATGATCCCCGCGGTGAACGGCAGGAACGCGAGCCCTGCCTTCAGCGGCCCGTACCCGAGGACACGCTGGATGTAGAGCGAGTTGAAGAAGAACATCGCGAACATCCCCGACATCACGAACAACATGACGACGTTCGCAGTGGCGAGCGAGCGCACGCGGAAGATCGACATACGCACGAGCGGAGCGACGCTGCGACGTTCGAGGAAGACGAACGCGACGAGCAGCACTGCGGCGAGCGCGAACGTGCCGATCGTGCGCGGCGATCCCCAGCCCTGCTGCTGGGCGCGGACGATCGCGTAGACGAGGATCATGAGGCCACCCGTGACGGTGACGGCGCCCGGGACGTCGAAGCTCCGGTGCGCGGCCTCGTCCTTCGACTCCGGCACGAGCCGCAGCGAGAGCAGGAACGTCGCGACGCCGACGGGGACGTTGATGAAGAAGATCCACGGCCACGAGAACGTCTGCGTGAGAGCGCCGCCGAGCACGAGCCCGACCGCCGACCCGCCGATCGCGATCGCGGCCCAGATGCCGAGCGCCTTCGCGCGGTCGGAGCCCTCCTTGAACGTCGTCGAGATGATCGCGAGCGCCGCCGGGGAGATGAACGCGGCGCCCAGACCCTGGAGGCTGCGCGCGCCGATGAGCATCCCCTGGCTCCCGGAGAGGCCGTCGAGCAGCGACGCGATCGTGAAGACGACGAGACCGCCGAGGAATAGCCGCTTGCGCCCGAGGAGGTCGCCGGCGCGGCCGCCGAGCAGCAGGAAACCGCCGAAGACGAGCGTGTACGCGTTGACGATCCACTGGAGGTTCGTCTCGCTCATGTGCAGATCGCGCTGAATCGAGGGCAGCGCGACGTTCACCACGGTCGCGTCGAGCACGACCATGAACTGCGCGAGGCAGACGAGCACGAGCACGACCCAGGGACTCGTCGAATGACGCACACGACTCCAATCGGAAGGCGACGACTACTCCTCCCAGGGTAGGGGCTGGAAGCGGGTCTCCGCATCTACACTGGGTAAAGGATGGAGACGTCGCTTCCCGTCGCCGGCCGGCCCCGCCGCCCCGAGTGGATGAAGGTGCGCGCCCCGTCCCGCGACGGCAGCTATTTCGACGTCCAGAAGCTCGTCCACGGGCTCTCCCTGCACACGATCTGCGAGGAAGCCCGCTGCCCGAACATCTCCGAGTGCTGGGGCCGCGGCACCGCGACGTTCCAGATCCTCGGCGACACGTGCACGCGCGCCTGCCGGTACTGCTACGTCAACTCCGGCCGGCCCGACGCGCCGCCCGACCCGCTCGAGCCGCTCCGCGTCGCGCACGCCGCGGCGCAGATGGGCCTCAAGTACGTCGTCGTCACCTCGGTCGACCGCGACGACGTCCCGGATCGCGGCGCGAGCCACTATGCGGCGACGATCCGCGCCCTCAAGTCGAAGCTCCCGCACGCGAGCGTCGAAGTGCTGACGCCCGACTTCCTCGATGTCGAGGAGGAGGCGCTCCACACCGTCCTCGCGGCGCGCCCCGAGGTCTTCAACCACAACATCGAGACCGTCCGCCGGCTGCACGCGCGCATGCGCGGCGCGAAGGCGAGCTACGACAAGGCGCTCTGGCTGCTGCAGCGGGCGAAGGAGCTCGCCGACTACGACGTCCTCACGAAGTCGGGGATCATCGTCGGGCTCGGCGAGACGAACGACGAGGTGGTCGAGACGTTGCGCGACCTCCGCGCGAACGGCGTCGACGTCGTGACCATCGGCCAGTACCTCCAACCGAGCGCGAAGCACGCGCCGATCGACCGCTGGGTGCACCCAGACGAGTTCCGCTGGTTCCGCGAGCAGGGCGAGGAGCTCGGCTTCGGCTCGGTCTTCTCCGGGCCGCTCGTGCGCTCGAGCTACCGCGCCGACGAGCAGCGCCACGCCGCGGCGACGGGCCGCGGCGCCGTCGCGTACTAGCGGATCCCCGTGTCGATGAAGAAGTCGACGCGGCGGAACACGCCGCGGACGACGCGAGCGAGGCGTGGGCGGAGGCCGCCGATCTTCGGCGCCGGCTTCTCGCCCACCGTGTACGTCCCCGGGGCGAGCCGCACCGAATAGCGCCCGCCGGCTCCGACCCGGACCCGGACGGTTGCATGGCCGGCGCGGGCGAAGACGAGCACGGCGCCGACGGCGGGCTCGTCGCAGGGCACCCCGACGCGGCACACCGGGGTGGTCGGCCCCCGGGTGACGACGCCGTGCAGTCCGCCGGCGAGAAGGGTGAGGGCGATGAGCACGCTCATCTTTGGAGAGTTCCCTTTTCGGATTCTGCCGGAACGCGAAGGGCCTCCCGTGGGAGGCCCTTCGCATGTCGGTGTGACGGCTTCGGACTAGTGGTCGTGCTTGTGACCGCGGTGACCGTTGTCACCGCCGTGCGACTGGCCGATGCTGCCGAAGTCGTTGTCGTTCAGCAGCCCGTGGATCGCCATGTACGGCACGAGCGTGGCCGCGATCGGCGTTCCGAGGCCCGTGACGAGGTCGTACCCGGGCCCCGCGCTGTAGCCCCGGATCGGCGTCCCGAAGGCGGCTCCCTGGAAGGGAGTCAGGTCCGGGATCGAGTTGTTGCCGGTGGTGACGTCGTGGAAGAGCAGCCTCGAGCCCCGGGTCTGGTACAGACCCTGGTTGATCTGGCCGACGCGGCCGTGCTCGAGCTGATCCGCGATCGCCACGATGCCCGCCCACTGCGGCGAGCCCGCGCTCGTTCCGCCGAAGCGGAAGAACGAGCCGTTCCAGGCGGTGATGACGCCCTGGAAGACGGCGGCGTTGTACGAGACGTCCGGAACGGTCCGCATCTGGTTGTGCTCGACGAGCCCCTGGTAGCTCGGGCTCGAGTACAGAACCGAGACACCGCCGCCGCCGGCGACCGCGTCGCCGAAGATGGTCGACTCGTTCCACGCCGACTCGGACTGGTACTTCCCGCTCGTCCCGTCCGCGATGAGGTCGGTGCCGCCGACGCCCGTGACGTACGGGTCGCTCGCCGGCGTGCTGACGGCCTTGAAGTACGCGTTGCCGTCACACGTGTACTGGCCGGCACCCTGATCGCCCGACGAGGCGAACAGCGTGATGCCCTGCCTGCTCATCTTCGCGAACAGCTTGTGCTGGCGGTCGATGTCGGACGACGCCATGCACTGCTCCGCCTCGCCGAAGCTCTGCGAGAGCACGTCGCCGGCGTTGTGGTCGGAAACCCACTGCGTTGCGTCGAGGATGTCGGAGTCGTTGTTCGACTTCGCGATGACGAGGACGATGTTCGCGTTCGGCGCGACCGCGTGCGACCACTCGACGTCGAGTGAAGTCTCACCGGACCACCCCGAAGCGGTGGCTGGATCCGTCGCGTCGATGCCAAACGGCGCGACCACTTGGAAGCTCGGCGGCGCCGGAAGACCCCAGGTGCTGTCGAACAACGCGAGATCCGCGTTGATCGTCGGGCTGCCGTACGCGTCGACGATCGCGATCGTGCGACCGCTGCCGTTGAGGCCGTGATCGAGCAGCGGCTGGATGCCGTACGCGGCCCGGATCTGATCGGGCCCGTAGCACCCGGGCGGGCTCGACGTCTGGCAGCCGAAGTGGACGCTGCCCGTCGCTCCGGCGAGCGGATTGCCGATCGCCTTGTAGAGCGCGGCTGCGCCGCCTGCCGGTGTCATCGTGCCGTGACGCGCCGCCCGAACGCCGCCTGCCGACCCCGCGAGAGCAGCGATTGCCGCGCCGACGACAGCCGCGACAATCAGAGCGGCCCACCACCTATGCCGGTGGTTCATAGGGGATTCCCTCCCTTTCATGCGCATTCGAGGCGCTGCGGCGCCCCCTGCCTGCGTACCGGATCCTCACCCCGATCTGCCCGATTTGCAACCCTCGGACACGGTCGGACAGAGATACCATGGAATCGTGCGAGTTGCCCTGGCGATCGTCGTCCTGCTCGCCGCCACCGGCGCCGCGACCGCTGCCGCAGGGCCGTCGGGGGTGAAGGTGAGCGCCGCCGGCTACCCGCTCGTGTGCGGACGCCCGACCGGGTCGCTGAAGGTCGTCTTCCCGGCGTCGACGAAGCTCCCGGCGACGATTGCGGCGAAGACGGTGCTCCTCAACAGCGTCCGGCCGGCCCGGGTCTCCGTCTCCGGGCAGGCGATCACGATCACCGCCGCGCGACCCACCGGGATCATGTGTCACTCGATCAGCCTCGGCGTGCTCGAGATCGCGTTCACGCGCGCGGCGCACGTCGAGCTCGGCTCGACCCGCACCGCCAAGATCCTGCGTGCGACGCTGACCCTGTCAGCAAAAGTGACGCCGTCGGCTTAGCCGTGCGGCTTGGCCATCTTGCGGTAGTCGAGCGCCTCGTCTAGGACCGCTTCCTCGACGCCCTTCTCCCGCGCGACCTCCCGGAGCGAGCGGCCGGACGCCGCCGCCTCCTTCACGATCTCGGCCGCGCGGTCGTAGCCGATGTACGGGTTGAGCGCGGTGGCGGCGGAGAGCGTCAGCTCGGCGTAGTGCTCGGCCGTGTCCCGATTCGCCTCGATCCCGTCGACGCACTTCTCCGCGAAGAGCCGGCAGGCGCTCGCGAGCAGCTTCACCGAGTCGAGGATGTTGCGCGCGAGCAGCGGCACGAAGACGTTGAGCTCGAAATGGCCCTGCATCCCGCCGATCGAGATCGCCATGTCGTTGCCGATCACCTGCGCGGCGACCTGCGTGACGACCTCGGGCATGACGGGATTGACCTTGCCCGGCATGATCGAGCTCCCCTTCTGCAGCTCCGGGAGCGAGATCTCGGCGAGGCCGGCGCGCGGCCCCGAGCCGAGGAAGCGGATGTCGTTCGCGATCTTCGTCAGCGAGACGGCGACGGTCTTCAGCGCACCGGACGCCTCGACGATCCCGTCGCGCGCGGCCTGCGCCTCGAACGGGTCCGCCGGCGCGGAGATCTGGAGCCCCGTCTCCTCGCCGAGGATCGCGCGCACGCGCGCCGCGAACTCCGGATGCGTGTTGAGCCCGGTGCCGGTCGCCGTGCCTCCGAGCGGGATCTGCCCGAGCCGTTCGAGCGTCGAGCCGACGCGGTCGTAGCCCTGGCGCACCTGGGCGGCGTAGCCGGCGAACTCCTGCCCGAGCGTGACGGGAACTGCGTCCATCCAGTGCGTGCGGCCGGACTTCACGACGTCGTCGAACTCGACCGCCTTCGCCTGCAGCGAATTCGCGAGCTGCTCGAGCGCCGGCATCAGGTCCCTGACGATCTCCTCGAGCGCAGCGAGGTGGACGGCGGACGGGAAGACGTCGTTCGACGACTGCCCCATGTTCACGTCGTCGTTCGCGTGGACGCCTTCGCCGGCGAGCGTCGCGATCACCTCGTTCGCGTTCATGTTCGAGGAGGTGCCGGACCCGGTCTGGAAGACGTCGATCGGGAACTGGTCGTCGAGCTCGCCGCGGGCGATGCGCTCGGCCGCGGCCGCGATCCGCTCCGCCTTGTCGCGGTCGAGCAGTCCGAGATCCGCGTTCACGCGGGCGGCGGCGCCCTTGATGCGGCCGAGCCAGCGGGCGACGGGAGCCGGGATCGGCTCGCCGGATACGGGGAAGTTCGCGACCGCCTTCGCGGTCTCGCCGCCCCACAGCTCCTCCCTGCCCTCCGTCCGGCTCATCGCTCCCTAGAGGTTCTCACACGATGAGCGATTGTGTCGCCCGGCCGCGCTCGGATCGACGAACGTCATCGTGTGAGAACCTCTATGAGCGTAGTGAAGTGGCGCGCTCCGCGGCGTCGAGCAGCTCGTCCCAGGTGCAGAGCTTCACGCGCGGACGGCCGGACTTCTCCCCGGCGGCGCGCTCGACCTCGTCGATCGACTGCCAGCCGGCGTAGAGGACACGGCGGATGCCGCGCTCGTCGAGGAGCGCGTCGACGTCGGCCGCGTTCGCGTCGCTGCGCGGCAGCTTGCCGGCGGCGGCGTCCTCGAGAAGCAGCTCGACCGTTTCGGTCGCATCCTTCTTGTTCGTGCCGATGACGCCGGTGGGGCCGCGCTTGATCCAGCCGGCGGCGTAGACGCCCGGCTCGACCCGGCCGCCCTCGTTCGCAATCGTGCCGCTGCGCTCGTCGAAGGGGACGCCCGGGAGCTCGACACCGCGGTAGCCGACGCTGCGGAAGACGAGGCCGCAGGACATCGTCTCGCGGTCGTCCGTCGCAACGGCTCGATTCTCGGCATCGAGGACGTTGCGCACCAGCTCGACGCCCTCCACGCGATCCTCGCCGAGGATCGCGACCGGCGAGCAGAGGAACTTCAGGACGAGGCGCTTCGGCTTGCCGGACGGCTCGCGCGCGGCGTACTCGCGCAGGACCTCGAGGTTGCGCTCGGAGTTCGTGTCGGTCGGCGCCGCGCCCTCGAGGTCGGCTGGGTCGACGATGACGTCGGCGCCGCCGAGCTCGCCGAGCTCGATGAGCTCGGGCGTCGTGAACGCCGCCTGGGCGGGGCCGCGGCGGCCGATGACGACGATCTCCCGCAGCGACGAGCCGCAGATGGCGGCGATCGCCCGGTCGGAGGTGTCGGTGCAGTTCAGCTCGTCCGGGGTCAGCGCGAGCATCCGGGCGACGTCCACCGCGACGTTCCCGACCCCGACCACCACGGCCCGCTCGACGTCGAGGTCGAACTCGAGGTGCTGGTAGTCGGGATGGCCGTTGTACCAGGCGACGAACTCCGTGGCCGGCCAGGAGCCCGGCAGGTCCTCGCCGGGGATGCCGAGGCGGCGGTCGGTCTGTGCCCCGACCGCGTAGATGACGGCGTCGTAGAGACGCGCGAGGTCGTCGGGGCGGACGTCACGGCCGACCTCGACGTTCCCGATGAAGCGGAAGCCGGGGCGATCGGCGATCTTCTCGAACGCGCGCGAGACCGTCTTGAGCTTCGGATGGTCGGGGGCGACGCCGAGGCGGACGAGGCCCCACGGCGTCGGCAGGCGCTCGAACATGTCGACCTCGACGGGCGTGTCGCTGCCCAGGAGCGCCCCGGCGGCGTAGAAGCCCGCCGGGCCCGAGCCCACGATGGCGACGCGGAGCGAGTCCATCGGAAGCTGATGCTAGTGAGGGCCGGACCGCCCGGACTCGGGAGTTATCCCGTAGCCGGGGCGCGGACTAGTGGCTGCAGCCGGAACCGCAGCCGTGGGCGCCCTCTTCAGGAGCCTCGCCCTCGGCGACCTGGAAGGAGTGCCCGCAGCCGCACGACGCGACCGCGTTCGGGTTGTCGATCTTGAACCCGGACTCCTGGATCGTCTCGAGGTAGTCGACCGTCGCGCCCTTCAGATAGGGGGCGCTGAACGGGTCGACCACGACCTTGACGCCTTCGATCTCGAACTCGTGGTCGCCCTCCTGGGCGCCGCGGTCGAAGCCGAGGCCGTACTGGAACCCGGAGCAGCCGCCGCCCTCGATGGCGACCCGGAGGACGGAGACGTCCGTCTCGGTGGCGATGAGCTCGCGGATCTTCCCGGCTGCCGCCGGGGTCAGCGAGACGATGCTCTCGGTGCGCTCCTGAAGCTCCATCTCGACCATGGTACCAACATGGACGGTCTCCGCCGTCTTCCCGAAGGGGGAACTTTGTAACAGTCGTCTCCCCGGCGGTTCCTGGTGTCGAGCGTGAACAAGTGCGCACTTGGTAACGTCGCGCCTCGGATGCTCCGCGACTGGCTTCCGTTCTTCATCTACGCCCTGATGGCGCTCGCCATTCCGGCCTCGATGATCGTCATGTCGTTCGCCTTCGCGCAGCGGCCGGCGCGACGTACCCGCGCCAGGACGATCCCGTTCGAGTCGGGCGTCTCGGAGGGCCAGATGAAGCCGCAGCGCTTCACCGTGAGCTTCTACCTCACCGCGATGCTCTTCATCGTCTTCGACATCGAGATCGTGTTCCTGTACCCGCTCGCCGTGCAGCTGCACGCGCTCGGCTGGTTCGGCTTCGTCGAGTTCGCGTTCTTCGTCGTGATCCTCGTCGTCGCGTACGTCTACATCTGGCGCAAGGGCGCCCTCGAGTGGTGACGCGCCTCCGCGACCACGGGCTCCAGTCGGAGCGCCTGCTGTGGCCGACGAAGGGCCCGTCCCGCTTCGAGGAGGAGCTCGGCGTCGAGGAGCTCGAGCAGGCGCTCGGGATGACGACGCTCGAGAAGGCCGTCCGCTGGGCGCAGACGAAGTCGATGTGGCCGGACACGTTCGGCCTCGCGTGCTGCGCGATCGAGATGATGTCGATCGTCGGCGCGCG
>Ga0265339_10002057_pt1 | contig 14772 bp, 13 predicted proteins | sample 4CB219metaG_FD_202085 | JGI IMG/M metagenome (GOLD analysis project Ga0265339, IMG submission 202085) | Rhizosphere microbial communities from Carex aquatilis grown in University of Washington, Seatle, WA, United States - 4-CB2-19 metaG | ecosystem: Host-associated > Plants > Roots >...
GGCGTCGGTGGCAAGCTCTACGTGATGATGTCGCGTCTCGGCGAGCTGTTCGCCGACCCGGCCAAGGCCAAGTCCGATTCGTTCACGCTGATGGAGCTGAAGTTCTAAAGCCACTTCCTCCCCCCACCTTCGTTCCGATCCCCTCCCCCCGTCCGCGGGGGGAGGGTTAGGGAGAGGGGTCTTCCCGATGTCGCGACCGCCGCTGCCACCCTTCACGTTCGAGACCGCCGTACAGAAAGTCCGCATGGCGGAGGACGCCTGGAACTCGCGCGATCCCGAGCGCGTCGCCGGCGCTTACACCGAGGACAGCCGCTGGCGCAACCGCGCGGAGTTTTTCCAGGGCCGCGCCGCGATCGTCGCTTTTCTGCAGCGAAAGTGGGCGCGTGAGATCGACTACCGGTTGATCAAGGAGCTGTGGGCCTTCCACCAAAACCGGATCGCGGTGCGCTTTCAGTATGAGTGGCGCGATGACTCCGGCCACTGGTTCCGATCTTACGGCAACGAGCAGTGGGAGTTCGACGACGCGGGGCTGATGCGGCGGCGCGAGGCGAGCATCAACGACGTCGCCATCGCCGACGGCGACCGGAAATTCCATTGGACCGCGCCCGCCGCGCGGCCGGCGGATCATCCGGGCCTGACCGAGCTCGGGCTCTAGCGGCGTTAAAATAACCGCCAAGACGCCAAGGGCGCCAAGTCCGGACTTTGTGAATCCGGATCTTGGCGTTCTTGGCGCCTTGGCGGTTATTTTTCGCACGCGCGCAACCGGACGTGCCGCGCGCCGATGAACCAACATGCGTCTTTGCGCGTGTCTGGTCGCATTTGTGTTCATCGCCTGTGCTCCCTCGGTGCCGCGTCCTATGCGCGAGCCACCCGCTCCCGATGCTGGCATAGATCTGCCGGCGATGACCCCGCCGGTCGCGGTGGACGCGCGACCAGACGTCAGACAGCCACCGGAGCCCGGGGCCGACGCACGCAGTGACGTGGCCGGCGACGTGCCGCACGACGTGGCTATCAAGGCGGACGCCGGCCTCAAGGCGGACGCGCTCTCGAACGACGGCGCCCGAACGGACGCGAAGCCCGACTCTACGAAGCCCGACATGAACGCCGGCACTGACAGCGGTGCCGGCTTCGACTCCACCGAGGCGGGTGCGTCCGAGACTGGCCCTTTCGAGGCCGACGCTTCCGACGGTATCGGTGCGGTCCTGGCCGCCACCGGCGACCTCGTCATCGACGAGCTTCTGATCAACCCCGCGGGCACCGACACCAATCGCGAGTGGATCGAGATCGCGAACGTCTCCTCGGTGACACTCGACCTGCACCAGCTGCACGTCGATGATGCCGCCAGCGACGTCGCGGTCGACGCCGGTCTGCTTGCGCCCGGCGGCCTGCTGGTGCTGGGGCAGTCGCTCGACCCGACCAAGAATGGGGGCGCGCCGATTGCGTTTTCATTCGGGAACGTCATCTCGCTGAACAACGGCGGGGACTCGGTCTCGCTGTGCCTGGGCCCGTGCACGAGCGGCGTCCTGCTCGACCAGGTGATCTGGACCGGCGACCTCGGCGCCGCCTACGACGGACACGCGGCGATCGTCGGCCCGGTGGCCGGCCTGTTCTGCCCCGCCGACCAGCCCTATGGCGACGCCGGCAGCTTCGGCAGCCCCGGTGCCGTCAATCCGCCGTGCGCGCCGTGACGCGGCCGGGTGCGGCCACGGCGCGCGCGCCGACAGGGATCGTGCTATCCCCTGTTGATCGTAAAGACATGGCGACTCCGACCGCACCCCTGGCCGCGCTGCTGACCGGGGAAAAGCTACCGCTCGACGGCGACCAGATTTTGACCAAATTCGTCGGCTACGTCGCCGACACCGGGCTCGAGCTCTATCCAGCGCAGGAAGAGGCGCTGCTGGAGCTGGTCGCCGGCAAGCACATCATCCTCAACACCCCGACCGGCTCGGGAAAGTCGCTGGTCGCGACCGCGATGCACTTCAAGGCGATGGCCGAAGGCAAGGTGTCCTTCTACACCTGCCCGATCAAGGCGCTGGTCAGCGAGAAGTTCTTCGCGCTGTGCGATCTCTACGGCCCCGACAACGTCGGCATGATGACCGGCGACGCGACGATCAACCGCGGCGCGCCGATCATCTGCTGCACGGCGGAGATCCTGGCCAACCTCGCGCTGCGCGACACGGGCGCGCAGGTCGACTACGTGATCATGGACGAGTTTCACTACTACTCGGACCGTGAGCGCGGCGTCGCGTGGCAGATCCCGCTGCTGGCGCTGCCGCACACGACTTTCCTGTTGATGTCGGCGACGCTGGGCGAGACGCGGCCGATCGAGCAGAGCCTGCGCTCTATCACCGGGCGCGAGCCGGCAGTGGTGCGCAGCCTGGCGCGGCCGGTGCCGCTCGACTTCGAATACCGCGAGACCCCGCTGCACGAGACGATCGCCGACCTCATCACCACGCGCCGCTACCCGATCTACCTGGTGAACTTCACCCAGCGCGCCGCCGCCGAAGAGGCGCAGAACTTGATGAGCGTCGACATGAGCAGCAAGGACGAGAAGGAGTCGATCCGCGCGGCGCTGGGCGATTTCTCGTTCGATACGCCGTATGGAAAGGACTTTCAGCGTTTCATCCGGCACGGTCTGGGTTTGCACCACGCCGGGTTGCTGCCGAAGTACCGCCTGCTGGTCGAGAAGCTGGCGCAGACCGGGCTGCTCAAGGTCGTGAGCGGCACCGACACGCTGGGCGTCGGCGTCAACATCCCGATCCGCACCGTGCTGTTCACGCAGCTTTGCAAGTACGACGGTGAGAAGACCGGCGTGCTGAGCGTGCGCGACTTCCAGCAGATCGCGGGGCGCGCCGGCCGCAAGGGCTTCGACGATCGCGGCACAGTGGTCGCGCAGGCGCCCGAGCACGTGATCGAGAACCGCCGGCTGGCCAGCAAGCAGGCCTCGGGCAAGAAGGTGGTGATGCACAAGCCGCCGACCAAGGGTTACGTGCACTGGGACAAGGGAACGTTCGAGCGCCTCACGTCGGGGACGCCCGAGCCGCTCGAGTCGCGCTTCGCGGTCACCCACGGCCTCTTGCTGAATTTATTGCAGAGCAAGAACGGCGAGCGCGGCGGCGGGTACCGGCGCCTCACGCGCCTCGTGTCGCTGTCGCACGGCAGCGAGCGCGCGAAGCGCGAGGCGCGCCGCCACGCCGCGACCTGCTTCCGGTCGCTGCGGCGCGCACGCATCATCGACGTGGTGCCCTACGAGTCGGTGCGGGGCCGGCTGGTCGAGGTCAGCCAGGAGCTGCAGCGCGATTTCTCGCTGAACCAGACGCTGTCGATGTACCTGCTGGAGGCGCTGGGACTCCTCGACGCGCAGAGCGAGACCTATGCGCTCGACGTGCTCAGCCTGGTCGAGGCGATCCTCGAGAACCCCGACGTCGTGCTCTATCGCCAGCTCGATCGTATCAAGACCGAGCGCATGGACGAGATGAAGGCGGCCGGCATGGAATACGAACAGCGGATCGCGGAGCTGGAGACGCTGGAGTGGCCCAAGCCGAACCGTGACTTCATCTACGAAACGTTCAACGCGTTCACCGAGAAGCACCCCTGGGTCGGCGAGGAGAACATCCGCCCGAAGTCGGTGGCGCGCGAGATGTTCGAAACCTTCTGTACATTCGGCGAGTACGTGCGCGACTACGGCCTGCAGCGCAGCGAGGGCGTGCTGCTGCGCTACCTGTCCGACGTCTGGAAGACGCTGAGCCAGACGGTGCCGGCGCCGGCGCGCAGCGAGGGGGTGGAAGACATCATCGCGCACCTGCACGCGATGTTGCGCGAGGTCGACTCCAGCCTGGTCGACGAGTGGCAGAGCTTGAAGGACGGCAAGGCGGCGAGCGCGGCGACGCGGGCGCTGCTGGCGGCGCGCGAGCCGAAGCCGTTCGACATCGCCGATGATCCCAAAGCGCTCGGGGCGCGCATCCGCTCGGACCTGCACCGGCTGATGCGCGCGCTCGCGGGCCGGCACTGGGACGAAGCGGCAGCGGCGCTGCGCGCGCCGGCGCCCGACGATGAGACCGCCGGCGAGCCGTCCGCGAGCGGCGCGGAGCCCTGGACGGCGGCGCGACTGGAACAGGAGATGGCGGCCTATTTCGCGGCGCACGCAACGCTGTCGGTGACGCCGCTGGCGCGTCGCCCGAGCAACACGCTGATCCAGGAGGTCGCGCCGCGCCGCTGGCGCGCGCAGCAGCGCCTCATCGATCCCGAGGGCGACGAGGACTGGGCGATCGACTGCGTCATAGACCTATCGAGGGCTTCCGCGGCCAGCGCGGACGCTCGGGCTCCGACGCCGGGGACGGCGTCGGCTGCGGAAACAACACCCGCGGCCGGCGCGCCGCTGATCGAGCTCCAGCGCATCGGTGTCTAGCACGCTCACAATGCCGAAGGAACGCCGGCCCCCGATCGTGAAGCGCCTGCGCGAGACGCTGCGGTTGCTGCCGCACGTCGGGCGCACCTTCCGGATCCTGTGGCAGACGAGCCCGCTGCTCAGCGTGGCCATCACCGCGCTCACCGTCGCGACCGGCGTGATCCCGGCGGGGATCGCCTGGGTTGGCAAGCTGATCATCGACAGCGTCGTGGTGGCGGCGCGCGCGGGCGGCGTGCCCGGCGCGGCACGGCCCCTGCGCTGGGTGGCGCTGGAGCTGGGCTTGATGGTTCTGCTCACGCTTGCCAACCGTTTGTCGGCGCTGTTGCGCGAGCTGCTGCGCGCGCAGCTCGGCAACCGCGTCAACGTCGACATCCTCGAGAAGGCGCTGACGCTGGAGCTGCGCCACTTCGAAGACGCCGAGTTCTACGACAAGATGCAACGCGCGCGGCGGGAGGCCTCGTCGCGCCCGCTCTCGATGGTGCTGGGCGTGCTTGGCATCGCACAGAGCGCGATCACCCTCGGCAGCTACGGCTTCCTGCTCGCGCGCCTGTCGGGCGTCTCGGTGCTGATCCTGGTCGTCGCCAGCATCCCGGCGTTCATCACCGAGGCGCGCATGTCGAACCAGTCGTTCCGGCTCAACAGCTGGCGCGCGCCGGAGACGCGGCGCCTCAACTACCTCGAGTGGGTGCTGACGCGCGACAGCCACGTAAAAGAGGTGAAGCTATTCGCGATCGGCCGCTTGATCCTCGATCGTTACCGCGCGTTGTTCGAGAAGTTCTATCGCGAGGACCGCGCGCTGGCGCAAACCCGCTTCATCTACGGCCTTTTACTGACGCTGCTGAGCCTGGGCGCGTTCTACGCCTGCTACGCCTTCGCGGCGCGCCGTGCATCGCTGGGCGGCATGACGCTGGGCGATCTCACGCTCTACGTGACGGTCTTCCGCCAGGGGCAGAGCGCGTTCCAGTCGGTGCTCGGCGGCATCGCCGGGCTCTACGAAGACGCTCTGTTCATGTCGAACCTGTTCGCGTACCTGGATCTTCCTGCCGACGACCCGCACGATAGCGGGGTCACGCCCGCATGGCCTGCGGAGCTGGCGCCGGTGCCACGGCCGGCGACGCCACCGCAGGCGATCGAGCTGCGCAACGTCTCTTTCCGCTACCCCGGCAAGGAGACCTGGGCGCTGCGCGACGTGAGCCTCACGATCGCTCCCGGTGAGGTGATCGCGCTCGTCGGCGAGAACGGCGCCGGAAAGTCGACGCTGATCCACCTCTTGATGCACATGTACGAGCCGACGGAAGGCGAGATCCTCTACGGTGGCCGGCCGTTGCGCGAGATCCCGCTCGAGGAGCTACACCGGCGGATCGGCGCCGTTTTCCAGGACTTCGTGCGTTATCAGTTCACCGTCGCCGAGAACATCGGCCTCGGGTGGGTGCCGGCGCTCGACGACCGCGCGCGCATCGAAAAGGCGGCCGGCGCGGGCGGCGCCGACGCGGTCGTCGCGGGCTTGCCGAAAGGGTACGAGACGATGCTGGGCGGCTACTTCGAGGCCGGCCAGGAGCTGTCGGTGGGACAGTGGCAGAAGATCGCGATCGCGCGCGCGTTCATGCGCGACGCCGAGGTGCTGATCCTCGACGAGCCGACCGCGTCGCTGGACGCCGAGGCCGAGCACGAGATGTGGAAGCGGTTCAAGGCGCTGGCGCAGGGGCGTACGGCAATCCTGATCAGCCATCGTATGTCGACGGTACGGCTGGCCGAGCGCATCGTCGTGTTACGCGGCGGCCGCATCGAGGAGCTGGGCAGCCACGCCGAGCTGCTGGCGCGCGACGGCCGCTACGCCCACCTGTTCCGCCTGCAAGCCGCCGGGTACCTGGACTGAAGCGCCGGGCCAGCCGTGCTCTCGCCGCTAGAGCGACTGGCCGATCGTGAGGGGCGTCCCGTCGCGCAGATCGGAGGGCGGGTCGACGACGACGCGATCGCCGACGTCGATCCCCTGGCTCAGAACCACCTCGTCGGGATCAGCATCGGCGATGGTGATGGCGCGCGCCTGAGCGATGTTGCCCGGCCCGACGACGAACACGCGATCGGCGCCGCCGGCGCGCACGACGGCCGAGCGCGGCACGGGAAAGACGCCGTCGTAGCGCACGCGCGCCAGCAGCAACTGCTGACCGAGCAGGATCCCGGCGCTGGGCGGCAGCTCGACCTCGAGCCGGTGATTGGGAAGTTGCGGAGGCCCCATGAGGCGGCAGTCGGCGAAGCGCGGGCCGGCCTCTGCCGCGCCAGCGTCGGCCGCGGCGCCGTGCGATTTCGCCTCGGCCATCGCCGCGGGGACCACGCCGACGATCTGCACGCGGCAGAACCCCAGGTGCGCCGCCGCATCCGCGTCCTTGGCGTTCAGGATGAACTCGCCGTGGATCTGACCGCTGCCGACGCGCACCGCGGGTGCGTTCGCCTCGACCATCGAGCCGCGCTTGGCGACGACCTCGACAACCTCGCCCGCCTCGGTGGCGCGAATGACCAGGCGATCGAGCGCCGCCTCGGCCTCGTCGAGCTTCGCCTGCTTCTCGACGATGGCGATCTCTGCCTTGCGCATCTCGGGCAGGTTGTTGGCCGCCTTCATGCTGTCGCGGATCTGCTGGTTGTAGGCGACCCGCGATCGCGCGTGATTGACCTCGGACTCGTGCGCGGCCGCGCCCTGCAGCTTGGCGATGATCTCGCCGGCCGCGTAGTGGCTGCCGGGCGGCAACACATCGGAGACCGATCCTCCCGCGGAGAACGCCAGCGGCGCGTTCGCCGCGACCACCGCCGTTCCCGACGTCTCGAACCAGCGGTAGACCGCGGCCGGGCGCGGCGCGATCACGCGCACGCGGCGTGCCTCCAAACCCGCCTCGTGTTGCGACCAGAAGTAGTAACCGATGATCGCTGAGATCACCGCGGCAGCGACGACCACAACGACGATGATCGTCGATCGATCGGCGGCGCTCACCGGACGGCGGACAGCCTGCGAGACCGTGCGGCGGCGCTTCTCGTCGACCTCGAACGGCGCCATCACCACCGACTCGGGCCGCGGCGGCATCCGCCGCTCGCCGGTCACCGGGGGCGGGGGCGGAGGCGACGCCAACACGCGCCCGGATCCGCCATGGAGCGTCGAGGATACGGCGCGCCCCGCCGACGCGGCTGCCGCCTCGGCCTCGCGCACCTGCTCCTCGGTCACCGAGGCGAACCCCATGACCGTGCCGATCGGCTCTCCTTCCTCTTCGGGCGTCTCCCGCGGCTTCTGGACCAGCTCGGTCACCGCGGCGAAGCCCATCACGGTCTCGGGGACGAACCCCGGGTCCATGCGCCCCAGGTCGCGCGAGCTGCCGGCCCGCGGGGATGCGGCGACGCCGACGACCGGAAGCTCCTGCGACGGGCGGCGGCTCGCGGCCGACGCCATGACGCCCACGACCGCGGGCGAGGGCGTCGCGGCCGGCCGCGCATCCAGGACGCGGCTCACGACCTCGCTGAGGGGCCGAGACTCGTCTTCCTGCGAACGCGGGTCGTTGATCGGAGGCTGTCCCACCAACGTCGTGCGGGCCGAGTTATCTGCCGGCACGCTACCTTCGAGGAACCCGAGCTCCGCAAGCCGCGCCGCGAACTCCTCGATCCCGAGCGGCGTCAGATCCAGGCCGTAGGTCGCGATCGCCCACGCGGAGACGTCGGCGGCAGGCCGGCCGTCGAGCTGCCGGGCCAGCTCGTACTCGAAATCGTAGAACCGGAACCCGGTGCCGCGGTCCGGATCGCGCACGTCGATATAGCGAACGCCGTCGACTTCCACGGCGGTCGCTGTCAGATCGTGCCGGAACCGTGGGCTCGAGTCAGCCATCGATCGAGGCAGCTTACAGGCGGTCTTCATTCCGGGGCAATATATGAACGCTTGGAACGCCGCTAAAAGCAGGCTCTTCTGTAAGCGCTGGACGCGGTCTATAAGCGTGCGGCGTCATGGCGAAAGGGACAGCACGAACATTTAGTTACCGAGCAGGTGTGCGCATTCGGGACTCGGTGCTGGCATGTGACGCGACTGGCGGAAGTGATCTGATCTTCGTCTCTCATGCCGAGCTCATCGATGGTAACGCCGACGACGCAAATCATTCCCGCCGTCTGCCGCGTGCGCGCGCCGGACGGCGAAAAATCCTGACGACCGACGCGACGCTCGCGCTATCAGGCCCGGCCGGGGAGCGCCTCAGGCCGCACACCCTGGTGGCGGCCTACGGGCGACCCTTCAATCTGGGTGACATGCGTCTCGAGCTGTTTCGCTCCGGTTACGGTCCCGGCGCGGCATCGCTCTTGTGCGAGCAGGCGGGGCGCCGGCTGGTCTACTCGGGCCCGGTCGGGACCGTGGCGCCCGAGGCGCGGGTCGCGGATGCGCTGTGTCTCGACGGCACCTTCGGCTCGCCGCGCTTCGCCTTCCCGGCGATCGAGCACGCGCTGGCATTAGTGGTCGCGTTCGTGACCGAGCGCCTCGGCGCCGGGCATGCGCCGGTGGTGCTGGCCCATACGCGGGGGGAGCTGCTGGCGTGCGCCGTTGCGCTCGCGCATGCCGGCGTCGCGCTGCGCGCACACCGCACCGTGACGGCCGCGGCGGACAGCTATCGCGCCGCTGGCATCGCGGGGCCGTTGCTGGCGCGCTTTGCGGGCCGGCTGGCCCCGGGCGAGGCGCTGCTCTGGCCCGCCGGCGCGCGCGACGCACCAGCGCTGCGCCGACTGGCCGCGCCCGCGTTCGTACTGGCCTCGGGCGCCGCCGCCGATCCGGCGGTCGTCGAGAGCGCGCGCGTCGACGCGGCGGTACCGCTCTCGACCATGGCCGATTTTGCCGGCCTGCTCCGCTACGTCGAGGAGACCGGGGCGCGCGAGGTCGCCGTGTTACATGCCGGCGGCGCCGAGCTCTGCCAGACGCTGCGCGCGCGCGGGATCGACGCCTATCCCCTCGGCCCGCCCGAGCAGATCAGTTTGTTTTAGGACCTAACTCTATCTGGACAGGGTGACACCAAATCGTCACCCGGCGTCGCTCGAAGGCGTTCGAATCGGGCGTCGGCGAGCCATGCGCGAGGTGCGTCACGGCGGGCAGAACCGGCATTTTCCGGCGTGACTCGGGTTGGCCTTTCCGCCCTGGATCGAGTTAAATCACATCACCGTGTTCAACCTCGGAATGGGCGAGATCACCGTGATTCTGCTCCTCGCCCTGATCGTTCTCGGCCCGAAGAAGCTGCCCGAGCTCGCCTCGGGGCTGGGAAAGATCATCCGCGACCTGCGCAAGGCGACGGCCGACGTCAAGAACGAGATCCAGCTGGACGATGCGATCCGCAAGCCGTTCGAAGAGCTGCGCGATGCCGTGACGCTGCCCCCCGAGGAGCTGAAGCGCCGCGACCGCATCAAAAAGGACATCGAGGACGCCAGGCGCAAGGCCGAGGCTGACATGGCAGCCCTCGCCGCGGCGAAGCCTGCCGACGAGGCCAATCCCGGCGAAGCCCAGCCGGACGAGGCCAAGCCGGCGCATGCCGCGGCCGTACCGGCGCCGACGGCCAGCAGCCCCTCCGGCGGCATTCCAGTGCCGCCGTCGCTCGCGAGCGGATCCGGGCCGGTCCACGCGCCGCCCCTGCCCCCGCCGGTGACCGCTCCGAACGGAATCGCCGGGTCCTCCGGCAACCCTGTAGCCGGGCACGCGGTGCCGCCGCCCTTTCATCCGCCGCACGCCACCGGCGCGAGTCCGATCACCGCAGCGCCTCCGGGAACTGTGCCTACGACGCCCCGACCGCGGCCGGCGTTTCGCCCGCCGGTCGCCGCTGCGCCGGCGGTTCCGCCCCCCAAGGCGGCTCCGGAGCGGTCCTCGACCACGCAGTTTCTCTCCGAGGCGGATCTGATCCCACCCGATCGGCCGCCCCCGCCTCCTGTGCCACCGCCCGTGCCCGGCAGCACCGGCAAGATGCCTGCGGTCCCGGGAACGACCGGCAAGACCGCCGCGGCGTCCGCGCCCCACGAAGCAGGCCACGAGGAATCAACGCCGGCGACCGCCTCCAACGGCGCCACACCGCATGGAACAGCCAAGGACGAGGCCGGCTAGCGACCGCCCCCGGCCCATTTTCGCCCGGCGACCTCATCCGCAACCAGAGGAGTCCTCCCCTGAGCACCGCCCCCCAGATTGAGCCGGAAGTCGACGAGGCTCGGATGTCCTTCATGGAACATCTGTCCGAGCTGCGCCTGCGGCTGCGCAACGCCGCGGTCGTCTTCCTGGTGGCAGTGATCGGATCGTTCTTCGTGGTGAAGCACTACTTCATCTTCCTCACGCGGCCGGCGCGCATGGCGTGGATGGCGGCGCTGCCCGGCCAGGAGCCGGTGTTCCGCTTCGCGAGCCCGACCGAGCCGTTCTGGGTCTACACCAAGCTCGCGATGTACGGCGCCCTGCTGCTCGCCAGCCCTTTCATCTTCTGGGAGCTGTGGAAGTTCATCGCGCCGGGGCTCTACAAGAAAGAGAAGCGCATGGCGCTGCTGGTGACCTGCGCGACCGCGGTCTGCTTCCTGGGCGGCGCGGTCTTCGGCTACGGAGTGCTGTCGACGCCGGCGCTGACGTACATGCTGTCGTTCGCGGAGATCTTCCCCGGCAACCTGCACTTCAAGATCGAGCCGGCGGTGATGATGGACGAGGTGGTCGGCTTCATGCTGGCCATGCTGTTGGGGACCGGCGTCGCGTTCGAATTGCCGGTGGTGCTGGCGGTCATGGGCTGGATGGGGCTCATCACCGCAAAGGGCCTCTGGCGCTTCAACAAGTACGCGCTGGTCTTGTCGACCGTCGTGGGCGGCGTGCTCACGCCCGGGCCCGACGTGCTCTCGCAGGTGTTGATGGCAGGGCCGCTCTTCGGGCTCTACAACGTTTCGATCCTGATCGTCTGGATCATCGAGCGCGCGCGCCGCAAGAAGCTCGAAGAGATGGCGAGGGCAACCGGCGCCGATCTCGTCCCGCTGGAATAGCTGCGGGAAGAAATGGACGCTCGACGGCGGGCGCGCTCAGGCGTCGCTGGCCACGAGTCGAAAAAAGCCGGCGCCGGCGAGCCCGCTCACCAGCACCCAGAGCACCGCCGAGCCGATCATCCCGCGGCGCCGGACGCGCACAACCTGGCCGTCGAGCCGGCCAAACTCTTCGAGCACCGGCGGCGTGCCCACCTGCTGCGAAAGCTCGGCCTGGCGCGCGCGGATCCGCTCCACCTCGCTCCCGCTCACGCCGTAGGTGTAATACGCGGCGGGAACGAAACCGATGAGGAGCGCGAACACCAGACCGGCAAGCGCCCGTTTGATGGGATCGCGGCGGACTTCACTCCAGGTCCAAGTGTCGGCCATGTGGTCATTGTAAATAAAGCAGCAAAAAAATTTGACGTGATTGACCGCCGGTCGAAGATGGACAGGTGATCTCATGATGGGTGAAGTTTCCAATCACGACGAACGGCACCAATCGAGTTGGAAGGGGACGATCCTGCGCCGCCGCAAGCGTGGTCGCGCGGTGATCGCCGGGCTGTCGCGCCGCCTGCGCGCGGCGGGCGACGTGCCCGCGTCCGGCCAGATCGTGTTCCGTTCGGCCAGCCAGATTCTGCGCTGAAAGGAGCGGGGGCGAATGCTCAATCTCGTGGCCCTCGTCGCGCTCTTCGCCGGCTTTTGCTGGGTGGGAACGCACCTGCAACTTGGACAGCACACGCTGTTCGGACACCTGCGCGCCATCGCGCAGACCAAGGAGTCGCAGGATCTGTTCGACGGGACGCGCACCTCGGCGCAGCCGCTCGTCGACGACGTGCGCCGCCGCATCGCCGGTGTTCCCGCCACGCCCGCGAAGGAGCCGGGCGCGCCGGTCGAGGAGAGCGACGACGTCCCCGAGCACAAGAGCAAGGGCGAAGTCGCGAAGGCCGACGAGACGAAGTCGGACAAGGCGACGGCAGATTCCCCGAAGTCGGACAAGGCGAAAGCGGACAAGGTGACGCCCGACGCGGCCGAGGATCGGTTCGCACGCGCCGACCATCACCCATCCAAGGGCGGCGCGGCTCAAGAGACGCTGACCCCGTCGGAGCGCCGGCGCCTGCGCCGACTCATCAGCGCTACCGAGGGCGCGTCGGCGAGACAGTAGCTATTGTTGTATGCTCGGGCGCCCCGCCCGAGATGGGGTTGCGAATGCCACGGCCTTACTTGGTAGGCGTCTTCGTCAGCGTGTACCTGGGCGCGAATGTCGTTGGTGGCTTCGCGGCTGGCGGAGCAGCGCGCGCCGAGCACGAGGCCGCACTGTGGACCAGCTCACCCAAGGGCAAAAAGCCGCCGCCGCTGTCGCTGGCCGACCTGGCCGACCGCGCGCGCCCCGCCGTGGTTCACGTACGGGGCACCACCGACGCCCCCTCCGACGGCGACGCGTCGTCGGGCGGCGACAGCGGGCGCACGTCGATCGGGACCGGGTTCCTGATCAACAAAGACGGCTACCTGGTCACGAACGAGCACGTCGTCCGTTCCGTCACCGACCTGCGCATCCGCCTCTACGACGGGCGTGAGCTTCCCGCCTGCGTCGTCGGCGCCGACGCGCCGACCGACATCGCGCTCATCAAGATCGAAGCGAACGGGCCGCTGCCCGTCCTCCCGCTCGGCGACTCGGACGCCGTGCGCGTCGGCGAGACCGTGGTCGCGATCGGCAACCCCTACGGCTTCAATCACAGCGTCACCGCGGGCATCGTCTCGGCCAAGGAGCGCGTCGTCGACCGCGCCACGCTGCACGAGTCGCCGTCGCAGGATCTGTACTCGTTCTTCATCCAGACCGATGCGTCGATCAACCTCGGCAACTCGGGTGGACCGCTGATCGACGCGAACGGCGCGGTGATTGGCGTCAACGCCGCGTTCTGGGCCGGCCATCCGCTGCAGCCGGCGCAGGGGATCGGATTCGCGATCCCGATCAACATGGCGAAGTCGCTGCTGCCGCGGCTGCGCGAAAAGGGCGATGCCCCGCGCTCCTACCTGGGAGTCGACGCGCAGCCGGTCGATTCCGGGCTCGCCGTCGCGCTCAAGCTCGATTCCACGCGCGGCGCGCTGATCGCCAGCGTCGGCAAGAAGTCGCCCGCCGAGGCCGGCGGGCTCGAACCGGGCGACGTCGTGGTCACCTGGAACGGCACACCCATCGCCACCAGCGAGGATCTGAAGATCGACGCGCAGCTCACGGTGCCCGGCACGCGCGTGAAGGTGGGCCTGTGGCGCGACGGACACATGGTCGACCGCGAGGTCACCGTACGCATGGCCGAGGGGCGCACGCCGATCCCGACGCATCCGTCGAGCTGCTCACGGCGCCGCGAGGTCGCCGCCAGCGCACCCGAGGACTTCGACGTCACCGAGATCCCGCCGGCGCAGGCGGGCGGCTTGCCGGGCGGGCGCGGCATCGCGATCGCGCAACTCTCGGGGCACGGCGCCGCGGCGCAGGCGGGCCTCAAGGTCGGCGACGTCATCCTACGCGTCGGCAAGCAGGGCGTGCGCTCATCAAACGATCTCACGGCGGCGCTGCGCACCTTCAAGGCCGGCACCACGGTGCCGATGCTGGTCCGCCGCGGCGGCTTCGACTTCTGGACCGCATTCACGCGTCGCTGATGCTATGGCTTAGCCATGCCTGACGCCGACAACAAGCTCGAAGAGAAGACCTACCGGCAGCTCCTGGATCAGACCTACGCGCGCATCGACGCCGCGTTCGAGGACGTGGATCCCGATCTCGCCGAGGTGTCGCTGGCGATGGGCACGCTGACCATCACCTTCCCCGGCAACTTCCGCATGATGCTGACGCCGCAACCCTCGCCGCGCCAGCTGTGGGTCGCGTTCCGCGACCGCGCCTGGCACTTCGACTGGGACCCGGCCAAGGCGCGCTGGGTCGACGACCGCGGGCAGGGCATTGAGGTGAACGCCCTGATCGAATCCACGACCCACGAGGTCGCGGGCGTCGCGCTCAAGATCGCGCGCGGCTAGTGCATCTCGACCACGGTGACATTGAAATAGTCGTTCTGGTCCGTCATGGTGTCGGCGTTTCCATAGGTGATACCAACTGTGTGAGCGCCCGCGGTTGGGGGCGTCGTAACCGTGAATGTCCGCGTTGGAATCGCCTTGTGACTGCCGACCTCGTTCGAATAGCCCTGCAAGTGACCGAGGTTGACGCCATCGAGTGCAATCGAGAGGTCGAGAGGTCCTCCAGCGGTGCCCCCCAAAAAGGCACTCGCCGACACAATCACGAGCCACGGATTCACCCCGGACGCCGTGAACATGACGTTGCGGGGGCCTGTCCCGGCGGTCAGGACGCCGATCGAGCCGCTCATCGTCTGCGCGCTGGTTTT
>Ga0265339_10002059_pt1 | contig 14758 bp, 11 predicted proteins | sample 4CB219metaG_FD_202085 | JGI IMG/M metagenome (GOLD analysis project Ga0265339, IMG submission 202085) | Rhizosphere microbial communities from Carex aquatilis grown in University of Washington, Seatle, WA, United States - 4-CB2-19 metaG | ecosystem: Host-associated > Plants > Roots >...
ATTAATTTAATATTTTTTGAGCGGTACAGAGTGAGGCCCCGTACGAGGCCCCGAAGGATTTTCTCTGTCTGTTCTTTTGGAGAAATTTGCAAAAGAGCCTGATTTTGCTGGTCGGGGCGGCGGGATTTGAACCCACGACCCCCAGTCCCCCAGACTGGTGCGCTAACCGGGCTGCGCCACGCCCCGACACAGAAGCGTGTGATTACTAGGGTTATTCAGCCGAAACCGCAAGACGCGTGAAAAGTGATGCCTTATGGCTTGATATTGAACCCGCACGTGAACAGGGTGTATTTGCTCTGCTCGTCGGCGATGAATTTTCCGAACTCGCCGCCGCAGAAGAGGCAGAAGAGATTAGGGCAACTTGATACCGGAAACCCCGGTGCGGTCCGCCGAAACACAAAAACGCAATGAGCGGCAGAACGAAACCGGCCGCCCGACTCTTTTCCGCGAATCCTAAGGTTTGATGAGGCGATACGGGTCGTCCTCGCCCCCGGATATCCAACCGAGGCGGCTCGACAAAGCCGCGGCGCCGTCGCGCAGCAACGGTATCAGGCGACGATTGTGCCGCTCATCTATGCGGCTTTCGGGATAAGTGACCGAGAGACTTCCTTTAATAAGCCCATCGGCGCCGAACACCGGGACCGCAAGGCCGATGGCGGTCGGCACGCGCTCGCCGACCGAACGCGCGTAGCCTTCGGCGCGGATGCGGCCAAGCTCGCGAAGCAGAGCGCGGCGATCGACCTTGCGGCCGGTCGACGGTGATCTTTCCGGATCGGCGAGGGCGCGTTGGATGGCCGGCTGGTCGAGGAACGCCAGAATAGCGTGTGCCGATGCGCCCCACAGCATCGAGCCCCGGACATTGAGTTCGATCACGTAGCGCATTGTCCGCGACGATTCGACCTGCGCGACGAACGCCTTCTGCAATTGCTTCGGATAGAACAGCGACAGCAGCGTGGTCTCATCCGTTCGCTGTGCAATGTCGCGCAGGATCGGCATGGCGCAGGGAATGATCGGCATGTTTGCCGAAAGAACAGCGCCGATGCGGTAGATCTCGGGGCCCGGCCGGTACTGCCGCGTCTGGCTATCCGCTTCGACGAAGCCTTGACCCTGCATGATGCCAAGCAGCCGGTGCACCGTACTGCGCGGCAGGTTCACTGTCTTGGCGATATCGCCGAGCGTCCAATCGGTACGCTTGCCGCCGAAGCACTGGATGATTTCGAGTGTGCGGGCGACGGTGCCTTTGGCATCCGCAAATCGGGTCGTCGTCGTAATGCTCTCGCTCATCATCAGGCTCTTCGAGTTGATCCTTGACGTGCCGTCCCGTCTCCAGATAGCGTTTTCCATCTGTCCGATCAACGGACGAGTATTCCGTTGAATGGAACAAGAGGAAACCAAGGAATGGCTCGGCTCAGGGTCTTCAATCCGGTCGCAGAATCCGTCCAGGTCACGGTCAAGCCGGCGGAACGCCTACGCGATCTCTCGGGCAAGCGGATCGGCCTCTATTGGAACATGAAGGCTGGCGGCGATGTCGCGCTCGCCCATGTCGCGGACAGGCTCAAGGCCCGGTACCCGGGCGCGACCTTTCGCGAATATCGGGGTTCGGTCGGCTGGGTGATGCGGCATGCGACGACGGACGATGTGCGGCGCGTCGCGGCGGAGTGCGATGGCGTCGTCGGCACGACGGCCGATTGCGGCTCGTGCACCTCGTGGCTGATCCGGGATCTCATCGAATTCGAAAAGGCTGGCGTGCCGTCGGTCGGCATAACGGCCGAGCATTTCGTGCCCGACGCGCACCGCAGCGCCGAGAACTTCGGGTTGCCAAATCTCGCATTGTCGATCGTGCCCGAGCCTCTGACGAACCAGACGCCTGACGAAATCCGCACGACCATCGATGCCATCATCGGCAACATCGTTACCGGCTTGACGCAGATTCAGCCGACGCCAAATGTCGAGCAGAAGACGACGTTTTTGCCGGATGAGTGGCTGACCTTCGACGGTGAAGACGAGTTGGGTGCGCTCGAGCGCATGAACGACGAATTCTTGCGCTATGCCTGGGGCGACGGCTTTCCGTTGATGCCGCCGACCGAAGAGCGCCTCGCACGGATGCTCGAGGGCACGCGACGCGATCCCGATGAAGTCGTTGCCGTTATGGAGCCTGGCTTCGGCAAGGCAACCATCGCCAAGATCGCCGCCAACGCCGTGATGGCGGGATGCCGTCCGGAATTTCTGCCGATCCTCATCACCGCGGTCGAATGTCTCACCGAGCCGCAGATCAATTTGCGTAATAAATCGATGTCGACCTGTCCGCACGCACCCTTCGTGTGGGTCAATGGTCCGATCCGTGACCGCGTCGGCCTCAATAGCGGCACCTGCGCGCTTGGTCCTGGAGCCCCGTCCTTCGCCAATTCGGTCATCGGCCGGGCGGTTCGGCTCTGCATGATGAATGTCGGCCACACCTACGCCGGCGTGTCCGATATGGACACTGTCGGCTCACCGACGAAATACAGCATGTGCGTCGCGGAAAACGAGGAGCGCAATCCCTGGGCGCCATATCACGTCGATGCCGGCTTCTCGGCCGATGACGACGTCGTGTCGGTGTCGTTCAATTGCGGCATCTGCGAACTGCATGATTTCACCAATTACGATCCGGAGCGGCTTACGGACGTATTTGCCAGCGCCGCCATGAACGTGGCCAATATCTCCACCGGCATGTGGCTCACAGGCCGGCGAGCCGATCCGCGGTCCGGAACGCAGGAGAAGGAGCATCATATGATGCTCATTTGTCCCGACCACGCCGATCAATTCGTTAAGCACGGATGGTCCAAGGATGACGTGCGCCACGCGATGTACAAGAAAGCCCGTGTTTCGTTTGAAAAACTGCTGATGGCAAAGGAGCCGAAGGCGTTCGAGACCAGTCATCCCGAGCTCGCCTGGCTCTATGAGAGCCCGGAGACCAAGCTGCCCGTCCTTGAAGATCCCGAATGTTTCGACATCGTGGTGCTTGGCGGCGCTGCGGGACGCGGCGCGCTGCTTTACGGCGGCGGCCAGGCGCAAAGCAAACGCATCGACGCGTAGAGCGAAAGGCCCATGGCAAGAGACGCGTTGGCAAAATTCGCGATAGATCGTGCGCGCGGCATCGTCGCGGCGGACGGAGAGCTCGAGCTCAAGGACGTGCGCGACAATGTCGCGTATGTTCGCTACCGCGCGCAAAAGCCTGCTGCTGATTGCGCGCAATGCGCCGTTGGTCCGGAAGACCTGAAGATGTTCCTCCAGGACATTTTCCAGGCGTCGGCGCCTCACATCAGAGACTTTGACATCGAATTCGAGGAATACTCAGGCTAACAGGCGAATTTGGTTCGGATGCTTCAAGCCGGTGGTTGAACAAAACCGGCGGGGCAAAAAACGGGAGGAATCGATGCGTCTAGTTTTGCGCGTTGCAGCGCTTTTCAGTTCGTTTGCAATCATCGCCGGCGGAATCGCATTCGCGGCTGGCTACCCCGAAAAGCCGGTTCGCGTCATCGTCGCTTATGCTCCAGGCGGCGGCGCCGACATCGTCGGCAGGCTGATGTCGCAGAAACTGTCCGAGCGCGTCGGCCAACAATTTGTGGTGATCAATAATCCCGGCGCGAGCGGTGCGCTCGGCGCGGGGATCGCGGCGCACAGCGACCCCGACGGCTACACGCTGTTCTTCGGCCAGACCGCCGAGATGTCGATCCTGCCGAATATCATGGACAATCTGCACTATGACCCGATCAAGGACTTCGTGCCGATCGTCCAGGTCAGTTCGTATCCATATGTGATCGCAGTCAATCCGAAGCTACCCATCCATACGCTCAAGGAATTCCTCGATTACGCCAAGGCTCATCCGGGTGAATTGAATTACGGCTCGCCCGGCGTCGGCAGTTCGGCGCAACTCGCTGTCGAGCTGTTCGCGCGGCAGACCGGCATCAAGCTCACCCACGTTCCTTTCCGCGGCGCCGGGCCAGCCGTGCTCGCGGCGATTGCTGGGACGGTGCAGGTGGTTTTCGGTGACGCAGCCTCGACCACGCCGCAAGTTGTCGCCGGCCAGCTGCGTGCTCTGGCCGTCACGGCAACGAAGCGCTCGCCCAAGCTGCCGGACGTCGCAACCGTCGCCGAGCTCGGCATCCCGAACTACACCGTTGCCGCCTGGCACGGCTTCTTTGGTCCGCAGGGCACAAGCCCCGAGGTGGTCAGGAAGATCAACAGCGAGGTCAACGTCATTCTACAAGATCAAGAGCTGCGCAATCGGCTCGCCCAAGACGGCATCGAAACGATCGGCGGGACGCCGGAGGACTTCGGCAAGTACCTGAAGAGCGAGCTCACCATTTGGGGCCAGGTCGCCAAGGACGCCGGCATTCAGATCAAGTGACGGCTTGAACACGAACGTTGCACGCCTATGCCCGACCTTGCCCGCACGCTGGCCCATTATGTTTGCGCATCGCGGCCGGAAGACATCCCGTCGAATGTGCGGAAGGAAGCCTCGCGCGCGCTTCTGAACTGGTTCGGCTGTGCGTTGGGCGGCAGCGGCGCTGACCTTCTCGGGCGGGCGCTCACCGTTGCTGACCGCTTGTCCGGGCCACGCGAAGCCTCCGTCCTCGGGCGTGGCATGCGGCTTGATGTTGCAAACGCCGCGTTCATCAATTGCCTGAGTTCGAGCTTGCACGCATTCGATGATACTCATCTCGCCAGTATCGCCCATCCGACCGGCCCCGTCGCCTCCGGCCTCCTGGCGATGTCGGAAACCAGCGCCGTCTCCGGCAAAGACTTTGCGCACGCACTGCTCCTCGGGATCGAAGTCGAGTGCCGCCTGGGCTGCATGCTGATGGAGCCTCCGGGCGATTGCAGCGTTGCCTGGACGATGACGGGTCTCGTCGGCGGCATCGGCACGGCGGCCGCCATTGCCAAGCTGCTTGGCCTGAGCGAACGGCAGACAATGTACGCTCTCGGCGTCGCGGCAACGCAGGCCGGCGGCTTTCGCGAGGGTCTGGGGACAATGACCCGCGACCTGCCGATGGCGCAGGCAGCGCGCAGCGGCGTCGTCGGCGCGCTGCTTGGTGCGGAAGGGTTCGCACCGTCGGATAGTGCCCTCGACGGCCCAAAGGGCTTCGCGCACGTCTTTGCGCACACGCCGAACTTTGCCGCGGCGACAAGGGACTTGGGCCGGCATTTCGAGCTCATGAACAATGCCTACAAGCCGTACCCGTGCGGCATCGTCATTCACCCGGCGCTCGATGCGTGTCTCGATATCGCTCGCTCGCATCGCTTCGAGCCGGATGACATCGAGCGCGTCAACCTTCGCGTCCATCCGGACGCCATCATCGTGACGGGATTGAAGGAGCCGACCGACGGTCTGAGTGCGCAAGTCAGCCTTTATCATTGGGCCGCGGCCGCGCTCGTGCGTCGCAGCGGCGGCCTTGACGAGACGAGCGACTCTGCCGCTCGGGATCCCGTCATCAACGCGGTGCGGCGGCGCGTGACGGCCGAGATGGACAAGAACTTCGGTCGCGATGGGGCGAGCGCCGAAGTGCGCCTGCGCGACGGCCGCGTCCTCACCGCACGGGTCGAACATTGCCGTGGCAGCATCGCCAAGCCGCTGACCGATGGCGAGCTTGAGGAGAAGCTGTTCATGCAGGCGCGAAGCGTCGTCAAAGAAGCGACGGCGCGCAACATCATCAAGCTGTGCTGGGGCCTCGAGGACGTCGCCGACGTCGGCAGCGAAGCGCGCCGGCTTTTCCCGGTGAAATAAGCAAAGGGCTCAGCTCAACTGCGCCGAGATGCGGCGAAATCTCATCAAGGACAGCGCCAAGAATATCGTTGCGATCAACGCTACGGCGAGGAATTCGGGCCACACCACGTCAAAACCCGCGCCGCGGTAGAGAATGGCCTGCGCGAACGACACAAAATGCGTCGATGGCGAGGCTTGCATGATGGTCGAGAGCCATGTCGGCATGCTTTCGAGCGGTGTGTTGCTGCCGGACAACATATTCATGGGCAGCACCACCAACATCATCATCAACCCCAGCTGCGGCATGGTGCGGGCAACCGTGCCGAGGAAAATGCCGATCGCGGTGGCAAAAAACAGGTAAATCGCGACGCCGCCCATGAACAGCAACACCGATCCGGCGATCGGCACGCCGAGCAGACCGCGCACCACGATCGACAGCGACAGGCCGACCGTGAGCGTGATGATGAGTGCATTGGCCCAGATTTTGGCCAACGCGATCTCAATCGGGCGCACCGGCATCACCAGCAGGTGGTCCATGGTGCCGTGCTCGCGCTCGCGTACGATCGCGGCGCCGGCCATGATGATCGCCAACATGGTGACGTTGTTGATGATGCCCATCACGCTGACAAACCATGCGGTCATCACATTCGGGTTGAAGGCAATGCGGATCGCCAGGTCGACGGGCGGCAGGCGCACATTTTGGGCGCGCGCGACGAAATCATTAACTTCGGTGGTGATGATTTGCGGGGCATAGGAGGAGCCGAGCCCGGCCTGCACCATGGCGGTGGCGTCGACGTTGACCTGGATCGCCGGCTGGCGTCCGGCCAGGACGTCGCGCTCGAAGTGCGGCGGGATATCGACGATGAAGGTGTAGGCGCCGGTATTCATCAAGTGGTCGACGTCGTGCATTTCGACCGGCTGCGGCGGCTTGAAATAGGGCGGCAGGAACGCGTGCAATATGCGCCGCGACAGCTCCGAATTGTCCTCGTCCACATAGGCGATCGCGGCGTTGTGCAACTCCTGGGAGGTACCGTTTGCCTGCGTGTAGATGGCGAAGGAAAACGCCCAGATTATGAGCGCCACCAATACGATATCGCGGCTGAAGCTGCGCAGCTCCTTGGTGCCCAGCCAGAAAATGTTGCTCAAGGAAGGCATGGGACGAGCGCCTCAGCGCGCCTGTTTTCGCAGGAACAGCAGATTCAAGACAAGCAGGGCTGGGATGAAAATGGCGAGCCCCAGCAGATAACCGCTGAGGTCGGCAAAGCCGAGGCCTTTGGTGAAGGTGCCGATGCTGATCGGCACATAATAGCTCATCGGGAAGCTTCGCCCCATCAACGCCGCGGCGCCGCTCAGTGAGGCGACCGGAGTCATGAGGCCGGAGAACTGCGTTGCCGGCAGCACGGTCATGATCGCGGTGCCAAACAAGGCTGCTATCTGCGTGCTGGTGAAGGCGGAAATCACCATGCCGTAGCCGGTCGTCGTGAAGACATAGAGCAAGGTACCAAGCAGCAACGTAAGGAAGTTGCCCTTGAGCGGCACGTCAAAGATGAACAGCGCCATCAGGAACATCATAAGGAAGCTCACCATCGACACGGCAGCATAGGGAAGCTGCTTGCCGAGCAAAAATTCGACGCGCGTCACCGGCGTGACATAGAGATTGATGATCGAGCCAAGCTCCTTTTCGCGCACGACGGCGAGCGCCATCAGAATTGCCGGAATCAACGCGAGCAACAAAGCGATCGACGACGGCACCATCGCGTAGATGCTTTCGAAATTCTGGTTGTAGAGAAATCGCGTCTCGATCTTCGCCGCCGGCAGGGCTGCCGCCTGGATTTCATTCGTTGTCCGCAATTCAGCGACATAGAGGCTGTGCGTGCCTTCGATATAGCCGCGGATGGTTTCAGCGCGGTACGGCATGGAGCCGTCGATCCAGGCGCCGACTGAGACCGGCCGGCCGCGTTTGATGTCACGGCCAAAGCCCGGCGGAATTTCGACGATCGCCGTGACGTCGCCGCTCTTGAGCCGGCGTTCGGCATCGGCGTAGTCGGCGATGGGCCTTTTCTCGGCGAAGTAGGTCGAACCGGAAAATTCTGAAATATAGGCGCGGCTGTCGGGCGTGCGATCCTGGTCGAATGCGGCGAAGGAAAGTCTGTTGACGTCGGTGGATATGCCGAAACCGAAGATCAGCAGCAGCAGCGCCGAGCCGCCAAGCGCGAAGCCGAGCCGGATCGGGTCACGTATCAGTTCAAGCGCTTCGCGGATGGTGTAGGCAAGCAGCCGTCGCAGACTGAAGGCGGAAATGGGCTTCGCGGGCGCCCGCGCAACCACGATTTCCGCCGCAGCAGGTTGCGCCTGTTCTTCGCCGCGCTCCCTTTCCAGATATTTGATGAAGGCCTCTTCGAGGCCGCTCGCTTCACAGCTCTTGACCAACCCGGCCGGCGTATTGGTTGCCAACACGCGGCCACCGTCCATGAGCGAGATGCGGTCGCAGCGTTCGGCTTCGTTCATGAAATGCGTCGAGACGAAGATCGTCACGCCCTGGCGGCGCGACAGATCGATCAGCAGCTCCCAGAATTGATCGCGTGCCAGCGGATCGACGCCCGAGGTCGGTTCGTCGAGGATGAGCATTTCCGGTTCGTGGACGATGGCGACGGCGAGCGACAGCCGCTGGCGAATGCCGAGCGGCAGCCCCGCCGCTTCCTGATCGATATACGGTTCGAGGCCGAATTGCCTGGCAAGCGTCGCGATGCGCCCGGCAATGGCTGCACGCGGCAGATGAAAGAGACGCGCATGTAGATCGAGATTCTGCCGCACGGTGAGTTCGCTATAGAGCGAAAACGACTGCGACATGTAGCCGACCCGGTAGCGCGAGCGCATGTCGGCGTTCACCGGCTCGCCGAACAGCAGCGCCTCGCCGTCGCTTGCCGGCAACAGGCCTGTCAGCATCTTCATGGTCGTGGTCTTGCCGCAGCCGTTGGAGCCGACGAAGCCGAAAATCTCGCCGCGCTCGATGGTGAAATTGACCTTATTGACGGCGACGAAATCGCCGAACCGGCGGGTGAGATCGCGCGCAACGATAACCGGGTGGTGGTTGCTCTCGGCGCGCGGCGGCACTATGAGCCGGTGGTGTCCGGCGCGCAGTTCCTCCGGCAGCAACGCGATGAACACATCCTCGATGCTCGCGGTGCGTGTCTGCGCTTTGAGATCGGTGGGCGACCCGGCGGCGAGGACGCGGCCGGCATTCATGGCGATCAGCCAGTCGAAGCGCTCGGCCTCCTCCATGTAGGACGTTGCCACCAGGACGCTCATGCCCGGCCGCCGCGTCTGTATGCGGCCAATCAGGTCCCAGAACTGCCGGTGCGACAGCGGGTCGACGCCGGTGGTCGGCTCATCGAGGATGAGAAAATCCGGATCGTGAATCAACGCGCAGCACAGGCCGAGCTTCTGCCGCATGCCGCCAGACAGGTTCTTTGCCGGCCGGCTGGGGAAGGGGGCGAGGCCGGTACTGTCGAGCAGTTCGCCAATACGTTTCTCGCGCTCCGCGCGTCCCTGTTCGAACAGGCGGGCGAAGAACTCGATGTTCTCCTTGACGGTGAGGTCGGCATAGAGATTGCGACCGAGGCCTTGCGGCATGTAGGCGATGCGCGGACACACCGCCCGGCGATGTCCGGCGTCGGCCATGTCGCCGCCCAGCGCGCTGACAGCGCCGCTCTGAATACGCCGTGCACCGGCGAGAATACTGAGCAACGTGGACTTGCCGACGCCGTCCGGGCCGATGATGCCGATCGTCACGCCGCTCGGGATTTGTGTCGCCACGTTATCGAGTGCAAGCACCTTGCCATAGCGGTGCGTGACGCCGTCGAGCTGTGCGACCGAGGCGTTTTCGACACTCATCGCGCGGTTGAGCGCAGCCGCTCCGGCCATGTGACCTTCGAGTCAAGCTGCACATAGGCGACACCGGGCACACCGCTCTTTACCGCGTCGCGATGCGCTCGCAATACGTCAGCGTCGACGCGCACGCGGACGCGGAACATCAACTTGTCGCGCTCGGTCTTGGTCTCCACTGCTTTCGGTGTGAACTGTGCTTGGTCGGAGATGAATGATAGCTTCGCCGGGATGGCGATATTCGGATAGGCGTCGAGCACGATGCGGGCCTCGTCACCGACTTTTGCCTTGCCGGTGTCCGCGGTCGGCAGATAGACGTCCATGTAAACGCTGGCGAGGTCGAGCAAGGTGAAGACCTTGCCGCCCGCGGCGAGCACCTCGCCGACATTGGCGATGCGATATTGGATGCGGCCGTCGCGCGGGGCGATCAGCGTGTTGTCTGCGATATTGACCTGCAGCAGATCGACGTCGTGGTGCGCGGCGTCCAGCGCGTGACCGGCTATTTCGACGCGCGCATTGGCGGCGTTGAGCGCGGCGCTCATGCTGTCCGACTGCTGCTGGCGCTGGTCCAGCAGCTCATGCGTCGCATAGCCGTTCTTGACCAGGCTTTGTGTGCGCGTCAGTTCCTGTTGCGCCAGAACCACCTGCGTCTGCTGCTGATTGACATTGGCGCGCGCCTCATCGAGCGCGCGTTGTGCTCCTTGCACCTGCGCCTGCGCCTTCTGCAGCGACGCCTGCAGGTCGCGCGTGTCCATGCGGGCCACCGCCTGACCGGCGGTCACGACGCTGCCCTCATCGACCAGCAGCTCGCTGATGCGTCCTGCAAATTTGGTGGCGATGTCGATTTCGTCGGCTTCGACGCGGCCGTTGCCGGATACGATGCCGATCGGCAGGGCGCTATTGGAGTTCTTCAGCCAGTAGAACCCAGCGCCGCCGGCTGCCGTCAGCAGCAACAGCACTACAACGGCGCGACGCCACGCGACGCGCCGCGTCGGCTGCGGTAAGGGGGCAGGCAACGGGGTCGCAGGTGAGACGGCAATATCCCGCCGAGGCGAAGACGTCATTTCCACGCCGCCGGTGGGCGGTGGCGGGGAAACCGGTTTAGAATTCTGGTCGGCCATCGAACATTGCCTTGAAGTCCAGAGCGCCAGCGCTAAGAAGCCCGATCGACAGCGGAATCTATTGATATTCCTCAAATATGCCACGGCCCGCGGAACATTGGCGCTGGCTTATGCCGCGCTCAAGGAACGATCATGGCGATGCACGGCGCGAGGCTCGCGATCTTCTGCGACACGCTGCCCAGCAGCAGGCCGGCCAGCCGGCCGCGGCCGCGTCGGCCAACGACTATGATATCGGCGTTCTCGCGGCGCGCTGTCGCGATGATCACTTCTGCGGCATCGCCCCAGCCGGAACGCAGCTTGATCTTTGGCGCGCCAGCGCGCGCCGCGCGTCTTCTCGCCTGGTCGAGCACTTGATGGCTGAGCAGCTCAAGCGCCTCGCCGATGTCACCCTCGACACGGATCAACTGCTTCAGATTCGCGGTTGGGTAGCCGCCGCCGACAGAGAGGATGCAAAGCTCGGCCCCGGTCGCCTTGGCAAGCTGCGCCGCGGCTATGACGGCGCGGCTGCCGCCGCGCGATCCATCGGTTGCCACAAGAATACTCTGCATGCGCGCTCCAGGACTGTGACGTGACAACGACAGCTATTTTCGCGTTGCCCGTATTGACCTTCATCAAAGCGCGAAGAGGTTTTCGCCGATCGCATCGTTGCCGGCGGACAAAAGGGCGACGATTCCGGCAGCCTTTCAGGCTTTTCAAGGTATCCTCTGGCGCGACAGGAACCGCGAGCACGACTTTTTTTGGGTGGCGCAGGCGTGCGGCCAGCAGAGCGGCTAGGTGTCGAACGGCCACCTCGTCAGTATCTGCAGGCACTGACGGCCATCGCGGGGCTTCGATTTTCGCGACTTTATGCTGCTGCGCCAAACCGTTCCGCAAGCGTTTTGAAAGGCGCCAGCAAGAGGAATTTATTTTCGATTCGATCGACGAACGGCGATAGTTTTTCCAACCGCGCCCGCCAATCGGCTCTGGCATTCAGCTCTGCTCTGCGCTCAAGCCTTTGCTCGAAACTATCGAATCGCCAAAGGCTGATGAGCTGAAACAACGCTCCGGCCTCGGTGAAATAGAAACCGACGCAAGGCGCGTGGGTTTCGTGAATGGCAAAACCATCCGCGCCGTAGATCTCGAGATAGCGGTGGGTGGTGCCGGGCTTGAGCGTATAGATACGGTGCTCGATAAATGGGACGTCGGGCGGAATGCCATCGCCGTCGATTGCTGCGGCGCTTGTAAGGCCATGGGCCGTGGCGCCGGCCGGCATGAGGCCGCCAAGCTTCGGCCCGCGGCCATGCCAGAAGGGCGCGGGCAGCACGAGCCGGCTTTCGAGTGCCGTGACCAGTGGCTGGACGCGCGACATCAGATCGCGCCATTCCGGCATGGCAAAAAGCTTGGCCCGGCGCTGAAGCCGCTGCGCGAAGCTGTCATAGCGCCAAAGGCTCGTCATCTCGAACAGTTTTCCGGCTTCGCTGTAGTACCAACCGAGGCACGGCGCCATCAATTCGTGGAGTTCGAAGCCGCGGTCGCCGAAGATGCTGAAATATTGCGAAAGCGACCCGGGCTTCAGCGAGTAGGTGCGGTGCTCGATGAACATCACTTGATTTCCTTCTTGGCGAACAAACGGCGGGAAATTTCCTCAACCGCTGGGTCCGGTTTGTCCTTGATAAGCGCGTTGCCTTCGACCCACTGCAACGGCGTGCGAAGCACGCTGATTTTCCAGCCGTCCGGGCCGCGCACAAACTCGTTTTCGTACCAGCCGACAAAGACGTTGAGCGGATCGCCGTGACCGCTTTCGCTGATGCGATGACGGGCAACCATGTAAAGAATGCAGTCGGCGCGATCGTCACGGATATTGACTTGAAAATTCGAATACTGGTGGAAGGCTGCATGTGAGCGCTGCCGCGTCCGGGCGAATTCCACGAATAGATCCGCATCAACCTCTTGCGCAGGTTCCCCCGTCATGCGCGAGAAATCGAGGGTCAGTTTGCTGCCGAAACAAGAGCGGTAGAGTCGCCAATCCTTGCGATCGAGCCCGCGGCCGAAGCGCATCATGACGTCGTAGATCGCGTTCCTGTCAGCCAAACGGGCGAGCCATTGCTCCTGCGGTTCATCGGCCGCGGGTTCTTGCGCCGAAAAGGCGGAGGATATGCGTGCGATAGACGGCTGTGCTGTCTGTAGAATGGCGGGATTGCCTTCAACCCAAAGGTTTGAGTGACGCAGGTCGGATATGTGCCAGCGGTGATTGCGCCTGTTCAGCGTCATGCGCTGCTCGGCGAACGCCGCGCACCAATCGGCGCCGCGCGTCGTCGGCGCGCGATAGCGGCCGACGACGAGCCAGCGCAGGACCGTGCTGTCGCCGTGAACCTCCAGCGTTTCGTTGGTGGCTTGATGGTGGGTCGCGGCCGATGCGAACAGGGACTGCAGCCCTTCGACAGTTCCGGCTTTACCGTTGAACAGCCGCGGCAGCCCCGTCGGGTCGTCCCATTTGACGACGATCTCCGCCTCGCAGTCGGCTGACAGGCGATCCCATTGACCTGCATCGATTGCCCACAGGAAGCGATGCCCCGTATCGATGATGGCGGGCCGATCGGCGAGCGCCGCTATCGAAGGCCGATCGCGCTGAGGGACCATTTCCGTGCTCTAGACCGCCGGAACGACGGGCACGAGCAAATGCGAATCGTAGTCGCCGCCGGTGTAGATGACATGTGACCCGTCATTTCGGGTCTCTTCGTGGACCTGGGTGTGCTTGACGCCGGGAAAACTGTAGACGTCGTGCCCCTGGACGACGACCTGCAACCGCTCGCCCGCCTCGAACGACGTCGAGGATGGCAAGATCTCGATGTCGATCGGCACGATCTCCCCGGGCTTCAGTAGCAATTCGCGCTGGTGGGCGCGAATTGGCTGATCCGGCGTCGAACGAACCGGATCGAGCTCGCGATGACTTGCGCGCAGCCATCCAAGGGCGACTGGCCCGATGTCGTATTCCGACATGAAGGTGAAAGGTACGCGCTCGCCGGTCTTGTCGAATTTTTCCAGGGCGACGAAGAAATCCGCGTCGTTCGAGCCGCGCGCTTCGATCCACAGGCGAAGCTTCATGTAACCGGTGATTTCCGTGCGTTCGGGAAACACATAGTCGAACTTTGCGGCGCCTTCTTTGGCGTCATAGCTGATCGATGTCTCGGATTTTTGCGGCTGCGACGAAATCGTTCCCGACGCGGCGTCGAGATAAAGCGGCGTCAGTTTTTGCCTGGCGAGCGGCCACTCGCGCTCGGCGCGCACGACGCCTTCGTAATAGCGCTTGCGGATCTCGATCTGAACCTTCGGCCACGTGAGGACCTCGTCCGAAGTGCCTTTGAGGAAGTGATCGAAGAAAATACGCAGTTTCTCGCGGCTCTCGCTTTGGTAGTAGTACTGCCACTTCTTGCGGCCGTGCACCTCGAGCCATTTGTATTCGGACGAGGCCTGACGGAAACCTTCGATGGTGCCGCGCGTGTGCAGGCCCTGGTCGCCCCAGTCGGCGACGATATAAGCAGGGACCCTGATGTCGCTCAGGACCGCTGATTTGGCGCGCCAATAGTCGTCGAGGAGTGGATGCTGTTTCGCGGTGTCGACAAACTCTTCCGACCGCGTCAGCGAAAAGCTGGTTGACCATTGCGCCCAGGGCACCATTTTCGTCTCGGGAATGCCGCCGTGATAGGAGCGCTCGCGATAGCAGTCGCTCCAGCCCTCCCACGGATTGATAGCTGCAAGATGCGGAGGGTTGAGCGCGCCGATCCGCCATTGCACGATGGCGAGATAAGACACGCCACTCATCCCGACTTTGCCCGTGCACCAGGGCTGCCGCGCTGCCCATTCGACAAGATCGTAGCCGTCCTGCGCTTCCTGATCGCTCCAGATCGTCAGATCGCCTTCGGAATACCATGAGCCGCGCGCGTCGGCGTTCATGACCGCATAGCCGTGCGGCACGAAATAGGCCGGGTCCGGGCCTTCCCATACCGCATATTTGGACACCCAGCCG
>Ga0265339_10002067_pt1 | contig 14731 bp, 14 predicted proteins | sample 4CB219metaG_FD_202085 | JGI IMG/M metagenome (GOLD analysis project Ga0265339, IMG submission 202085) | Rhizosphere microbial communities from Carex aquatilis grown in University of Washington, Seatle, WA, United States - 4-CB2-19 metaG | ecosystem: Host-associated > Plants > Roots >...
GCGCCCACCGCGCGAAGGTCTCCGGCAACCCCCTCCCCGACTGACGCGTTCGCCACCGCTTCATGTGATGAAGCCATCGGGCCGGCCTGGTGAGCCCAAACACTTCATGTGATGAAGCTATTGGGGGAGGTGGGCCCAGGTCTCGATCTCGACTTGGGCGCCGCCGGGGAGGGCGGAGACCTGGACGGTCGAGCGGGCGGGGCGGTGAGCGCCGAAGGCCTCGGCGTACACCGCGTTCACCGTCGCGAAGTCGCCCATGTCGGTGACGAACACGGTGGTCTTGGCCACGTCGGTCATCGACGCGCCGCAGTCGTGGAGGATCGCAGAGATGTTGGCCAGCACCTGACGGGCCTCGGCCTCCGCGCCGCCTTCGACGATGCGGCCGGTCGCGGGGTCGAGGCCGACCTGACCGGCGAGCACGAGCCACTCGCCGGCGCGCACGGCCGGTGAGTAGGGCCCGGCAACCGCCGGCGCGCTCGGTGTCGGTACCGGGACAACAGGCATCGCCTACCTCCTGAGTCGGCGCGCGGCACGCGTCTGACGGGTCGGGAAGGTATCCGGCCGCGCGCCTTCGGCGCGGGCGAGGGCGTTCCACGCGGCCGCGGCGACCGCCGCGAACACCGCGTCGGAAGCACCCGCGAGCGGCCCGCGGGTGTCGTCGATCAACTCGACGTAAATCGCGGGCGTGTCCTTGGCCCGCAAGATGCCGAACGAACGGATGCTGAGGTCGTGCACCTCGCCGGACGACGGATCCACCGCGAGCGACTCGGTGCAGACCCAACCGAGCGCCATGTGCGCGGCCCCGACTGCGTACGAGCGCAGCACGGTCTCGTCGAGCGGATCGCCGGCGGCGACGCGCACCTCGACCCGTTCGAGCGCACCCGTGTCGGGATCGATGTGCACGCGCGCGCCCGCGCTCGCACCGGAAGGAGCCAACGTGCACGAGTCGAGCAGGGTCGGGTCGTCGGTGAGCGCCGATCGGTCGACGCCCGCGGCATCGAGTGCGCCTTCGACCAGCACTGCGTGCTCGGCGAGACCGGCGGCACGCAACCGGGTCCCGACCGGCGGGCCCATCACGTCGGCTTCGCGCCAGCGCGCCGACACCTCGCATGAGTACGCCGACGGCCAATCGCACGCGAACACCGGCGCGCCGCCGCGGGCCACGACCCCTTCGATCACGACGCGGCCGTCGCGCCAGACCGCGGTCGCGGCCATCGGTGGGCGCTTCGGACCGAGACGCACGACGTCTTCGCGCGAGTAGACGACCCGCACCACGCGGCCGAAGTGATCCGCGAGCTCGCGCGCGGCACCCGGCGCGGCCGACGCGAGCTTGCCGCCGAACGCGCCACCGTTCACGACCGGCGACGCCGATTGTCCGCCGGGCTCGCACCACGATGCGTCGGGCTCGAGGTACGCGGGCTCGACCCACGACGTCGCGAGCCGCACGCCACCGGGAGGGCAGGGCGCGAGCGCGTCGAACAGCGGAGGGCGTTCTTCCACGGTGGTGCGCCGACCTTGCACCTTGCCGGCCGCGCCGCGTGCCTCGCTCAACGACGAGCCGACGACCCAGCGCGCGCCCGCCGCCTCGACCGCTTCGGCCGTGGATCCCGGCGGGAGTGGAACCGCGACCAGCGCGTCGCGCGGCGCGGTGTCGTCGGCGAAGGGTGCGCCACCGAGCGGGATGTCGGGGCGCACGGCTTGCACGACGCCGCCCTCCAACTCGGCGCGCCGGGCCGCGGCGTCGAGATCGCGCGCACCCACGACCGAGACCGCGCCTGCAGTCGGCGAGCCGGCGGCCGCGATCGCCTCGTACACCGATTGCCAGCCGGTGCACCGGCACAGGTGCGCCGCGAGCGCGCGATCGAGATCGCGCACGCGTCCACTTGACGCGCGCATGATGATCCCGGGCGTGCAAAAACCGCACTGCGAGCCACCCGTCGCGACGAACGCCTCCGCGGCCCGCGCCCGCACCGCCGGATCGAGACCCTCGACGGTCGTGACCGACCGGCCGGCGACCCGGGCGAGTGGAGTGACGCACGAGACGCGCGGCTCGCCGTCGACGAGCACCGTGCAACAGCCGCACTGACCTTGCGGCGCGCAACCGTCCTTCACCGAGAGGACGCCCAGGCGCTCCCGCAACACGAGCAGCAGCGACTCGTCGCCGGGCGCGGTCACAGCGACCGCGTCACCGTTGCACGTGAAGCGGTACTCGGACTCGGGTTGGTCCACGAGGCGTCAGCCTCGCGACGCGGAGCTCAGGAGAAGGACTGGCCGCAGCCGCAGGTGCGCTGGGCGTTCGGGTTGTTGATCGTGAACCCGGCGCCTTGGAGTCCGTCCTTGTAGTCGAGCGACGCACCTTCGAGGTACTCGGCGCTCTGGGGATCGACGACCACGCGGACCGCACCGTCGGCGTAGATCTTCTCGATGTCGTCGGGAGCCTTCTCGCTGTCGAAGAACATCTCGTACGACAGTCCGGAGCATCCGCCCGGGCGGACTGCGACACGCAGGCTCAACTCAGGCTGGTCCTCGGCCGCGAGCAGCTCGCTGACCTTGGCGGTGGCGGTATCGGTGAGCGCGATCATTTCGGTCCTCCACTCGGGTAATGCACCGTTCAGGCTATCCGACCGAAACGGCGACCCGGCACGGGTCACGGTCGTACAACGTCGCGAACTCCTCAACGCTTCCGCCGCCGACCTCGCTGACGATCCCTTCCGAGATCCCGCGGTGCAGGTTGCACACCAGCTCGGGGTAGGCCTCGGCCAGCTCCCGGAACGGGCAATGCATGAACGCCATGTCGGTGGTGCCGGCCACCGTCTCGGTCGTGGGCTCGAAACCCAGCCGGTTCATCTCGGCGGCCAACGCGGTGACGCACGAGCGCGACCGGGTACGACGCCCCGCCTCCGCACCCCAGGCCCGACCGATCTCGGTCGCCTCTCCGCCGTCGGCGCCCACCCGTTCGGCGAGCGCGGCGAGCAGGCCCGACAGCAGCGTGTAGCTGGGCGGGTCGAATCCCAGCCCCGGCGCGCCCGGAGCGAGCGAGTACACGTGCGTGGGCCGGCCGACGGTGCCCCGGTGCACCGGCGCGACTTCTACGAGCCCGGCCTCGCGGAGCCGGTCGAGATGCAGGCGGACGGTGTTGGCGTGCAACCCGAGCGAATCGGCGAGCTCCTGCGCCGAGCAGCCCCGGGTCGAGCCCGCGAGCTCGCGATACATCGAGAAACGGGTCTCGTCGCCGAGCGCCTTGAGCATCGCCAGCGGGTCCATCTCCTTGACGGTACCCCCGGATCGGGCATATTTTCAAGGTCTACACTGGTTTTATTCAGCGATGGCCCACCTCCCCGCCCCTGAAGCCCGTAGCCCCGTGACCGACCTCTCCGCCGCACCTCCCAGCCCCGACGACGTCCGCAGCATGCTCGCGGGTGTGCTCGATCCCGAGTTGCACGCCTCGATCGTCGACCTGGGCATGGTGCACGGGATCGACGTGGGTCCCGAGGGCGACGTGATCGTGCGGGTCGCGCTCACCACCGCGGCCTGCCCGCTGCGGGGCCAGATCGGCAACGACGTGCGCTCGAAGATCGCCGGCCTTGCCGGCGTTCGCGACGTACAGGTCGAGTACGACGAGATGACCCAGGAAGAGCGGTCGAACGTGATGCAGCGGGCGCGCCTGCACGCATCGCAGACCGCGCCCCCGACCGAGATCTCGGCCACCACGCGGGTGATCGCGGTCGGGAGCGGGAAGGGCGGCGTCGGCAAGTCGTCGATCACCGCCAACCTCGCGGCCGCCCTCGCCGCCCGCGGGCTCACCGTGGGTGTGCTCGACGCCGACATCTGGGGCTTCTCGATCCCGCGTATGCTCGGCGCGCAGGCTCGGTTGGCCGGCACCAAGGGCGCCGACGGCGCCAAGATCGTGCCGTTCGAGGTCGACGTCGCCGGCGGCAAGCTCAAGATCGTGAGCATGGGTCTGCTCGTAGACGACGAAGACACCGCGCTGATGTGGCGCGGCCTGATCCTCGCCAAGGCGCTCGAGCAGTTTCTCGTCGACGTGCGGTGGGGCGATCTCGACTACCTGCTCATCGACATGCCGCCCGGCACCGGCGACATCCAGATGGCGCTCGCTCGACTGCTGCCGCAAGCCGAGATGCTCGTCGTCACCACTCCTGCCCAGGGCGCGCAGAAGGTTGCGGCGCGCGTCGCCGACATGGCGCGCCGCTCGTACCTGAAGGTGCTCGGCGTCGTAGAGAACATGCACGCGTTCATCGCGCCCGACGGGTCGAGTCACGCCATCTTCGGATCGGGCGGAGGCCGCCGCCTCGCCGCGCTCACCGGCGCGCCGCTCGTGGGTGAGGTGCCGATCGAGAGCGCGGTCTCGGAAGGTGGCGACGTCGGGCAACCCGTGGTGCTCACGCACCCCGATCTCCCGGCCGCGCGCGCCTTCACCGAGATCGCGCGCAAGATCGTGGAGGAGCTGTTGCCGCCGGTGGAGATGGCCGGCTGCACGGCACGCATGCTCGAGCTGATCGACAAGCTCGCCCCCGTTCCCGACGCCTCATGACCGATCGGCCCCGGCAGGCCCTCGTGTTCGGTGAGATCGCGGACGAGTACGACCGGGCCCGGCCGTCGTATCCCGACGAGCTGTTCGACGCCGTGATCGAGCACGGCGCGCTGCAACCGGGCGACACCGCGCTCGAGATCGGCGCCGGCACGGGAAAGGCAACGCGCGGGTTCAGCGCGCGCGGCCTCGCCGTGCACGCGCTCGAACCGAGCCCGGGGATGGCTCGCGTGCTGCGGGCCACGGGAGTGGAGGTGGAAGAGACCACCGTCGAAGCGTGGGAGCCGCCCGACGCCGCGTTCCGTCTGGCCTTCGCCGCGCAGGCTTGGCACTGGGTGCACGACCCGAAGCGATACGAGAAGGTCGCCCACGCGCTCGCGCCCGGCGGCACGCTCGCGCTGTTCTGGAACAAGGGCCGCGACCTCCCCGAACCGCTTCGCACCGACAACGACGCGGCCTACGACGAGCACGCGCCCGCGCTCACGAGCGCGGTGGGCAAGTGGGAGCTCGACCGCACGCTCGACGAGATCGCGGCCGTCGACGCGTTCGGCGCCCCGACCAAGCGCGTGTTCACCTGGTACCAGACCTACACGACCCGCGAGTGGCTCGAGCTCCTCGGCACGCACTCCGATCACCGGATGCTGCCCGAGGCGCAACGCGTCCGGCTCCACGCTGCGGTCGGTCACGCGCTCAACAAGCACGGCGGCCGCGTCGACGTCACTTACGACGCGATGCTGTACCTCGCCACCCGGATCTAGGCCCGCGTCACCTCAGTCGGTCAGTCGGTCAGTCGCAGCGCGACCGCGGGCCGGATCCGCGACGCGGCCCGCGCGGGCGCGGCCGTCGCGAGCAGCGCGCAGATCAGCGTGCCGACGACGACGCCCACGATCGACACGACCGGCACCCGGAACGAGAGCCCCGAACCGAACGCGTCGGTCAAGGTGATCGACCACGCGGTGACGAGCGCGAGCACGGTGCCGATCACGAGTCCTTCGATCGCGACGAACGCCGACTCGATGACGAAAGCCGACCGCACGGACCCGGCCTGCACGCCCAGCGCGCGGAGCACACCGACTTGGCGCCGGCGCTCGCGCACGGCCCGCACCATGATCACGCCGATCCCGGCGACCCCGACGATCAGGCCGAGCGCGAGGTACCCACGAATCAACACGAAGAACTGTTGTTGATCGGCAAGCTGGTCGTGCACCGTGTTGCGAATCGTCTCCGCGCTGCCCCCGTTCGCGAGGAAGCGGCCCGCGAAGGCGGACGCGAACTGATCGGGGTTCGACGCCTCGACGTACGCGCGGCTGGGCACGGCCGAGTCGCCGAACGCCGAGCGCGCGGCCGACTGGCTCATCATCACTCCGTTCCCAACCCAGTCGTTGCCGACGAGCGCGGCGACCGTGAACGTTCGCTCGCCTCCGCTCGCGGCGTCACGCACGGTGAACGAGTCGCCGATCGACACGCTCTGCGCGGGCGGACCGTTCCCCGACGACAGGAAGAACTTGTCGACGATCGCGAGGTGCGGGTTGGCCAACACCGCCGCGTACGCGGCGCGGTCGCTCGCAAAGGCGCCCCGGTCGTCGAGTGCCGGCGGTCCGTGCTGCACCAGTGACTGGTCGAACGCGCTGCCCGACCACTCCCGTGCGCGAGTGAGGCCCGGCGCGCGCACGACCTGCAGGTCGAGCGAGACGATCGGGGCGACACCGTGCACACCTGCCTCCCGGCCGAGGCGCGCGAACGACACCGGATCGCTCGGGTTCGAGGAGACCAGCACGTTGAAGCCGCCGGAGGCGTCGCGCGTGAACTGACCGAGCTGGCCCGAGAACATCGAGCCGATCACCGACACGTACACGAGGATGAACACGACGAGCGCGAACATGCCGAGCGTCATCGACGTCCGGAACCGGCGCGCGAGCGGGTACGCGAGGCCCAGCCTGACTTGCAACGACCGTTGGGCGATGTGCCCGACCGCATGGCCGATCGCACCCTGCTGCTGGGACACGAGCACCACCGCCGCGCCGACGAGCATCAGGCCCTGCGCGACGAAGAGGAACACACCGACGCTGCTGTGCAGCGCGAGCGCGATCGGTACCGCGACCACGCCCCACATCAGCACGATCACCGCGAGCGTCGTCGTGACGACGTCGCGCGGGAAGTTTCGCGCCAGCGCCGGGCCGATACCGGCGAACACGAGCACCGGACCGATGACCAGCCCGACGAACGACACGCCGGTGACACCGAGGCCGGTCAACGTCAGGCCGACCGCCGCCAGCGCGAGCCCCGCGAAGAACGAACGGGCGTGCGGCCGGTGCGGCGGCGTCTCGCTGATGTCGCGGATCGCCCGGATGATGTTGAAGCGGCCGAGCCACACGCTCGTGGCCAGGACGGTCGAGATGGCGATCAGGAACCCGATCACGAGCCCTTCCTGCACGCTCGACCACGTGAACGCGAAATGCAGGACGAGTCGCGAGCTGGTCGGCCCGCTGTCGCGCAGCCGCGCCGCGAACGCCATGATCAGGCGGCCGAGCCCCAACCCGGCGAACGTCCCCACCACCGAGGACGCGAGCGCGTAGCACCAGCCTTCCGCCGCGAACGCGCCCACCAACGCCGAACGGCGCAGCCCGACCGCGCGCAGCATGCCGAGCTCCGACTTCCGCTCGTCGGCGAGCATGAAGAAGATGTTGACGAGCAGGAGGATCCCGGCGAGCACGCCGAACGTCCCGAGCGACGAGTAGATCTGCGCGAGCTGACCGCCGTTCCGGTCGGCCTGGTCGAGCACGGCGACTTTCGCCTCGTTGATGTCGTACTTCAGCGCGCCGAGGCGCGCGGTCAGCGCCCGGCTCACCTCGCCCGACAACTTCGCCCCGGCCTCGACCCCGCCGCGGTTCGACACCACCACCGTCGAGCGGGGTGGCACGCCGAGCCCGGGCTTGCCGCGCGCGAGCACCGACGCGATCGTCCCCGGCGCCACGAACGCGTTGTCGGAGGTGTGCGAGTCGCCCGACCAGAATCCGGCGACGCCCAGCTTCGGCAGCACGCGCACGACGCGCAACGGCGTCGTCACTCCGTAGGCGAACACATCGACCTGCGCGCCGACACCGACGCCGAGCGCACGCGCGAGGTCGGCGCCGATCGCGGTCTCGCCTGCTCCCGGCGTGGGCCCGGAGATCCCGGTGGCGCCGGGATCGGCGCCGAACCGCCGCGCCGCGGAGAAGTCGGTCTCGAGCAGCTGGGCCGTGGGTGCCGCGCGTCGCGTCCCGGTCGTGGTGGCGATCGCCGCGCTCGCGAACGTGAGCGGGAGCACACCGTCGACGTTGGGGTCGGTGAAACCGCTCAGCCGGGCCCGCAACGCGGCTCCGTCGGCCAGGCCGGCGACCGACACGACCTCGTCGATCGGGCCCAGTTGCTCGAACGCGCCCCGCCGGATCGACGACGTGAACGTGTCGCCGACCACGAACGACCCGGTCATGATCGCGGTGCCGAGCAAGGAGCCGAGGATCACGAGCATCGTCTCGCGCGGCCGGCGCACGAGGTTACGGAGCGCGAGGCGACGCAGCACCGGACGCCGTACGAGCACGTAGACGAACGGCAACGAGCACAACGCGACGATGAGCATGCGATGAGGCCGTCAGCGCGGCAGTGAGCTGCCGACGCGTTCGTCGCTCACGATCCGGCCGTCACGCATGCGGAGCAGCCGGTTCGCCGACAAGCCGACGCCTTCGTCGTGGGTGACGAGGATGAGCGTGAGACCGTCGACGTTGAGCTCGTGCAGCAGGCGCATCACGAGCACCGCGTTGTCGGAGTCGAGCGCGCCGGTGGGCTCATCGGCCCACACGATACGAGGCCGCCCGGCGATCGCACGCGCCACGGTCACCCGCTGTTGCTCACCGCCCGACAGCTCACCCGGACGGTGGCGCGCGCGATCCGCCAGGCCGACGCGCTCGAGCGTCTCGTGCGCGCGCCGCCGAGCGTCCTTGGGGTCGACTCCCGCGAGCAGCGAGGGCAGCTCGACGTTTTCGACCGCGCTGAACACCGGAATGAGGTTGTAGGCCTGGAAGATGAAGCCCATCGACCCCGCCCGCCCGCTGGTGCGCTCCGCGTCCGAGAGCGCGTGGAGGTCGACGCCGTCGAGCATGACGCGCCCGCCGTCGATGTCGTCGAGCCCCGAGCAACAGTTGAGGAGCGTGGTCTTGCCCGAACCGGAGGGACCCATCACCGAGACGAATTCGCCCTCGTGCACCACGAGGTCGATGCTGCGCAGCGCCTCGACCGACTCCGCGCCGGTCCGATAGACCTTGCGCAAGCTCTCGGCTACCAACAGCTGATCCGTCACCAGTACCCCATCGGTAGCAAAACCCGAAACGCCACCGTAGGCGTCAACTCTTGCCGTTCTCTGACGGGGCTAGCGAATTCGGGCCCGGCGCAGCGCCTCCGGCAGCTGCTGGGGCCCGCGCTCGCGCAGCGCCGACACCGCCTCGGGAATGTCACATCGTCCGCCGGCGGAAGTCTCGAACGCGATCCGCTCGTCGCCTCGCAGCACGAACCGGCATCCGTACTCGGTCTCGATCGACATCGATTCGGCCATGAGCCCGTCGTCGACGTCGATCACGACGCCGTCGTCGCCCGGGTAGAGCGCACGGAGGTATTCGGGCGCGAACACCGGCACTCCGCCGACGGCGCCGACCGGCTCGGAGTCGGGGCCGGGCCAGAAGTCCTCGTACAGGAACGGCGCGGTCGACTCGCAACACCCGGTGCCGATCGTGAACACGAGCTCACCGGCCCGGTCGCGTCGAGCTCGATCCACGATCCGGGCGGCGGCTTCGGTCCCTGAGACGCGCACGGCACAACGGTACCCGGGCGCCTCCGTTCGCGGCGGTCGGCCGCGCGTCTACGGCAGCTGCAGGAGTGCGCCCTCGCTGGTCGGCCGATTCGGCTCGTTCCCGCTCGACGCGAGGAGGCCGCCCCAGATGAACAGGCGACGACCGCCGATCGGGACCAGCGCCTCGCCGGTGCTCCCCAACTCGACCGGTTCCCGACCGACGCTCGACCACTGCACCGCGCCCGTTGCCGAAGGTCCCACGAACCAGTTGAAATCCAACCCGTCCGTCCACCCGAGCGCGTCGCCGGCGGCCGCGATCTCGTCTCCCTGTATCGCCGGAACGACCGTTGCCGACTCGTAGTGCCGCCATGTCGGCCCGCCGAGATCGAGGATGTCCACCGAAGCGTGATCGCGCGCGGGATCCTCGGAGGGCCGCTGCAACAAGCCGGCGACGGCCAGATGCCCGTTGTACGCCACGGCGAGCGAGTCCGGGCGGTAAGCCGCACCCGGCACGGGGAGCGCCGGCAGCGACGTCCACTTCCGTCGAGCCGGGTCGAGCACGGCGCCCCGGCTCTCGAGGTTCCATGCGTAGACGCGCCCGCCCGCGGTCACGAGTTGGGTCGCGGCCGCGTACGACGGCAGGGTCGTCCATACGTTGCGCGCGGGGTCGTACTCCGCCATCACGAACGCGTGCGTCGTGTTCGCGCAGGTCCCGCCGACGACGAGCTCCCTGCCCGTCCACGTCCCGAACTCCGGGCACCCCGGCGCATCGGGTATCCGCTGCCAGCGCCGGTGCGCGGGGTCGTACGCGGCGCCGTCTCGGAGGAACTCGATGCTGCCGCTCGGCCCGGTCCCGTCGCGCCTGCCTCCCACCACGAGCATCTCGCGGCCCGTCCATGCGGCCACCGCGCCGTAACGCGAACCGATGGGCGCCGTCGGTAACACGCCCCAACTGCCGGTGCGGAGGTCGTATGCCGCGCCGTCGGCGAGCGCGTCCGGTGGAACGGTCGCCGGCGCGACGTGTCCCACAGATTCGGAACGCCCGCCCCACACGATCACGTCGCGACCGGTGAACACGGCGGCTTGTTCGGACCGCGCGAGCAAGGGGAAGAGCGCGGTCTTCGTCCACGACGGTTGCCGCGTCTCGACGTGCGGCGGGCGCGAGCCGTGTCCGACGAGCGCGATCACACCGAGGCCGACCGCGAGGACTATGACGATGGCCGCGGCGAGCAGCCGGGTGCGACGGGGGCGCGCGGGAACGCGCAGCGTCTGCACGCGGGGAAGCTCGTCGATCACGGCCGCACGTTCGTCGGGAATCGCCTCGCGTGCCAGCGTCGCGAGGCCGCGCCGCAGGTCTTGCTCGAAGTCGTCGTGCATCATCGTTCCAAGTCCCTCCGCAGGCGCCCGATGCCGCGGTGCACCCAGCTGCGGACGGTCGCGGGCCGGACGCCGTAGTGCTGCGCGATCTCGTCGTCGTCCCAGTCGAGGAAGTACCGCAACACGATCGCGGCGCGCTGGTTCACCGGTAGCCGTAGGAGTGCGGTCCGCAGCGCCATCGACTCGGCACTCAGCCGGGTGAAGTCGTCGTCGCGTTCGGGCACCCGGCGGCTCGCGAACAGTCGCGTCGATCGCTCGTCCCGTCGGGCGCTGTCGCGCGCGGCGTTGACCGCGGCGACGTACAAGTAGCTCCGCCCGTTGTCGACACCGTCCCAACGAGCCGCGACCCGCGACATCGCGTCGTGCACGGCGTCCTCGGCGGACGCGACCGAACCACAGACCAGGAACGCGGCGCGCACCAGCTGCGGGTGCTCACGCGAGTAGAGCGCCACCAGCTCCGGCGGCCACTGCGAGCCGTCGCGCGCCGCAACCGGGTCTTTGATCACGCCGCTACGACGATCACGACCCGGTTGCGGTTGCACCTATGTTCGGAGCCGCACCCGCGGCTCGTAGCCGACTGCTAGATGTTGCCGCTCAGCGCGGAGAAGTGGAGGTAGCCGCTGCGGTCGGTCGCGGTGTTCTGCCACACGTGCTTCATCTGGCGGTACTCGTTGTAACCCATCTCACCGAGCTCACGGCCGATGCCCGACTGCTTGTAGCCGCCGAACGGCTGGCCCGGCGTGATCATGTGGTAGTCGTTCACCCACACGGTGCCGGTCCGCATGCTCGCGGCGACCGAGTGCGCCCGGTCGAGGTTCGTGCTCCACACGCCGCCGCCGAGGCCGTAAATCGAGTCGTTCGCGATCTTGATCGCCTCGTCGTCGGAGTCGAACGGGATCACGCAGAGCACCGGGCCGAAGATCTCCTCCTGGGCGATCTTCATCGAGTTGTCGGCCTCGAAGATCGTCGCCTGGAAGAACGCGTTGGGATCGAGACCGGCCGGAAGGTCGGTGACCTTCGAGCCGCCGCACAGCAGCTTGGCGCCCTCGTCGAGACCGAGCTTCACGTAACGCTCGGTGGTGTCGACCTGGCTGGGCGCGACCAGCGGGCCCTGGTCGGTGTTCATGTCCATGTTGTCGCCGATGACGATCTTGCCGGCGCGCTCCACGAGCAGGCCGACGAACTCGTCGTAGATCTTGCGCGACACGAGCGCGCGGGTACCCGACTCGCAGACCTGGCCGTTGTGGAAGAAGGTGCCCCACAGCACACCTGCGGCCGCGAGGTCGAGGTCGGCGTCGTCGAGCACGATATTGGCCGACTTGCCGCCGAGCTCGAGCGTGACCTTCTTCACCGTGCCCGAGGCGAGTTGCATGATGCGCCGGCCGACCTCGGTCGAGCCGGTGAACGCGACCTTGTCGACGAGCGGGTGCTGCGCGAGCTCCTCACCCGCGCTGCCGCCGGGACCGGTGACGAGGTTGACGACACCGGGCGGGATGTCGGCTTCGGCGCACGCCTTGACGAGCTCGATCGCCGAGAGCGACGTGAAGCTCGCGGGCTTCAGCACTGCGCAGTTGCCGGCCGCGATCGCGGGTGCGACCTTCCAGCCGGCCATCAGGAACGGGAAGTTCCACGGGACGATCCCGGTGCACACGCCGAACGGCTCACGACGCACGATGCTCTTCGCGGGCGGGAACGGGCTCTCGCCGCGATCGATCACGTCGGGCTCGTTCTCGGCACAGCCGGCGAAGTACTCGAACGTGGACGCGCCGCCGGGAACGTCGGCGAACATCGCCTTCTTGATCGTGCCGCCACCGTCGCGCGCTTCGATCTCGGCGATCTCGGCCGAGCGCGCGGTGATGAGCTCCGCGACCTTGCGCAGCTTCTCGGCGCGCTCCTTGCCCGACATCTTCGGCCACGGGCCGTTGTCGAAGGCGTTGCGGGCGGCCTCGACGGCGCGCTGCGCGTCTTCGCGGCCGGCCTTGGCGACGTCGGCGATCTTCTCGCCGGTGGACGGTGCGAACGTCGGGAACGTCTCACCCGACTTCGGGGCGGTCCATTCACCATTGATGAAGAGTTGCGTATCGGCCACGGCGGTTCCCCTCGTTTCCTGCTGACGACCTGCGCAGGTTATGACCGGGCCCGAGCCGCTCGCCAGAGGTGGTTAGGTGCGGGTCCAGGCCGACTTCGCGCCGGTCCCGGTGACCTTGCCCTCGGCCTTCAGCTTCAAGAGGTGCGCGTGCACCTGATGGCCGGCCATCTCGAGCAGGCCCTCGGGAGTGTCGACGTAGAGCGTGGCGACGACCTCGGGGATCTTGGCCGGGCCCTTCGCGAGCAGTCGCATGATCTGGCGCTCGCGAAGCTTGCGGTGCGCGACGTACTCCTCGAGCACCGCGGCCGGATCGTCCATCACGTCACCGTGGCCGGGGCAGATGCGCGCGACCCGCTTGATCTTGCGCAGCCGCTCGAGCGACGCGAGGTACTCCACCATGTCGCCGCCGCGCTGCGGGTTCACGACCGTGGTCGTGCCGTTGAGGACGTGATCGCCGGTGAACAGCGCTCGCTCCTCGTCGAGGAAGAAGCACAGGTGGTTGGGCGCGTGCCCCGGGGTGTGCACCGCCTCGAGCCGGAATTCCGTTCCGTCGATCGTGTCGCCGTCGTCGAGCACGAGGTCGAGTTCGAGATCGACCTCGTCGGCTTTCGGGATCTTCCCGAACGCGCCGACCACCGCGCCGGTCTTCTTGCGGATGCGATCCGCCGCCGGCCAGTGGTCGGGATGCGTGTGCGTCAGGAGGACCCACTTCACCCGATCGCGCATCGCGGCCCCGACGATCGACTCGACGTGCTTGGCGACGTCGGGACCGGGGTCGATCACGGCGACCTCGTCGATACCGACGAGATAGGTGTTGGTTCCGGGCCCGGTCATCAGGCTCGGGTTGTTCGCGACGACGCGCCGGATCAACGGCGAAAGGGCACTCGGGACTTCAGGGGTCATGGCAGCCACGGCTACGCGTTGACTTCGCCGGCTGCCGCGCGCTCGGCGCGAAAGGAGATGTCGGGCAACGGGATCGTCCAATGGCCGGCGGCGCGGCCGGCATCGGCCGGCAGCGCGACCCGCTCGCCGGTTCCGTCGGTCACCACGTGCAATCTCCCGCGCTCGTCGAGCGCGACCGCATCGAGATCGTCGAACAGGTCTTGCGACCGGTCGTAACGTGCGAGCGCGCGCAAGCTCATCTCCGTCGGGAAGATGAGGTCGATCTCACCGGCCTCGTGGAGCGCGAGCGCGTCGATCGGGCGCACCCATCCCGACGCGACGAGCTCGTTGTCGTCGTGTGCGCCGTCTTCGCCATCGGGCGCGGGGGCGACGAAGAACCACGTGTTGTAGCGACGGGGCGCGCCGAGCGGCGTGAGCCAGTGGGAGAACACGCGCAAGTCGCGGGCGGCCAACGCGAGGCCGCGCGACTCCAACATCTCGACGAAACGAAGCGTGCCGGCATTGAGACGGTCTCGGTCGGCGGCGAGACCCGCGTCGTGCTCGACGGGCCGGCCGGTCGCCGCGTCGTGCGCGAGCAGGATGCCTGCTTCCTCGAAGCATTCGCGCAGCGCGGCGACGCGGAACGCGAGGCCGCCCGCGGGCACGCCGTGCTCGGCGCTCGCGGCCGCGTCGTCGAGATCGCTCACGCGGTCGTGGGACCGATCGTCGCGATCGTCGGCGTCGACCGCGCCGCCCGGGAAGACCGTTGCGCCGGGTCCGAACACGGCGCGGCGGGTGCGCTCCAGCATCAGCACGTGGAGGCCGGGGCGCCCCGATGCGACCCGATCGGAGACGAGGACGACGGTCGCCGCGTCGCGAATCGGCGGCGAGCCCGGCGTCGGCGCCGCGACGGGGGCTTCTACCGAAGCGTCAACGGCTCTCATCCATCCAGTCTACGTGCCACCCCGCGCGAGCCGAAGTGGCGCCTGACCTGGGCGAATAGCGCGGCGCG
>Ga0265339_10002068_pt1 | contig 14719 bp, 10 predicted proteins | sample 4CB219metaG_FD_202085 | JGI IMG/M metagenome (GOLD analysis project Ga0265339, IMG submission 202085) | Rhizosphere microbial communities from Carex aquatilis grown in University of Washington, Seatle, WA, United States - 4-CB2-19 metaG | ecosystem: Host-associated > Plants > Roots >...
GGTCTCGATGAACTTTTCCTCGTCGACGTAGGTGTCGTAGATGCGGTCGATCCGCAGGTCGCGGAGGACATTATCGTCGGCGGCGGGGGTGCCGCGGTAGTGGCCATGGCCGCGGGCCTGGTAGATATCCTGGTAGAGGATCGCGCCGGTGGAGACGACCACGTCGACGTACCCGCCGACGATGAGGTCGCGAATGACGTTCCGCAGGCCGGCGGCGATCAAGGGCCCAGCCAGCCCCAGCATGACGGTCGGGCGACGCTTGTCCGCGTACATCCGACCGAGGATCTTGGCGCACGAGCCGACATTACGCGCCTGGATCGACATGCCCGCCATCGCATCGACGAGGTCAGCTGCCGACATTCCCGGCTGCACGGTTACCTGGTGGATGCGCTCGGACAGGATCTGCTTCTTCTGCCTGCGCATGCCCGACGGCAGGCCGGGCCCAGTCAGGCCGGCGTACGCTGGACTAGTTTTTCGTGCTTTCCCCAAAGCAAAACTCCTGGAAGCCACGCACTCGCGTGCGTCAGGCGCAAAGTACAAGCATTACTACGCTAATGCAAGTAGAAGCCTACGGCGGAAGCACGAAATTCGAATATCGAAATCCGAAACAAATTCCAATGCTCCAAACGACAAATCTCAAACGTAGCGACGGAGCTTTGAGCGGGCTCTGCCTTCTTGCTATTCTTTTCGCGGTCGAAAAGAGCAAAAAGGCAGAGCCCGATCGGACATCTAGTCAACAGTCTTTAGCTGTTGTTTGGAATTTGCCGTTTGGAACATTGCCGTTTGTTTCGGATTTCGTGCTTCGAATTTCGGATTTGCTTCCTACCGGAAGCTCTTCGTCGTCTGCACCATCTCGGTGATGTTCTCGATCGGCGTGTTTGCCGGCAGGTCGCAGCCGGTGGACATCAGGAAGTTTGGATACGCCGCCATCGCCTCCAAGAGGGCGGTCGTCTCCCGGCGGACGTCCTGGCGCGAGCCGTACAGCATTGTGGTCGTCGGGTTGATGTTCCCGATCAGCACAACGTCGCCGGGCACCTTGGGCGCGATCCGCGGGAAGTCCACCATGCTGTCCAGGCTCAGGCCCTGGGCGCCGGTGTCGCACATGGGTTCCACCAGGTGCTCGGTATTGCCGCAGATGTGCAGGATCGCAGGCACGGCCAGGTGACGGATCACGTTCTCGATGGACGGGCTGCAGAACTGGCGGTACGCCTGCGGCGACAGGATCACGCACGTGGGGTCCAGGACGGCGATCATGTCCGCGCCGGCCTCCTCCAGGGCCTTTGCGTACGCGATCACCACGCGCTCGGCGAAGTTCACCGTGGCCAGCACCAGGTTGGGATTCTCCAGCGTGGCCATGGCGATCTCGTTGGCGCCCATCATCAGGCCGGCCAGCGTAAATGGCCCGATCACGTATCCGCCGACCGGCACGTGCATGCGACGCTTGAGCATCCGCACGGTCTCGACGAACACCCACACGCGGCCGTCGTACATCGGGTCGATCACCTTGTACTGCTGCAGGTCGCTGACGTGCTTGACCGGGTGCCACTCGATGGTGGCGGAGTCCTCCAGGGGGAACCGCACCGGCAGCCCCAGCGAGCCGGCCTCCACCGAGAGGTCCATCATGGTGAACACGCCGTCGCAGCCGGTGCGCTCGACAAGCTTGTACAGCGAGCGGGCCTGCAACTCGGCGTTGAACTCGTTCTGCTTAACGGTCGACCCGGTCAACTGCGTGCCAGGGTAACCAGCCAGTGGAATGCACAGCCTCTCTTCAGACTTCCTGATCCAGTCAATCAGCCTCATCGGACAACCCTGCCAAAGTAAGTAATGATCTAATCTAACGCTGTTTATCGGGCAAAAGCAGCAAATTAAAAACTCGAAAGTCGAAACAAATTCCAAACAACTAAACGGCAAATCTCAAACGCAACGACGGACGCTTCGAATGGGCTCCGCCTTTTTGCTCTGTTTTGCGGGGAAGAAAAGAGCAAAAAGGCAGAGCCCGCTCGACTGCCAAGCCGATGTGCCCCTTTTCTCTGTGTTTGGAATTTGCCGTTTGGGTCATTGCCGTTTTGTTTCGAATTTCGTGCTTCGGATTTCGGATTTATCCTGCTCAGGTCCCTCCCGCAGGGATAGTCAGCGCGAAGCATCGCATGTGGGGGAATGTGCGCTGGATGAACGCGGTTGCAATATCCCGCGCGGCAGCGCTGCGGGCGACGAACTGCGCCGTCCCATCGCCTTGACTACCGACGCCCTTACCCCCAAGCACCAGACCCTGCAGCTCTTCCTGCGAGAGTAATTTGTGCAACAGCGGGCTGGCCAGGTGCGGCGAGTGCGGCGCGACGTGTGCATCAAAAAGCCGCTGGGCCTCGTTCATCAGGTCGCCCAGGCGTGCGGCGTTGCCGGCCTCCAGGGCTGCGTAGGCTTCGCGAACGATCTGTTCATTGTCCGCTCCCAGCGCCCGCTGGAGCCGTGGGTGCAGCTCATACGCGTGGCGAAGGTCCGACAGAATCGCCACCGTGTCCTTTTGTCCAGCCATGTCCACGAAGAACATCTCGATCGCCCGGGCAGGAAAGACCGGCTCCACGCGCGGCACCGCCGGCGGGGCGAAGGTCAGCAGGACGGGAGTCTTGCCATAGATGCACGCCTGGTCCATGCGGCCGCAACGGCTGCCGGTGAGTTTTTCGCCCTGGTAGGCAAGCTCCATCAGTTCGTGCGGTAGCAGGTTCAGGTCGTATACCGCGTTGAAGGCCTTTGCGACGAGGATACACACCGCCGCCGAACTGGACACGCCCTTTTTGAGCGGCAGGTCGAAGGGAGCGATCGTCAGGTGGATCCCGCCGCGAACACCGCGATGCTCTCGCATGAGGCAGGCAACGCCGGCGGTGTAGCGGAAGAATTCTTCCTGGTCGGCGGCGGCCTGGAGCAGGGCGTCAGAGTGCCAGGGGAGACGCAACATTTCTGGCGCGCTCAACCCCGGCACGGCAGTGCCGGGGCTTTGGCCAACGGTGGTAGTTGATTCGACGTCCGTGGATCTGTCCTCGGGGTGTTCGTGTACGGTGGGGCCCTCGACGATGAACTCATTGCACGCACGCGCCGTGGCGTGCAGGCCCTGGTCGGTGCCCACCACGATGCAGTACCCGCTATGCAGCCCAAACTCCGACGCCCAGTCGCTATGCTCGCCAAACAAGCACAGTCGGCCGGGGACGAAGAGTTGTTTAGAGTCTGCGGATTTCATCGAGCACACTGCCTTAATGTTCAATGCTCAATGCTCAATTTCCAATCAATAAACGAATGCTCAATAGCTTGCCAGGCGAATGTGGATGGCGTTCCATTTGGTTATTCGTATATTGGTCATTGATTGAACATTGGACATTGAAAATTCAGCTCCTCCGCCTTGTCATCACATTATGCAGTTCCTTAAACCGCCAGTTGATCGCGTGCAGCAGGATGCCAAGGAACGCGCTGCCGGCGCCAAGCAGGATCAGGCCGGTCGCCAGGATCGCCATCGGCACGTGGTAGACGTAGTGGCCGGGCCTCAGGTAGTCCATAACCGGCGCGATGCCCGCCAGCAGGCCCAGTATGAATAGCAGGATGCCCACGCCGCCGAAAAACGTCAGCGGCTTGATGGCGCGGAACAGGCTGAAAATCTTCCACAGCACGCGGGCGCCGTCGCGGAACGTGTTGAGCTTCGAGACGCTGCCCTCGGGCCGGCCGCGGTAGGGCACCGGCACCTCGACGATCTTCAGCCGGTAATACAGCATCTGGATCGTCATCTCTGTCTCGACTTCGAAACCCGCCGACACCACCGGCACTCGCTGCACCACGCGGCGATTGAACGCCCGGTAGCCCGACATGATGTCCGTCAGGCGGCAGGAGAAGATGCGGTTGATCAGCCCGCGGACCAAGCTGTTTCCGGCAACGTGAAGCGGGCGGAACGAGCGGTCATCGTACTGTGCCAGCCGAGTGCCGACGGCCATGTCCGCCTGCTGCGTCATGACCGGCTGGAGCAACTGCCCGACGGCGGCGGCGTCATACGTGTCGTCGCCGTCGACCATGACGTAGTAGTCGGCGTCGATGGTATCGAGCATGGCCTCGACGACGAACCCCTTGCCCTTACGCGGCTCGGAGATAACCGTCGCCCCGTGCGCCCGCGCGATGGCCGCGGTGTCGTCCGTGCAGCAGTTGTCGAACACATACACCGCCGCCTGCGGCAACTCCCGGCGGAAGTCATCCACAACCTTGCCGATGGTGGCCTGCTCGTTATAGCAGGGGATCAGGACGGCGATTTGTTTGTCGGTTCCCATGTGCGGGCAATTGTAACTACAGTTGTGACAAGGCGGAAGTGACAAAAGAACAGAAGGATTCCACCGCAGGACTTTTCACCGCAGAGGGCGCAGAGAACGCAGAGATCGAACTATGTATTGGGTGGCCGCTTGCGGTTTAGCGGGTGCGGCCGGCGGTGAGACTTGGAACGCCCGCTAAACCGCAAGCGGGGCCCATCCATAAGTCCCGTTCTTTCTTCTCTCCGCGTCCTCTGCGCTCTCTGCGGTGAATCGCTTTAGAGTTTCGCCGCATTTACCGCTTTTCGGATTGCCTCGGCGGCGGCCTGTGGATTCGCCGCGGCGCAGACTGCGGCGCTGACGGCCACGCATGATGCGCCCGCTGCGATGATTTGGCCGGCGTTTTCGGCGGTTATCCCGCCGATGGCGGCGATTGGCAGCGTCACCTGGGCGGCCACGGCCTTGAGCACTTCCGGGCCGACTGGAGTCTTGTCCTTCGTGGTGCTCTCGAACATCGGGCCCACGCCGATGTAGTCCGCGCCCTCGTTCACGGCGGCCAGGGCCTGCTCCGTGCTGTGCGTGCTGCGCCCGACGATGGCGTCAGGCCTCAATAGTCGCCTTGCGTCGGCGATGGGCAGGTCCTGCTGCCCGCAGTGCAGGCCGTCGGCCCCGACAATGGCGGCTATGTCCGCACGATCATTAATGATGAGAATCTTGCCCGTCTCGTCGCACAGTTCCCGCAGTTCCGCCGCCAGGGCCAGCACCTGTGCGTCGGACATGTCCTTGGCCCGCAGTTGCAGTGCGTCGGCCCCGCCGGCAATGGCCCCACGCGCGATCTCGCGAACCGAGCCCCGGCACTGTTGCGGCGTGATCAGCACGTACAGCCGCACGTCGGCAAAGCGACGCCCAACGTGCAAACGCCCGATCAGCCGCTGCTCGAGCGTGTAAGCGTTGTACCGCATCCGCTCGATCCGCAGGACCTGCTCCGGCGCCACTATCTTGCTGTACTCCTCGATCGTCCGCAGGGCCTCGGTCAGGCGCTTCAGTGCCGCGGCGGCAACATCGTACATGCTGGCCCGCTTCTGTTCGGTCGGGCTGGTCATCTCGGTGCCCAGGTCGCCGGCGGTGTCGCGGCTGACGATCATCTCCTCCACCGGCATGGCGGAATAGATTTCTTTCAGGTCGCTCCGCATGTACTTGGCCAGCGCGGTCACGGCCGGGTCATTCATCGCAAAACGCCCGCAGTCTTCCGCCACACGCAGCGCCTCGCGGGCCCGGTTGAAGTTGGCGTCGAGGATACGGTAGATTTCGCGCATTTGCGTCTTCCTTTGTCCGAGTCCAGCGGGCAATAGCCACAAGCGACAAGCCACAAGAGTGAATAATGATTCCGCCACAGCCTTGCGCAAATATCCAAGACGCCACATGCCCTTGTGGCCTGTGGCTAGTGGCTTGTGGCTATTAGCTACAAGTTGTAATTCGGCACCGGGTGCTGCCTGCACAGGTCCATCACCTGCTTGTGGACCTTGTGAATCTTATCCTTGTCGCCGCCGCTGGTCAAAACGGCATCGATCCAGCCGGCGATCGAACGCATGTGGTCGCTGTTCATGCCGCGCGTGGTCAAGGCCGGCGTGCCGATGCGAATGCCGCTTGACTGCATCGGCGGACGCGGATCGAACGGGATGCAGTTCCAGTTGACGACCAGCCCGGCGTCGGCCAGCAGCAGTGCTGCCGCTCGGCCGGTGAGTTCCGGAAGGCGGCTGCGGAGGTCGATCAGCATCAGGTGATTGTCCGTGCCGCCGCTGACGAGCCGCCAGCCCTTTTCCATCAGGGCCTCGGACAGTGCCTTGGCGTTGGCGACGATCTCGGCGGTGTACTCCTTGAATTCCGGCTGCATCGCCTCGCGGAACGCGACTGCCTTGGCGGCGATCACGTGCATCAGCGGCCCGCCCTGAATGCCCGGGAAGACGGCTGAGTCCAGCTTCTTCGCCCACTTGGCCTTGGCCAGGATGATGCCTCCGCGAGGGCCGCGGAGAGTCTTGTGATTGGTCGTCGTCACGAAATCGCTGTGCGGCACGGGGTCGGGATGCTGCCCGCCGATCACCAGCCCGGCGATGTGGGCAATGTCCGACAGCAGCGGGCAGCCAATCTCGCGGGCGATCTCGCCGAACGCCTTGAAATCGATCGTCCGAGGATACGCCGACGCGCCGCAGACCAGTATGTCAGGCCGCTCGCGCTTCGCCTGCTCGCGGACTTTATCCATGTCCAGCCGCTCGGTGTCGGGCTCCACGCCGTAGTGAACCACCTTGTACGCCATGCCCGAGAGATTCTGCTCCTTGCCGTGCGACAGGTGCCCGCCGTGCGACAGGTCCATGCCCATGAGCTTCTGACCGGGCTTGATGGCGGCAAGGTAAACGGCCAGGTTGGCGTTGGTGCCGCTGTGCGGCTGCACGTTGACGTACTCGGCGCCGAAGAGCTTCTTGGCCCGCTCGATGCAGACCGTCTCGACGCTGTCCATGTTCTCGTTGCCGCAGTAGTACCGCCGGCCTGGATAGCCCTCGGCGTACTTGTCGGTCATGACGGTACCCATGGCCTGCAGTACGGGGAGGGACACGTGGTTTTCACTGGCGATCAGTTCGAGCGTGCTTGCCTGACGCTGCAACTCACGCGTAATGATGGCTGCGATTTCTGGATCGGCTACTTGTAAGTTTTCCATTTGTGCTCCAAGAGTCGCACGGGCTTGCCCAATGCGATAAACCGTAAACGATACCCTGCCGTGCCCCGATTGGCAAGGGCGTGCCGCACAGCGTTTCACAAACGGCGGAGCTGGCGCTAATTCGTTACCCGGACGATATTTCACGTCCGCACTGTCATTCCTAACGCCCCGGCACCGCTTTGCCGGGGCAGTCTAGGGTCGGACTTGAGATTATGGACAGACCTGATAGTCCTAAGCGCCCGCCTGACTATCCGCTGGGAACAAAAACCTCCCACAAACCGAAAAACTCCCTACTGAAGTATTTGAGCCATAGCCAATTGTGGTCGTACAAACGCTGGGTGCGGCGACGGACGCCGCCCTTAGATCGATCCGCCTACACTGGTATGAGGCGACCTATGCGAGTATGTGTTAATCGAGCACGGTGCCGAAAATGCGGAGTGTGTGCCGCTACATGTCCGGACGTCTTCGCGATGGACCGCGACCACACGGCCTATGTGCGACGTGGAATGAGCCCCGTGCCCTTATCCGGCGACACCGAGCAATACTGCCGGTACGCCGCTCAGGACTGCCCAGCCCAGGCGATCGTAACCTCGCGAACAAGCGAGGAGATCGAACGCGAAATAGAACGCCGCGAACAGGCCCAGAGAGTCCCGGTCAAAAGAGCGGGATGAATTCAAGTCAGCACGACGCGCCTGTCGGATTGCAGGCAGGCGAAAGGGACAAAAAGGATTTAGCGATTGCAGGCTCTTCGACGGCTAAGCCACAGCATTCCCGTTGAAAGCAATAGCATGGTAGCCGGCTCTGGAACCGGCACGAGCGTCACAGGGCCGCCCCAACCTTGGGAATAGATATTGGCGTGAACGATAATACTGCCGTCGTCATTTATGCCAAAGGCGTCGTCGAGATGGCCGGAATAACCAGGGCCAAGAAGGGCCGGATCAAGCAGATTGTTCAGAATATAGACATTATCGTGATCCCACAAGCAAGCACCCAATCCGCAAAAGCCAACCACCTGACCTGCTGAATTGATGTCAGTAGGCATGAAGAAACGGGCCTCCGGGACGGTTGGCAGCATCACGCACTGTCCTTCTGGGGTCCAAAGGCAAGCTTGTTCTGTCCAAGTGTTGTCGACCAGATAACCTGCTATCAGTCCAGCTTCGTTAATGGCGCACCCCTCGCCCCCCATAAAGCCTGAAGGTACGACAAGCGGTTGGGATTGGTTGTCCGCCATCCAGCGAACCGGCTGTGGGTAGGACAGGCTAGGCGATTTCTGGCCCACTGCGACTCCCTGGCCATTGATGTCATGGATAGTGCTGGACCACTCGCCGGGGGTGGAGAGGTCAACCATGGTTCCATCTGCCAGCCACTTGATGGCATGCTTGGCGCCCCCTGTCCAGCCCGGTTCCAGGGTATCCCAGTCGCCGACCATCGTGCCGGCTGCATTCACCGACAGGCATCGGCTGTTTGTCGCCTGCGACGGCGTCGGCAGCAGGCTGATATTATTATTCTCCCACTTCACCGCGACGGTGGCCGCCTGCTCAGTGGGCGATGTTGTTCCCCATTCCGCTGCCCCAACCACCACCCCGGCGCCGTTGGCTGCGTAGGCAAATCCTTGGTCATACGCGCTGGCAGTCGCAAGTAACTGGTTTGAACCATCTGGGAAGAGACACACCGGTTTCGATATCTGATTTCGCGGTGTGCTGCCCGTTGCGATGCCGCCGGGCCCGGCTCCATAGAGCATGCCCGGAAGGGAAAACGGAACCATCTTGTACTGTGGTGACGCGGCCTGTGCCTGTTGGGCCAGCAGAATGAACGCCAAAACGATAAGGCTGAGTTTCTGCACGCTATCCTCCTTTACGATCCCGACTTGAAGGCACGGGAGATCCCACTAGGAAATTGGCCCAATGCCGCTGTTGGCTATCATAATGGCATTGGCGAATCCGTCAATACACTCTGCCGAATTCATTTTGACGAAGACGCAATGTTCTTTGCTGCGGCCTCTTGATTCTGGTGGAGGGATTAGAGAAGGTTCATGAGTAACCTGCAAAAGCGCCCAAAGGGTGCCACGGCTAAGCCCGTTGTTTGGGCGCGGCCGTGTTTGGCGCCTGGGCGCACCGACACTGTCGCGCGGGCAAACGACGCCCGCTAAGCAGTGGCACCCTTGGTTTCCCGAAAAGCGGACATGAACCTTAAGAAAGCAGCCCCAGCTTGCGGTAGATTGGCAGCGATGCGCGGCGAAGGCGGGGTAGTTGGGTCAGGAAGATCAGCGAGGCCACAATGCATGCGCCGCCGGACATGGCCAGTGTCAGCGGGGCGCCGACTGCCTGGGCCAGGCTGCCTGATAGCAGGGCGCCCACGGGGCCCGTGCCCAGGAACGAGATCGCGTAGAAGCTCATCACGCGGCCTCGCTTGTCATCCTCGACGATCGTCTGCAGCGTCATGTTCGTGCCGGCCATCTGGACCATCAGGCCAAAGCCGACCACCACCAGCATGGGCAGGCTCAGCGCCAGCCATCGCGACAGGCCAAAGGCGATCATGCCGCAGCCGACCACCACCGGGGCCGCCCCGAGTATGCGGTCCAGTCCCAGAATGCTCCTGCGATTGGCCAGGAACAGCGCGCCGAAGATCGCGCCCAGACCGGCCGCCGCCAGCAGCAGGCCCTGGATGATCTCGCCGTCGAGTCCCCATTGCCCGTGCAGGATGTCCCTTGCGAAGACCGGAAACAACGTGCCGTATGACATGGCAAACAGGCCCATGGTCCCCAGCAGGATCAGCGGGGCGCGGATCGGCGCAAAGCCATACGCGTACCGCATGCCGTCCAGCAGTTCCACGACCGCGTGCTTGCGGACGCGTGCGACAGGAGGCCGCACTCGCATAGCCAGCACGGATACGATGACGGCGATGAAACTGGCGGCGTTGATGGCGAAGCACCAGCCCTCGCCGATTACCTTGATGAGCACGCCGGCGGCAATGGGGGCGACCAGGCGGGCGCCGTTGAATGCGAAGGAGTTCAGTGCGATAGCGTTTGGCAGGTCGCGGCGATCATCGACCAGGTCGAACATGAACGATTGGCGGTTGGGGATATCCACGGCCATCACCACGCCGGCGAAGACCGCCAGCGCCACGACATCCACATAGGTAATGTGTCCCGAGAGCGTCAGTACCGCCAGCATGGTCGCCTGTATCATCAGCAGGACCTGCGAGACCAGCAGCACGCGGTGGCGGTTCCAGCGGTCGGTGTACACGCCGGCCAGCGGGGTCACCAGGAAGGTCATGATCTGCCCGAGGAATCCCACCAGGCCCAGCTTGAATTTGGAATTGGCCTGCCCGTACACCAGGTCATACACCAGCCAACCGAGGGCGGTGCCCTGCATCCACGTGCCGATCAGCGAGATGCCCTGTCCGAAAAAGAACAGTGCATAATTGCGGTGTTTCAGCGCCCGCATCATCGCCAATCCGCCAGGCGGCGTGGCAGGCGGCGGTGCAGACGGAACTTCTCCAGATACTTCACTATCAGACGACATTCCGGGATTGTAACGATAACGCCGGGAGTTTTCCACGGGGGTATTAGCAGGATGAAAGGGACCTCTTTCCCAACATAGCAGGATGAAAGGGATGAAAAGGATACTGCGAAGAGGATTTGCATCTGTGACAGAAATCCAGCCGGATACATCTGCTGTTTTCTGCAATTCGAGTAATTGGTGTAATTCGTGAAATTGGTGTTCAAACCGTTCGCGCACGGAAGCGCGTTTGGAAGCAGGCAGTAAACCAAGGTTCACGAGAGATAGCACAAATTGCACGAATTACACAAATTGCACGAATTACGACAAAGGAACGAAAGGCAGAACCGCTTCGATGAATCCTCTTCGTCGTATCCTTTTCATCCCTTTCATCATGCTAAAACGAACACCTACTTCCCGAACGAGATATCCTTCACCCCGCACTTTTCAAATGTGCGGCGGACCTTGTCCATTGGCCAGATCGGGTTGGAGTTCAGCGCGAACCACAGGCAGGTGTTGTCGCGGCGTTTCTGGATCATGCCCTCGATGAACTCGCATACGTCGGCGTATTCGAGCTTCTTGAAGAACTCAAAGCCCGGCTGAAGCACCAGGTTTGGCAGGGCCTCCTGGATCACCTCGATCTTCGAGTACGGGTAGCAGAAGTCCATGCCCAGGTAATTGATGCCGCTCTCGGCCATCACGTTGGCATTGTGGCTCCACTCGCCGCAACTGTGGACAAACACACCGCCAAACGTCTCGCTGATCCGCTTGAGGTAGGGCAGGCCGAACTCCTTGTAGAGCTCCGGCGAGACCAGCGGCATGAGGTCCTCGGTTATCGAGACTCCGAATTCCTGCGGCAGCCACATGTATGGCCAAACGCTGCCCGAGACCGGCACCTGGGCCTGCAGGTCCTTCATGTACTGGATAAGGTTGTTCGTCACGCGGTCCAGCAGCGTGTGGACCTTGGTCGGCTCGGTGTACATGGCCACCAGGAACTCGCCCTGCTCCATGATCTGGGCGGCTGTGTTCAGCGGGCCCTGGTAGTCCGGCGTGACGAAGCGAATATCGTTCCGCCCGGTCTGGCGGCAGACTTCCTTATATAAGGTCACCGCCTGCGCAACGTCCGGATTGTGCTCGGCCGGGTTGACGTCCAGTATGGCGTCGATGTCCGTGCTCACGTGCTCGATGAATATCTGCTGGCCGTCGGAGGAGCGGACGACCTTGCCGCCCCAAGTCTTGGCCGTGGTCACCGTGCCAAAGTCCGGGATAAACACCGGCGGAATGTTCGCGCCGCTCTTCTCCCAGTTGGCGATAAGTTCCACGGCCATGCGAAGCATCTCGGGCGGGTCCTTCTGGCGATACGTCGGCTCCGGCACGTAGGAATAGACGACCTTAGGCTCACGTTTCTTCCAGAACTCATTGATATTGATCATGAATGCTCACTTGCCACAGGCCTGTAGACACTTAGAATTAATCGCTGTCTGAAGATATTGCGAGATCCAAGCGAACTCACCACGAATGACACGAATGAAAGCCGAATGACACGAATACTGAAAGACTAGTACCTTGTATCTTCTTATTTGTGTCATTCGGGCGTTATTCGTGTTATTCGTGGTGATCGCCTGCACATACAGCAAGACTCAAACAGAACCGCCAACACGCAAAGGCCGGGTAACTCTATGCCAAAACGTTATGTCGACGCCATCATCAAGTACCTGTCTGACCGCAGCTATAGGCCGGCAAAGCTTCGCCAGTTGGCCCGTCAGATGGGCATTGCGGATGACGATTATGGTACATTTCGCGACGCCGTCAAGCTTCTGCAAGACGAAGGCCGGATTGTGCTGGGGGCCCACAACGCCCTGACGCTGCCGCAGATTGGCAACCGGATGACCGGTTTCTTCCGTGCCAGCGCCCGCGGGTTTGGCTTTGTCATCCCCGAGACTCCCAACGCCCACGGCGACCTGTACATCCCCGAGGGCTCAGGCGGGGGGGCCATGACCGGCGACCTGGTGGAGGCCCGCGTCTTCCAGCAGGGGCGCCGCGAGGGCAAAACGATGTACGCCGGCGAGGTGATCAAGATCATCACCCGCGGGCGGAACCGCTTCGTCGGCACGCTGCAGCAGGCCGACACCACGTGGTTCGTCCTGCCCGACGGCAAGCAGATGACCCAGCCGATCGTCGTCCGCGACATCTCCTCGGCCAGCCCCCAAGGCGGCACGAAGGTGGTCGTGGAGATCACCGAGTACCCAACCCGCGGCGAGCTGCCCGTGGGCGTGATCGTGGAGGTACTGGGCGAAAAGGGCGAACTGGACGTCGAGACGACGGCCATCATCCGCGCCCACGGCCTGGCCGACGAGTGGTCCCCGGCCGCCCTGGACGACGCCCGTGCGGCCATCGCCGCGTTTGACCCGCAGAGCCCCGACAGTCGCGAGGACCTGACGGCGACGACGATCGTGACGATCGACCCGCCCGACGCCCGCGACTACGACGACGCGATCAGCATAGAGGCCGGCCCCGGCGGCAGCATCGTGCTGGGCGTGCACATCGCCGACGTCTCGTACTTTGTCCGCGAGGGCACCACGCTCGACGAGGAGTCCCGCCAGCGTGCCACCAGCACGTACTTCCCCAAACGCGTCGTGCCCATGCTGCCGGAGATCCTCTCCAACGGCGTGTGCAGCCTGCAGCAGGGCCAGCCGCGATACTGCAAGAGTGCCTTTATTCGGTACGACGAGGACGCCAAGGTCACCAGCACGCTGTTCGCCGAGACGGTGATCCGCTCGGCCAGGCGACTGACGTACCAGGAGGCCCAGGACATTATCGACGGCAAGACGGGCGGGTTCGAGCAGCCCGTCGTGGACCTCGTGCAGCGCATGGAGCCGCTGGCCCGGCGGATCGAGGCCCGCAGACGCCGCGAGGGCATGCTGCACCTGGACCTGCCCGAGGTCGCACTGGTCTTCGACGCCAACAACAAGGTCATCGACGCCGTCCCCGAGGACAACGCCTACACCCACACCATCATCGAGATGTTCATGGTCGAGGCCAACGAGGCCGTTGCCGCCCTTATGGACCGCCTTGGCCGACCCTGCCTGCGACGGATCCACCCCGACCCCGACCAGGCCGGCTCCAAGCAGTTGGCCTCGTTCCTCCACGCGTGCGGCTATACCCTGCCGATGCCCATGAGTCGCCGCGACATGCAGGACCTGCTGGCCTCCGTCCGGGGCAAGCCTGAAAGTTACGCGGTGAACCTGGCGTTACTCAAGACCTTCGAGCAGGCAGAGTACAGCCCCATGGTCGTCGGGCACTTCGCCCTGGCCAGCGAACACTATTGCCACTTCACCAGCCCCATCCGCCGATATCCCGACCTCACCGTGCATCGCCTGCTGGCCGAGCACGTTCGAGGCACGATGGGCACGCGCCCGCCCGAGGACATGTCGGTCCTGATTGCCTTGGGCGAGCACTGCACCACGGCTGAGCGCCGCAGCGAAGCCGCCGAGGACGAACTCCGCGAGGTGCTGATACTGGAGTTCCTGGCCACCAAGATCGGCGAGGACTTCGACGGCGTGATAACCGGCGTGACGAGTTTCGGCGTGTTCGTGCAGTCGATGCAGTTCCTCATCGAGGGCCTGGTGCGGTTGGAGGACCTTGGCGACGACTGGTGGGAGGTGGACCCCAAGGCCGGCCTGGTCACCGGCGAACGCACCGGCAAGCGCTACCGCCTGGGCGACATGTTGCAGGTCCGCATCGCCAACGTGGACATGGCCAAACGCCAACTGAACCTGGCCCCGGTCTCAGGCAAGAAGCCAAAGAAGCCCGCCAAGGGCGCAAAGTCAGGCAAGGCCGAAGAGGCGGGCAAGGACGCAAGGCCAGGCAAGGGCGGAAAGGCCGCAAGGCCAGGCAGGCCGCCGCACGCCCCCAAAGCAGCCAGGGGACGAAAGCCACGCTCCGCGACCCCCAGAAAGAAGCGTCGCCGCTGAACGCGCCGAGTCGCGCAGGGTTGCCTTGGCTTTCAGCGTAGTTCGAATGCGTCAAGGCGCACATGCGGGCTCTGCCTTTTTACTCTTCGAGATGTCCCCCGTGGAAAAAGGAGCAAAGAAGGCAGAGCCCGATTTGCATCTTTCATTCGTGAAATTCGAGCAATTCGTGTCATTTGTGTATGCGGCTATTTGGTGGTGCCGGGAGATGCAGCCTCCCGCTGCCATGTGACAAGGGAACACGAATTCCACGAATTA
>Ga0265339_10002072_pt1 | contig 14690 bp, 24 predicted proteins | sample 4CB219metaG_FD_202085 | JGI IMG/M metagenome (GOLD analysis project Ga0265339, IMG submission 202085) | Rhizosphere microbial communities from Carex aquatilis grown in University of Washington, Seatle, WA, United States - 4-CB2-19 metaG | ecosystem: Host-associated > Plants > Roots >...
GCCGGCCCGTCCCCGACGAGCACGGCGACCGCCGCGAGCCCGGCCGCCGCGGCGCCCAGCTCCCGGCTGAACGCCACCTCTCCGCGGCGGCGCGCCTCGGCGAGCCGCCGCGGGGTCGGCTCCTCGGTCGCATCGGACTCGGCGCGCGCCACGACGGGCGCAGTTTACCTCAGAGGCCGATGGCCAATTTGAACGACCAGGTGTCGACGGAGAAGCTCTCGAGCGCGTTGCCGCGCGCGAAGGCGTTCGTGAGGTGGACATAGCCGAGCGCGAACGAGAGGCAGAAGTTCTGCGCCAGGAACACCTCCGTGCCGGCGTCGATGCCCAGCTGCCCGATCGCCGTCGCGATCGAGTTCAGGCCCGTCCCGGTCGACGGCATGAGGTCCTTCTTCGTGCGCTGCATGAGGCCGGCGGCCGCGTAGCCCTCGACGAACGGCGTGAACACGGGCCCCGGCGACTGGACGCCGAGCGAGGTGCCGCCCGCGAAGAAGGCGTCTCCGTTCTGGCGGAACGTCCCCTCCTGCCAGCCGTACTGGCCCGTGAGGCCGAAGCGGATGGTCGAGGACACCGGATAGAAGTCGAGCGAGACGACGTCGAAGGGCTCGTCCGCGGCGGGCGTCGTCGCCTGGGTCGTGCCGATCTGGGCGAAGGTGAAGCGCCGGTAGCCGAGCTTGAGGCGGGGCTTGCGGGGCGGCGTCGCGCCCTCCGGGGGCAGGCCGTCCTGCTCGGGGGCGCCCGGCACGAGCAGCTCGACGGGCGGCGAAGCCGAGGCCGTGGCCGCGGCCGGCGCGCCGCCCCCGACGTCCACAGCGGGCGCGGGCGCGAGGTCGACGCGCGTCCCGAGCCGCCGCTCGAGCTTCGGGTCGTCGATGCCCTCCGGCGCGTCGGGCTGGGCGTCCTGCGCCTGCGCGACCGCGGGCACCACGAGGCCCCAAAGCGGCAGCACGTGGAGGACCAGCCGCCGCCAGGACAGACGCGACATGTCGCTCATTTTAGCACCCCGACGCGGGGCGGCTGCCCGGACAGCCCCCTAGGAAAGCGTTTAGGCCGTGAAAGCCGCGAGCCAGCGGCGGCCGAGCTCGAGCCAGCCGGGCAGCTCGGCCGCGAGGGCGTGGTCGAGGGCGCCGAGGCCGAGCAGCACGACGCCGACGGCGAGGAGGCCCTTCGCGGGCAGCCCCACGAAGTAGACGGGCACCTGCGGCGCGACGCGGGCGACCATGCCGAGCGCGAGGTCGGTGAGCCAGAGCGCCACGATCACCGGAGCCGCGAGCGCGACCGCCGCCTCGAGGAGGCGCGCCGACGAGACGACGACCACCGAGGCAGCGGCGCGGAGCGTGGCGGGCGGCAGGCTCGCCGCGAGCGGCACGGCCCGATAGCTCACGACGAGCGCCTCGAGCAGGCGCGGCACCCCGCCGAGCTCGAGGAAGACGAGCGCCGCCAGCAGGCCGTAGAGCGCGGCGAGCGGGCTCGCGCGCTCCTCGGAGGTGGGGACGAGGACCTCGGCCAGGGAGGCGCCGCGCAGCACGTCGACGAGGCGGCCGGCGGTCTCGGCGGCGCGGAACGCGAACGACACGACCAGCCCGAGCCCGAAGCCCACGACGAGCTCGCGCGCGAGCACGGCGAGCAGCCAGGCCCCACCCTGCTCGAGCCCCGAGGCGCCGGCGGCGAGGGCGGGCGCCGCGAGCGCCGCCAGCAGGAGCCCGAAGGCGAGGCGCGCCGCCGCTGGCAGGCGCGCCCCGCCGAGCGGCGGGACGAGCCAGGTGACCGGCACGGTGCGCGCGGCGCCGAGGCCGACGGCGAGCAGCGTGCCCGAGAGATCGGCGGCCACGGCGCTACCGCACGGCGGGGATCGCGACCAGCAGCGCCGTCGTGAAGCGCACCAGCTGGGCGCCGAGCACGGGCCCCATGACGGCCAGCACGACCATGACGACGACCAGCTTGGGCACGAAGGCGAGCGCCTGGTCCTGGATCTGGGTCGCCGCCTGCACGACGCCCACGACGAGCCCGACCGCCATGCTCGCGAGCAGGGGTGGCGCCGAGAGCAGCAGCACGAGCAGCAAGCCCTCTCGCGCCGCGCGCAGCACGAGCTCCAACCCGCTCTGGCCGAGGCCGCTCACAGGTAGCTCTCCATGAGGCCGCGCACGACGAGCGTCCAGCCGTCGGCGACCACGAACAGCAGCAGCTTGAACGGCAGCGACACCGTCGTCGGCGAGAGCATGTGCATGCCGAGCGCGAGCAGCAGGTTCGCGACGACCATGTCGATCACGAGGAACGGGATGAAGAGCAGGAACCCGATCTCGAAGGCGCGCCGCAGCTCGGAGGTGACGAAGGCCGGCACGACGACGGCGAGGTCGCGGTCCGTCACGCCCGCGCGGTCCTCGGGCGCGCGCATCTTGAGCGCGAGCGCGTGGAACGTGGCCCGGTCGCGCGCGCCCGTGTGCTTGACGAGGAAGTCGCGCAGCGGCTCCCGGGCGCGCTCGGCGGCGCCGCCCAGCGCCGCGAGGGTCTGCCCGCTCGTCAGATCGGCGTCGGCCGCCGCGCCGAGCGTCGGGAAGACGGGCGCGACCGCCGCGAGCATGCGCTCGGCCGTCGGCGCCATCACGGCCAGCGTCAGCACGAGCGTGAGGCCCGTGAGCACCTGCGTGGGCGGCACCTGCGGCGCGCCGATCGCGCTGCGCAGGATCGACAGCACGACCGAGATGCGCACGAAGCAGGTCACCATCAGCAGCGCAAACGGCACGAGGGCCAGCGCCGCCATGGCGAGCATCAAGGGGATCGGCTTCACGGCTCGACCTCCGCCGTCTCGGTCCCCTTGTCGGCGGGGCGCGGCCGTCCCAGCACCTTCGCGAGGACGTCGGCGAAGCGCGGGGCCGCGGGCGCGCGCTCGCGCGGCAGCGCCGAGGCGTCGAGCTCCGCGAGCATCGCCATGGGCCCGTCCCCGACGCCCACGAGGAAGCACCGCCCCGCCGCCTCGATGACGTACACCGAGCGCCGCGGCTCGAGCGGGCACCGCGCGACGACCCGGATCGCCCCCGTCGCCTTCCCGAACCCCCGCCCCGCCAGCAGCTTCAGCGCCCCCCACGCCACCAGACACACCGCCCCCAGCGACACGAAGGACAGCGCGAGCGACTCCCACCCGACGCCCGGCACCTGCCCCGCCTCTCCCATGCCGCGCGTCATACGCCAGCAAACGCCAAAAGGTCAACCGCAGAACGCGGTCGACCTTTGGCGGTCAGATCAGCGGAGCGCCGTCAGGCGCGGCCGCTCATTCGTCGTCGTAGTAGAGGGAGTCGCGGCTGGACAGGAAGTTCGAGATGGCGGCGGTCGCCTCGGGCGAGAGGTTGATGAACCGCACACCCATGCCCGTCGCGCCGTCGACGCGGTTGAGGGCCGAGTTCTCGCGCAGCCAGCGCACCTCGGTCTCGACCTCGACCGACTTGTCGCTGCCGGGCAGCTGGAACTTCAGCGTGATCCGGTCACCGATGCGCCGCAGGTGGTGCGTCGCGATGAACAAGCCGCCGGCGCTGATGTTCTGCGTGAGGCCCGTGTAGAAGTTGTGCTCGCTCTCGAGATCGACCTTGATCTCGAGGTCGTAGCGTTCTGCGGCTCGAACGTTCGCGTGCGGATCTGCCACTTTGGCCCCCGGTCCGGTGTTCATGAACGACGCTCCTTGGCTGGGTCGAGGAGGCGCCCTCGTCCACCAGAAAACGTCGACAGGACAGCGTCGAAACTGTAGCAGGGGCGCCACGAACTTCCTAGAGCCGGGCGGCGCACACGGCAAGGCCGGGCGAGCGGTTTCGTGAGGAAAACCGCCCGCCTCTGGACACCCTCTCGGCGCGACCCGATGAGCCGAGCTGCGAGCTGCCGCGCTCCTGCCGGGTGTTTACTTCTTCGCGGGCTTGGCCGGCTTCTTGGCCGCGGCCTTCTCGTCGGACGGGGCGGCCTTCTTGGCCTTGGTGGCCTTGGCCTCCGGAGCCGCCTCGGCCTTCGCGGCCTTGGCGCCCTTTCCACCCTGGCCCTTGGCCTCGGTCGGCTCCTTGGCCGCCGCCGGTCCGCCCTCGTCCGGGATGAGCTCGAGCAGCGACATCGGCGCCGCGTCGCCCGGCCGCTGGCCGAGCTTCACGATGCGCGTGTAGCCGCCCCGGCGCGCGAGGTAGCGCGGCGCCAGCTCGTCGAAGAGCTTGAGCACGGCGCCGCGGTCACGCACCACCCGGCGCGCCATGCGCACCGCGTGGACGACCCGCGCCGACTCTTCGCTGCTGCGGCGATCGGGCTTCTTGGAGAGGATGTCACCCACGCGGCGCGCCCAGGTGATGGTGCGCTCGGCGAGCCGCCGCGTCTGCTTAGCCTTCGCGTCCGTCGTGCGGATGCTCTCGTGGGTCAGCAGGGCCGCCACGAGGTTCGAGAACAGCGCCTGGCGGTGGGCCGAGGTACGCGAGAGGGTGAGTCCAGCTACACGATGCCGCATGATCTGTCTCTTCTAGTCGAGGTAATTCGGGGGGTGGTGAGTCGAGAAGGCGATCAGACCTTCTTGGGCGGACCGTCGCCGGGCCAGCCCTCGAGCTTCATGCCGAGCGAGAGGCCCATCTCGGCGAGGATCTCCTTGATCTCCTTCAGCGACTTGCGGCCGAAGTTCTTCGTCTTGAGCATCTCGGACTCGGTCTTCTGCACGAGCTCGCCGATGTAGCGGATGTTGGCGTTCTGCAGGCAGTTCGCCGAGCGCACCGACAGCTCGAGCTCGTCGACCGACTTCCAGAGGTTCTCGTTGAGCTTCGCCTGCTCCTCCGAGACGACCGTCTCGTGAGCGGGCTCGGCGCCCTCCTCGAAGTTGATGAAGATCGAGAGCTGGTCCTTGAGGATCTTCGCGGCGAAGGCCACGGCGTCCTCGGGCTTGACCGCGCCGTTCGTCCAGACCTCGAGCGCGAGGCGGTCGTAGTCGGTCTGCTGGCCGACGCGCGCGTTGGTCACCTGGAAGTTGACCTTGCGGATCGGCGAGAAGAGCGCGTCGATCGCGATCACGCCCACCGACATCTGCGGCGTCTTGTTGCGCTCGGCCGGGACGTAGCCGCGGCCCGTGCCCACCTGGAGCTCGATGCGCAGCTTCGCGCCCTTCGAGCAGGTGAGGACGTGGTGGTCGGGGTTGAGGATCTCGGCGCCGTCCGTGAGGATGATGTCGCCGGCCGTGATCTTGCCCTCGCCGTCCTTCTCGATGCGCAGCACGCGCGCCTTCGAGTCGACGCACTTGATGAGGACCTCCTTGAGGTTCAGCACGATGTCCGTCACGTCCTCGACGACGTCGGGGATGGTCGTGAACTCGTGCAGCGCGCCCTCGATCTTGATGGCCGTGATGGCCGAGCCCTGCAACGACGACAGCAGGATGCGGCGCAGGCTGTTGCCGATCGTCGTGCCGAAGCCACGCTCGAGCGGCTCGCACGTGAACTTCCCGTAGGTCGGCGTGAGGCTGTCGCCGTCGACCTCGAGCTTGCGCGGGCGGATGAGGTCGCGCCAGTTGCGCGCGATGAAGGTGTTCGACTGGGGAGTGCTCTGAGTGGTTCCGGCGGTCGCCATGCGGTCTCCTTGAAGCTCCAGACGATTAACGAGAATAAAGCTCGACGATCAGCTGCTCTCGGATGGGCAGCGTGAGATCCTCGCGCGCGGGCAGCGACGTCAGCTTGCCCTTGAAGTTGTCCTTGTCGAGCTCGAGCCACTTCGGCACGCCACGGCGATCGACGGCGCCGAGGCTCTCGAGGATGCGCGTGACCTTCTTCGACTTCTCCTTGACGTCGATGGTGTCGTTCGCGCGGCAGAGGAACGAGGGAACGTTGACCTTCTGCCCGTTGACCTGGAAGTGCCCGTGACGAACGAGCTGGCGCGCCTCGGCGTGATCCGACGCGAAGCCCAGGCGGTAGATGACGTTGTCGAGGCGGCGCTCGAGGAGCTGCAGCAGGTTCTCGCCCGCGACGCCCTTCATGCGGATCGCCTTGTGGTAGTAGCCGCGGAACTGGCGCTCGGCGAGGCCGTAGATGCGCTTGACCTTCTGCTTCTCACGCAGCTGCGAGCCGTAGTTCGAGAGCTTGCGGCGGCGCGCCTGGCCGTGCTGGCCGGGGGCGTAGGCGCGGCGCTCGTAGCCGCACTTGTCCGTGTAGCAGCGGTCCCCCTTGAGGAACAGCTTCATGTCTTCGCGCCGGCAGAGGCGGCAAACAGGACCGGAATAATTCGCCATCTGAGTTCGAGTTCCTATTAACGCTGGGAGGTGATCAAACGCGGCGGCGCTTGGGCGGCCGGCAACCGTTGTGGGGGATCGGGGTGAGATCGCGGATGAGCGTGATCTTGAAGCCGGTGGAGGCGAGCGCGCGGAGCGCCGACTCGCGGCCCGAGCCCGGGCCCTTCACGTAGACGCTGAGCGAGCGCATGCCGTGCTCCATCGCCTTGTGCGCGGCGTCCTCGGCCGCGAGCTGCGCCGCGAACGGCGTCGACTTGCGCGAGCCCTTGAAGCCCTTCACGCCGGACGACGACCACGCGACGACGTTCCCGGACACGTCCGTGATCGTGACGATCGTGTTGTTGAACGACGCCGTGATGTGAGCGATGCCGCTCTGGATGTTCTTCTTGACCTTCTTGGCCTTGGGCTTGCCGGCCTTGGCGGCTTCGGGTGCTCCTGACGACATGGCTTACGCTCCCGTCCCTTCTGCCTTCTTACGAATGGCGGCGCCTTTGCGCGGTCCCTTGCGCGTACGCGCGTTGGTGTGCGTCCGCTGGCCGCGCACGGGCAGGCTCTTGCGGTGACGCAGGCCGCGGAAGCAGCCGAGGTCCATGAGGCGCTTGATGTTCATCGAGACCTCGCGACGAAGGTCACCCTCGACCTTGATCTGCTTCTGCTCGATGACCTCGCGGAGGCGGCGCGACTCGTTCTCGTCGAGGTCGTCGGTGCGCTTCGCGAGCGGCACGTCGGCGGCCGTGAGAATTTCCTTCGCGAGCGCCTTGCCGACGCCATAGATGTACGTGAGCGCAATGTCCATCCGCTTGTTGCGCGGAAGATCGACGCCTGCCAGACGTGCCATTCGTTAACCCTGCCTCTGCTTGTGACGTTGATTTTCACAAATGACCCGCACGATCCCGCGCCGGCGGATCACCTTGCACTTGTCGCAAACCTTTTTGACTGACGCCCTGACCTTCATTTTCGAACGCTCCCGATAACACGAAACGGTGCAAAAAACTCGGAAAAGACCGCGGGCGAATGCCTACGGCCTGGAGAGCACGATCGGCCCGTCATCGGTGATGGCGACCGAATGCTCAAAATGGGCGGAGAGGCTACCATCTTTGGTTACAGCCGTCCACCCATCATCTTCGACCACGACCTCGGGGGTCCCGGCGTTGATCATGGGCTCGATGGCTACCACCAGCCCGGCCGAGAGCCGGCGCCCCTTGCCGGCGTCCCCGTAGTTGGGGACGTGGGGCTCCTCGTGCATGGCCCGGCCGATGCCGTGCCCCACGAACTGGCGGACGACCGAGAACCCCTGGGGCTCGACGTGGGACTGGACCGCCCAGCCGATGTCCCCCAGGCGGTTGCCGGGGACGCACTGCGCTATCGCCTTCTCCAGGGACTCGCGGGTGGCCGTCATGAGGGCCTCCGCCTTCTTGGACACCTTCCCCATGGGGATGGTGCGGGCCGAGTCGCCGCACCATCCGTCTTTGAAGGCCCCGAAGTCGATGGAGAGGAGGTCGCCCTCCTTCAGGACGACATCCTTGCGCGGGATGCCGTGGACGACGACCTCGTTGACCGAGGTGCAGAGCACGGCCGGGTAGCCGTGGTAGCCCAGGAAGGCCGACTCCGCCTTGAGCTGCTTGAGGCGCCGGTCGGCGATCTCGTTGAGCTCCCAGGTCGTCATGCCGGGCTTGGCGGCCGCCTCGAGCTGGTCGAGCACGTCGGCTACGATCAGGTTGGCCTCGCGCAGCTTGCCGATCTCGGCGGGGCTTTTCAGCTGGATGGACACGTCTATCGTCTAACTTCCGCTTCGCGGTTCAGCTCAACAGCACGGCCGCGTAGATGCGGCCGAAGATTTGGTCGATGTTGCCGGCCGCGTCGATGTAGCGCAGCGGCCACAGCTTCGGGTCCGTCTTGAAGTAGTCGAGCACCGGCTTGGTCTTGCCGAGGTATTCGACCAGGCGATGGCGGATGATCTCCTCGGTGTCGTCGCTGCGCTGGACGAGCGTGGCGCCGCAGCGGTCGCAGGCGCCTGCCACCTTCGGCGGCTTGGCCACGAGGTGGTAGCTCGCGCCGCAGCTCGGGCAGGTGCGCCGCTTCGAGATGCGGTCGACCAGCTCCTCGACGGGCGCGTCGAGGACGAGCACGGCGCTGAGCGCCTTGCCCGCCTTGGCGAGAATGCCGCCCAGCGCCTCGGCCTGGGGGACGGTCCGCGGGAACCCGTCGAGCAGGAAGCCGCGGGCCGTGTCGGCCTGGGTGAGCCGGTCGGCGATGACGTCGAGGATGAGCTCGTCGGGCACGAGCTGACCCTTGTCGATGAACTCCTTGGCGCGCTTGCCGAGCGGAGTGTTCGAGGCGATCGCGGCGCGCAGCATGTCCCCCGTGCTGATGTGGGGAATGCGGAAGACGGCGGAGAGGCGCTGAGCCTGCGTCCCCTTGCCAACTCCCGGGGGACCAAAGAAGAGAAGGTTCTCACTCAACGCCTGTCGTCCAAAAAACCTGCGCGCGCGGCATCAGGGGAGCCGCCCTACCGGGAGACCGCTCCCACCCCGCTCATCCCCGACCCGCTGCCCCCACGACCACGGATGCGCGGCCCGCGCGGGCCCGTGAATCCCTCGTAGTTCCTCGTGATGAGGTGGGATTCGATCTGCTGAACGGTGTCGAGGGCCACGCCGACGACGATCATGAGTCCGGTGCCGCCGAAGTAGAAGGGCACCTTCATCTTCTCGTGCAGCAGCGAGGGCAGCACGCAGATGGCCGAGATGTAGATGGCGCCGCCGAAGGTGATGCGGGTCAGCACCTTGTCGATGTAGGCGGCCGTGGCCTTGCCGGGGCGGATGCCCGGGATGAAGCCGCCGTACTTCTTCATGTTGTCGGCGACGTCGACGGGGTTGAACGTGACGGCCGTGTAGAAGTAGCAGAAGAAGACGATCAGGGCGATGTAGAGCGTGTTGTAGCGCCAGTCGCCGGGGTGGAGCGCCTCTGAGATGCGCTGCATCCAGGGCGTGTTGACGAACGACGCGATCTGCTGCGGGAACATGAGGATCGACGACGCGAAGATCGGCGGGATGACGCCGGCCGTGTTGACCTTGAGCGGCAGGTGGGTCGACTGGCCGCCGAACATCTTCTTGCCCACGACCCGCTTGGCGTACTGGACGGGGATCTTTCGCTGGCCGCGCTCGAAGAAGATGATCACGCCCACGACGAGCACGATCAGCAGGCCGATGACCGCCAGGTCGAAGGCGGTGATGTCGCCCGTCTTGGCCTTCGAGAACATGCGCACGGCGGCGTCGGGCATGTCGGTGACGATGCCCGCGAAGATGATGAGCGAGATGCCGTTGCCGATGCCGCGCTCGGTGATCTGCTCGCCCAGCCACATGATGAAGGCCGTGCCCGTGGTCAGCGAGACCATCGTGAGCAGGCGGAAGCCCCAGCCCGGGTTGAGCACGACCTGGCCGTACTGCGCGTAGGCGCGGTTGTTCCCCTCGAGCCAGCGCGCGATGAAGAACGCCTGGATCATCGAGAGGATCACGCACCCGTAGCGCGTGTACTGGTTGAGCCGGCGCTGACCCGCCTGCCCTTCCTTCTGCACCTGCTCCAGCTTGGGGACGACGACGGTGAGGAGCTGCAGGATGATGGACGCGCTGATGTACGGCATGATGCCGAGCGCGAAGATCGACATCTGCTCGAGCGCGCCGCCCGAGAACATGTTGAACAGGCCCAGGAACGTGCCCGAGGCCTGGTTCACGATCTTCGACATGATCGAGCGGTTGACCCCCGGCGTCGTGACGAACGCGCCGATGCGGTAAATGGCGAGCAGCGAGATCGTGTAGAAGATGCGTCGCCGCAGCTCGGGGATCTTACCGATGTTCTGAAAGCCGGAGGCCATGGACGTCTCTCAGTCGCGAGTGTGGTCTGTTCGAAACGAGTCGCGGCGCTAGGTTGACACGACTTCAGCCGTGCCGCCCGCCTTCTCGATCTTCTCCTTGGCGGAGGTCGAGAACGACGTCGCCTTGACGACGAACTTCTTGGTGAGGTCGCCCTCGCCGAGGATCTTCACGGTCTTGCGCGTGCGCGGCACCATGCCCGCGCCCTGCAGCGCCGCCAGGTCGATCGTGCCGGCCGGGAAGCGCTTCTCGAGCGCGCCCACGTTGACGGCGAAGATCTCCTTGCGGAAGGGGTTCTTGAAGCCCTTCTTCGGGAAGCGGCGCTGCATCGGCATCTGGCCGCCCTCGAAGCCAAAGCGCGCGCCGTGGTGGCCGGTGCGGGCCTTCTGACCCTTGACGCCCTTGCCCGACTGCTCGCCCGTGCCCGAGCCCATGCCGCGGCCGATGCGCTTGCGGTTGCGAGTCGAGCCCTTCGGGCCCTTCAACGAATGAAGCGTGTATCCCATGTTGGTGCTTCCTCTACTCGGCTTTCTCGACGGTCACGAGGTGCGACACGGCGCGGATCATGCCCCGCACCGAGACGTTGTCCGGCAGGACGATGCTCGAGCCCGTCTTCATGAGCCCGAGGCCTCGAATGGTCTTCTTGTGAATCTCGGGGCGGTTGATGCCGCTCCGAACCAGCGTCACGCGCAGCTTCTTGGCCATGGTTACTCCCGGAGCTCCTCGAGCTTCTTGCCGCGCAGGCTCGCGGCGTCCTCGCCGCTGCGGAGCTGCTGGAGGGCGTCGATGGTGGCGTGGATGACGTTGTGCGGGTTCGACGTCCCGATGCACTTCGTCAGGATGTCCTGGACGCCCGCGACCTCGAGGACGGGGCGCACGGCGCCGCCCGCGATGACGCCCGTACCGGCGCTGGCCGGACGGAGCAGCACCGCGCCGGCGCCGAAGTGGCCCTGCACCTCGTGCGGGATCGTGCCGCCCGCGAGCGGGATGCGGAACAGGTTCTTCTTCGCCTGCTCCGTGCCCTTGCGGATGGCCTCGGGGACCTCGTTCGCCTTGCCGAGGCCGGCGCCGACGTAGCCGCGCTGGTCGCCCACGACGACGAGCGCCGAGAACGAGAAGCGACGGCCGCCCTTGACGACCTTCGCGACGCGGTTGATGAACACGACGCTGTCGACGAGCTCGCCGACGTCTTCATAATTGATTGCCATCTTTGAATGAACCCTTTTTTTTCGTTCAGTCCCTCTCCCGCGAAGCGGGGGAGGGTCCGGGTGGGGGTACCTTTAGAACTTGAGGCCAGCTTCGCGCGCGCCGTCGGCGAGCGCTGAAACACGTCCGTGATATTTGTAGCCGGCGCGGTCGAAGACGACCTTCTCGATCCCGGCGGCCTTGCACTTGGCGGCGATGTCGGCGCCGACCTTCTTGGCGCGCGACTTCTTGTCTTCGTCGTCGCCGCCCTTCGCCATCTTCTGATCCGAGGTCGCGACGAGCGTCTTCTTCTGGGCGTCGTCGATGACCTGGGCGTAGATGTGCTTCGCGCTGCGGAACACGGCGAGACGCGGACGCTCCGCCGTCCCCTCGAGGCGCTTGCGCGACGAGCCGTGCCGCTTCTTGCGGGCTGCCTTCTTGTAGCTGATGTTCGTGAGCATGTTCGTTTGCCTTCTTCAGCTCGTGACGGCTTAGCCGCCACCTCCGCCGCCGCCCGTGGCGCCGGCCTTACCGACCTTCCGCTTGATCGTCTCCTCGACGTACTTGACGCCCTTGCCCTTGTAGGGCTCCGGCGGCCGCAGCTCGCGGACCTTCGCGACCGTCTGGCCGAGCATGTCCTTGTCGGCGCCCGTGAGCGCGATGCGGTTCTTGTCGACCTTGCCGGTGATGCCCTTCGGCAGCTTGAAGACCACCGGGTGCGAGTACCCGAGCGCCATCGTGAGCGTGTCGCCGGCGACCTCGGCGCGGTAACCGACGCCGTTGATCTCGAGCTCGCGCACCCAGCCGTCCGTCACGCCCTTGACCATGTTGGCGAGGTGCGCGCGCACGAGGCCGTGCTTCGCGCGGTTCTCGCGCGAGTCGTCGGCGCGCGTGACGAGGATCTTGTCACCCTCGGTCTTGATGGTGATGCCGTCGGGCAGGTGCTTCGACAGCTCGCCCTTGGGGCCCTTGACGCTGAAGTTCCCCGGCTTCTGGGCGAGGGTCACGCCCTTGGGCATGGGCAGCGGTTTTCTTCCGATACGGGACATGGGTCGTCGCTCCTTACGCGTCTACCAGACGTCTACTACCAGACTTCGCAGAGAAGCTCGCCGCCGAGGCCGGCCTTGCGGGCGGCGCGGTCGGTCATGAGGCCCTTCGACGTCGACAGGATGGCGATGCCGAGGCCCGAGCGGATCTTGGGGATGCTGCCGTGACGGACGTACATCCGCTGCCCGGGACGCGAGCGGCGGCGGAGGCCCGTGATGGCGTTCGTGCGAGGGTCGGCCCAGCGGAGGCGCACGACGATCTCGCCGAAGCCGGCGCTGTCGCGGACGGCGTGGCCGGCGATGTAGCCCTCGCTCTCGAGGAGCTCGCAGAGCTTCTCCTTGAGCTTGGAAGCCGGCGCGATGACCTCGCTGTGACGAGCGAGGATGCCGTTGCGGATGCGGGAGAGGAAATCGGCGATCGGATCAGTCATGGACATCGATGCACCTACCAGCTCGACTTGATGACGCCGGGGATATCCCCTCTCAGCGCCAGGTTTCGGAAGCAGACGCGGCACAGATCGAATTGCCGCAAGAAAGCCCTCGCACGACCGCACTGCTTGCAGCGGTTGTGATGGCGGACCCGCCACTTCGGCGGCTTACGATTACCGGGCATATCAACGGTCTTTGCCATTTGCCTACGTCCTGAAGGGCATGCCGAAGTGACGAAGGAGCGCGCGGCTCTGATCGTCGTTCGCGGCGGTGGTGTTGAAGGTGATGTTCATCCCCTTGGCCTTGTCGAGCTTCTCGAAGTTGATCTCCGGGAAGATGATCTCCTCGCGGACACCGAGCGTGTAGTTGCCACGCCCGTCGAAGGCCTTGGGCGAGACGCCCTTGAAGTCGCGCACGCGGGGGAGCGCGAAGTTCACGAGGCGATCGAGGAACTCGTACATCTGGTCCTTGCGCAGCGTCACCATGGCGCCGATCTTCTGGCCGGCGCGCAGCTTGAAGACGGCGATGGACTTCTTCGCCTTCGTCACGACGGGGCGCTGGCCCGTGATGGCGCCGAGCTCGTCGACGGCGCTGTCGAGGAGCTTCGGGTTCGTCACGGCCTCGCCGATGCCCATGTTGATCGTGATCTTCGTGAGGCGCGGGACCTCCATGGCGTTCTTGAGGCCGAGCTCCGCCTGGAGCTTCTGCTTGATCTCCTGGTGGTAGAGCGTCCGCAGGCGCGCGGGCTTGTCGCGCTTCACGCGCTCCTGCGCGACCTCTTTGGCGGCCGCGGCCGCGCCCCTCTTGCCGCCCTTCGCCTTCGCGTCGGCGCGCGCCGCCTTCTTGGCGGCCGCCTCGGCCTCCTGCTCGGGCGTGAGCGTCGGCTTGCCGGCCTTGCCTGCTTTGCTTTCTTTTTCGTCGGCCATCTCGATTAACCCTTTTTGCCTAACGTCTTGCCTATGCCGTCTCGAACGCGGTGCCGCACTTCGTGCAGACGCGCTTCTTGTGCTCGCCCTCGCCCTCGTGGCGCGAGCGCCGCGGGGCGACGCACTTGTTGCACCAGAGCGCGACGTTCGACGCCTCGAGGCCCGCCTCTTTCTCGAGGATGCCGCCGCGCGGGTTGCGCTGCGTGGGCTTCGTGTGCCGCTTGACGAGGTTCACGCGCTCGACCACGACGCGGCCCTTGTCCGTGAGGAGACGCAGCACGCGACCGCGCTTGCCCTTCTCCTTGCCGGCGATGACGACGACCTGATCACCCTTGCGAAGATGCATGACTACAGGACCTCCGGAGCGAGCGAGATGATCTTCATGAAGCGCTTCGCGCGCAGCTCGCGCGCGACCGGCCCGAAGATGCGCGTGCCGACCGGCTCGTTGTCCTTGTCGACGAGGACCGCCGAGTTCGTGTCGAAGCGGATGTACGAGCCGTCCTGGCGCGAGACCTCCTTCTTCGTCCGCACGATGACGGCCTTGGCGACGTCGCCCTTCTTGACCTTGGCGTTCGGGATCGCCTCTTTGATCGACACGACGATCACGTCACCGAGAGAGGCGTACTTGCGTCGCGTGCCGCCGAGGACACGGATGCACATGACCTTCTTGGCGCCGGAGTTGTCGGCGACGTCGAGTGTGCTGGTGGTTTGAACCATGGCGAATCAGGCTTCCTTTTCTCAGGCCTCTTGCGGCCGCTCGATGAGACGTTCCACGCGCCAGCGCTTGTCGCGCGAGAGCGGACGGCTCTCGACGATGACGACGCGGTCGCCGACCTTGTACTCGTTCTTCTCGTCGTGCGCCTTGTACTTCGTGCGGCTCGTCATGAACTTGCCGTACTTCTTGTGCGCGAGGCGGCGCTCGACCAGGACGACGCAGGTCTTCTGCATCTTGTCGCTCGTGACGACGCCGATGAGCTCGCGCTTGTGAATCTTCGCGGCGCCGTCAGCGGTC
>Ga0265339_10002076_pt1 | contig 14681 bp, 9 predicted proteins | sample 4CB219metaG_FD_202085 | JGI IMG/M metagenome (GOLD analysis project Ga0265339, IMG submission 202085) | Rhizosphere microbial communities from Carex aquatilis grown in University of Washington, Seatle, WA, United States - 4-CB2-19 metaG | ecosystem: Host-associated > Plants > Roots > Rhizosphere...
CCTGACGATGGCTTCGATCAGTCCGCGCATGTCGATCGCCGTCGGCTCGAACTGGCGCCGACCTTCCCTGTTCAGTTTCAGGATGGCCGAAATCAGGCGGTCCATCTTGCCGATCGACGATTTGATGAAACCGAGCGCCTCGGAGAACTCCTGCGAGAGCTTGAGGTCCACGCTGTCAAGCACCGGTTCGGCATCGGCGGCGACCGCGGGTTGCGGTGACCCCGGTACGGTTCGGGACAGCGCCGCGATACGCTTGAAGATATCGCCGCGCAACTCTTCCAATTCGCTGGTGAAGCCCATGATGTTGACCAGGGGCGAGCGCAGGTCGTGGCTCACGATGTAGGCGAAGCGCTGGACCTCCTCGTTGGCTTCGCGCAGATCCGCGGTGCGCTTGTCGACGGTGGCCTCGAGATTGAGGTTGTTGTCGCGCAGCCGCGCCTCGGCCTCGTCGCGCGCACGCGCCGATTGGCGCAGAAGAACGATCGAAATGCCGGCCAGCGCGATGACCAGTGCGGAGCCCGTGATCGTCACCGTCGCGGCGAGCCGCTTGCTGCTTTCCGCATTCGCCGTCCGCATCGCGAGCAGCCGCCCTTCCTCGGCGTGCATCGCCTCGGTCACATCGCGGATCGTCGCGGTCGCGTTGCTCGCCGCCGACTCGCGCACCAGGGCGGTCGCCGCGGTTGGATTGCCCTGCTTGACGAATTGCATTTCCCGCGCGAACTGGTCGAGCCGCGTTTCGATGGCGGTCCGTAATCTGCGGATATTTTCGACTTGCACGGGATTGTCGGCGGAGAGGCGGGCAAGCTTGTCGAGGTCGGGCGTGATCGCAGCCACGGCTTTCTCGTGTTCGGACAGAAACTCCGGACCGAGCGTCAGGAGATAACCGCGCGCGGAGCTTTCGGCGCGCTGGATTCCGAGCAGCAGGGTGTTGGTCTGGTTTTGGACCTCGACGGTATGAACCACCTCAGCGGCGTCATCCCTGGACTTGAAAATAAGGAGAGCCGATGCAGCGCTGATCGCCACCAGCACGAGAAATCCCGCCGCGAGCAGCACAATGTGCCACATTGCGCGCCTGCGTCTGGCGTCAGGCGTCACCGCAGTCTCGCTTCGTGCAGGCAGGTACCAATATCCCCCCGGTCATTCGCAAGCCAAATGAAACGCGGAGCCGGGCAATTGGTTCCCGGACTCCGGAGCCTTTTTCAGGACCTGAACGGCGTCTCAGCCGGACTGCTGGCCGGCCAGATACTGCTCGAGCCAGTGGATATGATAGTCGCCGTCGATGATCGCGGGTTCCCGGACCAGCGCGCGGAACAGCGGCAACGTGGTTTCAATGCCGTCGACGACCATCTCGTCGAGGGCCCGGCGCAGCCGCATCAGGCACTCGGCGCGGGTCTTGCCGTGGACGATCAGCTTGCCGACAAGCGAGTCGTAGTAGGGTGGGATCACGTAGCCCTGATAGACGGCGGAATCGATGCGCACGCCAAGCCCGCCCGGCGGATGATACTGCAGGATCTTGCCGGGCGACGGGCGGAAGCTGACCGGGTTTTCCGCATTGACGCGGCATTCGATGGCGTGACCGCCGATCGAGACTTCGTCCTGCGTCACCGGCAGGTCGCCGCCGGCCGCAATTCGAATCTGTTCCAGCACGAGATCGATGTCGGTGATCATCTCGGTGACGGGATGCTCGACCTGGATGCGGGTATTCATCTCGATGAAATAGAACTCACCGTTCTCGTAGAGGAATTCGACCGTGCCGACGCCGAGATATTTCATCTCTCGCATCGCTTTCGCCACGGTGAGGCCGATCTTGGCACGCGAGGCCGCATTGATTACGGGCGAGGGGCCTTCTTCCCAGATCTTTTGATGGCGTCGCTGCAGCGAGCAATCGCGCTCGCCGAGATGGATTGCCGCGCCGCGGCCGTCGCCGAGGACCTGGATCTCGATGTGGCGCGGCTTCTCCAGGTATTTCTCGAGATACACCGAGGCATCGCCGAAGGCCGCCTTGGCTTCGCTGGCGGCGGTCGTGAGCGCGAGCGCCAGCTCGCCTTCGGCGTGTGCGACCTTCATGCCGCGGCCGCCGCCGCCGGCGGCGGCCTTCACCAGCACGGGAAAGCCGATTTGCCTGGCGATCGCCATGGCGTCCTGATCGGCGCCAACCGCGCCGTCGGAGCCGGGCACCACGGGAATGCCGAGCTTCTTTGCGGTCTTCTTGGCCTCGATCTTGTCGCCCATCAGGCGGATGTGCTCGGCCTTGGGGCCGATGAAATGCAGATTGTGCTCGGCGAGAATCTCGGCAAAGCGGGCGTTTTCCGACAGGAAACCGTAGCCGGGATGCACGGCGTCGGCGCCGGTGATCTCGCAGGCCGCAAGCAGGGCCGGCACGTTGAGGTAGCTGTCCTTGGACGGCGGCGGACCGATGCAGACGCTCTCGTCGGCAAGCCGCACATGCATGGCATCGGCGTCGGCGGTGGAATGCACCGCAACGGTGGCGATGCCCAATTCCTTGCACGCCCGCAAAATGCGCAACGCGATCTCGCCGCGATTGGCTATGAGGATCTTGTCAAACATGCTTTCTCAATGGGCGAGCAGTGGAGAGCGAGCGGTGAATGGAAAGAAATCCGGTCGCCATTCGCGCTCGCTATTCGATAATCACCAGCGGTTCGCCGAATTCAACCGGCTGGCCGTCCTCGACAAGGATTTGCGTCACCGTGCCGGCGCGCGGCGATGGAATCTGATTCATGGTCTTCATCGCTTCGATGATCAGAAGCGTCTGTCCGACGGACACCTTGGTGCCGACTTCGATGAACGGCTTGGCGCCGGGCTCCGGCGCCCAGTAGGCGGTGCCGACCATGGGCGAGGGGACCACGCCCGGATGGCTGGCAAGGTCGGTCGCGGCCGAGGCAGCGGGAGCCGCCGTGACCGGAGCGGACGCGGCCGGCTGGATGCCCGCCGGCACCGTGGCCGCGACAGTGATGTTGCGCGCCACGCGGACCCGGAGGCCCGCGCGTTCAATCTCGATTTCGCTCAGGCTGGTCTCGTCGAGCAGGAGCGCGAGTTCGCGAATGAGCGTGCTGTCTTCGCTGGAGAATTTTTCGGCTGGCTTGTTCTCAGGCTGGCGCGCCATGATCTTGATCCGGAACTCTCTGACTGGTTGTTGGCGTGGATGCGTCAGGCTTTTGCCTTGGCGCCGATCCGGGCGGCAAGACCGCTGATCGCCAGCCGATACCCATCAATGCCGAAACCTGCAAGGGTTGCGAATGCGGCCCTGGCGGTGAAGGAATGATGGCGGAAACTTTCGCGGGCGTGGATATTACTGATGTGCACTTCGACGGCCGGGATCTTCACCGCGACCAGCGCGTCATGCAACGCGATCGAGGTGTGCGAATAGGCTCCGGCGTTGATGACGATGCCCGCGGCCTTCCTGGCGTGGGCCTCATGAATGAAATCGATCAATTCGCCCTCGCGATTGGACTGCCTGCAATCGGCCTTCAGGCCGAATTGCGCGGCGGTGACGGCGCACAGCTTCTCAACGTCGGCGAGCGTGGCATGGCCGTAGGTTTCCGGCTCGCGCGTCCCCAACAGATTGAGGTTCGGGCCGTTGAGAACGTAAATCGTCCGGTCAGGAGTGTTGGCCATCCCAATCCCGCAAAAATGTGTCGGCAGGTGGCGGCGGTTATAGGTAACAACTGCCCCAAGGGGAAGCCTCCAGGGGCCGCGACAGGCGGCTCAAATGCCTCATCCGGCTCGCAAAAAAGGTTGCAGAATCTGTGGAAAGCGCCGGTTAACCAAGCTCAACGACGGCCCTCGGCCTGCCTTCGCTTGACGCGCCGGCATGAAAAAGGGCGGGCAATGCTGCCCGCCCGGAACTTTTCACCACCTGCCGCTCAGGCCTCCAGAACGGCGACGATCTCGTCGGTGGCGGAGTCGATCACCACGATCTGGTCGCGAATCCGGATGAACTCATACCCGCGCCACTCCGGATAAATGGTCGCGATTTCCGCCGGAAGCGGGTGCAAGGTCACGCCCTCGCGCGGAACACGGCTGCCGACCGCGACCGAGAAGTTGACGTGGTCCGCCGGCGCAACGCGCTCGTTGCGGAGCACGGTCGTGATCCGGGTGCGCTGGTCAGCCGACAGCTTCGCGCCGGCCCCGGCCTGGCCGGTCGTGGTCTGCGAACGGCCCTCGGACTTCATGTTGTTCTGGTTGTACTCGCGGCCTTCCCGACCCTCGGCCTTCATGTTGTTTTGATTGTTTTCGCGGCCTTCGCGGTTCTGTGCGTTCTTGTTGGTTTCGCGGTCCCCGCGACCCTCGCCTTGAGTCTTCATGCCCTTGGTTTCGTTCTCCGAGCTCATGCCCTTCGACTTCTGACCGGGCGCATTCTCTTCGGCGCGCTGGCCCTTGGTGCCATACGACTGTCCGGACTGCGACTGTCCCGACTTCATGCCGGATGATGGACTCTCGCGGTTCTCAGTGGCGGCGCCGCCCGGCGAGGTCGGCGCGTTGTGCTGCATCGCAGCTCCACCCTGTTCGCGGGTCCCGGTTCCCTGCGCGTTGGCCAGACCCGTTCCGGCAATCAGCGCGAGCGCCGCGACCGAGATCATAAAGCGATTGTTCATTCGTATGTCTCCTCACTGGTTGGCGTTGTCCGCCGACAACGGGAGGAGAAGTCAGTCGTTCCGCCGGATCCGCAGTTCCACCGGACATGTTTTTCTGAATGCGCGGTGAACAAAAATCACGACGGCAAAAAGGCCGGCTGCTGAGCCGGCCCTTCCAACGTGTTCAACGATCGATGCGCTTCAACACGTCGTCTTGCCGCAACGCGCGATGCCGATCTTTTCCTTCAGCCCGTCAAGCCCGACGGCGCCGACGACAATCTGCTTGCCGATCACATAGCTCGGCGTGCCGTTCAGGCCCATCTCTTCCGCGAGCTTCATGTTCTCCTCGATCGTCGCCTTGACCTCGGGACTCGTCATGTCCTTCTCGATCCTCGCGGTGTCGAGACCGGCCTCCTTGGCGGCGGCCATCGCGCGCGCCTTGTCGGCCGGGCCGCGTCCGCCGAGCAGCCTCGTGTGGAAGTCGAGATATTTCTTCGGGTCCTGCATGCGCACGGCGACCGCGACCTTCGCGGCCTCGACCGAGCCTTCGCTCAGCACCGGGAATTCCTTCAGCACGACCTTCAGCTTGGGATCGGTCTTCAGCAGATCCAGCATGTCGGCCATGGCGCGTTTGCAATAGCCGCAATTGTAGTCGAAGAATTCGACGAAGGTGACGTCGCCATCCTTGTTGCCGAGCACCACGCCGCGCGGCGAATTGAAAATGGCGTCGGCGTTCTGCTCGATGGTGGCCTCGTGTTTCGCGGTCTCTGCGGCAGCCTGGCGCTTGCCGAGCTCCGTCATCGCCTCCTCGAGCACCTCCGGATGCGCGATCAGGTAATTCCTGACGATGGTTTCGATATCGCCGCGCTGGGCGTCGGAGAAGCTTTGCGCTGACGCGGCCGGGGGCGCGGCGCAAAGCGCGAGCGCGAACAGGGCGGGGACAAGCTTGTGGAGCGAAGGCATTGGCAATCCTCTGGATGAAGGCGGGATACTGAAACCCTTATAAAGCGTATTTCATGTACCGCGTATTTCAGTATCTCGGCCTGGTTCAGCAACTATGTCTCAGTCCGGCCTAATTGCTCTTTTGGCCGGGCGGCGGCTTTGCGGAGACGATATCATCGGCCCTGACCCATCCGGGCGTTCCAACCGCGAACCGGGTCTTGGCGCGCGAGGCGAGCTCGCGTGCGGTCTTGTTGTCGCCGCGAAGATAGGCGGCCTGCGCGGAGGCGAGATCGGCTTCCGCATAATCTCCCTTCCGTCCGTAGGCCATCGCGAGTTGGGTGTATCCGAGCGGCGCCTCGCTCTCGCGGGCCACCGCGGCACGAAGAATGGCGATCGCTTCGTCGGCAAGCGCCTTATTATCCGTTGCCACCAGGGCCTGCCCAAGTAACATCTCGATGAGCGGCGCGTTGTTGGAGAGCTGCACCGCCTTGCGCAGCGGTGCGACCGCCTCGGTCGGCCGGCCGCCCTCGAGCAGCGCCTGACCGCGCAATTCATAAAAATAGGGATTGTTCGGCTGCACCTGGATCAGCCCGTCGATCTGGGCCAGCGCATTGCGCAGGTCGCCGTGCAGGTAGGTCGTGATCGCGCGCGCATAGCGCGCCGGAAGGGACTCGTTCGACAGCGGATAGCGGCGATAGACGGTGTCCTGCCGCTCCATGAAGGCCGACACCTTGGCGCGCACCATGTCATGGCGCAATTGCAAGGCTGGATCATCCTTCTTGTCCCAATAGGGGCTTGCCCGTGCCAGCCCCTCGAGCGCGGCCACGCGGTCAGCCGGCATCGGATGCGACTGCAGATAGGGATCGGCGCCGCGCGAGGCGAACAAGCTCTCGTTGGTGAACCGCTTGAACGTCTCGTACATGCCCTTGGCGGATTGGCCGGTTGCGGTCAGAAACTTCACGCCGGCGCGGTCGGCGTTCTCTTCCTGCTGCCGCTGATAGGAGAGTAGGGATCGGCGGATCATTTCCTGGGGGCCGGCGACTGCAGCCGCGCCGGCATCGGCCAGGCCGTTATTTACGCCGCCCCTCGCGCCGGCCGCGATCGCGCCGACACCGAGCAGCATCGCGATGATCATCTGGGTCTGCGCCTGCGCCAGTTGCTCGTGAAGCTTGGCGAGATGCCCGCCCGCAAGGTGGCCGGTCTCGTGCGCCAGCACGCCGATCAGCTGGTTCGGTGTTTCCGACTGCAGGATCGCGCCATAGTTCACGAAAATGCGGTGGCCGTCGGCGACGAATGCGTTGAAGTTGGGATCGTTGATGATCACCACGTTGATGTTCTGCTTCTCCAGCCCGGCGACGCGCAGGATCGGCCGGGTGTAGTCGCGCAGCAGCTGCTCGGTCTCGGTGTCGCGCAGGGTCGGCGGCCCCTTGGTCTGCTGGGCGGCCGCCGGAACAACCGGGGCCAGTGCGAGCGCGGCGGCGACCGTGACAGCGGTGAAACCCGAAATTCTTTTTCGAAGCGCGATGCGGAGCAACATTGAGCGGTCTTTAGCGATTGGCTGCGGGCCGGATACCGGATATCCCCCTAACAAACCGCCGAATGCGGCTAGTCTGGGGCGCCCCTGTGGAGGTCCCTGTTCCGCCGTGGGGAATAGCAGATATCGATGGCTGAAGCGACTTTGAGAGACCGAGTGAATCAGCTCCTGGCACCATCGCGCCGAAGCGATGTTCCACCCTTCATGGTGATGGATGTGATGGCGGCGGCCGAGCGGATTGAAGCCGCCGGCGGCCATGTCATCCACATGGAGGTCGGACAACCCGCCGCTCCCGCGCCAAAGGCGGCGATCGCGGCGGCCCACCGGGCGCTCGACGGTGCCCGCATCGATTACACCTCGGCGCTCGGTATGCCGTCGCTGCGCGAGCGCATCGCCCGGCACTACCGCGATACTTATCGGACCAGCGTCGACGCCGGACGGATCGTGGTGACGACGGGCTCGTCGGGCGCGTTCATCCTGGCATTTCTCGCGATGTTCGAGCCGGGTGATCGCGTCGCGGTGACGGTGCCCGGCTATCCCCCCTACCGCCACATCCTGGCGGCGCTCGGCTGCGAGCCGGTGCTGATCGAGACCTCCGGCGAAACCCGTCACGCCTTGACCGGGGAGGCGCTGCTGGCCGCTCACCGCAAGAGGCCGCTCAAGGGCGTTCTGGTCGGGAGCCCGGCCAATCCGACCGGCACCATGATGTCGAGAGAGGCGCTGACCGGCCTGATTTTGGCGGCGGAAGGCGCCGGAATCCGCTTCATCTCCGATGAAATCTATCACGGCCTCGACTACGCGTTTCCGGCCGTCACCGCCGCAGAATTGTCGCCGCACGCGCTCGTCATCAACTCGTTCTCGAAATACTTCTGCATGACCGGCTGGCGGATCGGCTGGATGGTCGTCCCGGACCCGCTGGTCCGTCCGATCGAGCGATTGCAGCAGAACCTGGCCATCTCGGTGCCGACCCTGTCGCAGTTTGCGGCCGAAGCCGCCTTTGACGGGGCCGAGGAAATGGAAGCGGTGAAGCGTGGCTATGTAGAAAACCGCCGTATCCTGATCGAGGGCCTGCCGAAGGCCGGGCTCACCAAATTCCTGCCCGCCGATGGTGCGTTCTATCTCTACGCCGACGTGTCCGGCTTCACGTCCGACAGCTTTGAGTTTGCCAAGCGGATGCTGGAGCAGGCCCGCGTCGCCGCCACCCCCGGCGTCGACTTCGATCCCTTCCACGGCAAGAACTTCATCCGCTTTTCCTACGCGCGTTCCGCCGACGACATGCGCGAGGCGGTCATGCGGATCTCGCGCTGGCTTGGATAGGGCGTCCAAGCTGCGCGCGCGACTCGATCAGGAGATCGATCCCGCGGACGTCCAGACGGCTGTCACCACCGGGTAGGCTCGCGCTCCCCGGAAACCAGGAAAAAGCAAAGCCGCCCGGGTTCGTACCGGGCGGCTTTTCGCTGTCTGTGCTGCTGCTACTCGCCGCCGTTGCCGAAGCGCCGCGACCACCATCCGGCGCGGCGGGGGCGGGTCTCAACCGCCGGCTCGGAAGCCGGCTGCGCCGGCGCGGGCTCGACCTCTGTCGGCGGCGTAGCCTCGCTCTCGGTCGGCGGTGCAGCCTCGCCCTCACCTTGGCCGGCTGGTGCGGGCTCCGGCCGAGCCTCCGGGAGGAAGGCGACCTTCTCGCGCACGGTTGATCGCCGCGGCGCATGCTTTTCCGGCTCCGGTGCGGTTTCCTGGACCGAGGCAGGGGCGTGGGGACTTGCGGCCTCCTGCGCCGGCTCGGGTTCGAATGAAGGTGCGATGGGCGCGGGATGAACCTCCGCCGATGACGGTGCGGACGAATTGCCGTCGAAATCGGCGACCGCATTCACCGCCTCGGAGGCCGATGGCGGGTTGAGTTCGTCCGCGATCGATCCGGCAAGGCCGTCGTCGGGGCCGCCGACGCGCCGCCGGCGTCCGCCGCGGCGTCCGCGACGGCGCGGCCGCCGTTCGCCGCCATCGTGGTGATCGTCGCGCGCAGCGCTCGGCTGCTCTTCGGACTCCTCATCGGCGGAATCGACGTCTTCAGCCTCGCCGCCGCCGGCCTCGGCCGGCTCTGCGCGCGCGCCCTCAAATTCCTCGCGCGGCGGTATGGCTTCTCGCGTCTCGCCGCCGCCTCGACCGCGCCGGCGCCGACGCCGCTTGCGGCGATGGCCCTCCTGTTCCGCTTCGCCGTCGCTCGATTCAGCGGCAAGCCCTTCGGTCTCCTCGGTTTCCACCTCGGATTCGCTCTCGATATCGAGCGGCTCCTCACCGTCGAACGCCTCCTCCAGAGGCGGCGGCACAGCGGCCAACTGGGCGGTCAGCAGCGCCTTGGCGGCCTCCAGCGTATGCACCTGCTCGCCGCGATCGATGACGTAGGATTGCTGGCCGCTCACGGTCGGATCGGCGATCACCGAAAGCGTCACTTTAAAGCTGTTCTCGAGGTCGCGCAGATGGCCGCGCTTGTGGTTGAGCACATAGAGCGCGACATCGGTGCGGGTGCGCACCACGAGATTGTGGGTGGCGCCCTTCATCAGCGTTTCCTCGAGCCCGCGAAGCAATTGCAGGGCGACCGACGAAACTGAACGGACATGGCCGGTGCCGCCGCATTGCGCGCAGGGCTCGGTCGAGCTTTCCAGCACGCTGGCACGAATGCGCTGACGCGACATTTCCAGAAGGCCGAAATGCGAGATGCGGCCAACCTGGATGCGCGCACGGTCCTGCCGCAGGCAATCGCTGAGCTTGCGTTCCACCGCGCGGTTATTGCGCTTCTCGTCCATGTCGATGAAATCGATGACGATCAGGCCTGCAAGATCGCGCAGCCGGAGCTGGCGCGCGACTTCCTCGGCGGCCTCCAGGTTGGTCTTGAGCGCGGTATCCTCGATGTGGTGTTCGCGGGTGGCGCGTCCGGAGTTGACGTCGATCGAAACCAGCGCCTCGGTCTGGTTGATCACGATGTAGCCGCCCGAGCGAAGCTGCACGATCGGCGAAAACATCGCGTCGAGCTGGCTTTCGACGCCCATCCGCGAGAACAGCGGCTGACCGTCGCGATACTGCTTCACCGCCCGCACATTGGATGGCATCAGCATCTTCATGAAATCGTGCGCTTCGCGGTAGCCGGCTTCGCCCGCAACCAGGATCTCGTCGATTTCCTTGTTGTAGAGGTCGCGCAGCGATCGCTTGATCAGCGAGCCTTCCTCGTAGACCAGGGTCGGCGCCTGCGATTTCAGCGTGGTGTCGCGCACGGTTTCCCACAGGCGGATCAGGTATTCGAAATCGCGCTTGATCTCGGGCGGCGTCCGCGACGCGCCCGCGGTCCGCAGGATGATGCCCATGCCCTCGGGCACGTCGAGGTCCTGCACCACTTCCTTCAGGCGCGAGCGGTCCTGCGCCGAGGTGATCTTGCGGCTGATGCCGCCGCCACGAGCGGTGTTGGGCATCAGGACGGCATAGCGGCCCGCCAGCGACAGGTAGGTGGTCAGCGCAGCGCCCTTGTTGCCGCGCTCTTCCTTGACCACCTGCACCAGCATCACCTGCCGGCGCTTGATCACTTCCTGAATCTTGTATTGACGGCGCGGACGGAACGACCGCTCCGGGACCTCTTCCAGGACGTCGTCGCCGCCGACGGATTCGACTTCTTCCTCTTCGGTCTCCTCGTCGTCTTCGTCGTCATCACCGGCCTCGTGGCCGGGCGCCACGGTGGGCGCCTCCTCATGAAGCGAGACCGCGCCGTCCTCGCCCTCTTCGTGCGCGGCGTCGTATTCGTGCGCGGCGTCGTGGCCTGCAGGCGCCTGCTCGTGTTCGTCGGCATGCCCCTCGGAGTCGTCATGGAACTCCGCCTGCGCTGCGACCGGTTCGACCGGCGTGGCAGCATCGAAGGCCTCGACGGGTGGAACAGGCGTTTCCGGCTGAGGTTCCGGTGCCGCGTGCTCATAGATCTCGCGCGTCAGTGCGTGCCCGTCGTGACCCTCCGCCTCGTGCGGGTGGTCGGCCTCGGGCGCGAACTCGACCTCGGCAGGCTCCTGCGTCGACGGATAACGTTCGGCCTCGTCATGGCCGTGCCCGGACAGATCGTGTTCGGTGTCGTGATGTTCCGCGTCGTGCTCCGCAAGCGCTTCGGCGGCCGATGCATCGGCCACACCGCCTTCGACGATTTCGCTCTGGACCCGTTCGCTGTAGCCGCGGCGGCGCGAATTGCGGTGGCGGGACCGGCGACGGCTGGAACGGTTTTCGTTCTCCTCCTCGGCCTCGCGATGAGCGCGCTCTTCAGCCTCGATCAGGGCCTGCCGATCGGCGACCGGGATCTGGTAATAGTCGGGATGGATTTCGCTGAAGGCCAGAAATCCATGGCGGTTGCCGCCATATTCGACGAACGCCGCCTGCAGCGACGGTTCTACCCGCGTAACCTTGGCGAGGTAGATGTTGCCGCGCAGTTGCTTGCGCTGGGCGGTTTCGAAATCAAATTCTTCAACGCGATTGCCGCGGACCACGACGACCCGGGTTTCTTCCGGGTGAGTGGCATCGATCAACATTTTGTTGGGCATTTTCTAACTCTGCGAGGCGGCGGGCGCATATGACCGTGAGCGCATATCGCGCGGCCGGGTGACGCGACGGTCCACCTGATTCGGGGGTGAGGGGAAGGCCTAAACGCAACACGGGGCGCCCGGCCGAACACGCCTCCTGCGAGGCCGCGCGACGTGCGGAGCTTGCGCTCCGCATCGGCGCGGGTCTTCCGCTGGTTTTGGTCGGCAACACAGTCTGGCGCATCAAGCGTCGGCCCGTCTGGAACACGTTGGCGGCAGAGGCCGCCTTCTCTCTGGTGCTGAAGGCCGGGTGCGGCGCCGAAGCGCGCGCTTAGGTCATAAACCGGGCCTTTTGAGGTCCGGATATAGGCTGCGTCGCCTCCTGGAGGCCGTCCCCGGAACAAGAATGGGACCGGACGCCGCTCGGGCTTGAAACCGCTCCTTCTGGTGGCCGCGCGCTGCGCTGGCTTAACAAAGGAGCCGGAAAAAACGCTGGAAACTTCTTGGATTCGAAGGTTCCGGCGCTGCACCGGGAGGCAGAACGCGACACAACCGGCAGTCATGGCCGTCAGCTCCCTGTACATACGAGGAATGGTGGCCCCGTGCAAGGGAGCGTCGCCGCACGGCAACAGTTGCCCTTCTCCGCCGAAAGCGTATTAGGCTGCCATTAACCCTTCGGTTCTATTTGCGGTAACAAAGGCCTCTCGGAGGCATTGATTCGGTGGCGGACCAGGCAAAACATCAACGTTTGCTGGGATTTGCGTTGTTGTGCGCCGCGGCATTATCATGTGCCGGCGCCGTGCCTGTTCGCGCCGCGGAGCAGCCGGTCACGGTTCCGGGTCTGCCGACCGCCTCCGACGCACGCCTTGCCGGCGATACCCAGCAGACGCGTTTCATTCTCGATATCGACAAGCCGATTCAGTTCCGGGCCTTCGCGCTGGCTGATCCCTACCGGGTGGTGGTGGATATCCCGCAGGTCAATTTCCATCTGCCTGCCGGAACCGGCGTGGCCGGGCGCGGTCTGATCAAGGCGTTCCGCTACGGCCTTGTGATGCCGGGAGGATCGCGGATTGTGTTCGATCTGACGGGACCCGCCCGAATCGCCAAATCCTATGTGCTGGATGCGGCCAACGGCCAGCCGCCGCGCCTGGTGCTGGAACTGGAGGAAACTGACCGCACAAGCTTCCTTCAGTCGCTGGCGCCGGAAGCCAAGCCCGAACTGAAGCCTGCGATCGCCGATGCCACGCCGGTCGTGGCTGCTCCGGAAACCGCACCCGCAGCAACGCCCACTGCGCCACCGGACGCGCGACCGGTGATCGTCATCGACCCCGGGCATGGCGGGATCGACAACGGCACGCAATCGGACGGCGAAGCCGAAAAGACGCTGGTGCTTGAGTTTGCCTTGGCGCTGCGCGACCGCCTCGAGAAAAGCGGCAAGTACCGCATCGTCATGACAAGGACCGACGATACCTTCATTCCGCTCGACGACCGTGTACGTATTGCCCGTAGCCAGTCCGCGGCGCTGTTCGTATCGATTCATGCCGATGCCCTGCCGCGCAAGGAGGGTGACGCTCAGGGGGCCACGATCTACACGCTCTCCGACAAGGCTTCGGATGCCGAGGCCGAGAAGCTGGCTGAAGCGGAAAACCGCGCCGATGCGATTGGCGGAGTCAATTTGACTGAAGAACCGACCGAGGTCGCCGACATTCTGATCGATTTGGCACAGCGGGAAACCCGTACGTTTTCAAACCGCTTCGCCCGGCTCTTGATGGGTGAGATGAAAAATACCGTGCGAATGCATAAGCGCCCCATGAAATCCGCGGGTTTCCGCGTGCTGAAGGCCCCCGACGTTCCCTCGGTGCTGGTGGAACTCGGCTACGTCTCAAACAAGAGTGACCTGGAGCATCTGGTTTCGGATAGCTGGCGCGCGCGCACCGCGGGCGCGATGGCCCAGGCAATCGACGCATTCCTGGCCAAACGGATGGCAACGGCTGCGCCGGCGAACTGAGGGTGAATCTGGGAAGCGGCGAAGCCCTAGTTTGGCCACAGCGGGGGTCCTATAAAAAACTGCCGCGAGTTGCCAGGAATCGATCAAAGTTCCGCTTTGGCCGGCGCGTCGCGTTCTCGCCGGATGCCGGGATACTGATAGTCTTGAAGGAAAGCGCCATCTGCTCCGGCGCGAGGGTTGGAACGGATAGATAATGCGCTTGCTGGTGCGGTTCTTGGGTTTCCTGTTTGCCGCCGGAACTGTGGTGTTCCTGGTGGGTGTTGCCGCCGCCGCGGGGCTGATCTGGCATTTCTCCAAGGATTTGCCGGACTATTCGCAGCTTCAGGACTATGAGCCGCCGGTCATGACGCGTATTCACGCCGCCGACGGCTCGCTGCTTGGCGAATATGCCAAGGAGCGCCGGCTGTACCTGCCGATCCAGGCGGTGCCGAAGCTCGTGATCAACGCCTTCCTCGCGGCCGAGGACAAGAACTTCTACGAGCACGGCGGTATCGATTATTCCGGAATGCTGCGCGCGGCCATCCTGTATGCGGAGAACTATGGTTCCAACAAGCGGCCGCAGGGCGCCTCCACGATCACCCAGCAGGTCGCCAAGAACTTCCTTCTGAACAACGAAGTGTCCTTTACCCGCAAGATCAAGGAAGCCTTGCTGGCGATGCGCATCGAGCGCACCTATTCCAAGGACAAGATCCTCGAGCTCTATCTGAATGAAATCTATCTCGGCCTCGGGGCTTACGGCATCGCCGCGGCATCGCTGGTCTATTTCGACAAGTCGGTCAACGAACTGACGATCGCGGAGGCGTCCTACCTGGCATCGCTGCCGAAGGCGCCGGCCGCGCTGCATCCGGTGCGCAATCACGACCGCGCGATCGAGCGGCGCAACTATGTGATCGATCGCCTGCAGGAGAACGGCTGGATCAAGGCGGCCGACGCCGATAAGGCGCGCAAGGAGCCGCTGGTCGTCACCAATCACGCCAATTCAGCGCATATTTTCGCCGGCGAATATTTCGCCGAGGAAGTCCGCCGCGACCTTTTCGAGCGCTATGGCGAAAAGAAGC
>Ga0265339_10002077_pt1 | contig 14675 bp, 17 predicted proteins | sample 4CB219metaG_FD_202085 | JGI IMG/M metagenome (GOLD analysis project Ga0265339, IMG submission 202085) | Rhizosphere microbial communities from Carex aquatilis grown in University of Washington, Seatle, WA, United States - 4-CB2-19 metaG | ecosystem: Host-associated > Plants > Roots >...
GCTTGGTCTCTACGCACTACCCCAAGGAGACGGCTCAGGGCCCGCCGTGTCCGTCAGCGGGACCGGATCTGTGATGCAGATCGCCGATCTTTCCGGGATGGTGTACCCGTACAACGGGGCTCAGCTCATCGCGGATAACATCAAGTCGATACGATTCATACCGAATTACGTCGACCCGCTCCCATTGGTTGGAAACGCAGACGACCGGGACTAGACTCGGATCGATGCAGTTCCGCAGGACTCCGCTCCGCGCTGTTGTCGGGGCTTTGCTGGCGACCGCCGTCGGATGCAATCCCTGTGGGAGCGGCATGGTCACGCACGATCACGTGGACGCCATCACGTGCGGTGGGACTCTGATGGCGCCGACCGCTCTGGGCCTACCGGCGACTGTGCCACTGACGTGCAGTGCCGGGGCTGCGTGCATACCACAGCCGACCTGCCTCATGAACCCTACCATGTGCACCTCTACGTGCATCGAGTTGAACGTACTCGGTCAAACAGATCATAGTCAGGGTCTGCAAATCACCTGGAGGCTTTCGGATCCGCAGCATTCGCAGTCGTTGGTCCTACCCAGTACAAAGGTCGCCGTGAATGCGCGCTATTTCGACCAGACGACAGGGCTAACCGGAACTCCGTTGACGGTGGTTAGTGGCATGTTGTCCTCAACGCTCTCTCAAGGAAAATTAGACACAACGTTTCAGATCAGCCTCGCGACGCCGGCTGGCGATCAGATCGAAATCACCAACGGTGTGTACAACGTAGCCGACCAGGTCACGACCAGCTGTCTGGCCAATTGAGCGAGTCCCCAGCGTTCAGGGTGGGGTCTCAGTTTCTATCGCCGCGCCCCGAGCGAGCCCAGCCGACGCCTTTTGTCACGGTAGTCGAAGCCACTCCCGCCGCGGCGCTCACGTTCTGAACGATCGCCGCCGCCCCAAGCGACGGCGATCCCGCGAGCAGGTCCGAGGCGAATCCCGGCGCTCGCCATACGACGCACGCGAGCAGGCCAGACACCAAGATCATCGCCATGAGCTCGTTCATCTTGATGTCGCCGCCGCCCGAGAAGCGGATGTGCCCGAGCACAGGCTGAATGATCGCGACCACGAACGACAGCACCATGAGCTTCACAGACACCGCGACAGCCGCTCCGATCGCCTTCTCCGCGATGAACTTTGTGTGCGATGACACCCCAAAGGGAATCAGGCACGTCGCGAGCGTCACGACGAGGTAGTACTCGATCACGGCCAAGCAGATCTGCCCCGCCATGATGAAGAAGCACCCCATGATGACGAGGTAGCAGAGACCGAGGACGATCGCGTCCTTGAAGTGGAAACCCGCGTCGTCCATCGCTTGCACGAGCGGCGCCGTAGCATCGAGCGCCTGGCCCGCGATCTTCGAGGGATCGAGGAGCAGGCTCATGTTGCCGGACTGCTGGCCCGCCGAGAGCCCGAGCTGGACGAGGCTATCCGAGAACGCCTTCACGACAGTCGGAAATGCCGACGCGAACCACATCCAGAATGTGATGTGCAGCAGCTTCTTGAAGAGGCTCGGGATGCTCGCGGAACCGAGCGCGACCCAAGATCCCGCGAGCACGATCTCTATGATGATCAGACCCCGCATCACGCCGCTCACAGTCGACTGGACGCGCGCCTGCCCCTGGGCGAGCGCTCCCACGAACGCTGTCAGTGTCGACGTGAGGAGATTGAAGTCCACGGCGTCACGGAAGCTTCGTGAGCCCGGTCGAGGGCTTTCCCCGCGACGTGTACCCATCGCTGCGCCGCCGCGCTCGCTCGCGGGCCATCATGTCCTCACCGGCGCCCGCCGCGGCCCAGTTCGACAGGACGCGGCTCATGGTCGTGAGGTTCTGCACGAGCGACGCGAGCTCCGTGTGAATGACCGCGAGCTGCTGGTTCACGAGCTGCAGCTGCCGGACCTCGCCGGTCGCATCCCTGGAATTCGCGAGGATAGTCTCGATCGCTCGGTTGTTGGCGTCGAGCGTGGCGAGCGCGGCCTGGGCGCGCGACGCGGCCAACGCCGACGATGTGATCTCACCCGTCCACCCGTCGTAGTACCCGTTGAAGCTCGAGTACTGGACAGTCTTCCAGCCGGCCTGGTTCTTCGGGAAGAGCTTGCCGAAGCCGCGATTGACGTCGGCCAGGTTGTAGCGAATGACTGAGGCGTCGTCCTCGATCATGTTGGCGGTTATCTTCCCCAGGCTAATGAGCTGCTCGATCCCCGCGATCGTCGTCGGGTCGATGCTCTTGAGCGTCTCCAGCTGATTCGTGATTTGCGACTTCATCAGGTCGATCTGCTGGAGCGTGTTGACGACGAGCGCGGCGGTCTTGATGGCCGTGATCGTGTTCTGGACGAGGTTGGTGCCGTCGATGACCGCGAATTGCCCCCAGGCCGACCTCGATGCGCAGGTCACGAAGAGGACCCCGAGCGTCACGACCTGAACGCGTCTCATGCCCTGCTCCTCATGATCGAAGCCCTGACGCCGGTACCACGGTGCGCCCCAAGAGAGCGGCGGCCCAACCGACGTCGCGATGGCGGAGGATCGCGGCCGCGCGCTCACCTGGCGCCGCATTCGCGGCGAGCCCATCGAGGAACTTCTGGTCCGCGGCGGACGACATGGCCGTGAAGGCCAGCGCAACGTCGCGGAGATCGAGCGTGAAGAGCCGCCGTCCGCGAACCGAGCGGTAGTAGTAGTCCCTCTTCTTCGTGGCTTCGGCGAGGATCCGAAGCTCTGTCTCGGTCAGCCCGAATCCGGCGTAGGCGCTCGCGATGTGCGGCGTCAGCGCCTCCTCGTTCGGCAAGTAGATCTTGGTCGGGCAGGCCGACAGGATGGTGGGCAAGATGGGCGAGCTCGCCGCGTCGGCGATCTCTTGCGTCGCGAAGACGACATAGACGTTCTTCTTGCGCAGCGTCTTGAGCCAGTCCTGCAGCCGAGCCATGAACACCGGGTGCTTCAGAAACAGCCACGCCTCGTCGAGGACGAGGAGCGTTGGGCGCCCGTCGAAGCGCTGCTCAACCCGGTGGAAGAGGTAGTCGAGCGCCGGCACGACCGCTTCCTCGCCCAGGGACATGAGCGTCCCCATCTCGAAGAGCTGCCAGGGGCTCTCCGCGAGATCATCTCGCTTGGCGTCGAAGATCTGCCCGAAGCGTCCGCCGCCCCGATCGACGGTGTAAGGCAACAGGACCGCCGCGAACTGGGGCCCGACGAGCCCCGCTAGCACCGAGAGCGTGCGCTGCGCCACGGGTGCCTGGGCGAGGCCCGCGAGCTCCCGACTGACCCGCGCTTTGAGCTCCGGCGTCTCGGCGATCCCCTGCGCCACGAAGAGGTTCAGGACGAATTGCGTCGCCCACTGCCGTTCCGCCCGGTCGTCGATGCGCGCGAGCGGCTGGAAGGCCACCGGCGAGCGCTCCTGTCCCGGCTCGTAGTAGGCACCGTCCACGGCGAGGGTGGCCGCCCGCGCCGACCGGTCCTTGTCGAAGATCACGACCTGCGCGTTCGGGTACCGCAGGAACTGCAGCGCCAGGAGCGACAGCAACGTGCTCTTGCCCGCGCCCGTCGGTCCGATGATCAGCGTGTGCCCGACGTCCCCCACCGACAGATTCAATCGAAATGGCGTGTCGCCGGTCGTGCTGCAGTACACGTGCGCGTCCGTGACACCTGACAAGTGCCGCTGGTGCGAGTTCACCTCGTCGCCCGCCCACACGGCCGACACCGGCATGAGATGCGCGAGGTTCAGGGAGCTCAAGAGCGGACGACGAACGTTGGCGGCGACATGCCCAGGCAACGACCCGAGCCAGGCGTCGCGGCTGTTGAGGGTCTCCTCACGGACGACGAAGCCACGGCCCTGCACCACCTGCTTGACCGACTGGATCTTCCGCAGCGCGCTCTCGAGCTCCCGGTCCCACACCGTGACGGTGGCCGTGAAGAAGCCGTAGCTCACCAGATCTTCCCCGACCTCTTGCAGGGCCGCGTCGGCGTCGCCCGCCTTACTGGCCGCAGAGCCGTCCACGAAGGCCGATTCCTCCTTGGTGGCCTCCTCCTTGAGCAGGGCCGCGAACGACTTCCGCTTCTGCCACCACCACTTCCGGTAACGTTCGAGCTCGATCTCCGCGTCCCGCTTGTCGAGGCAGATGAAGCGCGTGACCCACCGGTACTCGACCGCCAGTTGGTTCAGATCGTCGAGGATCCCGGGATACGAAGCCGGCGGGAACCCGACCACGGTGCAAGTCGGGATGTAGTGGTCGCCCAGCATCGGCACGTCGCCCGGTGTGAAAGCCTGGTCGGGCAACACGCCGTCGAGATACATCGGCACCGGTGGCCGCCGGACGGCGTGCCGAGTGGTCGAGATCGTCCCGTGCAGGTAGGTGAGCGTCTCGTCGTCGTCGAGATCTCGCACCTCGACGAACACCCCGCGCATGATGTCCACCAGCTCCGCGACCTTCTTCTGGAAGAACGTCAGGTCTTGTTCGACGTCGTGCGAGGCGCTCCCCTGCGGCCCCTCGAAGAAGAACAGCTCGGCGCGCTTGGTTCCCGACGCCGGTGGCGCCCACACGAAGGTGAGGTAGTAGCTCGACTCGAAGCGAGCCCCGCCAACGACGAAGGTCCGTCGCCGCTCGACGTCGAGTACCCAGGACGCAACGTTGGGCCAAGTCGCCGGGGGGTAGTCACTGACGACGCGGCGCTGGGCCTCGACGAAGAGAGCCCAACCCGATCCAAGCCGCTTGAGCGCGTTGTTGAGGCGGGCGACCGCGGAGACGAGCTCGGCCTCGCTCGAGCTCGCGAGATCAGGCCCACGAAAGGCGAGCGTCTTCTGCAGATTGCCGTCCTTCTGCAGGACGACTCCAGGAGCGACGAGCGCTGCCCAAGGGAGCAGATCGGGCAGTCGGTTCGTCGGCTCTCGATACTCGCGCAAGCTGAACACCGGCTACGGCTCCAACCTGTGCTGCGCCCGCAGGGCACGCAGGAAGACCTCCACGAAGTGCGGCTCCCGTCTGGTGAGAGCCGCGAAGAGCACGTGAAGCGCGATGGCCACGGGCAAGAACCAGAGCTGGTAGAGCCCCAGGACGATCACCATCCCCGGGGTCCAAAGCAGGATGGCGAACCGTCTCGGGAGCCCGGCCACGAGGATGGGCTCCGTCAGTGAGCGGTGAATGGGCACCTCGAAGCCCGGCTGCGAGTCCGCCATGGCCGTCTCTGGTCAGAGTGCGAGGCCGCCCGAGAACCCGAGGAACTGCAGCCCGAAGGTGCTCGCCGTGAACGTGATGGCCAGCGCGAAGATGATCCGCAGGAAGGTCTTCGAAGCGTGTCCTCCCTCGGAGAGCGCCATGCCGAGCGCCGCGATGACGATGGCCGCGATACCGATCCCTTTGGCGACAGGACCGGTGAGCGACTGGACCAGCTTTGTGAGCGGCCCCTCCCACGGCATGCCGGCCGAAGAGGCGAGCGCGGCTCGTGGGTGCCACGCCAACGTGGCGAGGATGAGTAGTGCGGCGAACCGTTGCGCGATTTTCATGAGCGAAGCTCCCTTCGACCGTGGTGCGCCCCAGCTAGACGGGCAGCCCGCCGCTCGACGACGCCTCGCCGTCTTCGCTCTTCCCACCGTCGAGCTCGTCGTCCGACGCGGCACGTCCGAGCAATCGGTACTCGCTGCCGACGATCTCCCAGCTCGTGCGCTTGACGCCGTCCTTCTCCCAGGTGCTGCTGCGGAGGGCGCCCTCGACTTCGACGAGCGAGCCCTTGCCGATCTGCTTCGCGAGCGTCTCCGCCCGGGCGCCCCAGAAGACGACCCGATGCCACTCGGTGCGCTCCTGCAGCTGTCCGTCCTTGTCCTTCCAGCGCTCCGTCGTCGCGACACCGAACTTGGTGACCGTGCCTGCGGACGTCTGCACGAGCTCGGGATCGCTTCCGATGAAGCCGATGATATCGACGTGGTTCTTGGTCCTCATGGTCACACCTCCCTGGGTTGACCAAGGTTTCGGCGCGAGCCGCGAACAGTTGCGCGAAGAAGTTCGCGCTCGCGTGAATACCGCCATTTTCCCGTCGGGAACGCCCGCCGGGGAACAGGTCCCGGCGTAAACATCGCTCGCAACGCCCACGTCACGCTGCGTGTTACTACGCGCAAGGAGGCTCTGGATGACGTCAGCAGATAACGCGACTCATGGAACCCGTTTCCCTCTTGGATCACAGGCCAGGAGTAGTCTCCTGGTTGCCCTCGCTTGTCTCGGAGTCACGGCGTGCGGAAAGAGTAGCTCCCACACCCAAGCTTCCGAACCCATGCAGACCGACGTGTACTCGATCGCGTTGACTGTCAGCACGCCCGCTGGCCTTCCCAAGTGCACGACCTCACTCTCGGGAACGACGGCCTACGTCCAGTCTCCGGCGAGTCTCTACTCCTGCATCACAGGTGTGTGGGTCCCCATCCCCTGCCTGATTGGTGCGGCCGGAGCCGTGGCGTACTCGAGCGGCAGTCAGACACTCCTCGCGTGCGTATCGGGAACGTGGACCCAAGTCGCGCTTCCCGCGGGACCACAGGGAGCAACTGGAGCCACGGGACCGAAAGGACCAACGGGACCGACCGGCCCGAGTGGCGCCACTGGCCCCGCAGGCCCTCAGGGCGTGCAAGGCGACGGCGGCGCCATCTCTCTCGTCGTTCAGGTACCAGCTCCGAGCCAGGCGTGCCCCACGGGTGGCACCGAGATCGAAAGCGGCGTCGATACGAATGGAGACAAGATCCTCCAGCAGTCTGAGATCTCGTCCGTGTCCTATGTCTGCAGCGTTCCGGGAGCCACCGGGCCAGCCGGAGCTCCCGGATCTCAGGTTCAGGTGACGCCCGAACCGGCGGGCGCACAGTGTCCCGCCGGCGGCGAGCGGATCGACATCGGCACCGTCGGCGATGGCGGCTTCACCTCAGTACAAACAGCATACGTTTGTAACGGCGTCGGCTCAGACGGCGGAACCAGCGAAAGCGGCTCTAGCACCTCCCCGGATGCTTCACCTCCAACGCCCATCCCAACCAGCTGCGATGAAGCGCTCGGTCTGCCAAGCAACATCGGTTGTGACTTCTGGCCAACCGTCGTCGCGAACGTGGTCTCTTCCATTTTCGATTTCGCGGTGATCGTCGGTAACCCGGGTTCAGGCGACGCGACGGTGACGGTGACCCTGGGAGCCCAGACAGTCGCTGCGGTGACGGTCTCCGCGGGTACGGAGCAGACGATCTATCTGCCCTGGAACTCGACCCTCAAGGGCGTCGACACCGACAGCATCGCCCTCTTCAACTCATCCGTGCTGGCCCCAGGCGGGGCGTTTCATCTCAGCTCTACGGTCCCAGTCGTCGTGTACCAGTTCAGCCCGATCGAGACGAGGGGCGTGGACGGACCTCCCGGCAAGACGTGGTCATCGTGTCAACAAGAGAACATCGTCGACGGTCTCTGTCTGGCGTTCACGAACGAAGCATCTCTGCTGCTGCCGACTACGGCCCTCGGAACGAACTACCGGGTAACCGGGCCGGCGCCAGTGACCTCTCCGCGATATCCTGTGAACACCGTGTGCACCCTCACGGCCGTCGCCGACAACACTACGGTGACGGTGTCGTCGCCCACCGCGATCCTCTCGGGCACGGGACTTCCGGGAGGGGCGCAGGCCAATTCACAGTTCACCTTGACGCTCGCGGCGGGCGACGTGGTCGAGCTCGCAAGCCAAGAGAACAGCGGTCTGGCCGGCACGTCGATCCTCTCGGACAAGCCAATTCAGGTGCTCGCCGGCGCTCCTTGCCAAGACATTCCGGATGGAAACGCTGGCTGTGACCATCTCGAGGAAACCGTCCTTCCCTCTAACGTCCTCGGCAAAACCTACGCCGTCTTTCGTCCCACAGGACCTGGGCTGATGGCTCCGGTGCCTCATCAGGTTGTGTTCTACGGGATCGCGGAAACGATCACCCTCAGCTATCCCGGCGGCATGCCTCCAGGGGCGCCCTCAACTCTCTCTCCGGGCCAGGTCGTGCTCGTCCCGGGGACGAACGATTTCGTCGTCACCGGTAGCGGTCCTTTCGCGGTCGCCACCTTCCTTGAAGGCGTGACCGTCGTCGGGCCGCCGAATCCGACCAGTGTGTCGGACGAGATCGGCGATCCGGCCGAGACCTTCTCCATCCCGGTCGAGCAGTATCGAACCAGCTACTTCTTCTTGGTTCCCTCGACCTTCACGAAGAGCTACGTGGACGTCGTTGGGCCCCACGGAACGACACTCGTCTTGGACGGCGTTCCGACCACGAACGTCCAGTCGGATGCTGGCAACTACACGGTTACCCGGCTACCCATCGGCCCAGGCGCCCACACACTCGTCGCGTCTCAGCCCGTGGGCGCGCAGGTGATGGGATACGACACCTTCACCGCTTACGCATACCCTGCCGGAACGTCGGCAATGTCTCTTTAGTAGGCGGTGTCCGAGCGGTAACTACAGGGCGGGGAGCCGACGCCGACCATCGAGTTCGTCCTGGTTTCTCGATGGCCCCCCAACGGAAAGCGCCCACTCCCCGCCCGGCCCGATAGTACAGAACTCGGTTCCCCACAGGCTCATCGGATGGGCGCCTCAGGTCGATCATGACGCGCGGCGGAGCGGGGCAGTGCCCACCCCGCCGTCTCGGCGCTTATGCGGCCTTCGCGTCGTCCTTCTCGTCGAAGTCACGCACCTGAACGGTCGTGCCCGGCGAAGTCGGGAGGTAGTCGAACCGCAGGTTCAGGCTGCCGTCGTCGTTGACGAAGGCGACCCCGAGGCTGGTCCACCACGTCTTCCCGTTCCGGTCCACCGCGCCCACGATCTTCTTCATCTGCTTTCCGTTCTTGCTGGTCATCGTCGTTCTCCTTGTCCGTGTCTGTTGCCGTTCGGACGCCAGACGCGGAGCCGGCCAAGCTCCCAGCGATGACCGGCCGCATTCTCGGAGGGCTCCCTCAGGGAGACCGAGAAAGCAGAGGCCGGACACCCGCAGGGCCTGTCGCGGGGCGCGAGGCGCTCTTGGCTCTGCGAGGCCGAACGGCAGCATGGACCTCGGGCAAGAAGACGCGATGTCCGGCGGGCCGAACAGCAAGAGGTCTCCGGACGCGGACGAGGAACCCACCCGACGAGTATCCCAATCTGCCGCTTTCGGAACTCACAGACCGAAAGCACGCAACCGTGCCGAGCACGCGACGAGAAGTCCATCGAACGTCCCAACCAAGGAGACCTCAGATGAAGACTCTCAGCGTGATGACCGTGGTTCTGTTCGGTGTGGCCCTCTCGGGCTGTGGCAGCGACGACAGCGGAAATGGAGGAGACCGTGGCAGCACCGGCTCGGCCGGCGCCTGGGTGAAGGCTGCGCCTCCGACTCCGAGTACGACGACCGACTCGGCAAGCGGCTCCGGAGGCGCCGCTGGATCCGCAGCCGCGGGCGCCGCGATGCCGAGCGGAGGCTCCGGCGGAGCGGGTGGCTCAGGAGGCGCGAGCGGCGCCGGCGGTGCCCCCGTTCAGCCGCTGGAGCGCTTCATCGGAACCTGGAAGTACACGACCGGGACCGCGACCCGCGTCTGCGCGGGCCAAGCCGACATCCTGCAGCTCACCGGCGACGACGAGGAGTTCGCTCACTCGATCGACGGAGGACTCACTCTCAAGGGCACCTGCGCGCTCAAACTCTCGGTCGACGGTGACACCGCAAGTGTGGCCGACGGCGCGACCTGCACGATCGTGAACGACGACGGAAGCTCGGCGACGACCATATTCTCGAGCCTCCTCTACACGACGTCCGATGGTCGTGTCATGACCGTCTCCGCTTCGGGAACCCAGACGTTCCTGGAGAACGGGGCGTCGATCGCCTGCACCTTCTCGATTACCGGCAACCTCATGAAGTACGCCGAGTAGGCGCCGCGGCCCAGAGACGAACGCCACGGCGCCGCCAAGCGACGCCGTGGCACATGCACGTCAGTGCCAATCTCGTGCGGCCAGAGAGATGTACCCGTCAACGGCGACGACGACGTGGTCGAGAATCGGAATCCCGCAGAGCTCCGCCACCTCACGGAGCCTCAGCGTGAGCTCGATGTCCTGACAAGACGGTGTTGGATCTCCGGAGGGGTGGTTGTGCGCGATGATCATCGCCGCGGCCGAGTTGAGAATCGCTCCCCGGAACACCTCGCGAGGATGCACCTCGACTCCGACGAGAGTGCCGATGTGAACGATCCGACGCGCGATGATGGAGTGGCGGACGGAGAGATCGAGGGCCACGAAGTGCTCTTGCCGTTCGGCACGGAGATCGACGAGCTCGTTCCAGACGTCGCGAGCGGACAGGATGCGACGAAGCGGTCGGAGCTGCGACGTGTCGCTGGTCGGTAGATAGAGCTGCTGGCTGACGTCACGATCCTTCGCGTTCGGGTTCTTCATCGGGGTCTCCGTCTTCTGGGTGTTGGCGAGCACCCGAAGGAGCGAGAGACCTAGCTCCCCAAGTCGGTGGGGCCCCGCGCACAAGTCCGCGCGGAGCGGGGAGGGCCGACGCCGGGGCGCGTGGGAGCGAGCGCGTGTCGTCAATACCCAGAGGACGGAGGCGCCGATGACTCCGGAACAGAAGGATTCGCGTTCGAACAACGGTTCACGATCCGAGCAGCGTTCAGACTCGCTCGAAATCACGTCAAGAGGGCCGAGCGCGACAGCGAAAGGTGTCTATCGAGAGCGTTCGCGAGAGTCGGCGATCCGCTGCACCGTTCGCCGGACTTCCTCCGATGGCGCGCGCTCTCGCAGCTCCCTTACCAGCTTCGACGGCAGACGATGAGCGAGGAACCTGAAGTCCGCGGGGGTCCTCGCGAGGGGTACCAAGCGCCTCGCGAGCGCTTCGTCGAGGGTTCGGCTCCCAAGGACCTCGAGCAGCCTCTCGGCGGCACCGATGCGCGCTCGCGGCTCTGTCTCCTGCGAAAGGCCGGCAACCACCTCCTCGTCGAGGAATCGGCGGAGGATCGCGATGTGAGGCCGATCCTTCGGGCGATTCACGGAAAGCTTGTTCCGCAGCAAGTCGAACGGGTCAGCAATGAGGACAGCCACATCCGTTCTTCCTCCGACGCTGAACTCGCGAGCCGCTCTCGCTGCGACGTCGGGCGAGGGAAGCCCGGTGCTCCCGGTGAGGAGATTTACCTCTCGGCCTCGCCACTCGAGGAGGGCGGCCGGGACACTCCGCGGCCGGGGCATCTTCTGGACCTGTACGCCAATCGCGTCCGCATCGGCCACGACGGTCTCGAGCGATCGAGACGTGACGAGAAGGTCGAGATCTCCTGAGACGACCTGTTCTCCGAGTAGGCGTGCGTACGCCCCGACGGCGCAGCCACCAATGACCACAAACTCCACCCCGAGTTGGGCGAGCTCACCGAAGAGATCGACGTAGTCGTCTACAGTCGATGGCTTTTTCTGGGTCTCGGCCGACATAGCGCTGTGAACCGCAGGTAAGAGTCATGAACCTGCGCGGGCGTAGCGTCACGATCGACCTTCGTCGGATCGAGCGCGTCCCACATGTTCGGGAAGGGAAGGGATTGGCCCTCAGAGGCGGCCAGGGCATTTGCCTCCCTTTCCCGAAGCGCACGTTCTTCTTGCTGCGAATCCTTCAAAGGCTCCGACCTCGAACCAGAATTATGCCGGCCGACGCCTGAACCCACCAGAGGTGCGCGGGTTGATGCGGTGCTCGTTTGATGCCACCGCCGGATCGTGTCCAGCGGAATCCAGAGCGCGACTTGCTCCGTGGTCAGGCCACGCGCCTCGCGCCCTCGAATCCACTCCTCGATGACCTCATCACCGAACCGCCGGCGAAGCCAGGCGACGTGATCTGACCTGCCGCTCGTGAGGACCTGCCAGAAGACGAGCTCGCGATCGGTGACCGTGCTCAGCTCCTCGAACCCGTCCTGCGAGAACGCGGAGCGCAGGCTGTCCGGCAGCCGCCCAGTCCACCTCGAGGAGGCGGCGGTCCGCGCGATCTCTCGCCGGCGCTCCCGCGAGAGCCGCTCGGCCCGTACTCGGCCACCCTTGGCCCCGCCGAGCTTGCCCAAGGCGACGGCGTGGGGATTCTTCATGGATCTAATGATAGCAGTTCTTAGGCGCCTAAGCATGAAGCGACGCGACATTAGGCTCCTGCCCGCCTCCTCTTTCAGTGAACGAGCCCCCGACTCGGCGAGCGCTGTAGTGATCTCGCGTGCCGGTGCTCGAGCTGCATCTGGTCCGCCCACCGTGCCCCGAACTCCGGCGCCGCCCTCTCCATCTTCTTCGCGGGCGCGAGCGCCCGAACGCGCTCGGCGAGCTCGCGGCCACGCTCGTCCTTGCCGAAAGCGAGGACGACCTTCATGTTCTTGGGAAGGTCGGCGAGCAAATGCCCGAGCTCGCGGATCTTATGCGGCGTGAGCGTGGAGCCCGTGTACACGTGGAAGGCTCGGTCGTCGCCCTTCGAGCGCTCGTATCCGATGGCGTCGATGGGACGCTCCGTGAGCACGAGCGCGCGATCGCCCGGTCGGTAGGCGCTCGTTCCCAGGCTGTCGGCATCCCGGACGAGGCGATCGAGCCCGGAAGGCGTACGAAGGTTCCCGAAACGACCACCCTCGATCTGCTTCGACTGGACGCCGTACCCATCGAGAATCCGCAGCGTGGTCCTCTCCTGTAGTAGCGCGATCTCGTGTCGCTTCTCCATCTCGCGCAGCGCTGGCGCCTTCTCGTGGCGGGCCCGCCGGTAGGCAAGCGCGTCCTTGCTCAGGTTGCGCTCGGTCGCGAAGGCGATGAGCCGATCGAGGCTCTGATCGCGAGAGATGCGATCGTGCGCCTCGAAGTACCGACTGGCTCGCCCGCGGTCCGCCGGGTGATGAGCGTTCTGGAAGGTCCAGGCCCCTGTCTCGAGATCCTTCTTGAGCAGCAAGGTCACGCCGCTCGAGGGCTGGACCATCTCGATGTGCATCGGATCGCGCGAGCGGTTCGGGAGGACGAATCCGCGCGACGCCAAGAGCGCAGGCATGTCGAACGTCCTCTCGAACGTCGCGATCATCTGCTCGCGGACGTTCTCGGTCATGGCGTCCTCCCGAGCGGGGACGCCACCTCGAGCTCCGGCTCGGCGCACGGATCGCCTTCGACGTTCAGCAGCTCGCGCAGGCTCAGGTGCGCGATCGTGTCCGGATAGATCCGCGTCTCGACGAGCCGCCAGACCTCGACCTCGATGCCCCAGGGCAGAACGCGCGCGCGGCGCTCGCAGACGCCGTCGACCGACGCCGTGATGACATGCTCCTGCGGCATCACGACACCTCCAGCGAAGACGTCTCAGGCGCTTCGATCTCGACGTTGAGCCGCGCCAGGGCGTGCTGGTGGAGGCGCGTGCACCGTGACCGGTGCACACCCATTCTCGCTGCGATCTGCGACAGCGGTAGCCCACCGAAATAGTGCAGCTCCATGAGCTCGCGTTCTCGCCGCGGAAGTCTCGCGAGAGCCTCCCCGAGGCGGGGTAGGCACCGGTTGAGGTCGAGGGCCTCCTCCGCGCGAGCGAGCTCGTCCGACGAGTCCTCGTCGTGCCACCGATCGGCAACTCGACAGGTCGGTTCGCAGGCCGCACTGGCTCGATGCCGAGCGACATCGCTGCGCCGATAGCGCGCAGAGGTCCGAAGCCCATCGACCATGGCGCCCCGGATGCGCGGCCACGCGAACGTCGAGAACCGCACGCCGCGGTGGGGATCGAAATGCTCCGCGGCCTCGACGAGGCCGACGTTCCCCGCGGCGATGAGATCCTCGAGAAACGCCGCCCGGGTCGGCGTCGCCGCGAATTGCCGCGCGATCACCTCCGGAAAGTGCAGATGCTGCGCGATGAGCGCGTCTCGCCTGATGCTTCGATCCCGATCGCTGCGATCCATCGTCTGCCTCCTCGGCGCACCGCCCGCGCGCCGAGACGACCCCCATCGCAACAGCGGTGCCGAGAGCTGCCTACGTGGTTCCGAGCACTTGCACGACGCACACCTCTTGTTCCCACCGCCCGCGGGCGCCCGCGAGCAGGCCAGCGGGCACGCTCAGGTGCCCGAGGGCAGGCGCCGCCTCAGCAACGATGTCGGTAGGCCGAGTCGCTTCGAGAGGGCTTCGAGATCTCCACCGCAGGCCTCGTGATCGCGCAGTAGGTCCGGCAAGGGTATCTCGATCACCCTTCGGATCTCCGGCTCGGCATCGAGACGCCTGCCGAGCGCTTGCCGGGATACTTTCAAGGAGCGCGCAACAGCCGACTGATTCCACCCGCACTTCTCAAGGGCATGGAGGAGATGCTCCTTGCTGAGCTCGATGGCCCGCAGGGCGGGAGACTCGGCCTCTCCATCGACCCGTGCCGCCCCCGCGGTCCTCGCCAAGTAGGCTCGAGCGGTGATGCCCGGATCGCCGTCCGTGATCGCGAGCGCCTCCGCCAGCCCTTGAAGCGTTCTGGCGTTTCCGGCGAGCGGCGACAAGAGGATGTCGGCCAACGTCCGGCCTCGCAGCCACTCTCCGTCGAGGCGCGCCTCGTCTCCCGTCACCTTGAGCGCCCTCCTCAGAAAGTGCGCCAAGAGGAGACCAACGTCCTCCCGGCGCTGCTGAAGCGGCGGAATCACAATCGTCGCACTTGCGTGGAGGCGATTGTAGAAGGAGTCGAGGATTCGTCCCTCGGCTCGCGCAGCCT
>Ga0265339_10002081_pt1 | contig 14653 bp, 18 predicted proteins | sample 4CB219metaG_FD_202085 | JGI IMG/M metagenome (GOLD analysis project Ga0265339, IMG submission 202085) | Rhizosphere microbial communities from Carex aquatilis grown in University of Washington, Seatle, WA, United States - 4-CB2-19 metaG | ecosystem: Host-associated > Plants > Roots >...
GGCTACGCCGCCTTGATGTCCATGATCTTGAACGTCATCTTCCCGCGCGGCGCGGCGACCTCGACCGTCTCCCCCTTCTTGCGGCCCATGATCGCCTTGCCGACGGGAGACTCGTTCGAGAGCTTGTTCTCGGCGGGGTTCGCCTCGGCGGATCCGACGATGTGGTACTCGACGGTCTTGCCCGCCTTCACGTCGCGGAGGCGCACCTTCGTCCCGACGGAGACCTCTCCCGTCTTGATCTCCTTCTTCGTGACGACGCGCGCGTTCGCGAGACGGTCCTCGAGCAAGGCGATGCGGGCCTCGAGGTGTGCCTGCTCGTTCTTGGCCGCGTCGTACTCCGCGTTCTCGGTGATGTCGCCGAACTCGCGCGCGACGCGGATGCGGTCCGCGATCTCGCGGCGCCGGTCGTTCGACAGTAACTCGATCTCGTCCTTGAGCTTCTCGAAGCCCTCGGCCGTGAGAATGACTTCCTTCAACTGGTCCTCCTGGAAGACCCCTGGCAAGAAAACGGCCGGCGGCTGATGGCCGTCCGGCGGGGCCGGATGGTACCTCCAGCCCCCGACGGACGTCAACACGCCTCGGGGCTACCATCTTGGACTCCATGCAAGCCTCTCTGAACGAGCCCTGGCACCTCCGCGAGGTCGAGATCCCGACGCGGGTCGTGCTCGCGCCGATGGCCGGAGTGAGCGTCCAGGCCTTCCGGCGCCAGGGGCGCCGGTTCGGGGCCGGGCTCGTCTGCTCGGAGATGGTCTCGTGCGCCGGGATCGAGCACCGGAACGAGCGGACGCTCGGCTACCTCCGCGTCGCCGGGGACGAGCATCCGCTGGCGATCCAGATCTTCGGCTCGGAGCCGGCCGTGATGGCGGAGGCGGCGCGGATGGTCGAGGCGGCCGGGGCCGACATCGTCGACATGAACTTCGGCTGCCCGGTCCGCAAGGTGACGAAGACCGGCGCCGGGGCGCACCTGCTCGAGCAGCCCGGCCTCGCGTGCCGGATCACGGAGGCGGTCGCCTCGGCGGTGTCCGTGCCGGTGACGGTGAAGATGCGCCGCGGCGTCGAGGACGGCTCACGTGCGTGCCTCGAGCTCGGGCCGCAGCTCGTCGAGGCGGGCGCGGCGGGGCTCGCGCTCCATCCCCGCTCCGCGCACCAGATGTACACGGGCTACGCCGACCACACGCTTACGGCGGAGCTCGTCGACCTCGTCGACGTGCCGGTCGTCGCCTCCGGCGACATCGGCTCGCGCGCGAAGGCGCAGGCGGTGCTCGACTCCACGGGCGCAGTCGCGGTGATGGTCGGGCGCGGCGCGCAGGGCAACCCGTGGGCGATCCGCGACATCGTCCTCGGCGACGGCGAGCCGCCGTCGCGCGAGGAGGTCGCCGCGGAGCTGATCGTCTTCGTCCGCGAGACCGTGCGCGAGCTCGGCGAGCGGCGCGCGTCCGGGTTCCTGAAGAAGTTCTACGGCTGGTACCTCGGCCACGGCCGCTTCCCGAAGCCGTTCAAACAGGAGATCGTCCAGCTCGCGAGCACCGAGGAGGTCGTGACGCGGCTGCTGGCCGCAGCGCCGGGCGCGGCCGAGATCGTCGAGCGGCTCGAGGCCGAGCTTCCGAACCCCGAGGACGAGGTGCTCCTCGAGGGGATGCCGATCTCGATCTACGGCGGGGGTTGATTCCGGCCCCAGACGATCCGAAGGCCCTCGAGCGTGAGGAACGGATCGACGGTGCCGATCGTTCGCGAGTGCGGAGCAATCAGGTCGGCGAGGCCGCCGGTGGCGATGACGGGGGCGTCGGCGCGGAGCTCGCGCCGGATCGCCTCGACGATGCCGTCCACCTGGCCGGCGAAGCCGTAGACGAGCCCCGACTGGAGCGCGGTGGCAGTCGTCTTGCCGATCACCTGCGGCGGCTCGACGAAGTCGACCTTCACGAGCCGCGCCGCGCGCGCGAAGAGCGCGTCCATCGAGACCTCGATGCCGGGCGCGAGCACGCCGCCGACGTAGTCGCCGTCGGGCGAGACGATGTCGAAGTTCGTCGACGTGCCGAAGTCGACGACGATCGCCGGCGCGCCGTAGCGCTCCTTCGCGGCGACCGCGTTCATGATCCGGTCGGGACCGACCTCGCGCGGATCGTCGTAGTGGATCGGGATACCGGTCTTCACGCCCGGCCCGATGACGAGCAGCCTCGTGTGCGCCCAGTCCTCGGCGACGTGCTCGTACTCGCGGATGAGTCGCGGCACGGTGGACGAGAGGCAGATGCCGTCGAGGCTGCCGAGGTCGAGGAAGTCCGCAAGGAGGGCGCCGAGCTCGTCACCGGTGCGCTGCGCCTCGGTCGCGATGCGCCAGCGCTTGCCGAGCACGTCTCCGTCGTACAGCCCAAAGACCGTCTGCGTGTTCCCGACGTCGACCGCGAGCAGCATCGCGGCGAGACCCTATCGGCCTAGAAGTCTTCTTCGCGCGGCCTCTGCTCGCCGATTCGCTCGGCGAGCGCCTCCGGCGTGAGCGCCGGCTCGTCGCCCTCGCCGCGGAGCTCCTCGATCGTGACGTCGCCCGAGGTGAAGATCTCCGTGCGCGGGATGATGCGCGTCGGACGGTTCTTGTCCCAGACCCAGACGTCCTCGAGCTTCAGGTGGACGAACGGGTACTGCTGCTGCGGCACGTAGCTCCGCTCGAGCTTGTTGCAGAGATACGTGGCGTCCTGGGTCAGCACGCAGAAGCGGAACAATCCGAAGACCGCCTGGTACTCCTTCTTCAGCTGGAGCTCGAGGTCGGCCTCGTACTCGTCGAGATCGTCGAGATGCGACATGCGCGACCTCAGTGTAGCCGTGCGAGGAGGGTCTGGACCTCGCCTTTTCCAGGCACTTCGACGCCCGGCGCGACCTCCGCCAGGGGGCCGAGGACGAACGCGCGCTCGTGCAGACGCGGGTGCGGGACGCGGAGGCCGGGCTCGTCGATCTCCTCGTCCCCGTAGAGCAGGAGGTCGAGGTCGAGCGTCCGCGGGCCCTGGGGCAGCACGCCCTCCCGGCGGCGGCCGAAACGGCGCTCGACGTCGAGGAGGAGAGCGAGCAGGGACTGCGCCGGGAGCTCCGTCTCGAGCACCGCCGCGCCGTTGAGGAAGCGGGGCTGGTCGGCGACGCCCACCGGCGCCGTGTCGACGAGGGAGGAGACGGCGACGACCTCGATCGCGGGCTCGCCGGCGAGTGCGTCGAGCGCGCCGCGGATCGTCGCCTCTCGGTCGCCGAGGTTCGAGCCGAGCGCGATGTACGCGCGCGTCACGGGCGGGACACGGTGACGGAGGCGGTTCCCTCGAGGCCGCCGGGTTGGACGGCGGGCTTCGACACGCGGACAAGCACCCGCTGCGGCGCGAAGCGTGCGTGCAGATCGTCGGCGACGGCGCCGGCGAGTGCCTCGAGGAGGTCGTACGCGTGCGCGTCGGAGACGTCACGCACGGCGCGGGCGACCGCGCCGTAGTCGACGGCGTCCTCGATCCGGTCGGAGGAGCCGCGTTCGCCGACGTCGAGCTCGACGTCGAAGACGAAGTCCTGGCCGTTCTCACGCTCGTGCGCGTGCACGCCGTGGCGACCGAAGAGGCGCAGGCCGCGCAGCTCGACCGTGATCATGCGAACGCTTTCGCGATGCGGAGCGCGTCGACGTGAGCGGCGACGTCGTGCACGCGCAGGATCGTCGCGCCGCGCTCGTACGCCGCGATCGCAGCTCCGACGCTCGCGCTCACGAGGTCGGCGGCGCCGAGCCGCTCCAGCGTGCTCTTGCGCGAGAAGCCGATGAGCAGCGGCCGCCCGAGCGCGAGCAGGACGTCGAGCCGGCGCACGAGCTCCAGGTTGTGCTCGACCGTCTTGCCGAAGCCGATGCCCGGGTCGAGGCAGATGCGCTCCTCGGCGACGCCCTGCGAGACCGCGAATGCGAGCCGCTCCTCGAGGAACGCGGCCACGTCGGAAGCGACGTCGTCGTAGCGCGGCTCATGCTGCATCGTCCGTGGCGTGCCCTGCATGTGCATGAGGCAGAGGTACGCGCCCGCGTCGGCGACGACGCCCGCGAGCTCAGGGTCGCCGCGCAGCGCGGTGACGTCGTTGACGAGCTCGGCGCCGAGGGCCAGCGCGCGGCGCGCGACCTCCGCCTTCGCCGTGTCGATCGAGACGGGAACCTCGCCGTTCAAGCGCTCGAGCACCGGCACGACGCGGCGCAGCTCCTCGTCGGCGGAGACGCCGTCGGAGCCGGGCCGCGTCGACTCGCCGCCGACGTCGACGATCGCCGCCCCCTCCGCGACCATCCGCCGCGCGGCAGCGGCGGCGACGTCGGGGTCGAGGTGGACGCCCCCGTCGGAGAACGAGTCGGGCGTGACGTTGACGACACCCATGACGGACGGCCGCGGGAAGCGCTCTTCGATCGAGACCACGTGCGGATGGTTGCACGAAGGCGGCACACATCCGCTGCGACCCTGCGTGAATGGAGAACGTCCCCGGGGTAGCTCAACTGGTAGAGCAGCCAACCGTCAATTGGAGAGGTGCCGGTTCGAGTCCGGCCCCCGGGGCGCCTTCATGGCATACTCGACCTAATTGACGGTTGGGTGCTCGTTGAGTTGCCTGGAAGGCCCGCGCCGGCGGGCCTTCTCTTTGTTCAGGTGACAGCACCCTCGCGCAGGAAGCGCGCCACTCGCTAGAAGCCGTAGATGCGGAGCTTCTTCGGCGGGCGCTTCCGGACGCCGCGCGACCCACATGCGCGGCAAGACGTACTCGCTTGCCGTCTCGTCGATCCTCCTCACTTCACGAACGATCGTCGTCAGTGTCCCGCGGCCACGATCGCCAGGGTGATGGAGAGCGCCATGCCCTGGTGGAACGCGACGAGGATGCCGGGATTCCTCGGCTTGAGGTTCACCGCGTGGAAGAGCAGAAAACCCACCGACACCTGCGCGACCGCGACATAGAACGCGATGGGGAACTTCGGCATGAGCCACCCCAAGGTGGCCACCACCGACAGCGCGGAAAACAGGTGCACGATCATGACCAGCTGTGAGGGACGGCGCGGCCAGTAGAAGGCTTCGATGGGCTTGCCGAAGCCTCGCTGGCCGGTGGTCATGCCGCCGAGGAACACGGTCAGCAGCAGCGCGTGAAGGGCGGTCGTAACGTTGAGGTACGACCAGAAATCGACTCCGGGTACGTAGAGCGTGCTCAGGTAGCAGAGAAACACACCATAGGCGAGAAGACCGTGGACGCCATGCACGACGGAGGGAAGTCGGCCGGAGAGCACATGGAGCGTGCCTACGCCTAGCACGGCCGTGATGACGATCAGCGCCAGGCCGTTGATCGTCGCGGAGGCGGGTGCCAGGATCACGAGCACCACGCCGATCGTTCCGACGAGCGTGGCCACGATCCGGTGCGCCGCTTCCGGATCGCCCTCGATCATGAGCACCACGATGTTGCGCGTGTAGGGCCAGCGCGTGCCTAGAGAGAGTCCGAAACCGAAGCCCTCGACGAGGCTGCCGAGCAGGATCAGGAGCGCGGCGAGCGCCGTTTCCGTCAGGTACATGCCGCTGACCACCGCAGCCTTGCCCGATGCCGAGGTCGCGAGGCCGCGCGCGATGCCCGCGCCGACGGCGGCCACGATGAGAACGGTGATCAGGAGCCTGACCAGCCGAACCGCGGTCGTCATCTCGCCCTCCACCACGGAAGAGGCGGATGTCAGGCGAGGATCGGGTTCGTCGGTCGTCGTCTCTGAGACGCCAGGGATCGGCATATCCTCCAGCCGCAGGCTTTGCGGAGCCGCTGGATTGTAGTGCCGTGTCGGTCGTGGCTATCGGCCCCGCGTCTCGAGGAGCTGCTCTCACCGCTCGATGATCCGCTCGGCACGCGGGGGCCCTACGTCATGAGCATCAACCCCAGCCTCACGGGCGGAACTCACTGTGCCGCCCGACGGACACGGCCACGCGTCAAGGAACACGCCTATCCTCACCCACCCACCGGGCCGGTACCACCCGCCATCAGGGGACACTCCCGCACGCTCGCCCATCCGAGTGCGATCGGTGCCGCCGGTTACTCGCCGCCCCACAGCGGCCGCACCTCGATCGTCCCCAGCTGCGCGACCGGATGCCTGCCCGCGATCTCGACCGCTTCCTCGAGGCTGCCGCACTCGACGATGTCGAAGCCGCCGACCGCTTCCTTCGTCTCGGCGAACGGGCCGTCGGTGACGAGCGCCTTCCCGTCGCGGACGCGAACGGACCGCGCCCTGCGCGGCGGCGCCAGCTGGTCGCCGGTGACCCACACACCGCGCGCCCGGAGGTCGTCGAGCCACGGGAAGCTCTCCTCGTCCTCCACGGCGCCGGGTTCGGGCTCAACCTGGGCGTCCATCCGCTCGGCATCCCAGCAGACCAGCAGCAGGTACTTCATCGTCGCTCCTTCTCGTCGTTGTCCGATGCGTCTCCTGACGACGAAGACCGCACGCCGGAATCGACAGTTACGACGGGCCGAGCCGGCGACCGCAGTACTCGCACATCACCGCGTAGCGCTTCGCGCCGGAGGCGGTCACTGCGATCTGCCGCCGGACCATCCGGTGCTTGCACGCGTGGATGACCGGAAGGAGCTGCGGCAGCGGCGGCAGATCCGGCATGTGCCGAATCGCGCCGCCCACCGCCGGGCAGCCGGCCTCGTGCTCTGCCCAGACCTGGTTCACCGGCTGGTTGGTGAGCGCCAGCCACCCGCACGCCTCGCAGGAGAGCTCGATCAGTGCGCGACTAACCCTTGGCCGGGTCGGGCGGCGGCTGCATCGTCGCGCCCGGCAGCGGGAACGGCCGCGGCCGCGGCAGGCGTTCGCGCTTCGGCTCTTCCTGCGGCTTCGGGATCTCGGGGGCGGCCTCCGCCTCCGGGAACACTGCCGCCTCGTCCTCGCCGGCGAGCAGTCGCTCGAACTGGTCCTTGTCGATCGTCTCGCGCTCGATGAGGATCATCGAGATGCGGTGGAGCTTGTCGATGTGCTCCTCGAGCACGCGCCGTGCAAGCTCGTAGCCCTGCTCGATCAGGCGCCGGATCTCGTCGTCGATCTCGCGGGCGATCTCCTCGGAGTAGTCGGGCTCCGCGCCCATGTCGCGGCCGAGGAACGGCATGTCGTGGTTGCGGCCGAGCACGCGCGGGCCGAGCTTCTCGCTCATGCCGTAGCGCATGACCATGTTCTTCGCGAGCGTCGTCACGCGCTCGAGGTCGTTCGACGCGCCGGTCGTGATCTCGTGGAAGACGATGTCCTCCGCCGTGCGGCCGCCGAGCGTCATGGCGATGTCCTGGATGAGCGCCGACTTCGAGCGCAGGTAGCGGTCCTCGGTCGGCAGCGAGACGGTGAGGCCGAGCGCCTGCCCGCGCGACACGATCGTGATCTTGTGGATCGGGTCGGTGTGCTCGAGGTAGTGGCCGACGAGCGCGTGCCCCATCTCGTGATACGCCGTCACCTTGCGCTCCGCCTCGGAGAGGAGCCGCGCCTTCTTCTCCGGCCCGGCGATCACGCGCATGATCCCTTCCTCGAGCTCTTCCTGCTCGACGATCTTCTTGCCTCGGCGGGCGGCGAGCAGCGCCGCCTCGTTGACGAGGTTCGCGAGGTCGGCGCCCGTGAAGCCCGGCGTGCCGGACGCGAGCGTGTCGAGGTCGATCTCCGGTGCGAGCGGCTTGCCCTTCGTGTGCACCTCGAGGATCTTGCGGCGGCCGATGCGGTCGGGCCGGTCGACGACGATCTGCCGGTCGAAGCGGCCCGGGCGCAGCAGCGCCGGGTCGAGGATGTCGGGACGGTTCGTGGCGGCGATGAGGATGATGTTGTCCTTCATCTCGAAGCCATCCATCTCGACGAGCAGCTGGTTCAGCGTCTGCTCGCGCTCGTCGTGGCCGCCGCCGAGGCCGGCGCCGCGATGGCGGCCGACCGCGTCGATCTCGTCCATGAACACGATGCACGGCGACGCCTGCTTCGCCTGCTCGAACAGGTCGCGCACGCGCGAGGCGCCGACGCCGACGAACATCTCGACGAAGTCGGAGCCGGAGATGGAGAAGAACGGCACGCCCGCCTCGCCGGCGACCGCGCGCGCGAGGAGCGTCTTGCCGGTGCCGGGAGGCCCGTACAGGAGGACGCCCTTCGGGATCCGCGCGCCGAGCGCCTGGAACTTCTTCGGGTTCTCGAGGAACTCCTTGATCTCCTGCAGCTCCTCGACGGCCTCGTCGACGCCGGCGACGTCCTTGAAGCCGATCTTCGGCGAATCGGGCGTCATCCGCTTCGCGCGCGACTTGCCGAAGCTCATCACCTTCGAGCCGCCGCCCTGCACCTGGTTCATGAGGAAGATCCAGAAGCCGAACAGGAGCACGAACGGCAGGAGGCTCGTGAGAATCGACCACCACGGCGACCCGCCGATGCCCTTCGAGTTGAAGGGGACGTTGTGCTTCACCATGAGGTTCTCGACCTGCGCCTCGGCCTGCGGCGTTGCGTAGTGGACGCTGAAGTGCTGGCCGCCCTTCGTCGTCAGGGAGAGCGACTGCTTGTTCGGATCGACCGTGATCGGCCCCTGGATGGAGGTCGGCCGGTCCCGAATGAGCGTGTAGACGTAGGAGGTCGTCGCCTGGGTCGTCTTCGTCCCGTGGCCGCCCAGCGTCTGCAACGCCAGCCAAACAAGCGCTGCGATGATGATCAGCGGGAAGAGCGCGCTACGGAAGAACCTGTTCAAAGGGGAGAGACCTCCCTATGAGGGTACCAGCCGTCTATGTGTGTATCGGGCTTTCGGGGCCCGCGGTTACGGCCCTTCCGGGATCAGCGCCGGGTCGAGCACGCCCACGTAGGGCAGGTTCCGGTACCGCTCGGCGAAATCGAGGCCGTAGCCGATGACGAACCGGTTCGGGATCTCGAAGCCGACGTAGCGGACTGGGACGTCGATCTCACGCCGGTCCGGCTTCGTCAGGAGGGCGCAGATCTCCAGGGTGGCGGGCTCGCGGGCCTCGAGGCTCCGGATGAGGTACGAGAGCGTCAAGCCGGAGTCGATGATGTCCTCGACGACGAGCACGTCCCGCCCCTCGATGTTGATGTCGAGGTCCTTGAGGATGCGGACGACGCCCGACGAGTCGGTCGAGTCGCCGTAGCTCGAGATGGCCATGAAGTCGATCTCGCACGGGATCGTCAGGTGCCGCATGAGGTCGGCCATGAAGAAGACCGCCCCCTTGAGGACGCCGACGAGGAGCAGGTCGCGGCCGGCGTAGTCGGCAGAGATCTCCTCCCCGAGCTCGGCGACGCGGCGGCGCAGCACATCGGGCTCGATGAGCACCTCCGTCACGGCGCGCTCGAGCTCAGTCGCGCTCAACGACGACATCCGGGTGCTCGACGATCCCGGGGACGGCGACGACGTCAGTCCCGCGCACGACGAGAGGCCACGCCTCGCGCTCGGAACGGGGGATCTTCGCGTCGACGAACACGTCCTGGATCTTCTTGGTCCGCCCGGCGAGCCGGTCGCCGGGCCTCCAGCCTCGTACCTTAAGGCCTTCCACGCGGGAGCGGATGCGCCACTCGCCCCAGCGCACCTCGCCGCGGAGCTCGACCGGGCCCTGCTCGAGCCAGAGCCGGTCGTATTCGCGCACGGCCTGGACGCCGCCGCCGAGGTCGACGCGCTTCGAGCCCGCCTCGGAGGCGAGCAGCTCGGCAAGCGAGGGCGGCAGCGTCTCTCGAGCGTCCAGCGCGCGGAGGAGGTTCTCGTCGGCCGCGGGATGGAGGCGGCGCAGGAGCGGCAAGATCTCGTCGCGGATGAGCCCGCGCTTCGTGTCGGGGTTCGACGAGTCGGCGCGGTACCGAAGCTCCGCGGCGGCGCAGTACGCCTCCGCCTCGGCCCGCCAGACCGTCAGGAGCGGATGCACGACGCCGTCCTCGCGGTGCGGCTCCATCCCGGTCGCGGCCCCGCGCGAGACGAGCCGGTAGAGGATCGTCTCCACCTGGTCGGAGGCGGTGTGGCCGGTTGCGCGCCGGCGGTCGCGCGCGAGCCAGTACCGCTGCCCGCGGAGCTCGGCCTCGCTCAGGCCGCGGCCGTCGAGCTCGACCACGTCCGCTCCGAGCGTCTCCGCGCAGAAGCGCGCGTCCTCGTCCGACTCGGCGCCACGCAGCTTGTGGTTCACGTGCAGCGCGGACACGCGGTAGCCGAGCGTGCCGAGCACGTGCCAGAGGCAGGTCGAGTCGGCGCCGCCGGAGACGAGGCAGGTCACCTCCCCGCCCGGCTCGATGAGAGCGTGCGTGCGGATGAAGGTCTCGACCCGCGCGGGAAGGTCCACGCCGGAGAGTGTGCCTACCTCCCGCCACAGTCGATGCCGCCCGCGCGCGCTGCGGCGATCGCCTCCTGATACGCGACGAACGCCGGCTTCGCGCTCCAGTCGGGCCGGACGAGCCCCGACTGCCAGCCCGTCAGCGAGGCCTCGTCGCGGAGCTCGAAGTTGAAGAAGCCGCCGACCTCGGGCTGGCAGTACGCGAGGTCGACGGCGGCGGTGAGCTGGGCCGCCTGCTCTGCCTCGTCCACCGCGTGCCGGTCGGTCTCGCTCCCCGAGTAGAGAGCCGAGAAGGACCGCGGCACCTGCGACTGGAAACCGTCCTCGAGGTACCAGACGGTGACGCCGTTCTCGCCCGGAAGCGGCTGGCCCGTGCCGGCGAAGCCGGTGCGGATCGCGGCGAGCAGGCGGCCGAGGTCGCCCTCGTCGATCGAGCCCTTCGCGTGCATCGCCGACGGCGCCTCGGCGGAGTCGTTCGGGTAGCCGTTGTGGCCGATCGTGTCGAAGACGGGCAGCGTGCGGGCACTCGCCCGGTACGCCTTCCCGAGCGCCCGGTACCAGTCCCCGGCCCGGGCATGGGGCGCGCTCGTCGCGATGACGTTCGCGCCGGGCACGGCCGCGTGCAGGTCGTCCCAACACGTCGCGAGCAGCGCCTCGTACGCAACCGCCGCACCCTGCTGCGGCTTCCAGAACGTCGACGAGTTCGGCTCGGTCCAGACGGCGACGTCGCGCATCCACGGGTACGCGCGGACGACGTTCGTGACGAAGCCGCAGAACGAGGTGCGGCCCGCCTCGTCGACGGGCGGCTCGGATGCGCTGCCGGTGACGGCGAGGACGACGCGGATCCTGCGGCCCGCGGTGGCTACGCGCTGCAGCTCGGTCAGGTCGGTGCCGCGCGGGAACGACTCGCCCGCGCTCCAGTCGAGCGTGACGCGCACCGCTCCCGCGCCAAGCTGGGAGTAGATGGAGAGAAGCGAGCTCGTGCGGACGTACCACTTGAGGGAGTCGTCGTCGACTCCGAGCAGCAGGCCCGGCGCCGCGCCGGCTGGGCGCGCGAGCGCGACGACTGCGAGCGAGATCGCCCCGAGAACCACGACCCGGTTCACCCGCCGACCGTGCGCCCGTTCTGTAAACGGACGGCGGGCGCAGCGTAAGGGCGCCGTAAAAACCTAAGCCGGAGGCGCCGAGCGAATCGGCGCCTCCTCTTCTGGTCGGCGTCGCGAGCGACCGCCTTAGAAAATGAGCGAGCGGTACGTCGTCGCGTGCCGCATGCCGATCGCCTCGTACACGTGGATGGCGACGGCGTTCTCGGGCCGCACGAAGAGGCACACCGCAGGGACGCGCTCGAGGAGCGTGCGGCAGAGATCGCGCATGGCGCGCTGCGCGTAGCCGCGGTTCCGCGCCTGCGGGTCGACCCACACCTGCTGCAGCTGCACCGCCGAAGGCGTCCATGCCGACGCCTCGGCCTTGAAGAGGATCGTCCCCTCGTCCGTCCAGATCCACGAGCGCCCCTCGTCGATCTGGATCTTCGTCCGCCAGCGGAATCCCTCCGGATCGCGCCGCATCGGGTCGATCCCGATCTCCTCGCGGTGCGCCGCCGCGCATGCCGGCACGAGCACGTCGAGATCGGCGAGCGTCGCGCGCCGCAGGCCGGTGTCGCCCGCCGAGGGCGGCTCGTCGATGACGTAGACGGGCTGGCCGGGCCGGTCGTCGCGCGGCCGCGGCATCGAGTGCGCCGCCTCGGCCCAGAGCTCGTCGACGGCGCGCTGCTCGCCGATGATCATCCGCGGCTGGCCGCGGACGGCCACTTCCGCGAACGCGCCGCAGCCGTCGCCGGAGGGGACGACGTTCGCGCCGACGTGACAGAGCGCCGACAGGCTGCCGCTCTCGCCGAGCGCGGAGAAGCGGCCGAGCCGCCGACGCGCGATGTCCTCGAGGAAGACACGCTCGATCGGCTCCTCGGCGCAGAACGCGAGGATCTCGTCGAGCGTCGGATCGACCGCGTGCACATGCCCGATCATCCCACGGCGGACCAGCGGTTAGTGTGAGCGCCATGCCGATTCACATTCGCGCCGAGCCCGGCGACTACGCCGAGGCGGTTCTCGTCCCGGGCGATCCACTGCGGGCCAAGTACATCGCCGAGACGTACCTCGACGACGTCGTCCAGACGAACGCGGAGCGCGGGATGCTCGGCTTCCGCGGGACGTGGGAGGGCACGCCGGTCTCGGTGCAGTCGACGGGGATGGGCTGCCCGTCCGCCGCGATCGTCATCGAGGAGCTCGTCATGCTCGGCTGCAAGAAGATCCTCCGCGTCGGCACCTGCGGCGGGCTGCAGCCGCATCACCAGCTCGGGGACATGATCGTCGCCCTCACGGCGGTCCCGCAGGACGGCACGACGCACACGTACGTGCACGAGCCGCATTGCCCGACCGCGAGCTTCGAGCTCGTCCACGCGGCCGTCCACGCCGCGAAGGAGATGAAGCAGCCGATCCACGTCGGGCCGGTCGTCTCGAGCGACGTCTTCTACAACCCCGACCAGGGCCAGTACCAGCGGTGGTCGGAGCGCGGGATCCTCGGCGTCGAGATGGAGGCCGCGATCCTGTTCACGCTCGGGGCGCTGCGCGGCGTGCAGGCGGGCTGCCTGCTCACCGTCAGCGACATCGTCGTCGAGGGCGAGTTCACCCGGATCAGCGACGATGACCTGCGCGCCGCCGTCGACCGCATGACCCGGGTCGGGCTGGCGACCGTCACCGCCGACTAGGCGGCCGTTTGCCTCCGACCGACACGGTCTTCCTCGTCAACCCGGCGTCGGACAACGGCGCCACCGGCAAGCGCTGGCCGGCGCTGGCTCACCGCGCCGCCGTCCTCGGCCTGACGGGCGAGACGCTGCTCTCGGAGCGGCCGGGGCACATCGTCGAGCTCGCCGAGCAGGCCGCCCGCAACGGCGCGGAGCTGGTCGTCGCCGTCGGCGGCGACGGCACGCTGAACGAGACGGTGAACGGGCTGATGCGCGCCGGCACGCCGACCGAGCTCGCAGTCGTCGCCATCGGCACGGGCATGGACTTCGTCCGCACATACGGGATCCCGACGCGCTTCGACGACGCCGTCCGCACCGTGCTCACGGGCCGGACAAGGACGATCGACGTCGGCCGTGTCTCGTACCGCACCTGGGCGGGTGACGCGGCGGAGCGCTACGTCTGCAACGTCGGCAGCGTCGGCATGAGCGCGGCGGTGGCACGCCGCGCCAACGGCATGTCGAAGATGCTCGGCGGGCGCGCGACGTTCTTCTACGCGCTCGTGCGGGTGTTCTTCGAATGGCAGAACACCGTCGTCGAGGTCGCACTGGACGGCGAACGCCGCTCCGCGCGCATGCACGACGTCATCATCGCCAACGGCCGGTACCACGGCGGCGCGATGTTGCTCGCCCCCGATGCGCAGCCGGATGACGGGCTCTTCGACGTGCTCACGATCGGCGACGTGACGAAGCTCGACTTCATCACCACCGCGCCGAAGCTCTACCGCGGGACGCACCTGTCGCACCCGAAGATCGACCTCGTGCGCGCGCGGGTCGTCGAGGTCGACGCGCGCGAGCGGCTGCCGATCGAGCTGGACGGCGAGCAGGTGGGGACGACGCCGGTCCGCTTCGAGGTCGTGCCCGGCGCGCTGCGGGTGCGTGTCCCGGCGTAGAGCCGGCGCGGCCGTCGCGGGCGCGGGCGGCTTCGCGGCGCTCGCGATCCTCGTCGCGGCCGGACGCCTGACGTCGCTCGACCAGTGGGCGATCGACCACGCGATGCCCGGCGCGCGCTTCACCGGGGGGAAGCCGTCGCTGACGGGCGCGCTCATCCCACTCTGGCACGAGGATTGGCACGGCTCGTTGCACGTCGCAGCGGACATCGTGACGCTGCCCGCGTACTTCGCGGCTGCGACGCTCATCGTCGCGCTCGCGTGCGCGGTCGTCCGCGGTCGTCGCGCGATCTCGCTCGCGGCCGCGTACGTCGCGGTCAACCTGATCGAGGCGATCACGAAGACGGCGCTGACGCGACCGGCGCTGTACCGGCACGGCCTGCATCTCACGGGATTCGACAACTCGTACCCGAGCGGCCACACCGTCCGCAGCGTGCTCGTCGCCGTCGCGGTCGCGGCTGCGTGGCCGCGCGCCGGCCGCTGGGCTGCGGCGTGGGCGGTGTGCTCGGTCGCGATGCTCGAAGTGGCGGGGCTGCACGTCCCGACGGACATCGCCGGCGGGCTGCTGATCGCGGGCGCGCTCGTGCTCGCGGTGCGCTACTAAGACGACTTCGTCGTCTTGCGGCGCGTCGAGCCGCCGGCGTCCTTCGCGAGCTCGTCGACTCGGTGCTCGAGCTCGGCGAGACGGCGCTCGAGCTCGTCG
>Ga0265339_10002084_pt1 | contig 14639 bp, 11 predicted proteins | sample 4CB219metaG_FD_202085 | JGI IMG/M metagenome (GOLD analysis project Ga0265339, IMG submission 202085) | Rhizosphere microbial communities from Carex aquatilis grown in University of Washington, Seatle, WA, United States - 4-CB2-19 metaG | ecosystem: Host-associated > Plants > Roots >...
GCGCGCGCTCTCATGCTGCTCGCGCGGAAGGTGGAGAAGGTCGCCGAAGCGACACCTCAGCCGACCGCGCTCCCGCGCCGCGTCGCGAGCGCCTAGGCCGCGTCAGCTCTTCGCGGGCGGCGGGGCGGCCGGGTCGGCCATGGCCTTGAGCTCGGCCGCCACGCGGCGGACGTCGTCCGCCGCCGCGAACTGCCCCTGGAGTTGAAAGCGCGTCGCGAGCCCGTCCAGACGCTGCGCGAGACCCTTCAGCTTGTCGTGCATCGAAGCCCTCCTGACATGTTGGCGTTGGAGCGAGATGCACCCCTATCGGCGGGAAGGTGCGCAAACTTGAGGGCATGTCGTACATTTCTCACCACCGTCGCGCGTCACGCGGTAACTCGACGAATTCAATCCCCTTCGGGGTGACGTGCCGCGTGTGACGGCGCCCGCCGACCGGCATCTCACACGGGCCTCTGCACCCTCCCGCCTCCTTCCCCGCCGAAAGGACCACTCCATGAACCGACTCGCCCTCGCGCTCGCCCTCGCCGCGCTCCCCGCGCTCGCTTCGACCGCTCGCGCGGAATCCAAGCTCTCCGTCGAGGTGGTGACCGCCTCTCCCCAGGGGTTCCTCGTGAACTCGGCGCTGGTCACCGGCGAGAAGGACGCCGTGCTCATCGACGGCCAGCTGACGCTCGCCGACGCGCACCGCCTCGTGGGCGCGATCCTCGACTCGAAGAAGAACCTGACGACCGTCTACGTGACGCACTGGCACCCCGACCACTACTTCGGTCTCGTCGTCGTGAAGCAGGCCTTCCCGAAGGTGAAGATCCTCGCGCAGCCGGCGACGGTCGCGGAGATCAAGAAGACCTGGCAGGCCAAGGTCAAGCAGTGGGCGCCGATGTTCGGCGACAACCTGCCGACGAAGCCGCTCGTCCCGGCGCCGCTTGCGGGCAACACGATCACGCTCGAGGGCCAGACCCTCGAGATCCACGGGCCGGTGCAGGGCGACGCGACGACGAACTCCTACGTCTGGATCCCGTCCATCAAGGCGCTCGTCGTGGGCGACATCGTCTACCAGGGCGTGTTCCCCTGGACGGCGGAGACGACGCCCGAGACGCGCAAGGCGTGGCTCAAGACGCTCGACGAGCTGACGGCGCTGAACCCCGCGATCGTCGTCGCCGGCCACAAGGATCCGAAGCTCAAGGACGACATGAGCGGTGTCGCTGCAACGCGCGCATATCTCACGGATTTCGATGCGGCTGTCGCGGCGTCGAAGTCGGCCGAGGAGCTCGAAGGGAAGATGAAGGCGAAGTACCCGAAGCTGCAGCTCGACATCGTCCTGCACATCGGCGCGGGGGCGGCTTTCCCGGCGGCGGCCCCGCCACCGGCCCAGAAGAAGTAGCTTCCGTCGTGTCGATCCCGCTGCGCCTCTACTCGGACTTCGTCTGTCCGTTCTGCTTCGTCGCCGAGCAGAGCACGGTGCCGCGCCTGCTCACGGAGTTCGACCTCGAGATCGACTGGCGCGGCTTTCCGCTGCACCCGCGGACGCCGAAGGGCGGCATGCCGCTGTCGGCGCTCTTCGGCGAGGCGCGCATCCCGGCGGTGAAGGAGCACATGAGGAAGTTCGCGGAGCGCTTCGGGGTGACGGGCATCGTCCACCCCGAGCGGCTGCCGAACACGCGCCGCGTGCTCGCCATGGCCGAGTACGCGCGCGGCGAGGGCAAGCTCGAGGCGTTCCGCAAGGCCGGCATGGAGGCCCACTGGCGCGGGGGCAACTTCCTCGAGACCGACGACGACCTGCGCGCCGTGGCCGAGAGCGTGGGCCTCGACGCCGAGGCGGCGCTCGCGGCCGCGGACTCGCCGCGCTTTCAGGCCGAGGTGGACCGCAAGCTCGCCGAGGCCGCCCAGGACGGCGTCACGGGCATCCCCACGTTCTTCATCGGGGACGAGGCGGTCGTCGGTTGCCAGCCTTATGAGGTCCTGGCTGCGGCCGCCGTCCGGGCGGGCGCCAAGGCCCGTGCCCGTTAGTTTTCTGGGGCGGCCCGCCCGGCGCCTTGTGCCCTGACCGGCTCGGCGGGTGCTCGCCCGCGCCTCTGCGCGCCCCCTCGGGTGCGTCGACGCGGTGGATGCGGACGTGCGGGGCGCGGGGATCGCTCTGGCCGGCGGCGAGGGCGTAGTCGGCGGCGGCCTCGCCCGAGATCTCGAACTGGCTCGACTGCGGGCCGACGCGGATGGCGCCGACCTCGTGTCGCGTGACGCCGCCGCGACGGCAGATGAGCGGGAGCAGCCACCCGGGCTCGGCCTTCTGGCTCGTGCCGAGGTTGATCTCGAAGAGGGCCGCGCCGCGCGAGAAGTCGCCGCGCGAGGGACGCGGGCCGCCCTTCGCGGGGGCGGGGCGTCCCTGCAGGTCGACCTCGGCCAAGGTCTCGCCCGTGGGGAGGCGCGCGAGCTCCCGCTGGAGCAGCGCGACGAGCAGGGCGTCGCGCCCGACGTCGGCGCCGAGCCGCGCCGCGAGCTCGCGGGCGTCGCCCGCCTCCGGCGCGTCGGCGCTTCGCGCGGCCGCCACGGCGAGCTCGGCGGACAGCTCGCCCTCGGCGACGCGCGTGATGTCGCGCGCGCTGGGCGCCGCCGTCCATGTGAACGGCACGCGCGCCGAGCCGAGCAGGCGCTCGGCCTTGCGGCGCTCGGCGAGCGAGGCGAGGAGCACGCTCGTCCCCTTGCGCCCCGCGCGCCCCGTGCGCCCGCTGCGGTGGGTGAGGGCCTCGGCGTTGAGCGGGAGGTCCGCGTGCACGACCAGGTCGACCTCGGGCAGATCGAGCCCGCGCGCGGCGACGTTCGTCGCGACGAGCAGGTCGGCCTCGCCGGCGCGCAGGGCGGCGAGGGCGCGCGTGCGCTCGGACTGCGCGCGGTCGCCCGACAGCACGACGGCACGGAAGCCGCGGTTGACGAGCTCCTGGTGCAGCTCCGCGACCCCGTCGCGCGTCGTCCCGAAGACGATGGCGCGCACGCCCCGGTGGTGGCGCAGCACGTTGACGAGCGCGGGGAGCTTCTCGCCCATCGCGACGAGGTGCGCGACGTAGGTGATGTCCTGGTGTGCCGCCGCGTGGCCCGCGGCGTGCCGCGCGCGCGCGTCGATGCGGACGGCGTCGCGCTGGTAGCGCGCGGCCAGCGCGAGGATCGGTTGGGGCAGCGTCGCCGAGAACATGAGCGTGCGCGGACCGCTGCCGTCCTCGCCTTTGGTGCGCGCCGCCAGCAGCGTCTCGAGGTCCTCGCGGAAGCCCATGTCGAGCATCTCGTCGGCCTCGTCGAGGACGACCGTGCGCACGGCCTCGAGGCGCAGGCTGCGCCGCTTGAGCAGATCGACCAGGCGCCCCGGCGTGCCGACGACGAGGTCGACGCCCGGCTTGAGCCGCGCGAGATCGCCGCGCACATCCGTACCGCCCGTGAAGACGCCGAGGCGCACCTTGGTGCGCGCGAACAGCCACTGGAGCTCGTCGCGCACCTGCGTCGCCAGCTCGCGCGTCGGCGTGACGACGAGCGCGCGCGGCGGCGCGTGCCCGTGACCGTGCTCCCCGGCGAGCAGCCCCTCTGCGAGGGCGATCCCGAAGGCGAGCGTCTTGCCCGAGCCGGTCTCCGACGAGACGAGCAGGTCGCGCCCCGCGTGCTCGGCGCCCGCGACGGCCGCCTGCACGGCCGTGGCGCGCTCGTAGCCACGCGCCGCGATGGCCTCGGCCAGCGGGGCGGGGAGCTCGAGCTCTGCAAATGACGGGGGAGGGGTCTTCATCCTGGGGGCGCTGGTATATCAGACCAGCGGCACTACGCTTGCTTTGATGAGCAACGCGACCGTGATGCCGGACGGGGCGCTCTGCAAGGCCAACATCTCGGGCGCGGGCATCCGCCGGCGCTTCCAGCTCGGCGCGGTCGCCGCGATCCTCTCGGTCGGGCTGGCCGCGGCCATCGTCGTGTCGAGGGCGCGCTGGCTCTGGTCGTTCACGGTCTTCGTGCCCGCCACGCTCGCGGCCGTGAACTTGCTCCAGGCCGGCCGGAAGACCTGCGTGGCGCGCGCCGCCGAGGGCACGTTCGAGCACGAGGACTTCTCGACGACGCCCGCCGCCCAGGACGACGCCGTGCGGAGCCGCGAGGTCGCCACGAAGATCACGCGCGACTCGATGATCATCGGCTTCGCCGCCGTCGTCGTGACGATCGTCGTGAGCCGGCTGCGCTGACGGGATCTCGGTGGGCGTTGTAGGGATTGAACCTACGACTTCGTCCGTGTGAAGGACGCACTCTTCCGCTGAGTTAAACGCCCGAGAGGGACATTTGGTAGCGCGCGGCTCTCGGGTTGTCAACGAGGCGGTGGCTTGCGGAATCGCGCGGGTCCTCGGAGAATGCGCCCGGTGACGGTCCGAGGTGCAGCGAGGAGAAGCTTGGTCGGGGCCTGCGTGCTCTCCGCCTGGTCGTGCGGCGGCGGTGGGGGCGCGGCCACGTCGCCGCCCGTCCCGATGTTCCAGGGCACCGGTCCTGCCGCCGGCAACCCCGGCGGGCACTGCGCGGTGCCCGCCGACGCCCAGCAAGAGGACAGCTCCCAGCCGCGGACCGTCGTCGGCACGGGGACGCCGGAGAGCTGCACCGGCGACCTCTTCGTCGCCGCCGTCGCCAAGGGCGGCGTCATCACGTTCGACTGCGGTCCCGATCCCGCGACGATCAAGCTGACGGCGACCGCGAAGATCGTGAACGACACCGGGCCGAAGATCGTCATCGACGGCGGCGGCAAGGTCACGCTCGACGGCGGCGGCAAGGTCCGCATCCTCTACCAGGACACCTGCGACCAGGCCCAGAAGTTCACCACCTCGCACTGCCAGGACCAGGACTCGCCGCAGCTCACCGTGCAGAACCTGACCTTCGCCAACGGCAACTCGACGGGGATGGACTTCGACGGCGGCGGCGGCGGCGCGATCTTCGTGCGCGGCGGACGCCTCAAGGTCCTCAACTCGCGCTTCTTCGACAACGCGTGCGAGGTCTCGGGCGCCGACATCGCCGGCGGCGCGATCCGCACGCTCGGCCAGTCGATGAACCTGCCGGTCTACATCGTGGGCTCGACGTTCGGCGGCGCCGACGGCCTCGGCAACGCCTGCGCGAGCGGCGGCGGGCTCGGCAGCATCGGTGTCTCGTACACCGTCATCAACTCGCTGTTCAGCTACAACCAGGCGACGGGGAAGGGCGGCACGGCGGGCGGTGGAAACGGCGGCGGCATCGCCAACGACGGGAACACCTACACGCTCACGCTCTGCGGGGTGGACATGAGCCACAACAGCGCCGAGGGCGGCGGAGCCATCTCGTACGTCAGCGACGACGACAGCGGCTCACTGGTGATCCGAGATTCGACCCTCGAGTCGAACCCGAGCTCGGGCTACGAGACCGACGGTCTCCCCGGCGTGTTCGTGAAGACCAAGAAGCCGACGGATACGTCGGGCTCCACGCTCACGAAGTAGCTTGTTCTTTAGTGCAAACCGCGAAAGCAGGCGTCGATCAGGGCGTTGCAGTAGGTGAGCATGAGGCCGGCGAACACGCCGATCCCGATCACCTTGGCCGCGAAGCCGACCGACTCCTTCGAACGCGGACGCTCAGACGCTTCCTCCGACGCCCCCGTCCCCTCCACGCGCCTCACGAGATCCCACATCATCCTTCCCTCCATGTTCGCCAAGTTCGTCCTCTGTGCGATGTCCACGGAGATCACACTATTCCTGGAACGGTCAAGGAGGTGTTTCGGCGCTGTACAATGTATGTAAAAGAGCACACCCCGGGAATAGGGCTATCTAGCCGATTTCCAGCCCTTTTAAGGGGCCGGCGCGGACAGGAGGACCCCGCGGTGGTAGCGTTCTCGGCCTGACCCTCCGCACCGAGCTCTCCCTCGTCCTCTCGTCGCTGCTGGTGCTGTCCATCGGCCTGGGCGGCGGCACGGCCATTTACCAGTCGGCGCGCAACATGCGCCGCGAGCTGACCACCGAGCACCAGCTCTTCGCCGAGAACCGGGCGTTCGCGCTGCGCGACAACTTCGAGATCCTCGAAGCGGAGCTGGCGCGCCTCGCGGCGGAGCCCGCGGGAGGCGAGGCTGCCGCGGCGGCCGGTGAGCTCGGCGACCTCCTCGGGGGCGTACAGACGTCGGTGCTCTACAACACCGCGGTCATGCAGCTCTCGGCCGACGGGACGTGCGTGCGCTCCGTGCCCGAGAGCGCGGGCTATCGCGGGCAGCGCTTCGGCGACCGCGCGTGGTTCCGCGCCGCGCGCGACCTCGCGGCGCAGCCGGTGTACCGCACGGCCGACGACCCCGGTCTCGGGCGCACGCTCAAGATCGTCCAGCCCCTGCGCCGGGGCGGGCGGTTCGCCGGCGCGCTCGTCGGCGTGATCTCCTTCGCCGGCGACAACGTCATCGCGCCGTCGCTCAAGGAGAACCTCCCACGCGAGACCGACGCCGTGCTCGTCGACGAGACAGGCGAGGTGATCTACCCGCCCGATCGCTCGCGCGCCGCCGAGGGCTCGGACTGGAGCCGCGCCATCGAGCTCGCCGCCTCGGGCGCCTCGGGCGCGATGACGGGCACGGCGCAGGGGGAGGATGCCCTGTTCGCCTACGCGCCCGTCAAGGCGGGGACGAAGTTCGCGGTCGTGTTCTCGTGGCCGTGGCGCGCGCTCACGGGAAACTTGAAGCAGCAGGCGTTCGTGCTGGGCGGGTTCCTGCTGTTCGGCCTCGTGCTCGCGGGCCTGGCCAGCATCGTGCTCTCGGCGTACCTCGCGCGGCCGCTGCAGGTGCTCGGCGAGGGCGCGACGCGCATCGCGCGCGGCGAGCGCGTGCCGGCGTCGCAGATGCCGCGCGCCTCCGGCACGGAGGAGGTCGCCGCGCTCGTCGCCGCGTTCGAGCACATGGAGACCTCGATCCAGAAGCGCGACCAGGAGCTGCGCGAGGCGGCCGGCCTGCTCGAGCAGCGCGTGGCCGACCGGACGCGCGAGCTCACGGCGGCGCAGCAAGCCCTCGTCGAGGCCGAGCGCTTCGCGGCCATGGGCAAGACCTCGGCGGCGATCGCGCACGAGCTCAAGAACACGCTGAACGGCCTGGGCATGGCCGTCGAGCTCATCGTGCAGGAGCCGACCAACACAGCGCGCGTCGCGCGGCTGCACCCGCAGGTCGCGCGCGAGATCGCGCGCCTGCGCGACGTCGTCGACTCGCTGCTGTCGTTCTCGCGCGTGCCGCGCATCGAGCGGGCGCGCGCCGACCTCTCCGAGGTGGTGAGGGCGGCGGGCGACCTGCTCTCCGACCTCGTCGCCGAGCGCGGCGGCGCCGTGAGCATCGACGCGCCGGCGTCGCTGCCGGCCGTCTGCGACGCCCACAAGATCCAGGGCGTCATCGTCAACCTCGTGAAGAACGCGGTCGAGGCCGGCAAGACCGTGCGCGTGCGCGCGCAGGCGGCGGGCGGCGACGCGGTCATCGAGGTCGAGGACGACGGGCCGGGGCTGTCGGCGGCCGCGCGGGAGCACCTGTTCGAGCCGTTCTTCACGACCAAGCCCAACGGGACCGGTCTCGGGCTGCCGACCTCGCGCCGCTACGTCGAGGCGCACGGCGGGACGATCGAGGGCGGGACGTCGATGTCCCTCGGGGGGGCGCGCTTCCGCGTCGTGTTGCCCCGAGAGGCTCCGGCGCGCGACGCCGCGCCTCGCGCCGGCGAGAGGCTCGCGTGAAGCCCACCGTCCTCGTCGTCGACGACGAGAAGACCTTCCGCATCGTCGCCGAGGAGGCGCTCTCGTCGGAGGGCTTCGCCGTGACGACGGCGGCGAGCGGGCAGGCGGGCCTGGCCGCCTGGCAGCGCGAGCCGTGCGACCTCGTGATCCTCGACCGCCACCTGCCGGACACCGACGGCATCGCCATCCTCGAGGCGATCGAGAAGGAGTCGCGCGAGCGCGGCGTCGACACGCTCGTCGTCATCGCGACCGCGTACGCCGACGTGACGAGCGCCGTGCAGGCCGTGAAGCTCGGCGCGTTCGACTACCTGTCGAAGCCGCTGCAGCTGCCCGAGCTGGTCGTCACCGTGCGCAAGGCGCTCGAGGCGAAGCGCCTGCGCGCGCAGGTGCGCCAGCTGGCCGGACAGCTCGCGGGCCGGACGGCGGCCGCGCTGGGCGACTTCGTCGCGGGGGCGTCGCCCGCCATGGCCGCCGTCGTCGACATGGTGGACAAGGTCGCGCAGGCCACCGACACGACCGTGCTCGTCCAGGGCGAGTCGGGCGCCGGCAAGGAGCACATCGCCGATCTCATCTACCGCCGGACCCCGGGCCGCTGCGACGGGCCCTTCGTCGAGATCAACTGCGCGTCGCTGCCCGAGGCCCTGCTCGAGAGCGAGCTCTTCGGCCACGAGCGCGGCGCCTTCACGGACGCCAAGGGCACGAAGCGCGGCCTCTTCGAGGAGGCTGACGGCGGCACGCTGTTCCTCGACGAGGTGGGCGAGATGCCCATGGGCACGCAGGCCAAGCTCCTCAAGGTGCTGGAGGAGACGACGTTCCGCCGCCTCGGCGGCACGCGCGATCTCACGGTGAGCGTGCGCGTCGTCGCCGCCACGAACAAGGACCTCGCGGTCGAGGTCCAGCGCGGGGCCTTCCGCCTCGACCTCTACCACCGCCTCGACGTCTTCCACATCCGCGTCCCGCCGCTGCGCGATCGACGCGAGGACATCCTGCCGCTGGCGACGCACTTCCTCGCGCGCTTCGCGGCCAGGCAGCGGAAGGCGGCGACGCGCTTCGAGCCCGAGACCGAGCGCCGGCTCCTCGCCTACGACTACCCGGGGAACGTCCGCGAGCTGCGCAACCTCGTCGAGCGCGCCGTCATCCTCTCGACGGGGCCGACCATCGAGCCGGGCTGCATCGTCATCAGCGGGCCGGGCCTGACGCCGGCCGCCGGGCCGGCCGCGCCGGCCTTCTTCTCGGTCGACCTGGCCGACGGCCGACCCCCGAGCCTCGACGACGTCGAGCGGGAATACATCGCCCGCCTCTTGCAGTTCACCGGGGGCAACAAGACCCAGGTGGCGCGGCTGCTCGGCGTCTCGTATCCGACGGTCGCCAAGAAGATCGCGGACTACGGCCTAGGCTGAATCCCCTGCGGCGGGGTACCGCGGCCCGAAAGATTCTTCGAGGGGGGCTGAAAGTTTCTTTCGGGTCAAGGATCGGTTAAGCGCGTGTTTCTTGAGCGTTAAGACGGCACGGGTGTTGCTGCCCGGAACGTCGGCTCCATGCTCAATCGCCTCATCGACTTCGCGGTCCACAAGCGGGCCTTCACGCTGATCGCGACGTTCGCCTTCGTGGTGTTCGGCGTCTTCACGTTCACCAAGCTCAAGATCGAGGCGTTCCCGGACGTCACGAACGTCCAGGTCATGGTGATCACGCTCTACCCGGGCCAGGCGGCCGAGGAGGTGGAGAAGCAGGTCACGATCCCCGTCGAGCGCGCGCTCACGGGCACGCCGCGCGTCCTCATCCAGCGGTCGATCACCTCGTTCGGCCTGTCGCAGGTCATCCTCACGTTCGAGGACGACGTCGACATCTACTGGGCGCGGCAGCAGGTGGCCGAGCGGCTCCCCGAGGCCGACGTCCCGCAGGGCATCGAGCCGCAGCTCGGCCCGAACGACACGCCGGTCGGGCAGGTCTACCAGTACACGCTCGAGAGCGACCACCACTCGCCGAGCGAGCTGCGCAGCTGGCAGGACTGGGTGGTCTCGAAGCAGCTCATGCGCGCCCCCGGCGTGGCCGACGTCGTGAGCTTCGGCGGCTTCCAGAAGGAGTATCACGTCCTCGCCGACCCCTCGCTGCTGCGCAACAACGGGCTCACGCTGCACGACCTCACCGACGCCGTGGGCGGCTCGAACGGCGCCACCTCGGGGGGCTACCTCTCGCACGGCGAGTCGGAGTTCGTCGTGCGCGGGCGCGGCTACCTGAAGTCGCCGCGCGACATCGAGAACACGGTCATCCGCGCGCAGAACGGCACGCCCGTGCTCGTGCGCAACGTCGCCAAGGTCGTCGAGGCGTACACGCCGCGGCGGGGCGCCGTCGCGCGCGGCGCCGCCATCGACTCGATCGAGGGCACGATCCTCCTGCGCCGCGGGGAGAACCCCAAGGACGTCCTCGACGGCGTACACGCGGCGGTCGATCGCATCAACAAGGACATCCTGCCGCCCGGGATGAAGATCGTGCCGTTCTACGACCGCACGCGGCTCGTCGACACGACGCTCCACACGGTCGGCCACAACATGATCGAGGGCGTCATCCTCGTGTCGGCCGTGCTCTGGCTGTTCCTGCGCGCGCTCTCGGGCTCGTTCGCCGTGGCGCTGACGATGCCGCTCGCGCTGCTGACGGCCTTCGTCGGGCTGCACTACGCCGGCGTGCCGGCGAACCTGCTCTCGATGGGCGCGGTCGACTTCGGCATCCTCCTCGACGGCGCGGTCATCCTCGTCGAGAACGTCTACCGCCACCTGGCCGAGGAGCAGCCGCCGCCGCAGTACGTGCCCGACGTCGTCGCGCGCGCCGCCAAGGAGGTCGTGCGGCCCACGCTGTTCTCGATGTCGATCATCGCGGCGGCGATGATGCCGATCTTCACGCTCGAGCGCGTCGAGGGCCGCATCTTCCGGCCCGTCGCGCTGACCTACGCGTTCGCGCTGGGCGGCGCGCTGTTCTTCACGATGACGACGGTCCCGGCGCTCACGACGGTGCTGCTCAAGAACCGCAAGGTCTCGGAGACCGAGCCGGAGTTCCTCATATGGCTGCGCGAGCGCTATCTGGCCGCGCTGCGGGTCGTGCTGCGCCACTCGTGGGCGCCGCCGCTCGTGGGCGTGGCGCTGCTCGTGGCCGCGGCCTCGCTCCTGGGCCGCCTGGGCGCCGAGTTCCTGCCGCAGATGAACGAGGGCGACATCCACGTCACCGTGACGATGCCGAGCGCCGTATCGCTCGCGCGCGGCGCCGAGGTGCTGCGCGACACGCGGCTCGACCTGCTCAAGTTCCCCGAGGTCAAGGACGTGCTCACCGAGCAGGGCCACCCCGAGGACGGCACCGACGACGAGGCGCCCAACCAGGCCGAGACGTTCGTCATCATGAAGCCCGAGTCCGAATGGCACACGGGGCGCAAGAAGGACGAGATCGTCGACGCCATGCGCGCCGTGCTCGAGAAGCGGCCGGGCGTCGTCTACAACTTCTCGCAGCCCATCAAAGACCGCGTCGAGGAGTCGATCTCGGGCATCCGCGGCCAGATCGTCGTGAAGATCTACGGCGACGACCTCAACCTCATGCACGACAAGCTCGAGGAGGTCGATCGCATCCTCTCGTCGATGCGCGGAGGGCGCGACATCGAGATCTACCGCGCCGGCAGCGCGCAGCACATCGTGGCCGACATCGACCGCGAGGCGACGTCGCGCTACGGCGTGCCCGTGCGCGACGTCGAGGACGTGCTCGAGACGGGCTTCGGCGGGCGCGTCGCGACGAGCATGTGGGAGGGTGAGCGGCGTGTCGACGTGCGCGTGAAGCTGCCGGTGGCGGGCGAGGGCGACCCGTCGACGGTCGGAAAGCTCGAGATCCCCATCGACAAGGCGCGCGTGCCGCTGGCCGCGCTGGCGAAGATCCACGTCGATCGCGGGCGCACCCAGATCAACCGCGAGCAGGGGGGCCGCTTCCTGGCCATCAAGTGCAACATCGAGGGCCGCGACATGGGCTCCTTCGTCGACGAGGCCCAGGCGCGCGTCAAGAAGGAGGTCAAGCTGCCCGAGGGCTACTACATGACCTGGGGCGGCGAGTTCGAGAACCAGCGCCGCGCCATGAAGCGCCTCAGCGTCATCGTGCCCATCTCGATCCTCGTGATCTTCGCGCTGCTCTACATGACGTTCTCGGCGGCGCTGCCGGCGTTCGTCGTGCTGTCGGTCGTGCCGTTCGCGACGGTGGGCGGCGTGTTCGCCTTGTACATGACGCACACGCCGCTGTCGGTGTCGGCGGCGGTCGGGTTCATCACGCTGTTCGGCGTCGCCGTCATGGACGGCGTCTTGCTGATCACCTACGTGCGGCAGGCGCGCGAGCGCACGCCCGACAGCGAGGAGGCCATCCTCGACGCCGTCGCGCAGCGTCTGCGGCCCGTGCTCATGACGGCGCTGCTCGCCTCGCTGGGCCTGCTGCCGGCGGCCATGTCGCACGCCATCGGCTCGGACACGCAGCGGCCGTTCGCGATCGTCATCATCGGCGGGCTCATCTCGTCGACGCTGCTCACGATGCTGCTCCTGCCGACGCTCTACAAGCTCGTCGAGGGCTGGTTCGGCGGCGGCCTCGACTGGCGGCGCATGCGCCGGAGGATGGGACGATGAACGCGCGTGTCCTCTCGGCCGTCGCTCTCGCGGCCATACTCGCGGCGCCGCTCGGCGCGAGCGCCATGGACGCGCTGACCCAGGACCAGGCCGTGGCGATCGCGCTTCGTCTCAACCGCGACGCCATCGCGGCGCGGCTCGAGATCGAGGGCGCCGAGCTGGACGTGGTCGCGGCGCGCGTCTACCCGAACCCGACGCTGTCGTACGCGCTCGGAAACCTCGTGCTCGGCAAGGCGAACCCGCAGTCGCCGCCGCCCGGCTTCTTCGGCCAGACCGTGCAGACGGTGGGCGTGACGCAGGTGCTCGACATCTGGTCGAAGCGCGGCGCGCGCTCGCACGTAGCCGAGGAGGGCGTGACGAAGCGGCGCCTCCTCACCGAGGACGCGCTGCGCGAGATCGTCTACGCCGTCCGGTCGGCTTTCGCCGACCTGTCGCGGGAGCAGAGCGAGCGCGAGCTGGCCATGACCATGGCGACGCGCTACGCGGAGACCGTGCGGCTGTCGCAGTCGCGCTACCGCGCGGGCGACATCTCCGAGGCCGACCTGCGCAAGATCGAGCTCGAGGGCACGAAGTACCAGAACGCCGTCATCGACGCCGACAGCGAGTGGGCCGTCAGCCGCGGCAAGCTGGCCGCGCTGATGGGGCTGGCGACCGTGAGCCAGCTGCCCGAGCGCGTCGCCGATCCGGAGGCGCGGCCGGTCTTCGACGCGGCTCGCCTGGTCGCCGATGCCCTCGGGCGCCGGCCGGACCTGCGCGCGGCGGGCGCGTCGCGCGTCGTCGCCGAGGCCGAGGTGTCGGCGGCGCGGCGCGAGGTCTACCCGGACTTCGAGCTCGGCGCGCAGTACACGCACAGCGACTTCACGGTCTCGGGCGACAACCCGAACACGCTCGGCCTCTCGCTGTCGCTGCCCCTCCCGATCTTCGATCGCAACAAGGCCGGCATCGGCCGCGCCGAGCTGGACGTGCGGCGCGCCGACAACGACAAGGAGCGGCTGCGCCTGGCCGTCGAGCACGACGTCGCCGAGGCCGTGCGCAAGGCGGCGCGCGCGCAGGAGCTGCTGCGCATCTTCGAGGGCGACATCGGCGCGGGGCCCGTGACGCCCGTGCCCCGTCCGCTCGCGACGACCGCGACCGCGGACAAGGGCGGCATGCTCAAGCGCGCGGAGACCGCCCTCGGCGTCGCCGAGAAGTCCTACAAGGCGGGCGCGACGACGCTGCTCGACCTTCTGGAGGCGCAGCGCACCTTCCTCGAGACGCGCGCCGACTACCTGCGCGTCCTCTACGACTTCCGCCAGGCCGCCATCGACGTGACCCACGCCGTGGGAGAGGGAACCCCGTGAAGCACCTATCTCGAACTTTCGCGACCGCCGTCGCCGCCGCGCTCATCGCGGTCGCGCCCGCCTGCTCCAAGAACCACGGAGAGGAGGGGGGCGACAAGGCCGAGGGCGCCGAGGGCACCAAGGACTTCGTGCGCTACAACCCGGGCAGCGCGCCGCTCGACTTCATCAAGGTCGAGACGGTCGCCGAGACGTCGGGCGCCACCTCGGTCACGCTGCCGGGGCGCGTGAGCTTCGACGAGGACCACACCCAGCGCGTGGCCTCGCCCATCGACGGGCGCGCCGTCTCGATCCTGGCGAAGCTGGGCGACAAGGTGAAGGCGGGCCAGGCGCTCATCGAGCTGTCCTCGCCGAACGTCGGCCAGCTGCAGGCCGACGCGCAGAAGGCGATGTCCGACCTCGCGCTGGCCGAGAAGGCCATGGAGCGCGTGCACAAGCTGCAGGGGGAGGGCGCCGTCGCGGAGAAGGACGTCGCGCAGGCGGAGAACGACTATCGGAAGGCCAAGTCCGACTCGGGGCGCACGACGATGCAGCTCAAGTCGCTCGGCGTGTCGCCGTCCGACCCGGCCGTCAACGTCGCCCTGCGCGCGCAGATCGGCGGCGTCGTCGTCGAGCGCAACGTCCTCGTGGGGCAGGAGGTGCGCGCCGACCAGGCCTCGCCCCTCGTGACCATCAGCAGCCTCGACAGCGTCTGGGTGCTCGCCGACGCCTACGAGCAGGACCTCTCGCTCGTCTCGGAGGGCGACGCGGTGACGATCCGCGTGCCTGCCTACCCGGGCGAGACCTTCGCGGGCAAGGTTGGGCACGTCGGCGACGTCGTCGACCCGGCGACGCGCACCGTGAAGATCCGCTGCCTCGCCGACAACAAGGCGCACAAGCTCAAGCCCGAGATGTTCGCGAAGGTCGACGTCATGAACGCCGCCGGCCACAAGATCGTCCTCGTGCCCGCCCA
>Ga0265339_10002086_pt1 | contig 14624 bp, 9 predicted proteins | sample 4CB219metaG_FD_202085 | JGI IMG/M metagenome (GOLD analysis project Ga0265339, IMG submission 202085) | Rhizosphere microbial communities from Carex aquatilis grown in University of Washington, Seatle, WA, United States - 4-CB2-19 metaG | ecosystem: Host-associated > Plants > Roots > Rhizosphere...
GTGGGGAAGTTGCGAATGAGGAAACGAATCGATGCGCTCGAGGAACACGTCATCGTCTGCGGCTACGGCCACGTCGGCCAGCACGTCTGCGCGGATCTCCTCGCGGCCGGTGTCCCCGTGGTCGCCGTCGACCGCCAGGCGGCGGCGCTCGAGGCCGCGCCCGGGGCGGGGGTCAACCCGCTCGTCGGGGACGCGAGCGCCGACGCCACGTTGAGGGCCGCCGGCATCGACCGGGCGCGCGCGCTCGTCGCCGTCACCGGAGGTGATGCCGACAACGTCCTCGTGACGATGACGGCGCGGCTCTTGCGCCCCCTCATGACGATCGTCTCGAGCGTCCAGGACGAGGCGACGGCTCCGAAGCTCCTGCGCGCGGGCGCGACGCGGACGGCGTCGCCCGCCGCCATCGCCGGCGGGCGCATGGCTCAGGCGGTGCTGCACCCCTCGGTGATCGACGCCGACCTCGAGATGGAGGAGCAGCTCATCGATCCCGGCAGCCCGCTCGACGGGAAGACCGTGGGGACGTGCGGGCTGCGCGGGCGGCGCGGCCACATCCTCATCGCCATCAAGCGCCGCGACGGACGCCTCGCCTTCGACCCCGACGACGACGCGCCCGTCGACGCGGGCGACACGCTCATCACGCTCTGCCGCCGCGGCGAGCACGCGCCGCGTGGACCGGAGGGCGCCCATGCGTTCGCCCTCTAGCCCCAGGTTGCGCGGACACGCCGGCCCCGTGGGTCTGGGCGCGCGCCTGTCGAGCCTGGGCATCACCGCGCTCGGCGCGGCGCTGGGCGGCCTCGTCGGCGGGTCCTTCGTCGTGGGCGTGACGCTCGTGCTCAAGGCGGGCATCGACTTCGCGGCGCGCCAGCACACGGCGTTCGTCCTCGCGGCGCCGCTCGTCGGCCTGACGCTCACGGCGCTCGTGCTGAACGTCCTCGGCCGCAGCGCCACGGAGCTGGGAGACGACGCCCGCGTGCACCCGTGGCGGATCTTCCCGCCTGGCGCGGTCCGCGCCGACATCGGCGGCGACGTCGTCGACACGGCCGGCGAGGAGGAGCGCTTCCCGTGGCGACTCGCGCCCATGCGCAGCCTGGCCATCTTCTCGACGGTCGGGTGGGGCTGCGCGATGGGCACCGAGGCGCCCGCCGCCTACCTCGGCGTCGCCGCGGGCGCCTGCCTCGGCGATCGCGGCCGCGGCTGGCGGCGGCTCCTGCGCCCGGCGGCGGTCGCCGGCGGCGCGGCCGGCGTCGGCGCGCTCATGGGGATCGCGCTCGTCGGCGCCGCGTTCATCCTCGAGATGGGCCGGCGGCGGCCCGCGCCCCTCAGCCTCGAGCGCGTGCTCGCCGCGCTCATCGGCGGGTTCATCGGCTGGGGGATCGACGCGGTCTTCGGCCTCAGCCTGATCCGCCTCGTCGTGCCCCAGGAGCCGCCGCTCAACCTCGCGCAGGCGGCGATCACGGCGCTGTTCATCGGTGCGGCGGCGGGCGGGATCAGCTCGGCCGCGGGCCTGGCGGTCAATCGGGCGAAGAAATGGAAGGCGTCGCCGTGGCGGCGGCTCGCGCTCGGCGGCGCGGGGACGCTCGCGACGGCGCTGCTGCTCGTGTGGATCGCGTCCGACTCGGCCGCCATCGGTCCCGGCGGCGGCGCGATCTCCTGGGCCGAGAACCACGCGGCGGCCCCGCTCGCCTTGCTCGCCGTGTGCGTGCTGCGCGCGGTGGCGACGCTGGCCGCCGTCGCGGCGGGCGGGTGCGGCGGCGTGTTCGTGCCCTTCCTCGCCATCGGCGATCTCGCGGGCCGTGTGTTCGCGCCCACGCTCCGCATCGGCGACGATCTCGCGGGCGCGGCGGGCGCGGCGGCCGGGATCGCGGGCGGCTATCGGCTGCCCGTGACGGCCATCTTCATGAGCCTGGGCCTGAGCGGTCCCGCGCGCGCGACGCTGACTTGTCTCGCCACGGTCTGTGTCGCCTCCGTCGCCGGCGCAAGCGTCGAGAAGGCGCTCGCGAAGCTGGCGCGTCGGCGCCGCCCGGATTGAACCTCGGGGCCGCGGCCCCACGCTTTCAATGTGAGGAACCGCGAAGAAGACCTTCGATTTCCGCTGCCCATGCCGGGCGTCGCGCCCGTGCTCGATCCGTCGTTTCGGCCCGCGTCGCTGGCGTGGCGCGCGTTTCAGCAGCACGCGCGCGAGACGGGACGGCCCGTGCGCGCGCGCTTCGCGCTCGAGCAGCCGGACGGCGCGGTCTCCCAGTTCTCGGCCGATCTCGTGCCCTCGGGCGAGCCCGGTGCTGCCGACGACTTCTTCATGCTCGAGCGCCTCGTCAAGCTGGCGCTCTGGGCGCGGGGCGGCTCCCGCCTCCACATCGACGCTCCCCACGAGCTCGTCGAGGGCTTGCGCGAGCGCTTTCACTCCACCGACACGGGCCGCTTCGACTCCGAGATCGTCGGCCACCGCGTCTACGGACATCCCATCGAGGTCGTGCCGGCGAAGGACCTGCCCGAAGAGCGCTCGACGACCGCCGGCCTCGGGGGCCACCTCGAGGGCTGCCGCATCGGCTTCGACCTGGGCGGCAGCGATCGAAAGGTGGCGGCGCTCGTCGACGGCCGTGTCGTGTGGAGCGAAGAGACGGAGTGGGATCCGTACCACCAGCCCGATCCCGACTACCACTGGAGCGGCATCATGGACTCGCTCCGGCGCGCCGCCGCGCACCTGCCGCGCGTCGACGCCATCGGCGGCAGCGCCGCGGGCGTCTACGTCGACAACCAGGTGAAGTTCTCATCGCTGTTCCGGGGCGTCGCACCCGACCTGTTCGAGAGCCGCGTGAAGAACATGTTCCGCGACATCCAGCGCGAGTGGGGCGTGCCGTTCGACGTCGTGAACGACGGCGACGTCACGGCGCTCATGGGCGCGATGTCGCTGGGCGGCGGGGGCGTCCTCGGCGTCGCGCTCGGCACGAGCACGGCGGGCGGCTACGTCACGGCGAGCGGCCACATCACGCCGTGGCTCAACGAGATCGCCTTCGTGCCCATCGACTACCGCGCCGACGCGCCCTGCGACGAGTGGTCGGGCGACGCGGGATGCTGCGTGCAGTACCTCTCGCAGCAGGCGGTCGGCCGCCTCTTGCCGCACGCGCACATCGACGTGGCGCCGTCGTCGCCGCTGCCCGCGCAGCTCAAGACGCTGCAGGCGCTCATGCTCGACGGCGACCTGCGCGCCGCCGACGTCTACCAGACGCTCGGCGTCTACCTCGGCTACGCCGTCGCGCACTTCGCGACGGTCTACGACTTCCGCTACGTGCTCGCCCTCGGGCGCGGCACCTCGGGCCCGGGCGGCGCCGTCATGCTCGACGTCGCGCGCGAGGTCCTGGCCGTCGACTTCCCCGAGCTCGCGGCGCGCGTCGAGCTGCGCATGCCGGGCGAGAAGGAGAAACGCCACGGCCAGGCCATGGCCGCGGCGAGTCTCCCCTCGCTCGACGAGTCGCCCGTCCTGCACCCGTGAAGGGCGCGACTACTGGACGGTGAGGCTCCCGACCTGGATCGCGGTGAGCCGCCCGTTCGACGCGTTCACGTTCGTGTTGGGCGTGGAGGTCCGATCGGCCTCCTGACACTCCCAGACGACGGTGTTCGCCGACGCGAGCTGGATCGCGGCCGTGTACGACATCGAAGCGCTGCTCGAAGGCAGGATGTCCTCGCGGATGATGCCGTTCGAGCCGGGCGGGATGATCTGGCACCAGACCGTCGCCGGCAGGGAAGAATCACTGTTGTCGATCTGCACCTGCGCGTGCAGGACGTAGAAGCCGGGCTGCAACGACAGCGTCCCCATGGTCGTCCATCCGATGTTCGCCAGCGTGAAGCTGGCCGTCGAGAACTTCGTGAACGCGTTCGACGGGCCGATCGGGCCCTGCGGGCCGACGGGACCGATGGGACCGATGGGGCCGAAGGGGCCGACCATGCCCGGCGGGCCGATGGGGCCGATGGGACCGGGAGGTCCTTGCGGCCCGGGCGGGCCTTCGGAGCACATGCAGCCGGCGCCGGCGCTGCCGGTCGAGCCGGCGCTGCCGGTAGAGCCGGCGCTGCCGGTCGAGCCGGCGCTGCCCGTCGAGCCGCCGCTGCCTCCCGAGCCGCCGCCGCCGGTGCCGCCGCCGCTCTTGCAGCTCGCGCCCGCGCCGGTGAAGTTGGCCGTGTGATTGAGACCGACGGTGGTGAACGTCGCCGACGTGGGCGTGAACGAGCAGCCCGCGAGCGTCGGCGTCACCGTGTACGTCTTGGTGGTGCCGAGCGAGAAGGAGTACTTCCCGCTCGCGTCGGTGAGGGCGCTCGTCGTCGCGCCGCCCGTGATGCTCACGGTCGCGCCCGCGAGCGCGCCGCTCGGCCCCGTGACCGTGCCCGAGATCGTGATCGTCGAGACCGCGCTCGCGACGACTTCGACCTGATCTTGACTCCCCGCGGGCGAGCAACCGACCGCCGCCAGCGTCGCCAGACAAGGCACGACGAGCGCGATACCGCGCGCCGAGCCGAACAACCTCAGTCCTGTCTTCCTCATGATCTCTCTCCCCTGGTTCTTCTTTTGAAGTGAGCGTCCTTCGGACGGGCGCTTCTTGCGGCGCGCAATGTGGCACACGCGCTCGTCGACGCCAGGGGAGAAGCGAGCGCGTCGATAACTTTTCGCAGAGGTGCGGCGGATCGTCACAGGCACGCGCCTCGTCTGTTACCGATCGCCCACGCCGCGCGACTTTCAGTCGGCGGAAAGAGTCTGCTGAGACACGCGGGCGACGCGTCTGCGAGAGTCGGTCGAGCCGCCGACCGGCTACGGGAGGTGGACGATCAGGACGGCGCCCTCGGAGTCCGAGGACACGAGGACGTCTCCCGCCGGCGTCAGCGCGAGGCCGGTGGGGTGGCCGATGGGCGCCGGTGTCTGTCCCGCGGCGACGGCGAAGTTGCCGGCGACGCCCGCGACGGTCGAGACCGTCCCGGCGGCGAGCGAGACGACGCGGACGAGCCCGTTGTCGTGGTCGGCGACGTAGAGGGAGTCGCGGCCGTCGAAGGCGAGGCCCTCGGGCTTGTCGAAGCGCGCCGCCGCGAGCGGGCCGTCCTGGGCGCCGGGCTCTCGGAGCGCGCCGGCGAACGTGCGCGTTTCGCCGTTCGATAGGTCGACGCGCCGGATCGCGTGGTTGAGCTCGTCGGCGAAGAAGAGCCCACCCGCGCCATCGAGCGCCAGGCCGCGCGGCGCGTTCATCTTGGCCGCGGGCCCGACGCCGTCTTGCGCGCCCGCGCCGGAGACATAGTCGAAGTCGCCGGCGACGACCTTGTAGGAGAAGCTCATCTCGATCGACCACATCTCGTGCGAGAGGATCGCCATGTTGATGAAGTCTGGATAGTTCCAGTAGAGCGTCGTGCCGTCCGTCGCGAGGCCGTAGAGCCCAGGGGCGACGTTCATGCCGCCGCACCCGCCAGGACCGCCGCCCATGAGGAAGTCGACGGTCGCCGTCGCGGGGATGAACTTTTGAAACGAGCACCCCTGCGTCGTGTAGATCGTGCCTTTCCAGATCAGCACGCCGCTCGGGGGGAACACCGTCATCTCGACGGGGGCGCTCCAGCGCGGGGCGCTCGCCTCGTGGGTCGTGAGGTCGAGTCGGACCAGCGAGCGGGTCATGTCCGTCACCCACGCCGTGCTCGCGTCCTCGACGGCGATCCCGCGAGGCGTATCGAAGGGGCCGGTGAACGCCTCGACGCGCGGCGTGCCCACGCCGGGCGTCACGGTGCCTCCGCTGCCGCCGGTCGAGACGGACGAGCCGCCGGCGGACCCGGTGACCCCGGCCGCGCCGCTCGAGGCGCCGCCGGCGCCGCCGGCCGGAGCGCTGACGAGCGGCGAGCTCAGCGGAGCGTTGCCGCAAGCGGCGGGCAAGACCGCGACGAGGAGGGCGACGAGCGCAGCTCGCATGGCTCAAGCAAAGCAGAAAGCACGGCGCGCCTCAAATCGGGGAGCGTTTAGCGGCTGCGCCCGGCTAGGGCGTCGGGCAGCCGATGCGCTCGGGGCCCATCACGAGATCGTCGAGCCACACCTCGTTGGCGACCTCGGAGGCCTGCGTGTACGTCTCCCAGCCGAGGATGATCTTCGAGAACGCCTTGGGCGCGGTCCACGTCCCGTCGGCGGGGCCGGTCGCGCACGCCGTGCCCTTGCCGACGACGTCGGCCTCGGTCTGCGGCTGGCCGTCGAGCCACATGTGCACCTCGGGCGTCGCGCCGTCGACCATCCATTCCCAGCACACCCACCTCTTCGTCGCGACGGTCTCGGTCTTGGTGGGCGTCGAGCAGTCGACGGGCGCGGGGTTGGGATCGCCGTCCTGCGGCCCGCCCCCGCGCAGCGGCGTCGCGCCGCCGATGACGCGGCTGCGCTGCGCGTAGCCCGGCAGCAGCTTCGCGTTCTGGCCGCCCCAGCTGTACTTCGCGGTCATGTCGGTGGTGCCCGCGAGGATGCCGCCCGCCTGGTTGATCGCCCAATGCGCCGCCGACGGCATGGCCGTGAGCCACACCATGACGCGGCCGTAGTGCTTGAGCGGCAGCACGGCGCTGTCGTCCGCGGTCTGCTTGATGAGGTCGGCGTACTTGCGGCCGCCGGCGGGCACCGTCACGTGCAGCGACGTGCCGTCGACCTGCAGCGCGCCGCCGCCGTACGTGTACAGCGTCCACCGCGTTGCGAGATCGAGCGTGCCCATGGTGTACGACTCGAAGTCGTCGCAGAGCGCGCCCGCGGGGCACGCGCCCGCCGGCGCGTCGGCGGCGTCGGGCGCGGTCGTCGTCGTCACGTCGTCGCCCCCGTCGGTGGGCGGCGAGCTGCCGGCGCCGCCCGCGTCGACGGGCGTCATCGTCGGAGCGCCGCCGGCGCCCGCTCCGCCGGGCGCGCCTGCCGGGCCAGCGCCCGCGCCACCCGTCGCGCCCGCTCCGCCGGAAGCGCCGCCGGTCCCCATCGGGCTCTTCTTCGAACCGCTCGCGCTGCACGCGGCGACGGTGAGACCGCACGTGACGAGGAGCAGCGCCGTCGGCCTCATGGCTGACCACGCTATCCCCTCGCGGCCGCGCCCCGGTGCGCAGACGCAGCTGCCGTTGCACGGCCAGCTCAGGCGGTCGCCACGGCCACGACGACGCGCACGAGGAGATACGCGAGCACGAGGTAACCGAGCACCGTCGCGAAGAGGATGCGGCTCGGGATCCCCTTGCCGAGGCGGCGCCCCATCACGAATGGGTAGATCAGCCGCGACGAGACGTACGCGGCGCCGGCCCAGGTCGCGTCGCGCGGCCCGACGAAGATCGCGTTCAGCCACAGCAGCACGAGGAACGGCGGCATGTGCTCGAGCATGTTGCCGGCCCAGCGATCGGCCGCGAGCATCTCGCGGTCCGCACCGAAGTAGCGATCGAAGCTCTCGCCGCGCGCCCGGTACTCGCGGCGCAGCCGCGTGCGCACGAGCAGCTGGTTGACGATCATCGCGTAGTACACGACGACGTAGGCCACCGTGACCACCAGCGGGCCGACGTAGGTCCGGGTCGCGCTCACCGGCTCATTCTACGAAGACGAAGTCGACGCGCTTGTTGAAAGCGCGCCCGCTGCGGAGGATCTGCATCATGCTGCGGCCCGGGGCGCCGCCGCCCGCGGCCTTCGCCGTGCCCATCCCCGCGGCCTCGAGGCGGCCGCCGTCGACGCCGGCGCCCACGAGGTAGTCGCGCACGGCGTTCGCCTGCGCGGCCGTGAGGGAGAGCGCGGCGTCCTTGGCGAGGGACGTGTCCCAGTGCGCCTCGATCTTGATCCGCCGCTTCTCCGGGTGCGCGATGAGCAGGTCCGCGACCTCGTCGAGCGTGAGGGTGGCCGACATCGTGAGCTCGGGCGTCGCGCCGTCGAAGGCGATCGCGCTCTTGACGTCGAGGCCGTGCGCGGCGAGCACGACGTTCGGGACGGCCGGGCGGCGGCGAAGCGCGAGCTCGACGATGGTCGACTCGTTGGCGCTCACGTCGAGCGGCACGATGCGCGAGAGGTGGCCCTCGCCGGTCACGCGGGCGCTGTAGTGCCCGGGCGGCAGGCTCAGCGCGAACGCGCCGTCGGCGCCCGCGCGCACGTTCACCTCGTTCGCGCCCGAGAAGGCGATCGCGCCCGCGACGGGGCGGCGGACGTCGTCGAGCACGTGGCCGCGCACCTGCCCGCTGGACGTCGTCGGGCGCGCGGCGATCGCGATGGGGACGAAGCGGTCGCCGGTCGCCGGGACCTCCGTCGGAACGTGCAGCGGCTCGAACCCCAGCGCCTCGACGGCGAGCTCCGCCGGGCCGGTCGGCAGGTCGCGCAGCAAGAACGTGCCGTCGGCGTCCGTCGCGACACGTGCGTGCGCCTTGCCGACGACGGACACGACGGCCCCCGGCAGCGGCAGGTGCGTCGAGAGCACCTCGATGCGGCCGCTCACGGTCCCGCCCGGGCTGGTCGGGATCTCGACGCGCACGACGCGCGTCGACTCGACGACCTGGGCCTGCGTCGCGCCGGGGCTGTAGGTGAACGCGAGGAACGTCGTGAAGGGCGGGGAGGGCGCCCCGTAGCCGGGCGACATCGTCCCCAGGCGGATGTCGCCCGCCAGCTCGAGCGCGAGCTCGTTGGTCAGCTGGCTGCGAAGACCGAGTTGCAGGCCCGACTGGTTGCGCTGCTTCCCGGTCGACGCGAGCACCGGATCCGCCGAGGCCGTCACGTGCTCGCCGTGAAAACGCACGTAGGGGACGAAGGCCGGCCCGCGCGCGGGGCGGAAGACGCGATCGACCGCGGCGCCGTAGCGGAAGCGGTCGTAGCCGACGCCGTTCGCGTAGCTGAGGACGTAGCGCGACTGCGGATCGGCCGGCAGGGTCACCGCCTTCGCCGAGTGATCGATCACGTAGTCGGCGCCGGCGCTGAAGCGCAACAGCCCCTGCAGGTCGTAGGTGACGATCGGCCCGAGCCAGTACGTCGACGCGTCGAAGTCGAACAGCAGCGAGTGGCCGCCGCGCAGCCGGTCGGCCGCGACGAAGGCCAGGCTCAGGCCGTTGCTCGCCGCCCAGCGTCCCTTCGCGCCGAGGACGAAGTCGCCTTGCGCGCGGATGAGCTCGGGGTCGGTGCGTCCGGGCTGCGTCCGTACGTTGCGGTTGGAGGAGCCGAGGACGCTCGCGAACAGATCGAGCCAGTCCGCCGGCGCGTAGGCGGCGACGACCGCCGCGCGGAGGCGCTTGTCGCTGTCACCCGGGACCAGCAGGCCGCTGGCCTTCGCGTAGTCGCCCTGGAAGCTGAGCCGCAGCCGCCGGCGATGACCCACGTCCGTCGTCGCGTCGTAGAGCGGCGAGAGCGGCGCCGCGGCGCGCGCGGGATCGAGGGGGCTGGGCGCCGGCTCGACCTCGCCGGCCGGCTCGGTGGCCGCCGCGCGAGCGCCGTGAAGCGCGAGCAGCACGGCGAAGGTGCAGCCGAGGACACGACGGACCCGCGCATCGACAAGTGTCATCGCGATCCCGTTTGTGTGCCTCAGGTCGTCCCTTCGTTGAAAGAAAAAACGTCACCGGCCGCGGAGGTCGGTTTGCCGCGGCGCGCGCCTTGTCCGTCGAGAACGGAGCTTGTCCCTCGCGGATCCTTCCGGTCTAATGCGCGCGCCCCGATCTGAAAACCCCTCGCAGGAGCGCCCCGTGAAGCAAAATGTTGGAGCGTCATTGGTGGTCGTCGTCTTCGCCGTCGCGCTCGGCGCGGGGTGCGGCTCGTCCAGCCCCAAGGCGAACCCGGACGCCGGCTGCAAGACGCGCGCGAGCGCGGCGTCGCTGCTCTCGCTCGACGCGGGCAACCCGGCCTGCCTCGCGTGCGTGCGCGCGCAGTGCACGGACAGGATCCAGACGTGCGCCACTGACTGCGTCTGCAATCAGACCGTGACGACGGCGCTCACCTGCCTCGAGCGCCTGACGACGAGCGCGTCGACCGCCAACGTCGAGACGTGCGTGTCGGGGCTCGCGGCCTCTTCGAACGTCCCCCTCGCGCTCGTGGGGACCTGCCTCGCCTCGTGCGAGCTGCAGTGCGCCGCCCCGGCGCCCGACGCGGGGATGGACACCGCGCCCGAGGTCGGCGCGTCCGACGCCGCCGATGCGGGGATCGACGCGCCCGCCGACCTCGCGGCTGATCTGCCCGTCGAGGCGCCCACGCCCGACGCGCCCGTCGCGCACCCCGACGGCGGGCCCTCCTTCTACGTCTACACGTCGACGATGCTCGCCCGGACGACGCGCGCCGCGGCCACCGCGGACTTCGACGAGGACGGCAAGCTCGATCTCGCCCTCGCCGGCACCGATCCCGGCGGCAACCCCGGCGTCTCGATCGCGCTCGGCGACGGCGCCGGCGGCTTCGTCTACGAGACGACCGTCGGTGGCGTGGGCACCTCGCTCGAAAGCATCGTCGCCGGCGACTTCAACGGCGACAAGCACCAGGACCTCGTGGTGAGCGGGTTCGGCGTGGGGCCCTTCATCGCGCTCGGGAAGGCTGACGGGACCTTCAAGACGGCCACGAACCTCGCGTTCGCCGCCTCGGGAGGCGGCGACGGCCTCGTCGGCGCTTCGGACTTCAACCGCGACGGCAACCTCGACATCGCCGCCGGCTACGGCAACGGGATGTTCGTCCTTCTGGGCGACGGCTCCGGGGCCTTCCCGACCACGCCCATCCGCACGAACACGATGTCCGTCTTCAGCCCGTTCGCCATCGGCGACCTCAACAACGACAAGCTCCCCGACATCGCCTACGGCGACAACACGCTCTGGACCGTGATCAACAATGGTCCCGCCGCCGACGGCGGGGCGGGGGACGGCGGGGCTGGCGACGGCGGCATCCCCCCCTTGACCTTCTCGAGTCTCAACGTCCAGAACTCCGGCTCGGACACGCGCAACATCGCCCTCGGCGATCTCAACAACGACATGCACGAGGACGTCGTCGCCTCATACGTCCCGGGCAACCCGGCGCCGATCTTCGTGATGCTCCAGCGGCCGAACGGCACGTTCATGCCGATCGTCTCGTACGGCAGCGTCGACGGGCCTCCCGTTTTGGCCGACTTCGACGGCGACACGAACCTCGACGTCGTCTCGACCTCGAGCCAGTCGTCGGCCGTCGTCTTTTTCCACGGCGACGGCGCCGGCGCGCTCGGCGGCCCCGTCCTCTACACGCTCCCGCAGGCTCCGTCGTTCGCGATCACTGCCGACGTCAACAAGAACGGCAAGCCCGACATCATCGTCATCGGCGGTGGCGTCGTCGTGACGACGTTCATTCAATAGAGCGCCCTCGTCGAGGGCCCGCGACAAAATGCCGCGCTGTTGCGCGCGATCGAGGGCCTGTTGTTTCCAGGTCAACAGCGTGGGGCCTGGCGTCACCACAAGTACACGATTTTGCTGGTAGTGGGCTAATTTTTAGGTGAGCACGATTACTGCAATTGCATGGGTGAACTGGGGGTTCGCGCCATGCGGAGAGGGTCGCCTTCGTCGGTTTGGTCTGCGGTGGGTGTTTGCGTGCTCGGTCTCGGCGCGGGGTGCAAGAGCATCCAGGAGGCCGACTCGAATCAGCCGGAAGCGGCAGGCACCACGTCGAGCAGCGGCTACCTCAGCACCGAGAACGGCATGCAGGCGATCAACGGCCTCAATGGAGTGAACGGGATCAGCTCGATCAACGGGTTCAACACTCAGAACGGCCTGGCCAGCTCGAACGGGCTCGGCACGATCAACGGGTTCAACACCCAGAACGGGTTCAACACTCAGAACGGGTTCAACACCCAGAACGGGTTCAACACCCAGAACGGGCTCGGCGCCGTCAACGGGCTCAACATCGCCAGCGGCCTGGCGATGAGCACTGGACTCGGGTCGGCTGCCGGCCTCATGACCAGCGACGCCGGTCGCATGGTCGTCAAGTACCTCGCCAAGTGCGCGCTCGCTGCCAGCGACACCCTGGTCAAACAGGATCAGAACGGCATCAACTACACCTTCCAGGGCGGCATCGGCCTCGCGCCGGAATGGAAGACCGGCGGGTGCGTTCAATCCTGCGCCGAGCAGATCTCGGCCTGCATGCTCGCGCACGTCAACAGCTCGGGCGTGCACATCCCGTTGTGGATGGACTCGCCCGACAGCAGCATCGGCTGGGGCAAGTCGCCCTGGTTCCCGAACCGTGAGGGCACGTTCTTCGGCCAGATCATGGTCACGAACGGCAACTACAACCTCGACGCCTACTACTGTGACGGCCCCGGCGCCGACAAGAACGTGGTTCCGGGGCGTCTCGGCTTCAACCAGGGACCCGTGCCGTACTCCGACGCGTGGCCCACGACCGCCAACTTCGACGGCCTGTGCGGCAACTCGCTGGTGGCGCACACCACCGGCGGCTGCGTCGACAACACGGCCGGCGACGGCGCCACGCAGTGCAGGCTCAACGGCATCACCTGGAACTACCCCGTCACGGTGTGGCGTGGCCAGACGTTCCAGGCCGAGGACGCCCAGGGCGGCGCGTGGATGAACAGCGCTGGCGCCGCCTGCATCCCTCCCGCGTCGGGGTGCTCGTGGACCGCGGGAGGCCTCGGCTTCAGCGCGAGCCAGTGCAGCCCGCCGGGCGCGAACGGCTGCGCCATCATCGTCGACGCCGCCAACGGCATGGGCAAGCGCGTGGGCTACTTCAACGGTCCGAGCAAGGGCCTGAAGTTCGCGAACGTCAACGTCGCCTGTGCCGGCAGCGCGATTCTCAGCGTGTACACGACCAACGGCGACGCGATCGGCACCAGCAACCGTCACCTCTCGTTCATCGTCAACGGCGGCGCGCCCCAGGACGTCGCCTTCCCGGGCGCGAATGACTGGAAGCACCCCGTCGCCATGAACGTCAACCTCAACGGCTTCAACGCGGGCACGAACAACACCATCTACGTGACCGCGAGCGGCTCGGCGGGCGCGCCCGACGTCGACTGGATCGAGATCACCAACGGCGGTGGCAGCTGCGGGGCGGCCGCCTCGGGCACGTGCGACCCATCGAAGTGGTTCGCCACGTCGAACGTGAACGCGTCCACGGCGCCCGCCGGCAACGACGGCAACCTCTCGACCCTCTTCAGCACGGGCCGCGCGATGCTGGTCGGTGACTATTACCAGGTCGACATGACGGGCTCGGCGTATCTCTCGGGCATCACGCTGAACAACCCGCAGGCCTTCCAAGGCAACTTCGCCGCGGGGTACGACGTCTACAGCTCGAGCGACAACGTCAACTGGACCAAGATCGCGAGCGCTCCCGGCGGCCTGACGACGAACATCCCCTTCGCCAAGAGGATGATGCGCTACGTGCGGGTCCAGGTCAGCGGTATTCGCAGCACCGTCTTCTCGATTGGCGAGCTCGGGACAACCTGCTCGACGCAGTAAGCGCTCGTTTCCGGGCGTTCGGACTGCTTTGGGCCGCCCCACAAAGGGGTGGCCGCCTACAGCAAACTCCCGCCTTGAATCATGAGGGGCCCGACTCTACGGTTGCTTCGTGCTGGAGAGATCCACGCGGCGCGCCACCGCCGCCGGCCTCGCGCTGGCCGGGCTCCTGGTCGGTAACGGGCAAGCGACGCCGGCAACGCCGCCGCCCGCGGCCAAGCCCACGTCAACGTCCACGTCAACGACCGGCGGTGACCTGATCGTCGTCGAGGGCGGGCACGTCGCGCGCCAGACGACGCCCGAAGCCGCGAGGCAGGACGGCCTGACCGTCGTCGATCTCTCGGATGACTGGCTGCCGTACGTGTTCTCGGAGGAGCCCGGCAAGCCGCAACCGTTGCGGCCTTATCTGATCGATCTCGCCAACGGGCGGTTCCGCTCGGGCAGCAAGTACGCGCGCGCCCGCGAGGATCGCTTCTTCGAGGCGTTCGGGATTTTTCCCAGCCTGAACTACCTGCGGCGCCGCATCGCCGACCGCAAGCGCCACGCGTGCCACGAGCACGTGAAGGACGGCGTGCTCGAAGAGCTGGCGGCGAAGAACGTGATCCCGGCGGAGGAGCAGGAGAAGGTCCCGAACCCCGATCCCGCGACGGCCAAGGAGACGCCCATGATCGTGACGGGCCGGACGATCTCGCCGCGGCCGTTGACGGCGATGGAGCATCGCGCGGTGGTCGCGATGCAGGCGCACCTGCGCTGCGAGGATCTGCTGCCGCGCAAGGCGAACGCCGGGCGCATGGACATGCGGACGGCGGACTCCCTGAAGATCTACCAGCGGCTCCAGATGATCGCGGACAGCGGCAACATCGACGCCGCGACGCGCGGCGCGCTGCTGGGCGACAGCCGCGAACAGGACTTCCGCGCGCTGCTGCGCGTGCTGCGCGAGCGAGTCGTCGACGCGACCGGCTTGCTCGAGGACGGCTCGGCGCTGGGCGTCCAGGGCGAGGTGCAGGGGCGCGTCCTCGACAACGAGGAGTTCCGGTCCTTGCCCATTCCGGACAGGGCGCAGGGGAGCCCGCCGGTCGCGAGCACCCCTCCAGCCGGCGCGTCCCTCCCCGCCGTGGCGCCGTCGAGCCAGGCGCAGGCGCCGGCCGGCGGCGCGAAGGTCGTCCCGGCGCCGGATCTGATCTCCGCGGCCACCCAGGTCGCCAGCGACGCGCTCGGCTGGACGTCGCCCGACG
>Ga0265339_10002088_pt1 | contig 14614 bp, 11 predicted proteins | sample 4CB219metaG_FD_202085 | JGI IMG/M metagenome (GOLD analysis project Ga0265339, IMG submission 202085) | Rhizosphere microbial communities from Carex aquatilis grown in University of Washington, Seatle, WA, United States - 4-CB2-19 metaG | ecosystem: Host-associated > Plants > Roots >...
GTAGGAACCAGCGCCTGATGTCCCGACCAGCAGGCAGCCGCTGTCGAACGACGGAAGGCCCAGGCCGCCACCTGCGCCGTCGCCGCCCGACGCCCGGCGCGCCAGCATCGCCTTGTCTCGTTCGGCAGCCGCTTTCGGATCGGTGATGCAAACGGTGCGTCCCATCATGAGCGCAAGATCGATCGCCGCGCGGACGTGCGGCGAACGTTCGGTCTGATATGTGTCGAGAAGCCTCTCATCAGCTTCGCCGCGCAACACCGCGCCGAGTTTCCAAGCGAGATTGGCGGCGTCGCGCACACCGGCGCACAGACCCTGCCCGGCGAAAGGCGGCGTCTGATGCGCCGCATCGCCGGCCACGAACACGGGGCCCTTGCGCCACTGACGCGCGATCAGGGCGTGAAAGCGATAGACAGCCTTGCGCTCCAGCGTGACAGCGCCATCAACTTTCCACGGCTTCAACAGATCGGCAATAAAGGCATCATCAAGCACGTCCTCCGGCTTTTCGCCGGGTTTCATCATGAACTCCCAGCGATGCCGCCCCGATCCCATCTGGACACATGTGGTGGGGCGCTGTGGGTCGCAAATCTGCAGATTGCGGTCCGGCAGACGCGACGCATCGTGAACCACCGTGTCGATCACCAGCCACGGCTCATCGAAATCGAGGTCTTCGAGTTCCATTCCGGCAAGATCACGCACCGTGCTGCGGGCGCCGTCACAACCGACAAGGTAACGCCCTCGGACGGTCTGTTCTCCAGACGGCGTGTCGAAATGGGCGATGACTCCCGCCCCGTCGACCTGGTACGCCGTGAGACTCCACTCGGTCTTCAGCTCTACCAGCGGCGTCTTGGCAATCACGTCGCGCAGCACCGCCTCGACAGACGGTTGATGGATCATGTTCGAAGCCGGCCAACCCGAAGGAGATTTCTGGTCCGCGCTTCCGAAGCGCATCAGGACCTCGCCAGAGGCCGTCAGGAAATCGTAATAGGTCGTCGCCTTGGACGCCGCCATAACCGCATCTGCCGCACCGACGGCCTGGAAGACGCGAACGATCTCGTGGTCGATATGGGCGGCGCGCGGAAGCGGATAGATCTCGGCCGCCTTGTCGGTCAGGAAAACCGACGCGCCTTCACGCGCGAGCAGCAGCGACAGGGTCGCGCCGACGGGACCGGCGCCAACGATGATGACGTCTGCCTGAATGCTCACGGCTCAGCTCTCCGCCTGGAAGGAATTTTCGAGATGACCGAGTCCTGCGATCTCGCAGCGAACGACGTCGCCGGCCTTGAGAAAGCGCCGCGGCTCCATCGCTGCGCCGATGCCGCCGGGCGTTCCGGTGAAAATGAGATCGCCTGGTTCCAGCGTCATGGCCTGGGAGAGTTGAGCGATCTGGTCGTACACGTCGAACACAAGATGGCTGGTGTTGGAGTTCTGCCGCAGCTCGCCATTCACAAAACAGCGAATGTCCAGCGCGTGCGGATCGCCGATCTCATCGGACGTCGTGATCCAGGGCCCAATCGGCGCATGTGTATCGAAGGATTTTCCCAGCGACCATTGCGGGGTGCGGTGTTGCCAGGCCCTCTCGGTCACGTCGTTTCCGACGCAATAGCCAAAGACATGTTCATGCGCCTTGTCCTTTGCAATATGTCGGCCGCCTTTGCCGATCACCGCAACAAGCTCAACTTCATAGTCGACGAAGGGCGAGACTTTCGGGATCTGAACCGGATCGAAGGGGCCGTTGATAGAGGTCACGGCCTTGGTAAACCAGACTTGCTCCTTCGGTGCCTCCATGCGGCTTTCCGCGATGTGGTCCGCGTAGTTGAGTCCGATGGCAAAAATTTTTCCCGGCCTCGCTATGGGTGCAAGGAGTTTGGCAGACGCAAGCGGGATGCCTTCGCCGTGTTTGACCGCCGCCTCGAGCGCCGGGCGCGCGTTCGGCCAATCCGCGATGATGTCGCTCACTGCTCGGCTGGTTTGCCCATCGAAGACGCGATCGCGGCAAACGACGCCGAGACGCGGTCCCTGGCTGCTCGCATAGGTGCAGAGCTTCACGTGCGTGGCTCCTGGGCTCTTGCCATCATCGGGTGCAGCGGGCCCCATTGAACGCCGAGGAGGTCCTGCATCGTGGCGACGTTCGAGCCGTCTTTTGTGGTGAAGAGATCGCCGTCGGTCCAATGTTCCAGCTCATGGCCCCAGGGATCTTTCCAATAGTCGAAGATCTGGCTGCCGAGGATGTGGCGGCCGACACCCCAGGCCGCCTTGCGGCCGTCGCTCTTGAGATATTCGTGGCCGCACATCAGGTCATCCATGTGCGCCACTTCGAACGCGGCGTGGTTGAAGCCGGGCCCCTTGGGAGATTGCAGCAGAAACAGCGTGTGATGATCGGTCGGAATGTCTCCCCGGTCGCAGCGCAGAAACGCGCCAATCGCGGCGCCCGGCGCCATCTGGATCTCGTCGCTTGTGATGAATCCGAAGCGGTATTTGTACCATGCTTCGGACTTGCGGAAGTCGCTGACCTCAAGTACCGCGTGTCCCAGCCGAAGCACAGTCGAGGGACCAGGTTTCAGGCGAACGGCCGAGCGTTCGCGATTGTGCTTCACAGCCGTGTTGCGCACCGGTTCCACCGGAAGCGGGAGAGGCGCCGCAGGCTGCTGCCCAGCGACGATTTCGACGCGATGGCCGTCAGGGTCGCTGAGCACCACGAGCTTCCCTCCGCCGGGCGCGTCAAGGTCTTGCACCTTCACGCCTTCATTTGCCGCGAGCTTTTCGAGATCGGAAACGTTGGCCGCACGAAAGCCGATCGCCACGAAACGCGGTTCGCCGAGTGTCGTTGCGTGGAGGAATGGCGAAACGCCGGTTCCGCGCGCGTAAAGCGCCCCGTCGCTCCAGCGCTGCGATGAAAGGCCGAAGGAGGTCAGAAATCGCTCCATCTCGGCGAGATCGGGCGCCGAAAAACGCACGTGGGAGATGTCCTCGACCCGGATCATGGCGTCCTCATAAGTTGACTATTTGGTCATATTTGGACCAAACTCGTGCAAACGTCAAGTGAGTCCGCAAAATATGAACGCATTCGTGAGCGAAAAGCCCGCCAGCCGCCAGGAACCACGCCGCCTGAAAACCCGCGCCGCTCTGCTGGCCGCCGGGCTGAAACTGCTTGCAGACCACCACATCGACGGCATTTCGGTAGACGACATTGTCCGCCAGGCGGGCGTCGCGAAGGGCAGCTTCTTCAACCACTTTGCGGACAAGGACGACTTCGCATTGGCGGTGGCGGCGGAGATTCGAAACGGCGTCGAGGCCAAGATTGCCGTCGCCAATCGGGACGTTGGCGATCCGGCGCTGCGCGTTGCACAGGGCATTTGCTGTTTCGTCCAGTTCGCTCTCACCGACAGAGCGGGTGCAAAAATATTTGCGCGGGTTCACATGTCGAGCGTCGGCGCCGATCATCCCCTCAATGCCGGCGTCCGTTCCGATGTCGCGCTGGGTGTTGGCAACAAGAGGTTCGCTCTGGCCAGTGTGGAGGCGGGCGTCATATGCGTGATCGGCGTTGCACAGGGCCTGCTTGCCTCGGTTGTCGCCAAGAGGGCGAAGCACGACGATGCCAGAGCCCTTTCAATTGACGTACTCACGGTTCTCCTGACAGGCTTTGCACTCGAGGTGAGGGAAGCCCGGCGCCTGGCCACGTTGGCGGCGGCTTCGCTGATCGTCTGAACGCGACGAAAGTCATTTCCCAGAAGCCAATCGAGGGAACGCGATGTCCAAGCCCCGCACGGTCGACGTCCACGCGCACTTTCTCCCGCCCATCTATCTTGAGGCATTGCGCAGCGCGGGCCTCAAGACCCTCGACGGCGGAATCCCGGTCCCGGCGTGGACGCCCGAACGGGCGCTGGCCATCATGGACGAAGTCGGGATCACGGGGGCTGTCCTGTCTGTATCGTCTCCGCATGTGAATTTTGTCGACGCGGAAAACGCCGTAACGCTCTGCCGTGCGATCAACGATTATGCAGCCGAAATGAAGCGGCGCTATCCCGAACGATTTGGCGCCTACGCGATACTTCCGCTCCCGGACATGGCCAACAGCATTCGCGAACTGGAGCGCGCGCTTGATCAGCTCGAACTTGACGGCGTGGCGCTGCCGACACATGCGGAAGGCCGCTATCTCGGCGACGCGCGCCTTGCGCCGCTGCTCGAAGTGCTCAATGAACGCGCGGTCACGGTGTTCGTGCATCCGACGTCGCCCTGCTGCTTTGAGTCCTTCGGGCTCGAACTTCCAGCTCCGATGATCGAGTTTCCCTTCGACACCACGCGAACGGCGGCAAGCCTTCTCTATTCCGGATCGCTGGCGCGATTTCCGCGGATCAAGTTCATCCTTCCACACGGCGGCGGAACGCTGCCGTTCCTCGCACCGCGCATGGCGGCTGTCGGCTCCCTGCCCGCATTGGGCGAGCGCGCGGTGATGCCCGCGCAAGCGATGCAAGCGTTTGCGCGCCTCTACTACGACACGGCGCTTTCCGTTGCGCCGCAGCAGATCGCCGCTTTGCGCAGTCTGGCGCCAGTGTCGCAGGTACTTTACGGAACCGACTTTCCATTCGCGCCCGAGGAGCGGCTGCGCATGGCGGACGCCGCGTTCGAGGCGCTGCCGCTCACGGCGGACGAACGCAATTCAATTCGTCTCGGAAACGCCAGACGCCTGTTCGGGACATTCGCCGATCGCTGTTGTGGCGTCGAGCACGGATAGACCTGAACACGCAGACGGAACCGCACAGCCGGAAAAACCAATTCAGGAGAAATCGCATGGAAAACTCCAATCAGTCCTCGTCGCCCGCCGACCGAAATGTCTTCGTGCCGCACGCCTATCCCGAGCAGACGATAGACTTGGGCGAGGTCACGATGAACTACGCAGTCTCCGGTTCACCGGACAAGCCCGCACTGTTGCTCATCCCGGGCCAGACGGAATCCTGGTGGGGATTTGAGGCTGCGATGGCAATCCTGGACAAGGAATTCCAGGTCTTCGCGGTCGATCTGAGAGGCCAGGGTCGAAGCACATGGACGCCAGGGCGTTATACCCTCGACAATATGGGCAACGATCTTGTGCGTTTCATCGCCCTGGCGATAAGGCGCCCGGCCATTGTCAGCGGTAACTCGTCTGGCGGCGTCCTAGCCGCCTGGCTGTCTGCGTTTGCGATGCCTGGACAAATTCGCGGCGTCCATGTCGAAGACCCGCCGCTCTTCGCATCTGAAGTGACTCCGCTCTGCGGGCCCGCCATCCGCCAGTCCGTGGTCGGGCCGATGTTCGCGCTGATGAGCAAATATCTCGGCGACCAGTGGAGCATCGCAGACTGGAAGGGACTTTTGGCGGCTCGCGCCAATGATCCCTCCCCGATCGGTCGCATGCTGCCAATGCCGGACGAACCGGCGCAACGCCTGAAAGAGTATGATCCAGAGTGGGCGCGCGCCTTTATCGAGGGCACAGTAGCAAAGAACTGCCCGCATGAGCGGATGCTCGCACAAGTAAAGGTACCGATGCTGATGACGCATCATTTCCGCACGATCCACCCGGAATCGGGAACTCTCATGGGTGCACTTACGGATCTGCAAGCTTCCGTGGCACGCGATATCGTCACGACGGCCGGTCAGCCGTTCACCTATGTCGATGCGCCCGATGCTGCGCACTCCATGCACGCGATGGATGCGCCGCGCTTTGCAAAAATCCTGTCGGACTGGGCAAGGACGCTGCCCGCATGATCGCGCACGATCGTCACGTGGCCTGGCTTCGGGCTCAAAGTGCCTGACGGACTTGTGAGCCCGACAGGCGTGTCGATGGGCAGAATGATCGAATGACTGCCGGGCATCTGGCGGGACGAGTGGTTTTCGGTCGCGCCCGATCCGAGAGCGACATTTGAGGTGACGCCAATCCTCGCATTCGCTATTGCACGGACTGGAGTTTCAGTGGCTTGTCCTGCGCGTCAAATATCGTGACCTCCGACACGCTGCCGTCGCTTTTGTAGCGCAGGTGTACATGCGCATATTTTCCGCGCCACAGGATCGGGGCGCCATCGGCTCCAAAATAGAATTCGTCGGTTTTTGCGCCGTGCGCGTCGAACGCATCACGCACCATCGCGTAGCCGAGCGCGGTCATGAACAGCTTTCCGTCCGCGCCGAACGTTGCGAATTCGGTTTGCTGGCCGCGGTCATTGAAGCGGATCCGGTAGCTGGCGATCCCGCTGATCCCACCTGTCGGGCGTCCGGCGGTGTCGTAATTGCGCTGCTCGATCACTTCGTTCCGCGCGTCATACACACTGACCGAGCGTGCATAACCTTTGGTGGTGAGGATTGGCTTGCCGTCCGTTCCAAAAAACTGATCCTCGACGTCGTTTCCGCGGGCATCGAACCTGCTGCGGACCGATGCATACCCATTCTTGTTCAGGACCAGCTTGTCATCGACGCCATAGTTGCGCTGTTCAACGACGTTGTCGGAAGCATCGAACAGTTGTTCGAGCCTGGAATAGCCATTGGTGCTGAGTACGCGTTCGCCGGAAGTGCCGTAGAATGTTTCCATCGTTGGATTTCCGCGCTCGTCATATTCGTAGTCGGCGCGCGCAACGCCGCGGGCATTCAGGACGGGCTCGCCCTGCAGGCCAAAGAAATTCACCTGAGACCAGAAGCCTGCTTCGGTGTAGCTGATCGTTTCCCGCGCCACCCCCTGCTTGTCGCTGACGGGCTTGCCGTCGATGCCGAAGTAAGTCTCTTCGGTTTCGTCGCCACGCTCATCGAACTTGCGGTCGATCCTGGCGAAGCCCTGAGGACCTGCCACCGGCTTCGCGGCCGCGTCGAGATAGGACTCCACCACATTGTTCCCGCGCGCATCGTACGTATCGTGTATGATGGCAATCCCGTCCGCCCTGGCGATCAGCCTTCCGTCAACGCCAAGCCATCGCGACTCGATTACCCACCCATTGGCGTCGAATGAGATCAATGACGCGGCAAATCCGTCACTTCCAAGTTTCGGCTTTCCGTCCGTTCCGAACAGATGCACGGCGGTGACGTTTCCCAATGCATCGTACTGCACCTTTGCGCCAGCCACGCCGGATGCCGCCAGCACAAGCTTTCCATCGATCCCGAGATAGTTCGTGCGCGTGATATGGCCCTTGTCGTCGAAGTCGTATGACAATTGGGCATAACCAAGTTTGGACAGTGTCGGGCGTCCGGTTTCGTCCAGAAACTGTCTGTGCACCATGTTGCCATGGCTGTCGAAATCGTCTGCCTCGCGCGGCACGGCATCGTCCTCATTCGGTCTCGGCTTCCCGCCAGGTCCAAACCAGAGCCGCTCGACCCGGTTTCCGACAGCATCGAAACGCGCGACGATATTGGAAAGCAAAGCGCCGCTGCGATCGAACAACTCGTACTGGGTGAGATCGCCTTGCGGCGTATAGCTCCGCCGCTCTTCGGCAACGCCGGATTTCGAAATCAGAAAGCCGCCATGGATGTCGAGATTGCGTACGCTGGCGACCTGTCCGGCGGGAGTGTAGGTGTATGCGCGTCCTGCGCTGCCATTTTCGTCGCGTGTCGGCGTGCCCCACACGGTCTCAAAGGTTCGACGCGCGACAAAGCCTTCGGGCGAGAATGCCAAACGGTGCTGAGTCACTTCGGGCTGTCGCTTTTCGATACCGGCGCCAAGTTGGGTTTGAAAGGCCGAGACTTTGGAAGACAGAGCGGTCGCGATGCCCTTTGCCTGCGTAAACGCGACGAGCCCCGATTGGCCATCGGGAAAAAAGCGGTAACTCTCGGTGCGTACCAAGCGCCCGGTTGCGCTGTAGAGTTCCATCGTTCCGACACGATCGCCCTGATAACGCACGCGCCACTCGGCGACGCTCGAATTCCATGGGTCGGCGTCGACTTCGTCGCCTTTCAGAGCGCGCAGGCTTCCTTCTCCGTTCTCTCGCCGTACCTCGATGACGTGGCCGCGCTGCATTTCGATGCGATAGCTAACATAACGGTGTGCTGCAGCATCGAAGCTCAGGTCGCCGATTCCGAAAGGCTCGGACCAGCGCGTGCCGACGTCCGCGTAGTAGGCGGTCTTGATACGCGTATAGTCCCACCACCAGCCGCCGGTCGCAGCGGCGATGAGCACGCCGGTGACGATTGCCGAGCCGATGATCCGGCGACGCCGGACCTGCCGGCGATGGTCGCGCTGTGCCAGATCGTCAAAACTGCAGCCGAGCAATGTCGCCGACACCCGCAGCAACGCGCGGCGATGCGTTGTGGCGAGCGGCTCGTCCGAGCGTTTTCGCACATCGGCTGCGATCGGTTCCTCGTCGCGCAACTCGATTGTCTTGCTTCCGTCCGCCTGCACTTTTTCATAAGGGACATGCAGCAATTCCGGAGGAAAGGACTGCGTCGGTTCGCCCTCCACCAGGAGTGCGAGGATGTGGTCACCTTTTCCCAGGCTGCGGAAATACTCGATCTCGTGCCGCACCCACACAGACTGCGGGGTGTCGGGCGAACACACGACGATGAGAAACTGGCTCTGCTTCAGCGCCTCTTCGATCTGCGCCGACAGATTGCTTGAAGCCGGAATCTCGTCATCGTCGCGAAAGAGGTGCCCGATGCGCGAGGGAACGCCCCGCGCCAGCAGGCTATGCGGGGTCCGAAACGTTTCCAGGCCTTCGATGAGCCAGCGCGCCCACCGGCGATCGCGATCGACATGGCGGTAGGAAATGAACGCCTTGTAGCGATAGTCCTGGTCCGCCATTCGCATCCGCCCCCTGCAGCGTCATTGTGCTGAGCGCAGATGTGCAGCGCAAGCAAGCGAGGAGCTACAAAGGCGTCGATGCGTACCCAGACTGGCGGCTTGGCTAGAATTTCCGCGGGAACGAGAATTCGCCGATGCGCTTTTGCTCGTAGAAGCCGGCGAAGTCGTAGGGCTGTGTCGCCTTGATCGCCTGGCCGGCGCAGATTGCGTAGCAATTGTTGCAGCTCATGCAGCCTGTGGCGTCTTCCTTCACCCGTGCTTTCAGATTGCTCCTGGGACCGTATAGCTCAAGGACGTTGGCGGGGCAGATGACCGTGCAGATCTTGCAACCGTCGCAGATCGTAAGATCGATCTCGACCCGGTGGAAAAGTGCCTCGTGCGGATTGTCCCATTCCGGCAGATGATCCGGGGAAACGACGGCTTTTTGGACGGGTTGGATCGTCATCGCAGCGCGCTCCTAATAAAGTTTCTGCTTCTGGCCATTTTCCCACCAGGTGATTTCGTGGGTTTGGCGAGGAATGTGATTCAGCGTTGGATCGCCGATCGGATATCCGATCGAAATCGCCTCTACCAGCTCAAATGGCGGTGCGATGCCGAGTTTCTCGAGAAGCGCTTTGTTGCTGGTGAGCATCTTGGAAAAGCCGATCCAGCAGGTTCCCAGGCCAAGGCTCTGCGCCGCGATCACGATGTTCTGGCCGACGACGCCGATATCGATCTCCGGACTGCCGACGCCGCGTTTATCCATCAAAAGCAGGATGACGGTTGGCGCCCTGTGAAAGACCCTGAAGCGGCCCGCCGCGATCGACTTGATCGCCGTCATGGGCACCGGATGCAGAGCATTGGGTGCGCGCTTGTTCATGAACTGGGTCTTGAGCTTGGTGGTGAACCGTTTCCACGAGCCCTTTGGATAGTGCGTGTAGTCGAGCTTGGCTGTCATGGCCTTGCAGACGGCCACGCAATAGCCTTCCATCTGCGCGATCATATCCTTGTCGCGCACGACGACGAACGACCAGGGCTGGCAGTTGCCTTGCGAGGGCGCGAAGCGCGCGACTTCCAGAACACGTCGGATCAGGTGCTCTGGAACCTGACGACCCTTGAACTTTCGCACACTGCGTCGCCGCAGGATGTTTTCCTCGGTCTCGTTCCAATCCGAACCGGGCGCGATCGTTCGAACAGCCGCGTGGCGCAACGACGTGCGCAGCTCGCGCCCTTCCAGCACGTCTTCGTCCATCTCGAGAGTGTCGCCCATCTTGTCCTCCACTATTCGTACGCCCGTTCCGTCAGGCCCGGGCCATTCGAACCTGATTTGTGCCGACGTCCTTGAACTCACCGCCCAGAGCGGCGAGTTTGTCGGCCGTCAGACGTGACGCTTTGCCCGCCCGGTGGACGTAAACCTCAGCCGAATCATTGCGCAGCGCGTCGATCAGGAAGCGGTCCTGCGGCTTTTCCGATGCGGTCTTGGGAATCTCATCGAGCACCTGCAGGTAAGTGGGGACGAAGTTCGCCTCCAGTTTTTCCCTGCAATAGGCAAAGATCGACGTCGCATCGAATTTCACCCGGTCGACCACGATGGCGGCAACCACGTCGCGTTCGCCGGGTGAGCCGTTTGCAGACGGGATGCCGTAGACATAGACGTCGGTGACTTGCGGGCTCTCTGCCAGCACCCCTTCGACAAAGCCGGGATTGATGAAGTCGCCATTGTGCCGGATGCCGCCGCCCTTGCGGTAGTCGAAGAACAGCCAGCCCGCGGCGTCGCGATGGCAAATGTCGCCGCTGCGTAGCCAGCCGCCGGCGGTTTTCCGGCCCGATGCGTTTTCATTCTTGAAATAGGTGACGACGGACGCTTCGCCTGTCGATGCGCGGCTTATCAGTTCGCCCTGCACATTCGGTCCGCATTCGTTGCCTGAGTCGTCGACGATCCGGATGTCGAGATTCGGCGGCGGCTTGCCGAAACTGCCGATCGGGCCGACGCCGATCGGCTTGAACGCCATGCCGCCCTCTATCGCGCCATAGGCTTCGAGGATCTTGAGGTTGAAGCGTTTTTCGAAATTCTCCCAGATCGCCGCCGGCATTCCCGAACTCAGGACGAATCGTACGGGATTGTCGGCATCGTCTGGCTTGATCGGCTCGCTGTAGATCGCCGTCGACATGCCGCCAAGCAGGTTGAAGAAAGTGCAGCCATACTCGCGCGTGATGTCCCAAAGGCGTGACTTGGTGAACTTGCGACTGAACACGGCGCGCTGGCCCAGTCGAAGCGCGGATGCGAGCGTCATGAGTTGCGCATTGCCATGGGTTAGCGAAAGGCCAGTGTACGGTCTCTCGTCCGCGCCGATACCGAGCATGGCCGACAGGAAGGTCGCGCCGCCATAGCGCGCATTTGCGAACACGACGCCCTTGGGGTCTCCTGTCGTGCCCGATGTGTAGAGTATCTGAAGTGGATCGTTCGGGTCGCGCAGGCGCATGTCGACGGAAATTTCCGGAGTTTCCAATACTTCCGAAAGAGACGCCGTACCGGCCACGTCGCAGGCGCCGGGTGCTCCGGCTTCCTCCGCACTCTCCAGTACCCAGATCCATTCGAGGGTCGGAATCTGGTCACGGACCTCGCCGACCTGCGCAAGCGAATAGTCGGCGCATACGATTCCACGGCAGCCGGAGTTGTTCAGGGTGTAAGCCAGCTTGCTTCCCTTCGTGCGAGGATCGATGGGCACGAATACCAGGCCGGTGAGAGACGCGGCGATCATCAGTTCGATGAATTCGGGATGGTTTCGTACCAGGATCGCGAAGCGGTCGCCGTAGTTCATGCCGCGCGCAAGCAGACCCGCCGCGAGGCGGTTGGCATTGGACCAGAGCTGCGAATAGGTGCGGATTTCTTCGCGGCCAGTGTCGCCGCCTTCGAAGGTCACGACATCCAGATCGGGCCGTGTTTCCGCGCGCGCCGCGATCAGATCGGCGAGAACCATTTCGTTCAACGCGCGCAAGTTTGCCTCCTATCCACTGGTCAGGATGGTCACGCACTGTGCTGCGGCATCGCTTCCGATATTGCCGCCGCCATTGTGGCAAAGCCCTGCCCGCGCGCCTGCGACCTGTCGGGCGCCCGAGCGACCCTGAATCTGCTCCGTGATCTCAACCAGTTGCGCAATGCCGGTCGCGCCGATGGGATGGCCCTTGCGCAGCAGTCCGCCCGACGTACTGACCGGAATGCGGCCGCCGAGCTTTGTGTCGCCGTCGGCGATCAGGCGCCCGCCTTCGCCCTTCCCGCACAGGCCGATCGATTCGTAACCCATAAGCTCCGCTGGAGCCGTGGCGTCGTGAAGCTCGACAAGGCTGAGGTCCTTGGGACCAAGTCCCGCTTCGGCATAGGCTTCGCGCGCGCAAACTTCGGACAGTCCTTCGCTGCCCGCGTCATGGTCCCAGCCGGAGCGCAGAACGCTAGAGGCGACACGGACCGCTTTGGTCAGTCCCAATTCGCGTTTCTTGCGTTCGCTGACGAGCACCACCGCGGCCGCGCCGTCGCCAATGGGCGAGCACATGGGACGGGTCAACGGCTCGGCGATCATCGGCGCCGCGAGGACTTCCTCGACCGTCATCGCTTCACGGAACTGTGCCCGCGGATTGAGTGAGCCGTGATAGGAATTCTTCGCCGAGATCATCGCGAAATGCTCGACCTTGGTTCCGTAGCGCGCCATATGGCCGCGTGCGGCCGCTGCGTAAATGTCCATGAACATGGAACGGTTCTGACCGGCACCCCTTGCACCAGCCGTCGCGCCGCTTGCAGCAGCAGACTTCTGCAGCCCTTCGATTATTGTCTGCAACTGTTCGACGTCGACCGCACCCATGAATGCGCCGAAGACCTTGGCCTTGTCTTCGAGGTACATTTTCTCGGCGCCACAGGCGAGAACGACGTCATAAAGTCCGGCTGTCACCATGGCGCAGGCCTGGTTGAACGCCGTGGAGGCGCTGGCGCAGGCGTTCTCGACGTTGATCACGGGCATTCCACCCATTCCGATACTGCGCAGCACGACTTGTCCGCGAATGCACTCCTGACCCGTCAGGACGCCGGCCGCAGCGTTCGACATCCACGCCGCCTGAATGTCGTTTTTCCGCAGGCCGGCGTCTGAGATTGCCGCCTCGATTGCTTCGCCGCCGATGGATTTCAGGCCGCGATCCATCATGCGGCTGAACCGCGTCATTCCGACTCCGGCGATATAGGCGTTCATCTTCATGTGTCGGCTCCGGTGTTTTCACAGCGCCTCAGAAACGCGACGCGGCGACCATGCCCAGTACTTCGTTGCACCCGTCTTCGATCATCGAAATGCGCGCGTCGCGGAAGATTTTCTCGATCGGGCAGTCGCGCGAGATTCCCGCGCCGCCAAAGACCTGAAGCGCTTCACTCGCGACGTCGAACGCCGCTTGCGTGGACGTCACCTTCGACGCAATCGCCATTTCGAGAAGCGGCGTCTCGCGGGTCATGTTTATGCGCACGACCCGATGGTTGAGAGCCCGTGCCGCTTCGACCTTCTGATACATCTTGAAGAGACGCGACTTCATGCTTTGATGCGTGAAGATTGTCACGTCGCCCTGCACGCGATCCTTGGCGTAGCTGATCGCCAGTTCAAGCGCGGCGCGCGCGCAACCCACGAATGTCGTGCCCATGCTGGCATTGGCCATGCACAGCACGCGGTCGGCGGCGTCACGATAGGCCTCGGGCGGCACCACCATCGAGTCCGCAGGTACCTTGAGATCGTCGAAGAAGATCTCGCCCTGGTTGAGCGCGCGCTGTCCGATCTTGTCTGTTGGCCTGCCCTTTTTCACGCCGCCTTCATTCAGCGAAACGACGAACACGCCGCCGCCCAGACGTCCGTCACCCATATCGACGGCGCAGAACAAGGCGGCTGCTTCGGCAATCGTCCCATTCGAGACCCACGCCGACTTCTGGCCTGAAATTACGAACTGGTTTCCGTCACGGCGGGCGATGCAATTGGGGCGGCTCGAACGGCCGCCGGGATGATTCAATGTGCCGTCGAAATTGATCTGGTCCGAACCATGGTCAGGTTCGGTAATCGCCCAGCAGCCCAAGGTGCCGGCGGGAAAGCGCTCGATGAGCGCCTGGTTGCCGGACATTTGCGCCATCATCGTCGGGAAATGCGCGACGCCCAGACTGATCGCGAGACCTGAATCGCCCCAACCCATCTCTTCTCCGATGATGCAGCGCATGCGCGCCTGATCGTGCAAAGAGAGCTCACTGGTCGCGTCAAAGGTATTCAGGCCGAGTTCGCCGTAGACGCGAAAGACATCCCAGAGAATGGAATCCTTGGCAATCACCTCGCCTGCCGGCAACCGATCGAGCGCTTCGCCCGCCGGCCTGAGAACATCCTTCGCGAAACGGTGCGCGGTCTCCCATGCGGCATATTCCGTTTCCGTCAGTTCCGGGTCCAGGTCGATTGCGGCGAGTGCCATGACGCTTTTCCTTTTCGGTGGTGACTACAATTCCAGAATTCCCTCAATAGAGATGAATACAGCCATTCGTTGTTCGCACGCCGCATTGCCGGCATCGCGTCCAGTTTCGAATGCTGGAACCAAATGCCGCTTCGACTTTGCGTTGAATCAAGGAAGCGGTGATGCATGTCGCGGCGCTGTGCGACATAGTTTCATCGTGCAGTGCAGCAACGGTTTTCGATAAGGCGCACGAGTCTCGAAGCCGGCAGTCGCAGGGACATGCCGCTTGCGTCGCCAGATCCGCGTTTGCGAATTACGACCGTTCTCATTAGGCGCGTTGAATCGTCAGCGGCTGGGTGGATCGCCTGCCACTGATGACGAAATCTTCGACGGTTCCCCGCTGGCGGCGGGATTGGTGATGTGCTGCATCGG
>Ga0265339_10002089_pt1 | contig 14606 bp, 9 predicted proteins | sample 4CB219metaG_FD_202085 | JGI IMG/M metagenome (GOLD analysis project Ga0265339, IMG submission 202085) | Rhizosphere microbial communities from Carex aquatilis grown in University of Washington, Seatle, WA, United States - 4-CB2-19 metaG | ecosystem: Host-associated > Plants > Roots > Rhizosphere...
CGCGGCGACGAAGCTGACGTCGACCGTGAAGAAGTCGAACGGGCCCGGCGCCTCGTTCAGCGACAGGCGCTTCCAGTCGACGCCCTCCATGGCCGTGACGCGCGCGTCGGCCCGGAGCGCGGGCACGAGCTGGCCGTGGCCGACGTCGACGGCGACGACGTGCGCGGCGCCGTGCCGGAGCAGCGTCTCGGTGAAGCCGCCCGTCGACGCGCCGACGTCGACGGCGCGCGCGCCCGCGACGGCGCGCGCGAGCCCGAAGCGCGCGAGCGCCGCCTCGAGCTTGCCGGCCGCTCGGCTGACCGCGCTCTCCATGGGGGCGCACTCTAGCGAAAGCGAGCCGCGCGCGCGGCCGAATCGGGCTCAGCTCGTCGAAGACTTGAGGATGCTGGGGAGCTTGCGGCCCAGGCAGTCGGCGCACATCGCCAGCATGCTGGCGCGCGGATCGCGCCGGACCTCGTCGCTGCCGCCGCAGGCGACGCAGACCTCCGCCTTCGCGGGCGGCTCCCCCGTCACCGACGCCAGCCGCTCGCGCGTGACGATGCCGACTAGCTCCGCGCCGCGGACGACGGGCAGGCACGAGACGCCATGCTCCTCCATCAGCTCGGCGGCCTCGTCGAGCGTCGTGTCGGGCGCGATGCACAGCACCGGCGTGCGCATCAGCTCGCCGACGAGCGCGTCGCGCGACGCCGTGCGCAGATCCTCGTCGCACACGATCCCGGTGAGCGTGCCGCCCTCGAGCACGAGGAGGTGGTGCACGCCGTTGTCGAAGGCCAGGCGCCGCGCCGACGCCACGACCGTGTCGGGCGTCAGCGTGAACAGCTCCGTGCCCATCACCTCGGCGACGTGACTGGACCCGGCATCGGCCTCCATCCGACCTCCTTCGATCCTCTCATCGGTAGTTTGGGGCCGAAACGGGAGGAGTCGATGGACGGCGCGGCACGAACCCGCGATGTACGCGGGATGATTGGGCTCCTGGGGGTCGGGACCGAAGGTCCCGAGGTGGGTGGGACAGGGCGTGCAGGCCCCGACGTGAGGGCGTCGGCGTCAGCCGGACGCCCTCCTAGCGGGAGAACCAACCCTTCTTGGGAGAGGGCGAAGCCGGAGCGGCAGGGGCCGCCTTCTTGGGCTCGGGTAGCTTCTTGAGGCTGACGTGCAGCGTCTGAGGACCCTTCCCTGACGACGGGGCCACGTACTTCTTCGTAGTCGTGGCGTACCCGGTCTTGGTGAACGTGAGCTCGTAGGTCGTTCCCGGCGCCAGCTTCGCGTGCTGCGGGGTCGTCCCGTACTCGTGGGTCTTGGTGGCGACCTTCGCGCCCGCGGGATCGGACTTCAAGGTCACGAGGATCGTCGACGCCGTCTTGTGTCCCTTCGCACGCGGCTCGGACGCCTCGGCGGGCTCGGCCTCGGGGGCGGGCTTCTCGTCGTCCGCCTTTTCGATCTCTTTCGCCGCGGGCTCTTTCGCGGCGGGCGGTTCGGCGGCGGCGACCTTCGCCGGGGCGGGCGCTGGCGCAGGGGGGACGGGCTCCGCGACGGCAGCGGGCGTTGGTGGCGCGGGCGCCGGGGGCGGCGTCGGCGCGGGCGCTGCGGCCTGCGCGGGCGCCGCGGCCACGGGCGCCGTGCCCGTCGCCTCTTTCTTGCGGCTGCCCGTCGTGAACGCCTTCGCGGTGACGACGAGGACGAGCACGAGCCCGATCGCCGCGACGGCGATGCCCGCGCGACGGCGGTACCAGGGCAGCACCGACTCGATCTCCTCGTCTTGCGGCTTCTTGAACACCGGCGCGGCAGGCCCGGGCGGGCTCATGTGCGGCGGGTGCTTCATCACCTCCGTCGGCGCCGCCTCGGGGTAAGGCGCGTTGGGCCGCGGCGGCGGGCTGCCGGGCCTCATCTCGATCGCGTCGTCGAGCTCGAGCACGAGGCCCGACTCGTCGCCTTTCGACTTCACGGCCGCGCCCGGGTCGGGAGGCGTCTCGCGCGTGAGGGGCGGCACGCCGTCCTTGGCCGAGAGATCGGCGAGCCAGCGCTGCAGCTCCGTCTGGCCCACGGCCCGGAAGGCGAGCCGCATGACCTGCTCGACGTCGACGAGCATCTCCTCAGCCTTCTGGTAGCGGTCGTCGGGCGACTTGCTCATCGCCTTGCGGATCACGCGGTAGAGCTCGGGGTTGAGGCCGGGGCGCGCCGTCTCGGGCGGCAGGTAGTCGCCGCTCTTCACGAGCATGAGCGTCTCGTAGTCCGTCGCCGCGTCGAACGGCAGGCGCCGCGTGATCATCACGTAGAGCATCGTGCCGAGCGAGAACAGGTCGGAGCGCCCGTCGAGCTTCCCGCCCGACGCCTGCTCGGGCGACATGAAGGAGATCTTGCCCTTGATGATGTTGCCGAGGCTCTGCTCCTTCTTGTTCTCGGCCTTGGCGATGCCGAAGTCGGTCAGCTTGACCTCGCCCTCACCCGACAGCAGCACGTTGTGCGGGCTGACGTCGCGGTGGACGATGCCGAGCGGCTGCCCGTTGCGCACCTTCGCGTGGGCGTAGGCGAGCGCGCGGCCGACCTCGGCCGTCACGTAGAGCGCGAGCGCGGGCGGGAAGGGCACGCCCGCGGCCTGCGCGCGCTTGAGCGTGCGGTCCAGAGTCCAGCCGTCGACGAGCTCGAGCGCGAGGAAGTAGCGGCCCTCGACCTCGCCGAGGTCGAGCACCTGCACGATGTTGCTGTGCGACAGCGACATCGCGATGTGCGCCTCGTCGACCAGCATGTGACGGAACTGCGGGTCGGCGTAGAAGGCCGTGAAGATCCGCTTGAGCACCACGGACTTCTCGAAGCCGTGCGCGCCGTGCTGCTTGGCCAGGAAGATCTCCGCGGTGCCGCCGTCGGCGATCTTGCGCAGGATGGTGTATCGCGACTGCAGGCTCATCCGTGCCGGCTCTCCGGTCCCACAAAGTACCACGCGGCCCGCGTCACTTGGTCGCCTCGTCCGTTTTTTGGCCGGCCGGCACGGCGAGCTTGAGGCGGTTCTGCTCGGGCGGCAGCGGGCACGTCGCGTACGGCGTGAACGCGCACGGCGGGAAATAGGCGCGGTTGAAGTCGACGACGAACGTTCCGTCGGCCTGACGGAGCGCGCGCACGAAGCGGCCGCCGCCGTACGTCTCGCGCCCCGACGTGAGATCGCGGAACACGATCATCTGGTCCGCGGGGTCATCCCCGTCGAGCACGGGATCGAGGCGGACCGGCTTGCCCGCGAGCGTCAGCTCGAGCGTGCCCGAGCTCTCGAGCGTCTGGCGTCCCCCCGCGGCGTCGGGCACGACGATCTTCGTGGCGCTGGCGTGCGGCACGAGGCGCGCGACGACGCGGAACGCGGGATCGATCGGGTACCAGCGCGAGCCGGCGAACGCGCGTCGCGCGGGGCTGGCGCTGTCCTTGACGCGCACGCCGAGCCGGTCACCCCGCTCGATGACCTGCCAGGTGACGGTGCCGCTCGCGAGGACGTCGGGCGCTCCGGCGCCGTCGGTGTGGAAGGGGCCCGCCTTCGCGGGCGCGCCGTTCATCGTGAGCGCGACACCGGGCTCGAGCACGAGCTTCACGGCGCGCCCCTCGACGACGAACGTTCCGGCGTGCGACGGCACCGAGCCGGGGAGGGGGACGTCGTTGTCGCGCGCCCCGCCGAAGCGGTTCTCGCCGGGCTTGAGCCAGGTGAGGCCGACCAGCGCGAGCCACCCGTCGGGCGCGCGCAGGCGGACGTCGCGCGCGGCGCGCCAGCGCTCGACGTCCGCGCGGTAGCCGGCGTCGCTCATCGGCTCCGCGGCCACCGCGGGAGCGGCCGCGGCGAGCAGCCGCACGGCGAGGACCCAGCGCGATAACCATCTGAGTTCAATGGGAATTTCGTAATCATACATGAGCCTGAGCCGCCCGGCGCAAGCCCGATATCTAGTTTGTCGGGCGCTCTTGGGGCTGTCCCCTCGTTTTTCTTTTTCAAAGGAAGCAGGGCCATGAACCGGAAGACGACGTGGACGCGGCGGCAGGTGTTGAAGGGGGCGGGGGTGTCGTTGGCGCTGCCCTGGCTCGAGACGTTCGCGCCGCGCACGGCGAAGGCGCAGGCGGCGGCGAACGCGGCGAAGCGCCGCTACGTGATGCTCTACTTCCCGAACGGCACGGCCACCTACTGGCACCCGACGGGCACGGGCACGAGCACGACGTTCACGGGAGACAACTGGCAGCTCTCGCCCATCCTCCAGCCGCTCGCGCCGCTCAAGAAGTACCTCACCGTCGTCCAGGGCATCGGCTACACGCCGGACCTCCAGACGGCCAACCCGAGCCACGGCCAGCTCTGCCAGTCCATCACGACGTGCGTGAAGCCCAGCCTGAACCCCGCGGTCGCGATGGCGGGGGTCTCGATGGATCAGCTCATCGCGAACGCGCTCGGGAAGGCGACGACGTTCCCGTCGCTGCAGCTCGGCCTGGCGACGATGCAGTCGTACACCGACGGGACGCACCCGGCGAACTCGCGCAGCATCTCGTGGTCGACGCCCACGAACCCGCTCTACAAGGTCATCAACCCGCAGGCGGTGTTCGATTCGCTCCTCGGCCCCGCCAACACCGCCGCGGGCATGTCGATGATGCCGGATCCGGCCGCCATGCGGCGGCAACAGCTCAAGAAGAGCGCGCTCGACTACATCATCGCCGACACGCAGTCGCTGCAGATGCGGCTCAGCAAGAGCGACGTCGCGCGGCTCGACCTGTTCACGACGTCGGTGCGCAACCTCGAGACGCGCGTCCTCAACGTGACGGCCCAGCTCACGGCGGGCTGCAAGGTCATCTCGCGGCCGCCGCTCGCGTACACGAGCGACACCTTCACGAACTCGGGCAGCGGCGTCGTCACGTCGGGCTACGACCGCAACGCGCACGCCGACGTCATGACCGACATCATGGTCATGGCGTTGCAGTGCGATCTCACGCGCGTCATCACCCACATGCTCGACGACTCGCGCAGCGACTTCCCGTACATCTTCCTCAAGCTGCGTAACTTCACGGCGGCGGGCTCGGCGCCCGCGACGACGAGCGTCACGAACGGCAACATCTCGTCGGGCCTGTCGGGCTACCACGGCCTCCAGCACGCGGGCGACGCCAACGACGGCTTCGCGACCATCAACTACTGGCTCACGACGAAGGCGCTCGACTTCGCGACGAAGCTCATGAACTCGTCGGAGGGCGCCACGAACGTCCTCGACAACACGACGATCCACTACGGCAGCGGCATGCACGGCGGCAACCACGCGGGCATCGACATTCCGGTCGCGCTCATCGGGGGCCACGGCGGCGTGCTCAAGACGAACACGTACATCAACTACCCGAACACGAACCTGCTGCAGAACGTTCACCTCACGGTCATGCAGAAGGTCTTCGGGATGACCGGCACGACGTCGTTCGCGCAGAGCACGGGGATCTTGCCCGAGCTCATGGCCTGAGCTCAGGCAGAGAGCAGCCGCACTCCCGCGCCTCGCGCGGGAGCGGCTGTTTCCAGTTCGTCGAGGCGATTCCGGGTGACGGGGCGCCGTCGCCCGTCGCAAAGTGGTGGGTGATGAAGACCCGCCGCACGAAGATCATCGCGACCGTCGGGCCCGCGCAGGACGCACCGGGCGCGCTCGAGCGCCTGCTCGACGCGGGCGTCGACGTCTTGCGGGTCAATCTGTCGCACGCGTCGCCGCGCGACCAGGCGGCGCGCGTGAAGCGGGCGCGCGCGCACCGCCCCGACGTCGCGGTGCTCGTGGATCTCGCGGGGCCGAAGCTGCGCCTCGGCGACCTGCCGGCCGACGTCGCCGTCGCCGACGGCGAGACGGTCGTGCTCGGCGCGGGCGGCGTGCCCGTGGGCGATCCGACGCTGTTCGAGCGCGTGAGCCCGGGCGACCCGGTCTACATCGCCGACGGCACGATCGCGCTCGAGGCGACGGCCGTCGCGCGCGACCGCGTGACGTGCCGCGTGCGTGTCGGCGGCACGCTGCGATCTCGCAAGGGCATCAACCTGCCGCGCGACACGTCGTCGACACCCGTGGTGACCGAGAAGGACCGCGCCGACCTGGGCGACCTCTCCGTCCTCGATCCCGACTACGTCGCCGTCTCGTACGTGCGGCACGAGCAGGATCTGGCCGACGTTCGCCGGCTGACGGACCTGCCGCTCGTCGCGAAGATCGAGAAGCAGCAGGCCCTCGAGCGCATCGACGCGATCCTCGCCGCGTCGGACGCCGTCATGGTCGCGCGCGGCGATCTCGGCGTCGAGATCCCCATCGAGCGCGTGCCCGCCGCGCAAAAGCGCCTCATCCACGCGGCGAACCGGATGGGCCGGCCCGTCATCACGGCCACGCAGATGCTCATGTCCATGGTGTCCAGCCCGCTGCCGACGCGCGCCGAGGTCACCGACGTGGCAAACGCCGTCCTCGACGGCACCGACGCCGTCATGCTGTCCGAGGAGACCGCCGTCGGTCACGATCCCGTCGCGGCGGTCGGCATGATGGCGCGCCTGCTCGTCGAGACCGAGCCGCTGCTCCCGCCGCACGAGGGGCCCACGCACGCGGAGTACGGCAACGCGCTCGCCTGCGCCGCCGCGCGCCTCGCCGAGGACCTCGACGCCGACGCGATCATCGCGCCGACGCGCACGGGGCTGTCGGCGCTGCGCCTCTCGGCGTTCCGCCCGCGCCGGCCGATTCTCGCCTACAGCCGCGTGCCCGCGACGACGCGCCGGCTGCACCTCGCCTGGGGCGTCCTGGCCAAGGATCTCGTCGTACCCGCGGGCGCGGACCCGCTCGCCGCGACGCTCGAGGCCGCGCGCCGCGATCTTCGCCCGGGCGCGCGCGTCGTCGTGCTCGACATCGCGCCGACCGGCGCGCGCGGCGTGGCGTCGATCGTCAACGCCATCACGTTCTGAGCGCGCGGGCGATCGACTTACGGGCAGACCGTGACGGGGATGTCGTCCGTCACCCAGAGCTCCGAGGGCCACTTCGGAACGCCGATGCACATGCAGACGTCTTGGGGCGGCATGTTCCCGTCCCAGAGCGTGCCGTGCGCCTGGACCGAGCTGTCGGTGTCGCTGGCCGCCTGGACGAGCAGCGCCCACGGCGGCGACATCCCGTCCATGCTCGGCGACACGCTCGTGTCGTGCGTGAAGGTGCCGCCCTGCATCTCGACCTTGCCCATCATGAGGTGGTAGCCGAACTGCGTGTAGCCCTTCACCGTGACGTTCTGGAGCGAGGCCATGCTCTCTTCCTTGTCCTGCTCGATGCCCTGTCCGTCGAAGACCGCATCGGTGATCGAGAGCGCCTGGCCCTGGAACCTGAGGGGTGTGTCCTTGAACGACGTGCCGCTCTTGATCGTGAGCGTGCCCGCCCCGAAGTCGTAGTGCGCGCTCTTGAACGTCGTGGTGCCGAGGACGGCGTCGCCGGACGACTGCTCGATGCCTTGGCCGTCGATCTCGGTGTCGTAGATAGTCAGCATGCGCCCCGCGAACGTGACGGGCGAGTCGGTGAGGATGCAGTTGCTGAGGAGCTTCAGCTCGTCGCCGTGGAACGTCAGGGGCGCGCTGCCGAAGTTGACGTTGTTGAAGGTCGCGGTGCTCCCCGAGCCCTCGATCGTGATCGGCGAGATGAAGCGGGTGAGGTTGTCGACGTAAAGGTCGGTGCTGCCGACGACGTGAATGGCCAGGGCGCCCGAGACGCTGTTCTGGACGTGCGCGGCCCTGAGGATCTGGAAGCTCTGCCGCTGCCCTTCGAAGTGCACGGCCTCGAGGTTCGCGGAGAAGTCGTTCATGCTGATGCCGGACGTTCCGCCCGAGATCGTGACCGCCGCTCCGTCGGCCTGCACGAGCAGGGGGGTCTGCGGCAGCAGCGGGAGCTTGGAGTCGATCTTCGAGCTGACGGACGTACCGCCGCTCGTGCCGTCGATCATGTCGAGGGTCGTGCCCTTCGCGCCGGCGGGCACCTTCGCGTCCGAGCTGATGGTGACACCTTGGTCGGCGGCGACCCACCTCATCGTGACGTGGCTACCGGGGACCGTGATGTTGAGGCGCGCCCCCGCGAGGTCGAGACCCTCGAGGAAGGCGTCACCGGCGAGAGGCAGCTCCATCGCCATGGTGACCTGGACCTTGTCGTCGCACATGACCGTGATGCCGTTCGGCAGCGGCTGCTCGAGCGCCTGGGGACTCTGGCCGGGGCCCGGGACCTTGTCGCCGTAGTTCCGGAGCCGGATGGTGTCGCCAGGCCCGGCCACCCGAGCCGCCTGCTGGAAGGTCGCGAAGGGGCTCTCGAGCACGCCGGGATTGTGGTCGTCGCCCACGGGATTTCTCGGGTCCCCGCTCAGGGCCGGCGCGGCCGTGATGAACGAGACGAGCACGGGCACGGAGCGAACGAACGGATCGTTGTCGCCGAGCTTCGTGGTGATCTTGAAGACGCGGGACCCGCCCGTGAAGTCACCGGGCGGCGTGCCGTGCGGCGCGCTGACGCGCACGACGACGCTGCCGTCGGGCTTCTGGAAGGGCGCGGCCGTCACGGGGTCTCCGGCGACGCCCTCGACGGTGATGTCCTCGACCCGCGCGCCGGGCGCCGCGAGATCCAGATCGCCGCCCTGTCGCACGGCGAAGGGACCGGTCGGGCAGTCGAGCGGCGTTCCGGGCTTCGCGGGATCGTCCGGCATGCACGAGCCCGTGAAGTCGCACTTCGAGAAGTGCTTGTCACACGGTGGAGGACGATTGCTCGGGTCGAGCTTGGGAGCGCACGCACCTGTGGCGAGCAGCGCGACGGCGCCGAGGAGCGGCCGGGCAAGGCTGCGCCAAGGGGACTCCCTCATTGCCCCTAAATTAAACCGCGATTGAACCCGGCGCGTGCAAAATTCTGCAGCCCGACGCTACGAGTTAGCGGTCAACCGCCCACCCCTGCCTACATCCGCATTCCGGACGGGGCCGGCCGGTCTCAGAACGAGTGCTGGTACGCGAGGCAGGCCTCGCAACCGGGCGCCACTCCGACGGAGACGTTCGGCGCGGACGGCCAGAAATAGAGCAAAGCGCCCGAGACGAGGGACGCCCCGGCGACGCCTCCGAAAACCCAGCCGGCCATGTAGCGCCGGTCGATCGTCGGCTGCGCCGCGGTGACGCCACCCATCGCGTTCTCGGGCGTCCCCTTCGTATTGGCCCGGACGTAGAGATTGTGGCCGGACAAGAAGAAGGCAGCGCTCGTGACGCCCGTGGCGACGCCGACGCCGAACGCGCCGAGCGCGAGCTTGCGGCGGAAGGTCTGGCGGGACTTGGCGTCCTGGACCTCCTTGTTCCAGCGGAGCTCGGCGGCGTCGGTCTCGTCGAGGTTGAACGACGTGACGGCCGCGAGGTCGAACGGACGGGCGAAGAGGTGCAGGAAGGCCTCGTGGCCGGCGCCGCGGGCACGCACGGGCGTGGGCTCGGGCGTGAGCGCCGAGAGGAGGATGTGGCTGCCGGCCTGGGGGGCGACGCGGTACTCGCGGGTCGCCGACGAGCCCTGGCCCTCGACCTGCTCGACGAACATGCCGCCGACGTCGGTCGGCAGGTGCAGCTTGAGCGGCACGCCCGGGCTCGCGTGGAAGTCGGCCAGGCGCAGGCCCGTCTCCGTCTCGACGTAGGCGCGGCCGCTCGCCGAGGTGTCCATCTCGAGGACCATCGGGCCGGGGGGCAGCGTGGCGAGCGCGGTGTCGAGATCGCCGCCGGGCGGGATCGTCGAGACCTCGGGGCGGTAGCGGCGGTTCGGGATGGCCTCGTTGGCGCGGCGAACGAACGCCGCGATTTCGCGGTACGTGACCTTCCCGTCGAGGTTGACGTCGGCCGCGCCCATCAGGCCCGAGCGAAGCTCGTGCGAGAAGACGCCCGACTGGTACTCGGCCCACTCGTGCGTCTGGCCGCCCGACGAGCGCGCCGTGAGGAAGCCCGTGCGCTTCGGCCAGGCGACCTGCGCGCGCGAGAAGCCCGACGGCAGGTTCTCACGCGTGCCGCCCGGGCCGCGGTCGCTCACGAACGAGGCCGCATAGCACGCGTCGACGAGCACGTGGTTCTCGTCGGCGCCCGCCGCGCGCAGCATCTCGGCGAGGTCCTCGCGGTAGATGCGGCCGTCGTCCACCTGCAGGAACGGGCGGCCGTCGGCCTTGTCACCGTGGCCGGCGAAGAGGAAGTAGAGCTCGGTCTTGCGGCCCGCGGCGTGCGCGGCCGCCAGCGTCGCCTTGGCGTCGTCGAAGGCCTTGCGCAGCGCCGCGCGCGTCGCGGCGGCCTGCGGGTGGACGTTCGGGTTGAGCTCGCGCGTCTCGGCGTCGGGCGAGACCAGCAACGTCGTCTGCGCGCCGAGCAGCGCGAACGTGCGCGCGTTCTGGACCGCGTCGTCGTCGCCGTAGCGGAGGTTCTCGAGGTTCGACGAGGGGCTCTGGTTGCTGCCCACGACGATCGCGACCGAGAGCGGACCCTCGGCGGCGCGCGCCTGGCCACCGCCCAGCGCGAGCGCCGTTGCGACGCCCGCCGTCAGTTTGAGGAGCGACTTCACCAACTTCATGGGGCGACCTCCACCGTCTCTGTCCAGACGTGGCCGGGGAAAGCTTGCAATCCATCGAGGCCGTTGGCAACGGCGGCCTCGACCTCGTGCACGTGCAGGGGCTTGGGCGTGAAGAGACCGACGATCGTCAGCGAACCGGGCTGGAGCGAATGCCGCACTGCCTCTGGCAGCTCGATGGGCGCGCCGTTCGCCGGGATCGGGAGCGAGGCCGGGTCCTGGCTCCCGTCGGTCCACGCCGGGTAGAACCAGTAGACGCGTCCCGCCGCGTCGCGGGCGAAGATCATCAGATAGCTGGCGCCAATGGCCGGAGGATTGACGTAGGTGAACGCGAGCGACTCGCTCGTGTGGACGACGTTGCCGGCGCGCTGGGTGTCTTCGACGGTGGGGACGGCACCCTCGTGCGGCACGCGGTAGATGCCGAGCGCGGGCATCGGCGCGTCGCCATCGTGGACGCGGCCGCGCGGCGTGAAGTCGTGCGTGCGGCCGAGCGAGAACACGAGCGCCATGCAGGCGCACGCGAGCGCGAGCCCGCCGCCCACGAACACGCGCTTCGGCGCCGGCTCGAACAGCCCGCGGCCCATGCGCACGCGCGCGCGCTCGGCGCCGTCGGCCTCGAGCGACTCGAGCATCGCGTAGGTGCGGTATTCCTCGCGGCACGCGTCGCAGGTCTTGAGGTGGTGGAAGAGCCGCCGATCGGCGCGCGTCGAGCTCTGGCCCGAGAAGTGAGCGCCCATGTCGGCGTGCCGCGCGAAGAGCGTCACTGCGGCACCTTCCGCCCGTTGTCGTTCTGGGCGCCTTTTCGGCCGGCGAGGTGGGCCTGCAGCGCGCGCTTGAACTGGTGCTCCCAGTCCTCGAGCGTCGAGCGCGGCTTCCCCAGGATGGCCGCCGCCTCCATCTGGGTCATGCCCTCGATGTAACGGAGCTGCACGAGGCGCTGCCGCTCGGGGTCGAGCTTCTCGGCGAAGCGCACGAGCTCGCGCCGCAGGTCGGCGACCGGATCGGACTTCGCGGACACCTCGTCCACCGCCGACAGGTCCGTCAGCCGGCTCTCGCGGCGCGCGAAGTCGAGCGCCTGGTGGCGCGCGATCGCGCCCAACCACGAGCCCATCTGCCCGCCGCGGTGGCTCTCGCGGAGCTCCCGGCTCGACAGCAGCTCGAGATAGACCTCGTGGACGACGGCGTCGCGATCGGCGGGCTCATGAAGGACCGTCCCCGCCGCCCTGCGCACCTCTTCAAAAGTCGTCCGATAAATTTCCTCGATCACGTCTTTGTCTCCACGGAGAAACCGCTCCCGCCAACCCGGATCACGTAGCCACGTCACTCTCCACCCCTAGGTCGATCCGGCGGCGTCCGAATGACGGGCTCCGGTTCCAGAAATCGCGTACACATTTTCCGTAGAGATATCAGCTAGCTGCAAGACGGTCGGGAGACCGCGGCCGGGGCCTTGACCTACCTTTTACTTCGGCCGGTGGCCCTCGGTGAAGGTCACGGGCAGCCGGACCTCCTGACCGTCCCGCCTCACGACGGCCGTGACCGTCTCGCCGGGCTTGCTGGCGTTGAGGGCGAACATGAGGTCCTCGACGCCGCCGATCTGGTGAAGGCCGAGGCGGACGAGGATGTCGCCACGGCGCAGGCCGCCCTTCTCGGCGGCGCCGCCGGGGCGGACGCCCGCGAGCAGGACGCCGCGCGCGCCGCCCGGCGGACCGGCGTAGTCGGGCACCGTGCCGAGCGACGCATTGAACGAGCGCACGTCGCCCTCGGGCGCGGGCATGGGGAGCTTCTTGAACGCGAGCGCCGCGGGGCGCTCGCCGACCTCGGTGGCGAGCGTCGCGACGGCCGTGGCGATCTGACCGGCGCCAGCAGCGTTGATCTTGTCGGCCGTGTCGGACGGCTTGTGGTAGTCGCCGTGCGAGCCCGTGAAGAAGTGCACGACGGGCACGCCGGCCGCGTAGAACGGCATCTGGTCGCTGGGGCCGAGGCCGCCGCCCTCCACCGGAGCGCAGTCGATGCGCGCGGCCGCGCAAGCGGGCTCGAGCAGCTTGCGCCACTCCTCGGCCGAGTCGATGCCGAAGATCGTGGCCTTGTTGTCGCGGAGGCGGCCCACCATGTCGAGGTTGAGCATCGCGCGCACGTCGGCGGTCTCGAGTCCCGCGGGCGGCGAGCGCGTGAAGTGCGTCGAGCCGAGCACGCCCGACTCCTCGCCGGAGAAGGCGACGAAGACGACGTCGACGGGCAGCTTGTTCACGCGGCTCGACAGCTGGCGGGCGACCTCGAGCAGGGCGGCCGTGCCGGAGGCGTTGTCGTCGGCCCCGACGTGGGGCAGGTGGCTGTCGGGCGCGAGCGAGTGGTGGTCGCCCATGCCGAGGTGATCGTAGTGCGCGCCGACGACCACCACGGGCCGCCCCTTCGCCTTGTCGCTCGCGCCGCGCAGCCGTGCGGCCACGTTGAACGCGGGCTCGGTCGTGAAACCGAGGGCGACCTCGAGCTCGGCCTTCACGGGATCCTTCTTTGATTCCCTCTTCTCGAGCTTCTCCAGCAGCGGCGCGATCGCGGCGCGCTTCACCATGACCACGGGGATGCCGGCGTCGCCGTAGCCCTCGGCGCGAGGCTTGCCGAGGGCGGCCTCGTCGGGCGCGTGCCAGTCGGCCCCGGCCTTCGTGGGCCGCTCGGGCATGTCGACGACGAGGAGAGCGCGCGCGCCGCGCTCGCGCGCGACCCAGGCCTTCTGGCGCAGATCGCCCGCGCGGCGCGCCCGGTCGGGCGTGTCGAAGGGCGGGCGCTCGGGCGCGAAGCGGCGCACGACGACGATCTTTCCCTTCACGTCGAGGTGGGCGTAGTCGTCGACGCCCGCGTCCTTGTCGCGCAGGCCGTAGCCGGCGAGCACGAGCGCGCCCTCGGCCTTGCCGTTCGCGGAGAACCCGGCCGGGACGAACGCGTCGGCCGCCAGCGCCGTGCCCGCGAGCGAGAGGTGCGTCGCGGGGCCGATCGCGACGCCCGTGCGCACCTCGAACGCCTGGCGGAAGCCTTCCTCGTCGCCGGCGGGCTGCAGGCCGAGCGCGCGGAAGCGCTCTTCGATGTAGGCGCCGGCGGCCGCGAGGCCCTTCGTGCCGACGCCGCGGCCCTCACGCGCGGGATCGGCCAGCCAGCGGATGTCCGCGGCGACGCGATCGGCGGGCAGCTCCTCCGCGGGGACGACCGGCGCGTTCTTCCAGTCGGCCAGGAAGACGTTGGTGTCGTGATGGCCCGCCGGCGTCGCGCGGTTCGACGAGAACGCCAGGTGCTCGCCGTCGGGCGAGAAGAGCGGGAAGCCGTCGAAGCCGGGCGCCGTCGTGATCCGCTCGAGGCGCGTGCCCTGGACGTCGATGGCCCAGATGTCGAACTCGCGGCCGCGCGGATCGCCGTGGTTCGAGGAGAAGACGATGCGCTTGTCGCCAGGCTCCCACGCCGGGCCGAACGAGGCGGCGTCGAGGTAGGTGATCTGTTGCGCGTCGCTGCCGTCCGCGTTCGCGACGTAGAGCTCGAGCTTCGTCGGGCGCACGAGGTTCTGCGAGAGCAGCTTGAGGTAGTCGTCGAGCTCCTTGCCCGGCTTCGGGCGTGAGGCGCGCCAGACGATCTTCGTGCAGTCGGAGTTGAAGAAGGCGCCGCCGTCGTAGCCGACGTCGTGCGTGAGGCGGCGGACGTTGCCGCCGTCCTTGTCCATCCGATAGAGGTCGATGTCGCCGTCGCGCACCGAGGTGAAGACGATCGAGCCGTCCTTCGCGCACACGGTGCCCTCGGCGTCGTAGCCGGGCGTGCTGGTCAGCTTGTGCGGCGCCGACCCGTCCGCGCCTGCCTTGTAGATGTCGTAGTCCGGATAGAGCGCCCAGACGTAGCCCTGGCTGTGGTCGGGGCGGGGCGGGCACGCGGGCGAGCCGCCCTCGGTCGACGCGTAGATGACCTCGCGATCGCCCGGCAGGAAGTACGAGCAGGTCGTCGCGCCGTGGCCGCTCGACACGGGGACGGGGTGGGGCAGGGCGGTGTCGGTGGGCGCGGGCACGGGGAGGCGGAAGATCCGATCGCAGCCCGCGCCCTCGG
>Ga0265339_10002090_pt1 | contig 14588 bp, 13 predicted proteins | sample 4CB219metaG_FD_202085 | JGI IMG/M metagenome (GOLD analysis project Ga0265339, IMG submission 202085) | Rhizosphere microbial communities from Carex aquatilis grown in University of Washington, Seatle, WA, United States - 4-CB2-19 metaG | ecosystem: Host-associated > Plants > Roots >...
TCACCGTCACCGCAGCACGCAATTGTCCGAAAAAACCGGCGGCGCGCACCCTGAGTTCCCGCAGCCGCCGGCGCGCGTCCCTGTTACCCTTTTCGGTCCGGCACCGCGGCTTCCGCAAACGTCGCCATGCGATTATGCAGCGCACAGGCGAGCCGCAGGATCGGCACCGCGAGCGCCGCGCCCGATCCCTCGCCCAGTCTCAGGTCCAGATCGAGCAACGGGTGGGCGTCGAGCGCGTCGAGCACCAGCCGGTGCCCCTGCTCCGCGGAGCGATGCGAAAAAATAAGATAGGGGCGGCAGGATGCGTTGATGCGCGATGCCGCGAGCGCTCCGACCGACGCGATAAAGCCGTCGACCAGCACGGGAATCCGCTGCTGCGCGGCCGCGATCACCGCGCCGCTGATGGCGGCAATCTCGAGGCCGCCGACGGCGCACAGGACCTGCCCGGCAGAGACGCCGGACGCCTTCAGTCCATGACAGGCCAGCGCCGCGTCGATCACGCGCGCCTTGTGCGCGCGGCCGGCCGCATCGAGCCCGGTGCCGGCGCCGGCGATGGTCTCGGCGTCGGTCTTGAGCAGCGCGGCGGCAATCGCCGCGGCCGATGTCGTATTGCCGATGCCCATTTCGCCGAGGATGAGAAGATCGGGTTGCGAAGCGGCCGCGCGCGCGACCGCCCGCTTGCCGCAGTCGAGCGCATAGGCGAGTTCCTTGACGTCAAGCGCCGCTTCCTTACTGAAGTCCCTGCTGCCGCGGCGAGGCTTGTCGGTGACGACGCCCGGCATCGGCTGCTCCGCAAGCGTGCCGGCGTCGACCACCTCGAGCTGCGAACCAAGTTCGCGCGCCAGCACCGAGATCGCCGCCCCTCCGGCGCAAAAATTTGCCATCATGGCGATGGTGACCTCCTGCGGAAAGGCGGAGACGCCATGCGCGGCGATCCCATGATCGCCGGCGAAGATAATGATGGGGACGCGGTCTGCGCGAGGACGCTCGGTGTGCTGCAGCCCCGCGAGCTCGATCGCCAGCGTCTCCAGCCGGCCAAGCGAACCGGCCGGCTTGGTCAGCTCGCCCTGGCGGGCGCGGGCCGCCTCGCGGTGAGAGATCGAGATATCCGGCGATTTTTCACAAACCCATTCGGGAAGCATACTGTCTCCTGTTGCAATGTTGTCTCTCCCGCTGACGCGTTTGAGGATGTAGCTGTCCATGATCCAGCCGTGCCGTTCGCGCGCCATGCGGCGCGCCTCGACGATCGTCGCGCCGACATCCGCGAGCGCGCCGGACAGAATGATCTGGTCGGGCATGCCGAGATAGGCGCCCCACCAGATGTGAAGCCCGCTCGGGTCGAGCGACTGGAACGCTGTGCCGCCGTCGAGCATGACGACGACGGTCTCGGCGCCTTGCGGCCAGCCGCCTTCGCGCAACCGACGTCCGGTCGTAACCAGGAAGGGCTCGCCGATGTCATTGAGTGGCAGCGCGTGCGCGGCACACAGCGCCTGGATCGCGGTGATGCCCGGGATCACCTCGATCATGGGCGCCGGATCGAGCCTGCGCGCGATCCGCAGGCTCGAATCGTAAAGCGAGGGATCGCCCCAGATCAATAACGCCACCCGTCCTCGGCTGCCGAGATTGTCCGCGATCTGCCGCGACCAGGTGGCGGCAACCGCATCGTGCCAGTCTTCGACGCTTCTCCGGTAGTCCTTGCATTCGCCGTTGCGCCGCGGCAGGTCGAACTCGACCAGCCGGGTCGCTGCGTTCGTCAGCACCTGCGCGCAGATCGCTCGCCGCAGTTCCGCAAGATCGGATTTGTCTTCGCCCTTGCGCGGAATCAGGACGAGGTCGGCGGCGTTGATCGCGCGCACGCCCGCAAGCGTCAGCTGGGCGGGATCGCCGCAGCCGATGCCGATCAGCGACAGCGTGAGCGCGCCGGTCATCAATCCTCTCCCGCCAGCGCCCCGAACAGAATGACGGCGGTCGCGGTCACCGCCTCGTGTGCAAGCTGCTCGGCGAGTTTGGCCACCGTCGTGCGCACGAACCGCTGGTCGGCGTGCCCGACGGATTCGGCCAGCAGCGCCGGCGTTTCCGGCGCCAGTCCGTGCGCGATCAGCTTTGCCGCCAACGCCGGAAAGGTTCTCTTTCCCATATAGACGGCGGTGGTCGAATGCGGGTCGGTCAGCGCGGCCCAGTTGAGGTCCTCCGGCAACTCGCCCCGGACGTCGGCGCCGGTGATGAGCTGGAGGCGGCGCGCGGTATGCCGCCGCGTGAGCGGAATCCCCGCCGCCGCTGCCGCCGCGCAGGCCGCGGTGATGCCGGGGATGATTTCGTAGGCGACCCCTGCCCTACGCAGCGCCTCGATCTCCTCCTCCAGCCGGCCGAACACCCCCGCGTCGCCCGACTTCAGCCGCACCACGGTGGCGCCGGTGGCCGCATACTCCACCAGCAAGCGACTGACATGCTCCTGCTTCGCCGAAGGCCTGCCTGCCCGCTTGCCGACGGACACCAGCCTCGCCTCCTTGCGCACATGATCCAGAATGGCGCCGGAGGCGAGATCGTCATACAGCACGACGTCGGCGGCGCGCAGCCGCGCAACCGCTTTCAGCGTCAGCAGCTCGGGATCGCCCGCTCCCGCCGAGACAAAGGAAACAAAGCCGCTCACCTGTCCTCCGCAATCAGATGAAAGAATGTCCCGCTGGCGCGTCCGCGCCGCGAGCCGGTCTCCGCCACATCGGCGCCGTTGGCATCGCGAACGACGGCGAGGGGCGCATCGGGCTGGGCCAGGATCGTCGCATAATGAAATTCGTGGCCGCGCAGCCGCGCGCCGGCGCCGTGTCCCGGAATGGCCGAGACCAGTTCGGCCCTGCGGTAGCCGAGATGCATGCGCCGTTTGGCAAAACTCGTCTCCAGACCCAACAGTCCCGTCATCTCGTGGCGTGCCCCCTCTTTGTCGATCAGCCCCGCGCCGAGTACCATGTAGCCGCCGCATTCGCCATGCACCGGGCGCGTTTCGGCAAACGCCGTCAATGCGCTGCGGAAGCGGCGCGCCGCAGCAATGCGTCCCGCTTGCAATTCGGGATACCCGCCGGGCAGCCAGCAGACGTCGGCGCCATCGTCCGGCGCCTCATCCGACAACGGCGAGAACGGCACGACCTCGGCGCCGGCTGCGCGCCAGCCCTCGAGAATGTGCGGATAGACGAAGGAGAACGCGGCGTCACGGGCCAGCGCGATGCGCTGCCCCGGAGGCGCGACGGGCGCGACCGATTTTGCGCTCGCTTCGGTCCATACGCAGCCGGCCAGTTGCAACAATGCATCGAGATCGATGCGTTCGGCGACCAGTCGCGCGGCTTCCCCGATCAGCTCACTCAACCGTGCAAGCTCCTCCGCCTGGACCAGCCCGAGATGCCGCTCCGGCAGCGCGATCGGCGCGTGCCGCGGCAGCGCGCCGAGAACGGGAATGTCCACGACTGCCATCGCGCGCCGGATCAGGTGCTCATGCCGCGGACTGGCGACGCGGTTGAGGACGACGCCCGCGACCTTCACGCCCTTGCGGAAGTCGCGCAGCCCCGCGGCGACGGCGGCTGCGGTCTGCGCCTGGCCCGCGGGATCGAGCACCAGCAGCACCGGCCAGCCCATCATCTCGGCGATGTCGGCGCTGGCGCCGGTGCCGGATTGTCCGGGCTGTGCGACGCCGTCGAACAGGCCCATCGAGCCCTCGACCAGCACCACATCGGCATCGTGCCCGCGCGCCATCAGCGCTTCGATCGTCTCGCGGCGCATCGCCCAGCTGTCGATATTGACGGACGTGCGCCCGGTGGCCGCGGCATGAAAGGCCGGATCGATATAGTCCGGACCGCTCTTGAAACACTGCACCGCCAATCCGCGGTCACGCCAGGCGCGCGCCAGCGCCAGTGTCAGCGTCGTCTTGCCGGCGCTGGACGCGGGCGCCGAGATGACGAGAGCACGCGGCATCACGATGCCTCCGGAAAACGCGGCGCGGCGCCGAGCGGGCGGTAGCGGCGGTCGTAGTCGACGGCGTAGAGGCGGCTTTCGGCGAAATCGCCGGCAAAAAGCGTCCTGCCGACCAGGATGATCGCGGTGCGCTCAAGCTTCGCGCCGAGCGAGGCGTCGATTGTGCCGAGCGTCGCGCGCACGATTTTCTGATCCGGCCAGCTCGCGCGCCAGACCACCGCGACGGGGCAGTCGGCGCCATAATGCGGCGTCAGCTCCGCGATCACCTTGTCGAGCACATGCACGGAGAGATGGATCGCGAGCACCGCGCCGGTTGCGGCGAAGGCGGCGAGCCGCTCGCCTTCCGGCATGGCGCTGGCTCTCCCCGAGGTGCGCGTCAGCACCACCGACTGCGCGAGGCCCGGAAGCGTGAGTTCTGATTCCAGTGCGGCCGCGGCCGCGGCGAAGGCCGGCACGCCCGGCGTGACCGTATAGGGAATGACGAGCTCGCGCAGGCGCCGCAGCTGCTCGCCCATGGCCGACCACACCGAGAGATCGCCGGAGTGCAGCCGTGCCACGTCCTTGCCCTGCGCATGCGCGGTGGCGATTTCGCTTATGATCTCGTCGAGCGAAAGCGGCGCGGTGTTGACGATGCGCGCACCTTTCGGGCAATGCGCCAGGATTTCCTGCGGCACCAGCGAGCCGGCATAGAGACACACCGGGCAGGCTGCGATGAGATCGCGGCCGCGCAGGGTGATGAGGTCCGGCGCGCCCGGACCGGCGCCGATGAAATGCACCGTCATTTGCCCTCTCCCTTCACCGCACGCCATTGCACGACCGGACGCACGGCCTCCCAGGAGCGCCGCCGGCCGAGCGGCGCGGCGTGCGAAATCTCGACCCGCATCAAGTCGCCGCCGTAGCGGTTGTGCAGGTCCGACAGTAGCGCCTCGGTTTCCAGCGTCACCGAATGCGCCACGAGGCGCGCGCCCGCCGGCATCAGCGACCAGACCGACTCGAACATCGCAGCGTCCAGCCCGCCGCCGATGAACACCGCATCCGGCTTGTCGAGGCCACAGAGGGCTTGCGGCGCGCGTCCCGTCACGACGGAAACCCGATGTGCCAGCCCGAAGGCTGCCGCATTGGCGCGAACATTGGCGGCGCGATCCTCACGCGCGTCGATCGCGGTTGCCGCCCCGCCGGCAAGCGCCCATTCGACCGAGATCGAACCGGAGCCGGCGCCGATGTCCCACAATCTTTCGTTAGGCCTTGGCGCCAACGCCGACAGCGCCAGCGCGCGCAGCGGGCGCTTGGTGATCTGGCCGTCATGGATGAAAAGATTGTCGGCGAGACCGGATGCGCGCGGCAATCCTGTCCCGCCCTCCGCGTCCAGCGCAACGGCCAGCGGGCCCGCCGTCGAATCCAGGGTGTAGCTGTCGGCCCGCGCCTCTCTGATGCGTTCGCGCGGACCGCCGAGGGCGGCGAGCGTCCATAGGCGCGAGGCACCCCAGCCGCGCGCGGTGAGCCATTTCGCAAGAGCGCCGGCTGCGTCGGCGTCGCGGACGAGGCAGATGATGCGCGCGCCGCGCGAAAGCAGCGGCACCAGCCGTTCGAACGGCGCGGCATGCAACCCGAGACAGGTCACCGCTTCAAGCCGCCAGCCGAGCCGCGCCGCGGCAAGCGAGAAGGTCGAGGGCGCGGGGTGCGCGATCCACTGGTCGCCGGCAAGATGGCCCGCAAGGCTGCCGCCGACGCCGTGCCAGAACGGATCGCCGGACGCCAGCACCGCGGTGGGACGCCCGCGGCAGCAAAGCACCGCCGTTGCATCGAACGGCACCGGCCAGGGCTTTCCCCGCGCACCGACCTCGGCGAGCCGCAGATGCCGCTCGCCGCCGAACACGGTCTCGGCCTTCGCAAGCGCCTTTCGGCTTGCTTCCGACAGCCCGGCAAGGCCATCTTCGCCGATGCCGATAATGGTCAGCCAGGGATCAGCCATGATGCGCGCGCTCATTCTGGGCGGAACAGGTGCCGCCAACCGGCTCGCGGACTGTCTCGCGCGCGCGCGGATCGATGCGATCTATTCCTATGCCGGGCGCACGAAGATTCCGCTCGGCCATTCGCTGCCGACGCGAATTGGCGGCTTCGGCGGCGCCGGCGGGCTGGCCGCATTCATCCGGCAGGAGAATATCAGCCATGTGATCGACGCCACCCATCCGTTTGCCGCCGAGATGAGCCGCCATGCGGTGGACGCATGTGCGGCGACCGGGACCTCCCTGATCGCGCTGGAGCGCGCGCCGTGGAAGCCGGTTGCCGGCGACCGATGGATCGAGGTGCCAGACATCATCGCCGCGGTCACTGCCCTCCCCGAGGCACCGGCCCGCATCTTTCTTGCCATCGGCAGACAGCATCTCGCGCCGTTTGCCAAGAGACCACAGCATGCCTACACGCTGCGCTTCGTCGATCCGCACGACGGACCGCTGCCGCTGCCGCACGCGGATGTCATCGTCTCCCGCGGCCCGTTCACGCTCGCAGGCGATCTCGACCTGATGCGCTCGCGCGGCATCGAATGGATCGTGGCGCGCAATGCGGGCGGCGACGGCGCGCGCGCCAAGATCGACGCGGCGCGCGGGCTTGATCTGCCCGTCATCCTGATCGCGCGGCCCGCGCTGCCCGAACGGCCGCGTGCCGAAAGCGTGGATGACGTGCTGGCATGGCTTGCTCATGGCGCGCGCCTCGGGGCATAGACCCAGCGGCCGACGCGGCGCGTCGCCGAGTTGCCGACAATGACCAGCGTGGCCATGTCGGCCATCTCCGGCCGCGCCTCGCGCAACGACAGCGTTTCGATGCGCTCCTTCGACGTCGTCACCGCATGGGCGAAGATGACGATGCGATCGCCGCAGCCCGCCTCGTTCAAAATCTCCAGCGCGCGGGCAAAGCCGTCCGGCCGGCCCGCCGAGCGCGGATTGTAGATCGCGATGGCGAAATCGGCCTCCGCGGCCAGCCGCAGGCGTTTTTCGATCACCGGCCAGGGTTTCAGATTGTCCGACAGGTTGATGGCGCAAAAATCATGCCCGAGCGGCGCGCCGGCGCGGGCGGCCGCGGCCAGCATCGCGGTCACGCCGGGCAGCACGCGGATCGCAATGCCCTGCCATTGCGGTGACGCTTCCAGCGCTTCGAATACTGCCGCGGCCATGGCGAAGACGCCGGGATCGCCCGACGATACGATGACGACGTTGCGTCCCGCCGCCGCAAGCCGCAGGGCGTCATCCGCGCGTTGCAGCTCCATGCGGTTGTCGGAGGGATGCAGCCTCAGACCGTCGCGCACCGGCACGCGCGCCACATAGGGCGCATAGCCCAGCACATCCGTGGCACAGGCGAGCGCCGCCGACACTTCCGGCGTCACCAGCGTCCCGTCTCCGGGACCCAGTCCTGCGATGGCGAGCCAGCCGGTCACTCGCCGCACTCCCGGCGCCGGCCCGTGCCGTGCACCAGCACGATCGCGAAATAGGGACAGGCAGCAGCCTCGACATCCCTGAGCCGCGCGACGCGCTCGCCCGGCATGGTCCCGCGCTCGATCAGCCAGGCTTCATCGAGCCGTCCCGCCGCCTGCAACGCGCGGCGCACCTTTGCCAGGTTGCGCCCGGTCTTCATGATCACCAGCGCATCGGTGTTGCTCACGCGCCGCATGAGCTCCTCTTCCGGCAGCGTGCCCATCAACACCGTCATCACGTCGTCGCCAAGCGCGATCGGCTGGCCGACCACGTTCCAGCATCCGGCCATGCCGGGAATGCCCGCGACGACATCGATCTCGGCGCGGCCCCGCAGGCGCGTATAAAGGTGCATGAACGAGCCGTAGAAGAAGGGATCGCCCTCACACAACACCACGACATCGCTTGCGCGCGACAGCTGTTCGAGGCGATCGGCCCACTTGTCGTAGAATTCGGCGAGGAGGCGGGCGTATTCGTCGCCGTGATGAGCAAGCTCGGTCGTGACCGGATATTCCATCGGATATTCGCAGACGTTGCGCGCCAGCATGCCCTCGACGATGGTTCTCGCCTGCCCCGGCCGGCCTTTCTTGCGGAAATACGCCACCTGGGTGGCGGCGCGGATCTCGCGATCCGCCCGCACACTCATGAGGTCGGGATCGCCCGGTCCGAGGCCGCAGCAGATGATCCGCCCCATTTCTATTCACTCCTGCTTGCAAGCGCATTGACGGCGGCAACCGTCATCGCCGAACCGCCGAGCCGGCCCTCGACCGTCAGCGCCGGCGCGGGCGGCGCTGCCATCAAGGCCACCTTGGCCTCGGCTGCGCCGACAAAGCCCACGGGGCAGCCGATAATCGCCGCCGGCCGCGGACAGCCGTCGTCCTCCAGCATGTTCAGGAGATGGAACAGCGCGGTCGGCGCGTTGCCGATGGCGACAACGGCGCCATCGAGACGCGGCCGCCAGAGTTCGAGCGCGGCGGCCGAACGGGTGTTGCGCATGGATTGCGCAAGTTGGGGCACGGCGGGATCGTCGAGCGTGCAGATCACGGCATTGCCGCTCCGAAAGCGCGACCGGGTGATACCCTCGGACACCATGCGCGCATCGCACAGAATGGGCGCGCCGTCCGCGAGCGCCTTGCGCGCGGCCAGCGCCATGCCGGGCGTGAACCTGATCTGCCGCTCCAGGCCGACCATGCCTGCGGCGTGGATCATGCGCACGACCACCGGTTCCTCCTCCGCGCTGAAGCGGCGGAGATCGGCTTCGGCCCGGATGGTGGCGAAGGACCGGCGATAGATGGCCGCGCCATCGGTCTCGTAGACATGCGGCATCAGCCCCCTCCCAGCAGAGCCGATGGGCCGGTGGCGAAGGACGTCATGACGCCTCCTTGAGCGACGCGGCAATGGAGTTGCGGCGCGTGACCCAGAGCGAGGCCTCGTGCAGGCGGCTGAAGCAGCCTTCGATCGCCGACAGCGCGGCCGGATTTTCGCGCGCGAGAAAGCTGCGAACCTCGTCATTGCCGACCGTCGCATCGTAGTAAAGGTCGAACAGGTGCGCCGGCACGGCATCGGCGAGATGGGCGAAGGCCGCCATGTGCTCCAGCGTCGCGGCGATTTCGGCAGCGCCCCGGAAACCATGCCGCATCATGCCGGCGATCCACCTCGGGTTGGCGGCGCGCGCCCGCACCACGCGGGAGATCTCCTCCGTCAGCAGCCGCGCATGCGGCGCATCGGAGCGCGTTGCATCGATGTGATAGAGCGACGGCGGCGGCGAACCGAGGCTCGAGGCCGCAGCCGCCACGCCGGCTTCATGCGCGGCATAGTCGGCCGCGAGCAACAGATCGGTTTCGGGGAGGTCCTGGACATGCACGAAAGCGTCGGCATTGGTCAGCCGCGCCTCGATGCCGGCACGATCCAGCTTCATCGCGCCGTCGGCGGAGAACGACCATGACGAGGCCGCAAGCCAAGCCTCGCCCGCCGCATGGCGCGCGTCGCGGGTGAACGCATCGCGCGACGCAATCCCGCCGACCCCATATTGCCCGGGACGGGGCGCGAACACACGTGCGGTGCGATGGCGATAGGGGTTCTCCTCGTCCTCGAAGTCGCGTTGCGAGAGCGCGTCCGCAGCCGCCTCGAACAATTGCGCCAGACCGGTAAAGACATCGCGAAACAGCCCGGAGACGCGCAGCGTCACATCGATGCGCGGCCGGCCAAGCTCAGCGAGCGGAAGGATCTCAAATCCGGTGACGCGGCCGGATGCCTGGTCCCAGCGCGGCAGGAGGCCGGCGAGCTGCAGCGCCATCGAAAACTCTTCGCCCGCAGTGCGCATGGTTGCCGAGCCCCAGAGATCGACCAAGAGCCCTTTCGGCCAGTCGCCGTGATCCTGCAAATGCCGGCGCAGCAGTTCTTCAGCAAGTTTGACGCCCTGCGCGTGCGCCGCGCGCGTCGGAACGCTGCGCGGGTCGACCGCAAACAGGTTGCGCCCGGTCGGCAGCACGTCGGTCCGTCCGCGGAACGGCGAGCCCGCAGGCCCCGGCGCAACGCGCTTTCCCGACAGCGCATCGAGCAGCGCGGCTCGCTCTTCAACCCCGCAGGCGCCGCGGCCGAACACATGCAGGCCGTCGCCGAACTGGCTTTCCTTGAGGTCGCAGACGAACCGGTCGATGCGCGGGATCGCTTCCGCCGCGGCCGCAGAGGCGGTAACGCCGATATCCTGCTCCACGCCCGCCGCGCGCGCTTCGTCGCGGATCGCGGCGATCAGGCGCTGGCGACGCGCCGGATCGAGGCCGTCGGCGGTCGAATATTCGTCAAGCAATTGCTCGAGCCGCAGCAGGTTGTCCGGCAGCGCTGCCGCCGAGAGCGGCGGCGAGAGATGACCGATGGTGACGGCACCGAGACGCCGCTTGGCCTGCGCCGCCTCTCCGGGATCGTTGACGATGAAGGGGTAGATCACCGGCACCTCCCCGGTCAGCGCCTCGGGCCAGCATTGTTCCGATAGCGCCACCGCCTTGCCGGGCAGCCATTCCAGCGAGCCGTGCGCGCCCATGTGAATCAGCGCGTGGATGCCCTGCCCGCGCAGCCAGAGATAGAAGGCGACATAGGTGTGGCGCGGCGTGCGCGACAGGTCATGATAATCGGCGGTGCGATTGCCGACCTCGCCGCGCTCGGGCTGCAGCGCGATGATCGCCTTGCCGCGCCGGATCGCGGCGAAATGAAATTGGCCGCCGCGGACATGGGGGTCGTTCTCCGGCGCGCCCCAGGCGCTGCCCAGACTCTCCTGCAGCGGCTGCGGCAACCTGCTCAGCGCGGCCCGATACTCGGCGAGGTCAAAGGTCAGGGTTTCCTGTGCAAGACGCCACGCAAGCACGCCGCCGGTCTCGACATCGAAACCCGCGGTATCGAGGTCCGACAGCAAGGCTTCCGTGGAGGCGAGCGCGTCCAGCCCCACCGCATGCGCGATCTGGTGAGGACGGCCCGGATAGCTCGACAGGATCACGGCCAGGCGCTTGTCGCGCGAGGGCGTCGCCGCAAGGCGCGACCAGGACGAGACGCGCGCAGCCGCAGCGGCGACGCGCGCGCCGTCGGGTTGGTGCGCCGCGAGCGCGAGTTGCAAATCGCCGTCGCGCGGGCTTTGGGCCTTGAAGCTCACGACGCCCAGGAAAATCCGGCCATCGACTTCCGGCAGCACCACATGCATCGCAAGATCGGCCGGCGACAGGCCGCGCAGCGAAGTCGCCCAGTCCTCGCGACGCGCCGTCGACAGCGCAACCTGGAAGACCGGACAGCGGAGGGCATCGAACGGTGTCGTGCCGTCATCGCCGGTCGCGGAGAACGCGGTTGCATTAATGATAGCGGCCGGCGGCCACCGCGCCAGATGACCCTTCAGCCAGCCCGCGACCTCCGGCGCTCGCAGCGACGGCGCGAACGCGCCATAGGCCGCGAATCCTTGCTGGCGAAGCGCCGCTATCAGCGCATCGACCGGCGCGGTATCGGCCGCGGTCAGATAGGCGCGATAGAAAGTGACGAGCGCCTGCGGGCAGGTGCCGGCTTCCGGCAGCGCGGTGAGCACGCCCCGCGCCGGATCATAGAAGCCCATGTCGGGAATCTCCACCGCGCCCGCGACAGGCCCTGCGTAGAGCCCGGACGCCAGCGCAAGCTGGGCGATCGCGGCCTGGGCCGCCACGGCTCCGCCCGTATCGCAAAGCACCTTCAGTTGCCGCAAGCTCGAGTGCGGCAACGTCGAGAGTGCATCGAGCCGCGCGTCGTCCCTGCCGTCGGCAGGCAGCACGGCGAGCGCGATGCCGCGCTGCCTTGCAAGCTGATGCAAGGCGGCGAGCCCATAGCTCCAGTAGGATTCGCCGCCGATCAGCCGCACCAGCACGCCGCGCGCATGTGCGAGCGTTCGCTCGATATAGGTATCGACCGAGAGCGGATGGCGAAGGGCCGTGAGATTGGCGAGCCGCAGCGACGGCAGGCTTGCGCGGCCCCTGCGCCAGCCGGCGGCGAACGCCGCGAGGTCGCTGTCGGAGAACGAGAGCATGACGAGTTCGGCGGGATCCTGTCCGAGATCGACAGGCACTGCGGTCTCTTCAAGCCCGTGACTCTCGCGAAAGACGACGTGCATCAGATGCAAAGCCCTTCAAAGACCAAGCGCCGCCCTGATGGCGGCTTCATCGACATCGCCCTGCTCGCCGATCAGAACCAGTCTCGAGCGCCGCGGGCTTTTTCCCCACGGCCGGTCGAACTGGTGCCGCACGCGCTCGCCGACCGATTGCAGCAGCAGCCGCATCGGCTTGCCGGCGACGGCGAGATAGCCCTTGGCGCGCAAGACGTTCTGTTCGCGTGCAAGCCTTTCGATCGCGCGCACCAGCGCGTCGATATCGGTGACCTCCGGCAGCTCGACGACGACAGAGGCAAAGTCGTCGTGCTCGTGATCCCCCTCGCCGTCATGGTGCGACGGGCGCGCCGCCAGATCGTCTTCTGCTGCCGCGTTCAGGCCGAGGATCAGGCGCGGATCGATGGCGCCGTCGGTCACCGCGAGCATCGGAAGCGGCCGCGGCGCCTCGGCGGCAATGATTTTTTTTGCGGCCGCGATACCCGATTCGCCGGCAAGGTCGGTTTTGGTCAGAAGCACGACATCGGCGCAGGCGATCTGGTCCTCGAACACCTCCGACAGCGGCGTCTCGTGATCGAGACTCGGGTCGGCGGCACGCTGCGCGTCGACCGCGGCCGGGTTCGGCGCAAAGCGGCCGGCGGCGACAGCTTCCGCATCGGCCAGCGCGATGACGCCGTCGACCGTGATGCGCGACTTGATCTGCGGCCAGTCGAAGGCCTTCAACAGCGGCTTGGGCAGAGCGAGCCCGGAGGTTTCGATCAGGATGTGGTCCGGCTGGACCTTGCGCGCCAGCAGGCTTTCCATGGTCGGGATGAACTCGTCGGCCACCGTGCAGCAGATGCACCCGTTGGCGAGTTCGACGATGTTTTCCTCGGGGCAGTTGGCGTCGGCGCAGGATTTCAGGATTTCGCCGTCGACGCCCTCGCTGCCGAACTCGTTGACGAGCACGGCGAGCCTCCTGCCATGGGGGTTGTTCATGAGATGCCGGATCAGCGTGGTCTTGCCCGATCCGAGAAAGCCGGTAATGACCGTGACGGGAATTTTGGCGAGCGACGTCACTCTGCAGCCTCCGGGATCATCGTGATGGGGGGAATGCGGGCCAGCGATTGCTTGCGAAAAATCTCCGGCCGCGACCGCCATGGCACGATGCCGTCGGGCGCGGCCGCGTAGGCTGCGGCGCCTGCCACCACATCGCCGGCATTCGCATCCGACAGCCGGCCGTACACATAGGACCAGCGTCCGGGTGCGCTCAGCGCGACCGAGCAACCCTGGCTGCAGGCGGACAGGCACTCGACCGGCACCACGGTCACGCCCGGCGGCGCGCCCGCTTTCAGGATCGCCTCATGCAGCCGCGCGCCCGGCGTCGTCTCGCCTTCTTCGATCGATTGACCGGCGCGGCAGGTGATGCAGACATGAAGCGTGACGGCCATCGCCCTTTCCTAGAAACCTTCCGGCGGGGGCGATGAGGCTGACGAACCAGGCGGCAAATGGTTCGCTCCCCGTCGCGGAACACCCCGTCCGCCGGCATTGAAAACATGCATTGGCAGGTCTCCCGGCTTGCGGAGCAGGATTTCATCCTCTGATCCCCGCCTTCCCGATTCCCTGACGGGAATTAGTGGCGATTGGGGATCTCTCCGGTCACGGTCGCGGGGGCGGCTGCGCTTCGGGCTCGACTATTCCGTGCCCTATCGCATTCCCTCTTCGCCTGTCGTAGGACAGGAACCAATGCGGGCGCAGCATTTGCCCAAGCCCGGAACTTGTCAAGCCGAAGGAGGGAAAGGGATGGTTCCCGATCACGATCTGGCCGAAGATGCCGACGACGCGATCTCCGAAACCCCGCTCGAGACGCGCCATACGGCGAAGATGGCCAAGAAGAAAGCCGCGCGCGACCGCATGATGGCACAAAAGAGCGGCGAGAAAGGGCTGATCATCGTCCACACCGGCGCCGGAAAAGGAAAATCGTCCTCGGCTTTCGGCATGATCATGCGTTGCGTCGCCCATGGCTTTCCCTGCGCCGTGGTGCAGTTCATCAAGGGCGGCTGGGACACCGGCGAGCGGCGGCTGTTGACCGGCCAGTTCAGCGAGCTCTGCCAATTCTACGCCATGGGCGAGGGTTTCACCTGGGAGACGCAGGACCGCGCCCGCGACATCGCGGCGGCGAAAGCCGGCTGGGAGAAAGCCAAGCAACTGATCAGCGATCCGCGCCTTCGCATGGTGGTGCTCGACGAGATCAACATCGCGCTACGCTATGACTACCTCGACATCGGCGAGGTGGTCGATTTCCTGAAAAACTCCAAGCCGCCGCTGACGCATGTCGTGCTCACCGGCCGCAACGCCAAGCAGGAGCTGATCGATCTGGCCGACCTCGTCACCGAAATGACGCTGGTCAAGCATCCGTTCCGCTCCGGCATCAAGGCGCAGCCCGGCGTCGAGTTCTAGCCGGGCGCCTAGTGTCCCGAATCCGAAGTTCGCATCATTTCGCGGCAGCCTCCTAAGCGAACTTCGGATTCGAAGGACAGTAAGTATCCCCCGGCAAAGCCGGGGGCTTTAGGAAT
>Ga0265339_10002091_pt1 | contig 14584 bp, 8 predicted proteins | sample 4CB219metaG_FD_202085 | JGI IMG/M metagenome (GOLD analysis project Ga0265339, IMG submission 202085) | Rhizosphere microbial communities from Carex aquatilis grown in University of Washington, Seatle, WA, United States - 4-CB2-19 metaG | ecosystem: Host-associated > Plants > Roots > Rhizosphere...
GGTGGGGAGGGGGGTGGGGTTTTCGGGGTAGTGGATGCCTATCCGGGTGCTGCGTTCGTTGATGAGCATTGAGTGGCGCTCCGATCCTGAGTCGATCTTGGGTCTTTCGTCCGGAGCGCGACTGGGAGGGTTGACCAATCCCGGTGGAGCAGCGGGCTTAAGTTAGAGATATTGAGTACAATATTATCAAATAATATAACTTTGTCAAGAATAATATCCGTCGACTCGCCGGGCGGAGTTGGCAGGGCTGGAGAAGTGGGCGGGCAAGAGGGTGGATGTTTTCGTCTAAGATTCGCTTTTTCCGTCTGGAGGCGGTGCCGGCTGCACATGATTCTGCACAATAAGTGGTGCGTTTGGGGGTACAATCTGGCTAGCACGCCAGAATACAGGCTAAATTATTATAATAAAAGGAGATAAACGTCGCAAAGGCGGTGGGAGGGACGATCCGGCAGGAGTTTGGGATTGGGTGAGTTGTCAGTTTTCAGTTGTCAGGGTTGGTTGATCGCAACGCTCCCCGGCGAGAGAAGTCCCGCCGAGTGGCTTCATCCCGGCTTCCCGTTGTAATTGCAGGATGGGTCAGGTGCGGGCGTCGGTGCCCAAAAGCGAGGGAGCGGGGCCATCTGCCGTGGGAAACGTCCCGTCTGTCCCCGGTTTCCCCGGTTTCCTCCGTCTGTCCCCGGTTTCCCCCAGCGGCCGGAGGAAACTGGCTTGTAGCCGGTAGCTTGTAGCCCGTAGCCTCTGACGCGACGGACGATGTACCGGGGGCACCCTCATTGGGCTTGAGTGAGTCCGCTTGGATCGGGCCACCCGCCACGCTGGGTCCCTCAGGGGTTAAACAGGCTGCGGATAAAGGCCCGTAGAGGGATTGACTCGGCCAATGGACGGAGCAGGGGCTGAAGCCCGAGGCTTTCTATCCAATGGCTTTTGGCCCGGCTGAAGCCGCGCCCTTGTTATAAGGCGCCCTTCGAGCGAGTTCTTCCGCAGCCTGTAAAGCCCACGTCTTCTTTCAGGGGTGGTTGATTTATGGGCTGAAGCCAGTACCCTTCACGCCGACGCCCGCTCAGCGCGATGAAATTGCGATGAACGCACAGCTTCGGATTCGATGGGCGGGCCACCTGCCGATTCCATCTGATATTGTCTTGGCATCCGACTGGTATCGCCATGACCTCAATATTCCTTTCCTATGCTCGCAATGACGATGAGGCGTTTGTTCGCCGGCTCTATGCCGACCTGACCAAAGCCGGGTTCGATGTGTGGTTTGATCGCGTCTCCATGCCCTCGCGGCAGCTCCCATTTCCGCAGGAGATTCGCGACGCCATTGCGGCTTGCGACCGGCTGCTGCTCGTCGTCGGCCCGGCCGTTCTCACCTCGGAGTGGGCCACAAAGGAGTGGCGCTTTGGTTTCTTTGAGGCGGGCAAGTGCGTAAATCCGATTGTGCGCCTGAATGGCCGCAAAGACGACGGCGCAGTCTTAGACGGCTACAAGCTGATCCCCGAAGAGCTCACGGTGCTCCCCGTTCACGCCGAGGATTTCCGCAAGGATTCCGGATACAAAGAGGCGCTGAAGAATCTGATACGGCAACTTTCAGACGCGATACCGCCGGTAGGCAAACTGGTGGCGGTTCCCGAACTGCCCGCCTGCTTCCTTGCCCAGCCTGACCGCATCAAGGCCCTGCGCGATCTGCTGCTGGTCGACTTGCAAAAGCCGGTGGTGGTCTCTGGCGTGGCGGCGCGGGTTGGCTTGCAGGGCATGGGCGGCATCGGCAAGAGCGTGCTGGCCAGCGCCCTGGCCCACCGGCCCGAGGTGCGGAGGGCTTTCCCTGACGGCGTCTTCTGGATCACTCTGGGCCAGAAGCCGCAACTGGCCGAGCTGCAGCGCTGGCTGGCCCGCGAACTGGGTGACGAGGCGCTCTTCCCCGACGAGCGCAGCGGCAAGGAATGCCTGCGCAATCTGCTGGCCGGCCGCAAGGCTCTGCTGGTGCTGGACGACGTGTGGCAGCGTGAAGACGCCGAGGCCTTCAACGTCATCGGCGCCATGGGGCGCATCCTGCTGACCACACGCGACGCCGGACTGGTGACCGCGCTGGCTTCAAAGGAGACCCACTACAGCGTGGAGCTGCCCACCGAGGCCGAGGCCGAGGCGATCTTTGCCAAGGCCGCCCAACCGAAGCCTGACGAGCCGCCCATTGCAATTGCCGCGCAGGAAGTTCGTGAGATTGTGGCGCAATGTGGCAAGCTGCCCTTGGCCCTGGCTCTCTGCGGCGGCATGGTGCAGAAACGGGTCCCGCCCCAGGCCGTTTTGGAGGCACTGCGCAGGCATGCGCTCAAGAAAATTGCAACCAGTCACCCAGAGGCCGAACAGCATCGCAACATCTGGGTCGCAATGGAAGTCAGCCTTGAGGTGCTTCCGCCGGAAGAGCGAAAGCGATTCGTCGAGTTGGCGGTCTTCGGCATCGATAGGGGCGCTCCTCAGACTGCCGTGGATACTCTGTGGCAGCACACCGGGAATCTTGAGCCTTTCGAAAGCCAGATTCTGCTCGCCGAGCTGGCTGAGCGCTCGCTGGTGCAGTTGACTCCTGCCACGCAAGGCGACGGCCGCACCGGCGCACGGATGAGGCTGCACGATCTGCTGCACAACTTTGCCACCGGCATGGCGGAGGAGCAGCTTGGCTCGACGGCAGTGCTCCATCAAACACTATTGGACGCCTATAGCAAAAAGTGCCGTGCGGGCTGGCCCTCCGGTCCTGACGACGGCTACTACTTCCAGAACCTTTGCGAACACTTGCTCTCTGCCGGGAAGCTGAATGAAGCAATTGAGCTGCTGACCAGCCTTCCCTGGATTGAAGCCAAGTGCAAGGCCAAGCTGGTCTTCTCGCTCCAGGACGACTACCGCAACACCATCGCCGCGATGCCGGAAGCGCAGGAGGGTCTGCGCCAGGAGCGGGAACGCCAGGCGCGGCTGGCACGCTGGACGGAGGAGATAACCGCGTATTCCCGCCAATGGAGTGAGCGTCGTGATCGGCTGGCGCGTGACGAATCTGTAGGCGAGCCGGAGCCCAAGCTGCCGGAGCCTCCGGCATCATGCCGAATGTGGACGGAAGAGGAAATTGAGGCAGAATGCGGACGGATCACAGAACACCCAAAACGGCTCGACCGGATGCGGGCCTTCGCGAGCTTCATCGACCAGGACTGCTACCCGTTGCTGGAGTTTGGCGTCCGGCCCGGGTTCGTTGCGCAGCATGCCTTCAACAGTGCACCACGCGGACCTGTGCATGAAGCTGCAGTGGAAGTTCTGCCCGACGCAGAGGCACCCCTGCTCACGCGGCGATGGTTTGACCAAGACGAATATAACCCGAAGCCTGCACTGCTGAGAACACTGGAGGGCCACACGGACCACGTCAAGGGCGTAGCCACGACGTCGGATGGCCGGCGAGCAATTTCGTGCAGTCGGGACAATACGTTGCGGGTGTGGGACCTGGAAACTGGCGCATGCTTGCAGGTGCTGGGGAGCCTCCCATGTGGAGTCAATCCTGTAAGCATAACGGCAGACGGTCGCCGCGCAGTCTCTGGTGGCGCGAACGATACATTGCGGATCTGGAACTTGGAGGCAGGAAAGTGCGTGAATGTGCTGGAAGGACATACAAGAGAAGTCGAAGGTGTGAGCGTCACGCCCGACGGCAGGCGCGCAGTTTCTGGTGGTTGGGATCGCACATTGCGGGTCTGGGATTTAGAGAAAGGGCTGTGCCTATGTGTTCTTGTTGGACACACTCAGGCGGTCAATGGCGTAGGTTTGACTCCGGACGGCAGGCGTGCACTCTCAGTGGGATCGAATTCCATGTTTGAGGCTCAATTTGACAACACATTGCGGGTGTGGGATGTAGAGGAAGGCTCATGTCTGCGGGTACTGCTCGGGCACACAGATACTGTTAGGAGCGTGAGCGTGACGCCGGACAGCAGGTATGCGGTCTCAGTTAGTGAGGACAATACTTTACGACTGTGGGATCTCAAAACAGGCGATTGTCTGAAGGCGCTGGAGCAGGATACAGATGGGTTCCGAAGCGTGAGTGTCACGCCGGATGGCTTGCGTGCGGTCTCCACCGGGGACAAGGCATTGCGCGTGTGGGACCTTAAAGCTGGAACCTGCCTGCGCGTGATCGAAGGGCATACAGATTGGGTCGAGAGTGTTAGCGTGACACCGGATGGTCGGCGTGCGGTTTCAGCAAGCGATGACAAGTCGTTGCGGGTTTGGAATCTGGAGTCGGGTTCATGCCCGCAGGCGCAGGACAGGCATACGTGGCCCGTCGAGAGCATGAGCGTTACACCGGATGGCAAGCGTGCGGTTTCTGGGAGTTGGGACCATACGCTTCGTGTATGGAACCTGGAAACCGGAGGGTGCCTGCGCGCTTTAAAGGGTCACACTGATTGGGTTCAGAGCGTAAGTGTGACTCCAGATAGCCGGCGCGTAGTCTCAGCAAGCCAAGACAAGACGTTGCGCGTGTGGGACTTGGACACGGGTATTTGCCTGTGGGTGTTGGGTGGACATACACAGTCAGTCGAGGGTGTGAGAGTCATGCCGGATGGTCATTGCGCGATCTCCTGGGGATTGGATTTTAGGCTGCGAGTGTGGGATCTCGATAAGGGGGCGTGTCTGCGGGTCATCGAGGACGGTTGGGGACCGGTAATTGTGACCCCAGATGGCCGGCGCGCGATTTCGGAGAGTTATGCGTATTCGTTGCGGGTATGGGATCTGGAGACTGGATTTTGCATGCACGTGTTGGAAGGGCACGGGGACGAAGTCAGAACCGTCGATATGAGCGTGACGCCCGATAGCCGACACCTGATCTCGGCTGGGGGCGAGATACTGCTTATATGGGATCTCGAGGAGGGGACATGTTTGCATACCCTGGTAGGGCACACTCAAACGGTTAGGTGCGTGGTCGTGACGCCGGATGGTCAGCGCGCGGTCTCAGGGAGCTCGGACACTACGTTGCGGGTCTGGGACCTAGCGACGGGTAGGTGCCATCGAGTGCTGGAGGGGCATACGGAGAGGATCGAGAGCGTGAGCGTCACATCTGATAGCCTGCTGGCGGTTTCGACGAGCCCGGACAAGACTTTGCGGGTGTGGGAACTGGAGACCGGCCTGTGCCTAGCTCGGGCGTGCCTCCCCGCGCCCGCCACTTCTGTTGCCTTATCCTCAAAACTCGGTCAGGTGGTTGCCGGCCTATCGACAGGCCAGGTGCTCCAATTTGACCTGCGGGGATGAGTCTGGCCGCTGTGTCCCAGGGCGGGTGGCCCGCAAGCACAAATCGTAATTTTCGCCGGATGCGCTGCGGCGCTGCTTCAAACAGGCTGCGCCCGCGGGTATAAACCAGAAACCGCAGCCGGGGGGGCTCATCGCGCCCTGTCGGGCGCGATGAGACCCTTCGATTTTTTGGGGAGCTTACCGCGGGTTCCCGCGCTGCTCTGCAGCGCGTACCCCCGGGGCTGTTTTCGCGCAGTCTCTCCGGGGCGCTTTTGCGGGCGTTGCCCGTCCCTGGGTGACCCTGAAAAGGCGCGGGTCGGAGGGGGCGCCGCGGCGCAGCTTGGGCACGCCCGCTCATCGCAAAGAACGCGATGAACGGGGCACAGCCGAGTATTTTATGAACTGGCTGTTTACGCCTTTTGACCGGGCCACCTGCCGTGAGGAGGGACAGGGTATCGATCGGATGGCAACTTCGAATGCGGGCATCCGCTCCATCCGGATGCCCGCGTTCGGGCCTTCTATTTCGGGACCACGATCAGGTCGTATTGCTTTTCCGTATTGGCGTTGTAGGGAATTGTGTACGGCGAGCCCGGCGCAGCCTTGATGCTGGTCGCCGTCACGGTGTAAACGTACAAATTGCCGCTGGGTTCATCAATCGCATAAACGTGGTTGGTCTTGTCCCAGGCCAGCTTGCTGAAATGCACCGACGAGTTCGGCAGTGAGCTGGCCAGCGTGATCGGCGATGCCCCATTGAAGTTGTAGACCTCAACGCCTGTTCCGGCCACAGCCAATTGCTTGCCGGACGGCGACATGTTCATCGCCCCAACGGAAATCACCGGCGCCGGCATGTTCTGGTAGGTGTTGGTGGAGACTATGGAGCCGTTTGACTGGATGGTGTAGCTGGCCAGTTGCGGCGGGGGTGGGGTCGGGGCGAAGGCGTAGTACATGAGCGCCGCCAGGTGATTGGTTGGGTCGGCGGCAAGAATCTCAGGAAAGAAATTGCTATTCGCGCTCGGATTGGGCTTGGGGTCGGTCTCGGTGAACCCCCAATTCGTCATCATGGCCCCGGCTGATTCGCGCGTGAAAGCTGTAAACGCGTTGGCATACACCTCGCTGTCCACGCCGTATCCGAATGTGTTACTTCCGCTGATGGTGGAGATACCAACCTGGAACGGCTCGCCGTGATATCCCAAACCGTTGGCGGCATCCCCCAGGAATGTCAGCAGGCCATTTGAGCCGATCTTGTACGACTGCATGGCGCTGCAATCGCTTTCGCTGTTGGCGGGGTAAAGCAGCACGTAAAGATACTTGCCCGTGTGATCGAAGAGCGCTCCTCCAAGGGGCGTGCCGCACTGCGAGCCGGCGTAGCTTTGCGTATCGATCTGGGAAACCTGCTTGCCTACGGCGCCGGTCGACCCGATCGGGTAAACGTGCATGTAGTCGGTTCCCACGCTCACCAGGTAGGCGCCGTTGACCGCACCCATCTCGCCGGAGTCGGCAAACAGCGAGCCTTTCACCTGGGTGAGTTGCCCGGTGGAGGATGCCGAAAACACGTCGATGCCCTTGGTGGTTTGCACGTAGACATATGCCACCGGCGTCGTAGTAGTTGTCGTCGCAGTTTGGGCCAAGGCTGATGCGGTGGACACCAGCGCGATGGCCAACGAGAGTTTGCCAAGGGAGGAAAGACGGACCAGGACGCCTTCGGCGCACACCGCGGCCGAAGAGCTTGTCAAGAAACTGCAGGTCATTGGGGGTAATCTCCAGTTACATGTATCTATAGGTAGGCGAACGACTTTGAATTATCGGGGACGCGTGACAAGCCTGCCCCACTGCCCATCTCGGATGCGTTCCACCCCAGAGTGGCTGCTTCCGCCTCAATTCCCTTCATCGCGATGAAGCCGCGATGAAGGGGGCACAGCGCAGTATTTTATGAACTGGCTCCTTACATCTTTTGACCGGGGCACCTGCCCATCGTTATTCCACCTTTGGCTTGGTGATCTTGTTCATCTCCAACGTGACTGCGGTCTGCGAATAGAGCTTACCGTTGACGCTGGCGCCAGTCTTCAAGGCGATCAATGTCTTGGATAAGACGATTCCTTCAAGATGTGAAGCTGTATTGAGGGTCACCAGTCCGGCGACTTGCCAGAATATGTTCTTGGCCACCACCCCGGAAGCGAGGTGAACGACCACAGCGTGGTCGAGTGTGAGATTGCCCGATATCTGGAAGATCCAAACATCATTCTCGCCACCGGCAATGGTGATATTCGAGGCAATCAATACATTGGAGTCCCATTTATAGAGGCCCGGTTTGAGGGTCATGCCGCCAATTTCCCCTCTTCTCAGTTCGGTGAAATCGGGTCTCTCTCGTCCGGCGGCATTCGTATATGCGGTTTCCATGTTGAGAACAGCCTTGGTCAACAGGGTGGGGTCCTTCACACTGCATGGGTCTGGCCCGGCAGCATTTACCGAGTAGATGGTTCCAGTCACTTCCTTGCAGGATAGGAGGTCGGCTGCCCCGGTGATCGGGCTCGTCCCCACATCTCCAGTAATCGCTGAATGCGGTACATCTGTAATTCCCGATTTGGAAAGAATCACAAAATCGGAGGCTAATCCGAGCGGGACAGGCGCCGGGCTTTGTCCCGATGCAAATGCGATCCCAGTGAGTGCGAGGAGTGCGACTCCCGCGACGTAAGTTATCTTTGTCATAAATAACACCATGTAACTTCGCTTGCCGCCGTGTCTGTACCGTAATGCTCATGGTGCGCAATTAAACGGCAATGAGTCTATGAGGGGGATTTGTGGTGGTGAGGCGTGGTGGTGGTGCGAGGATTTACCCGCTCATGCCGCAAAGAGCGCGTCATGAACGGGGCACCATGATTTGGCCGCCCGCCGAGTGGTGTCGCCACCATCCCCGGTCCCCAAAAGCGAGGGAGCGGGGGCACCCTCATCGTGGTTAGGAAGGGCCGGGATCGGGGCCACCCGCCAGTTCAATTACTCGAGTTGAAATCAATGTTGAATGCTTGTCTGTTCAATTCCATATTGCAGTGCTGCTTTAAGCACGTCGATTTTTATATCTGTCAGTGTTTTGAATTTAATGCAATATCCCGTGACGCTTGCCTTGCCGAGATCCTGCCCAAAAGTCTGGGCCAGGTACTTCTTATCATTTACTCCCATGATGTAGACGGAAATGCCTGTTGTATTGGCACTTATACCGATTTGATAGAATTCCCTGGTTTTTCCATTGGCATGTTTCATGGTTTGAGATCCATATCCAATGTTTGGGTTGGAAACGGTTTTTCCTTTCTCGTCTTTTCCATCCAAGAACCACAATTTACATGTTGGCATCAGCGCCAGAATAAATTGATGCAACTGTTGCATTTCGCTACGTTTTGGTTCCGGTTGACTGGCAATATACTCCTTAATTTGTTCCTGCAAGTTCATGTAAATCTCCTTGGCTTAGCGGTACCAATCCAGTGCTCCGGGAACCACCGGATAGGAGTCGGCTTGGCAGGCTGGGTAAATCGATCAGAATGATACCGGATTCTGTTTACTCATTTGTGCTGGTGCGCGGCAGTTCCGGTTGCACCAGCGCGTCAAAGACGCGGCCCAGCAGGCGGCGCAGGCTCTTTTCAGAAAGCAGCCTGGGCTCGAAGTTGCTTTCGAGGATGAGGCCGGAGAAGACCGGGCCGAGGGCGATGAGGGAGGCGTCCACCTCCGCTTTCTGCCCGCGCGAGAGCTTGCCGAAGAGTTGGTGGAACGAGGGGTTGTGGTTGGTGGTGCGGGAGATTTCAAAGGCCTGGCGGAGGCGATCCTTCGATTCAGGATGGCGGAGGGCGAAGAGCTTGAACTCGAGGGTGAGGATGGGCCAGGCGCGGTCGGGGACGAGTCCGATATAGAAGTCGCGGAAGGCTTGTATGCTCTGCTCGCGGTTTTTGCACTGGCGCAGGCTGGCGAAGACCCGTTCGACATAGGCGCGGGTGCGGTGCTCGAAGAGGGCGAGGAAGAGGTCCTCCTTGCTTTTGAAATGGGTGTAGACGGCGCCCTTGCTGCGGCCGGCGCGGGCGGCGATCTCATCGAGTTGGGCGGCCTCATAGCCGTCGCGCACAAAGACTTCCTCGGCGGCATCGAGGAGGCGTGCCTGGGTGTCGCGGATACGAACTTGTTGCCGGGTCAGCTCTTCCATGGCGTTGCAATCATTTAAGCACTTTGAAGCGGTTTGCGGGTGGGGAGGGGTGGATGGTTGAGGGCGGGCGGTGGACGGTGAATCGAGAGCGGCATGCGGCAAAGAACACCTCTTGACAAGAAACTGACTGGTCAGTATGTTTTTATTATGTCACAAAGCGCCGCAGCATTTGAAGTGATTCCGACGCCTACAACTACAGGCAATGGCCGCCGCCGGCGAGTCCTTATGGGTGTTCTGTCGGTGGTGCTGGCGGCTGCTGCCGCGGCGGGATGGGCGGTATACGCCGGGGGGCGCGAAACCACCGACGATGCGCAAGTGGATGGACACATTCACGTGGTGAGCGCGCGGATAGGCGGCACCACGGCCGCGGTGTATGCGAGCGACAACGAGACAGTGGAGGCGGGGCAGCCGCTGGTGGATCTGGACCGGCGCGAGCAGCAGGCGGCATACGACCAAGCGAAGGCGCAATACGACCAGGCCGTGGCGCAAGTCAATTCCCAGCGTCCGGCGATTGCGATTACACAAGCCGATAACACGGAAGCGGCGGTGGCGGGCGACGCGCAGGTTGCGCAGGCGCGGGCAGCGTTTGCAGGCGGGTTACAGGATACGAAGAGCGCGGAAGCGAAGCTGGAAGAGGCGGAGGCGCTGCGCACGCGGGACGATGCCGATCTGGCGCGTTACGAGCAGCTTTTCCGGGCGGGCACGATTTCGCGCCAGGACTACGACCGGGCGGTGGGGGCGGCGCACGCGGCAGACGCGAATGCGACGGCGGCCAAGGCGAATGTGGAGTCCGCGGAGAAGTTGCTGGAGCAGCGCAAGGCGGACATTGAGGCGCAGGCGGCGCATCGCGAACAGACGGCGCGGAATTCGCCGCGGCAGCTGGCGATAAGGCAAGCGGATCTGGCAACGGGCGAGGCGAATGTGGAAGCGGCGGCGGCGCAGTTGCAAAGGGCGGCGCTGAACCTGAGCTTTTGCCACATTGTGTCACCGGTGCGCGGCATAGTGACGGAGCGGAGCGCGGAGTTGGGCAACCGGGTGAGCGAGGCGCAGCCGCTGATGATGATTGTGGCGGTGGATGAAGCGTGGGTGACGGCCAACTTCAAGGAGACGCAACTGGCGCGGATGCACGCGGGGGAGCGAACGCGCATCCACGTGGACGCGTTGAAAAGGGATTTCCAGGGGACGGTGGAAGGGATTCCGGCGATCACGGGCGCGCGCAGCAGCGTGTTGCCGCCGGAGAATGCGACGGGGAACTACATCAAGGTGGTGCAGCGGATGCCGGTGCGGATCCGGCTGAATGCGGGGCAGGAGGGCGTGGACCGGCTGCGGCCGGGGATGTCAGTTGAGGCGACGGTATGGGTGAAGTGACCGCGCCGCGCACGGTCAATCCCTGGGTGGTGGCCATGACGGTGACGCTGGCTACATTCATGGAGGTGCTGGACACGTCGATTGCGAACGTGGCGCTGCCGCATATTGCGGGGAACCTGGGCGCGACGGCGAATGAAAGCACGTGGGTGCAGACCAGCTACCTGGTATCGAACGCGATCATTCTGCCGATGAGCGGGTGGCTTTCAACGCGGGTGGGCCGCAAGCGTTTTTACATGTCGTGCGTGGTGCTGTTTACGCTGAGCTCAATGCTGTGCGGGCTGGCAACGAGCCTGCCGATGCTGATCCTGTTCCGGATCATGCAGGGGCTGGGCGGCGGGGGGCTGGGGCCGAGCGAGCAGGCGATCCTGGCGGACACGTTTACGCCGAAGCAACGCAACATGGGATTCGCCATCTACGGCATGGCGATTGTGGTGGCGCCGGCGATTGGGCCCACGCTGGGCGGCTGGATCACGGACAACTACTCGTGGCACTGGATCTTTTTTATCAATGTGCCCATCGGGATCTTATCGCTGATACTGACGCAACGCGTGGTGCACGATCCGCCGCATGTGGTGGATGCGGGGCGGCGGCGGCAAGGTGTTGATGCATTGGGGATCACGACGATTGTGGTTGGCGTTGGCCTGCTGCAATTTGTGCTGGACAAGGGCGAGGAGCTTGAGTGGTTCGATTCAGGACTCATTCGCGGGGCGGCGGCGGTAGCGGGCATCGCGCTGGTGGCGATGATCTGGCGGGAGTGGACGCATGCACACCCGGTCATCGAGCTGCGTCTGCTGAAGAACCGCAACTTTGCTACGTCCATACTTTCGAATTTCACGCTGGGGGTGGTGCTGAACGGATCGACGATTTTGATTCCGCAGTTTCTGCAATTGCAGCTTGGGTACTCGGCGGAGCGCGCGGGCTGGGCGCTTTCGCCGGCGGGGCTGGCGCTGGCGCTGCTGATGCCGGTGGCGGGAATCCTGGGCAGCCGGTTTGATCCGCGCAAGGTAATTGCCTTGGGATTTCTGCTGACGTCGGTGAGCATGTTCTGGATGATGAGGATGCCGCCGGACGTCGATTTCCAGACTGTGGTGTGGATGCGGGTCTTCCAGGTGGTGGGGCTGCCGCTGATCTTCATTCCGATCAGCACGCTTGCGTATGTGGGGATGCGGACGAGCGACAACAACCAGGTGTCGGGAATGAGCAACTTTGTGCGCAACCTTGGAGGCGCCGTCGGGGTGTCATTCCTGGTGTCGTACCTGGCGCGGCATCGGCAAATCAGCCGAGTGGACCTGGTGGCGCATCTGCATCCCGGCAACGTGTTCTTTGACCGGACCATGGCGGCGATGCAGCATGCAGCCATTGCGGCCGGGAGCAGCGGGGCAGATGCGGGGCACCGCTCTCTGGCCCAGCTTGAGCAGATGGTGGACGCGCAGGCCAACATCCTGGCGTTTCTAAGCGCGTTTTTTGTACTCGGGGTGATTGTGGCGTGCCTGGTTCCGCTCCCGTTCCTGATGAAGCGGCCTTCGGCGGAGGATATGGCGGCGTCGCAGGGGGTACATTGATCGCGGTTGGCAGGGGCGCGGGGATTCTGCGGGAGTGAAAGAAAGAAGAGAAGTCCGCGAAGTGCAATCCTGGCCGCGGTGACAACGGCCCGGGGAGCCAAGTGCGAGGGGCTCCGGGTACCCGGCGATGAATGAGGCACAGAACCGGGGAAGAGAGTTACTGGAATGTTGTAGGTGGATTGCCGAAGGCGGGTCCGCCGGGGTATTGTTGCGCCTAGGGACAACACTACGTCATGCGGCCCTCAGATTCCCCGGAGCAGGACGCATTGGCAGAGACGCGGCAAGCTCGGGCTGAGTTTGCGCGCATCGCCATTGAGAATCACTTTGCGATCTCGCCTGACGCGATCTTTGTAACGGATGCGTCGGGGGTGATCCGCGAAGCGAACCCCCGCGCCGCTGAATTGTTCGGCTACGCGAAGGCCGAACTAACCGGAATGCCGATCGAGAATCTGGTTCCGGAGCGGTTCCGGGGGCGCCATCCCAGACATCGTGAAAACTTCAATGCGCACCCGCGGACGCGGCAGATGGGCGCGAGCATGAACCTGTTTGCGCTGCGCAAGGACGGCAGCGAGTTTCCCGTGGATATCATGCTGCGGCCCATTGGCACGGCGGCGGGGCCTGTGACCATCAGCTTTGTGCGCGATACCACGGAGCAGCGCGCGGCGCAGGAAGAGCTTCGGCGGCAGGATGCGCAGCTTCGGTCGATTATCGAGGCGGTGCACGACTACGCGATTTACATGCTGGACCCGGATGGTCACGTGGTGACGTGGAACCTGGGCGGTGAGCGAATCCACGGCTACGCGGGGGAGGAGATCCTGGGGAAGAATTTCTCGCGATTCTTTGACCAGCGGGACCAGGACCGGGGGCATCCGAAGGAGATGCTGGCGCAGGCGGCGGAGCGTGGGGCGTTCGAAGAAGAGGGCTGGCGGGTGCGGAAGGATGGAACGCGGTTCTGGGCGCAGAGCGTGTTGACGGCGATCCACGACGAGACCGGGCAGGTGACCGGCTTTGCCAAGGTGACGCGGGACCACACGGACCGCAAGCGGGCCGAAGAGGCGGTGATGCTGCAGTTGAGCGCGGCGCTGCTTGAAAACATGGACGTGCGCAAGCTGCTGGAGGCATTTTCCGCGAGCATCAGGGAGGTGATTCCGCACGACGCGGCGACGCTGGGGATGTACGACGAGGGGCGCGACGCGATGGCAGTGCAGTTTTTGGGTCAGGGCGAGAAGGGGGCGCGGCGGACCGAGCTGCGGCTTCCGGTGGAAGGGTCGCCCTCGGGGACGGCGTTCCGCACGCGGGAACCGGTGATCCTGGAGCGGATACCGGACCCGAACTTTGCCCCCGAGACGGTGGCGCATTTGACGGGCATCGGGATGCGGTCAGCGTGCTGGGTGCCGCTGCTCTATCGCGGGGAGGCGATTGGTGCGCTGGGGGTGGCGAGCCGGCTGGAGGGCGCGTTTGGTGTGCGCGAAGCGGAGGTGCTGGCGGATTTTGCCGACCAGATGGCGATGGCGGTGAACAACGCGGTGGCATTCCGGCAGGTGGCGGACCTGCGGGACCGGTTGAACCAGGAGAAGCAGTACCTGGAAGACGAGATCAACGTGGAACACCAGTTCGAGGACATAGTGGGGGAGAGCACAGGCCTGAAGCGGGTGCTGAGCCAGATTGAGACGGTGGCGCCGACGGATGCGACGGTGCTGATCCAGGGGGAGACGGGGACGGGCAAGGAACTGCTGGCGAGGGCGATACACCGGCTCAGCGGGCGGAGCAACCGGACGTTTATCAAGCTGAACTGCGCGGCGATACCGGCGGCGCTGCTGGAGAGCGAGCTTTTTGGGCACGAGAAGGGCGCGTTTACGGGGGCGATTGCGCGCAAGATGGGGCGGCTGGAGCTGGCGCATGAGGGGACGCTGTTTCTGGATGAGGTGGGCGAGATGCCGCTGGAGCTGCAGCCGAAGCTGTTGCGTGCGCTGCAGGAGCGGGAGATTGAGCGGCTGGGCGGGACGCGGCCGATTTCAGTGAATGTGCGGCTGATTGCGGCGACCAACCGGGACCTGCAGAAGATGGTGGAGGAGAAGACGTTCCGCGCGGATCTTTATTACCGGCTGAAGGTGTTTCCGATTTTTGCGCCGTCGCTGCGGGAGCGGAAGAAGGACATCCCGGTGCTGGTGCGGCATTTTGTTGCGGCGCACAGCCGGCGGATGGGCAAGACGATCGAGACGATTCCGGA
>Ga0265339_10002097_pt1 | contig 14556 bp, 14 predicted proteins | sample 4CB219metaG_FD_202085 | JGI IMG/M metagenome (GOLD analysis project Ga0265339, IMG submission 202085) | Rhizosphere microbial communities from Carex aquatilis grown in University of Washington, Seatle, WA, United States - 4-CB2-19 metaG | ecosystem: Host-associated > Plants > Roots >...
CGCTCCGCGGAGAAGTGGGCGCCCTACATATTCGAGATGTGTGCACCAATTAGTCGCGCAGCGGGGGAGGGGAACCGCGCGAAGCGCGGTGGAGGGGGCCTTCGCTTCGCCCAAGGCGCTCGCCATCGCCATCCACGATCGCGTAACGGCCCGCCGATGGGGCGCGCGGGCCACGCCTTGGGCCGTCCTAACCGCCCGCCGACCGCCTTGTCACCGAATTAGCGTGTCTCACGCGAGGGGTGCAGTCCAGCAGTCCACCATCCCATCACCGTAATCGCCTTGAAGAGCGACGAGACTGATCCAGCGTGGCCGGATCAGCCCCGTAGCGCGCCGCCGCTATTCGGCAATGGCAACACCGGACCCACCCAATTCGGCCGGAAAGTCCTTCAGTTTCGGCAGCCCGTCTTTCATCGGCAGCACCGTCTCGGCGTAATTGACGTGGACGCCCGGGCTGAACTTCAGGGTCGGGATCGTCGCCGCGTAAATGTCGACCAGTCCGAGCGACGGATGATCGGTCATCAAGTGACCGCCGCAGCGCTCGCAGAACTGGCGGTTGCTGGCCTCGGTCTTCATGAACCTGCCGAGAAAATCCGCACCCTTCGTCACCTTCACATTCTGTGGCTTCCAGAGCGTGAAGGCATTCACTGGCGCGGCCGACCACGACCGGCAGGATGCGCAGTGGCAGTAGCCCATGGCCTCGGGCGCGCCCTGCACTTCGACTTCGACCGCGCCACAGAAGCATTTAGCCTTGTGCGTTATCATGACGTTCATCACCTTGTTGATGTTGAGAACGATTGCAGCCCGTCGCAATTTCGCTGCGCTCAAACGGGCTGCTTGCTGTTCGTGATTTTCGCCGGGAGGATCTTATTTTTTGAACTTAGCCTGGATACCGGCCAGGCCAGCCTCGTAGACGCCGGTCAAAGCATCAATCGCATCCTTCTCCTTGCCGGAGTCCGGCGTGAAGCTGCCGTTCCAGGTTACGAGGGAAACGCCGTCGCCTTTTGCTGTGACCTTGATCGTCGATGTATATTTCGTGACCGGCAACGGGCTCGACAGGAAGACGTAGGAATAGGTGTACTTTGCCTCGTCGCGCGCGATCTGCGTCTCGACGAACGATGCCTTGCCGTCCTTGGTGACAAGCGTTCGGGTCGGCGGCGACTTGCCATCTTCGATGCACGTGCCGACCGGCGGCAGCCAGTCCTTGATGGCGCAGAATGAACCAATCGCCGACCAAACCACGGCGGGCGCGCCGTTGACCTCGATGCTGCGAGTCAGGCTGGCGGCGGAAACTGGCAGAGCGCCGAAGCCCAAAGCAAGGGCGCCAAGCGTCGTGGAACGGACCAATGTCGTGATCCTGCGTCCGGTCATGCAATTCTTCATGGGGTAGTCCTTTCATCTGTGAGCTGCCGGATGCGAAGCCAGCGATCACCGGCGTAACGCCGGCGCGAGGCAACCGTCCCGCAGGCAGGCTCGTGCCCGCGAGTGCGGTTAAATATCGATCGCCGCCATGTCTGCCAGTTCAGGAAATGAACTCGCCCAATACAGAATCTGAACTAGGAACCCCGCCGGTTTGTCCCTAGACTCCCAATCTCACCTGCGACGGAGGAAGGCATGACCATCGGCAGCTACAAGCAGTTTTGCCCGGTCGCGATGGCCGCGGAAATCTTATGCACGCGCTGGACCGTGGTGCTGCTGCGCGAACTCGTGGCAGGCTCGACGCGCTTCAACGAGCTGCGCCGCGGCGTGCCGCGGATGTCGCCGGCCTTGCTGTCACAGCGGCTGAAGGAACTGGAGGCGGCGGGCATCCTGATCCGCGAGTCGGGTCCGGAACACGGCGTCTTCGAATATCAGCTGACCGCGGCGGGACGCGAACTCGGCCCGATCGTCGAGGCCTTCGGCGTCTGGGGCCAGCGCCGCATCGAATCGGAGTTGTCGCTGCAGCATCTCGACGTCCAACTGCTCATGTGGGACATGCGGCGCAATCTGAACATCACGCCGATGCCGAAGAAGCGCAGCGTGGTGCAGTTCAGCTATCCCGAGCTGACGGCTGCACAGCGGTCGTGGTGGCTGATCGTCGATCCCGAGGACAGCGTCGATCTTTGCTCGATCGATCCGGGCTTCGACGTCGATCTCTACGTGTCGGTCGATCTGCGGACAATGACGGCGATCTGGATGGGGCTTGATACCGTGCGCGCCGCGGTCGCCAGCCGCCGCATGATGCTGACCGGCGACCGGCAGCTTGCCACGGCGATGCAGAGCTGGCTCGGCCTCAGCCCTTTCGCGAAGGAACAGAAGCTCGCAAGCTAAGGCAGGCCACGCGGCCGGTTCAGTCCCTGTTCCGGCGCGGTTCACTTCCTCAACTGGCGCGCCGCGGCGCACTTCTGGCAAGTCGGGATCGGGCCTCCCGATCACGCGGAGGCATACATCCAGCCAGGAGAGACGACATGACTGCGTTTTGATCGCTGACATCAAGGTGACGGACGACAAATGGGTGCCGGCTTACGCTGCCTCCATTGTTCGCTTGGCCGCAATTTTGCGCGAGACGAAATCCGGCTCAGGCGATCCGGATGGGCTCTGAATGGGAACGAATGCTTTCGGATAAATAGAAATCGTGGTATGATTTCTCGTCAGGAGTCTTCATGCCGCCAACCGCAGCCGCCGTCGTTGAACCTCTTGGCCGAAGTCCGCGGCTCGCGCTCCGTGACGGCGGCGAAGCTCTGGCGACGCAGGAGAACCTGCCGCCGCCTCAAGTCCCCGCCCTTGACGCCGCCTGGCGAAACCCGACGCGCCGCCTTGCCGACAACTCAGGCGCTGGCGCTTAACGCCCAATCCAGCAGTTGGGACAAGAATCGGCGCCCAAGCCTTTGAAATCGCCCGGACGCGGACCAAGACTGCACGGCGACCGGGCGGCGCTCACTCGGCGGCGGCGGGGCCGCCGAGATAGGCCGGCCGGTGCATCACGCGCGGCAGCACGGCGAAGCCAATATAGATTACGGTCAGCGCCAGGAACACGTCGCCGAGCGCCATCACCTCGGCCTGCTGGCGCACCTTGAGGGCGATCACTCGCGTCGCCGCCAGCGCCGCGTCGGAGCCGCGCGACGCCAGCGCCTGGGTGAGCCCGGCCAGCGTCTCGTCGGCGGCGCTGCGGCCCCACACCACCGACTCCCGCAGCCGCTCGAGATGCAGGTCCATGCGCTTGTCGAGCACGGTGTTGATCAGCGCCAGACCGAAGGCCCCGCCGAGGTTGCGCGTCAGGTTGAACAGCCCGGAGGCGTTCTTGATCTTGTCGGGCGACATGGTGCCGAGCGCCAGATTGTTGATCGGCACCATGCACAGCATCAGCGAGACGCCGCGCAGGATCTGCGGCGCCAGCAGCTCCCAGAAATCCCAGTCCGACGTGATGTCGGAGGCCAACCACGTGCCGGCGCCGAAGCCGACGAAGCCGATCGTGATCATCCAGCGCGGGTCGACCTTGGTCATCAGTCGGCCGACCACCGGGGCGGTCATGAACTGGCAGACGCCGGTGACGAACATCGTATTGCCGATCTGCAGCGGCGAGTAGCCGCGCACCACCGCCAGATAGACCGGATAGATGTAGGTGAGGCCGTAGAGGCCGATGCCGAGAATGAACGACAGCGACGACCCCGTCCAGAAGTTGCGGTCATAGAACGCCGTGAGATCGACGATCGGATTCTTCGCGCTGGCGACGCGCCAGAAAAACGCGACCGCGCCGGCGACCGAAACGATCGTCGCATAGGTGATCGCGTCGCTTTCGAACCAATCCTTCGATGGTCCCTCTTCGAGGATGTATTCGAGCGCGCCGAGGAACGCCGCCATCGAGACGAGCCCGGCCCAGTCGAAATTCTCCAACAGCTTGAGATTGGGATGGTCGAAGTCGATCAGCAGCCAGGCGGCGGTGGTGACGACGATGCCCGGGATGATGTTGACCAGGAACAACCAGTGCCAGGAGAAATAGTCGGTCAGCAGTCCGCCGGCGGTGGGGCCAATCGTCGGCGCGAGGGTGGCGACCAGGCCGATCACCGGCGCGACGATCGGCAGCTTGCTGCGCGGGAAGATGGTGTAGGCGGTGGCGAACACGGTCGGGATCATGCCGCCGCCGATGAAGCCTTGCGCCGCGCGCCAGATGATCATTTCGTCGATCGTCGTGGCGCGCGAGCAGAAGTAGCTCATCAAGGTGAAGCCGGCGGCCGAGGCGGCGAAGACAATGCGGGTGGAGAAGGCGCGCGACAGAAAGCCCGACAACGGGATCATGATCACTTCGGCGATCAGATAGGCCGTCTGAACCCAGGTGACTTCGTCGGACGAGGCCGACAGACCGGCCTGAATCTGCTGCAGCGACGCCGAGACGATCTGGATGTCCAGGATCGCCATGAACATCCCGAACACCATGAAGATGAAGGCGAACAGGCGGCGCAGCTCGAAATGCGGCTCCACGTGGGCGGCCGCGTCGCTCACTTCACGGCGCTCGCTTCGTTGGCCTTGGCGCCGAAGCCCAACAGGCCGAGCAGGGTCGGACGCGGCTGGCCTTCGTCGCGGGTGTGAATCGTGGCGACGACGGACAACCCGGAGCGCAGCGGCTCGCGCGCCAGCGCCTCGGCGGCGAACGCGATCCGCACGGTCACCCGCTGCACCACCTTGGTGAAATTGCCGGTGGCGTTGTCTGGCGGCAGCAGCGAGAACTGCGCGCCCGAAGCCGGCGACACCGACTCGACGACGCCCGGCACGACCCGTCCGTCGAACGAATCGACCGCGACGTCGACCTTCTGTCCCGGGCGAATCGCGTCGAGCTGCGTCTCCTTGAAATTGGCGTTGACGTAGGCCGACTGCGTCGGCACCACCGCCAGCAGACGCGTGCCCGGCATGGCGTATTGGCCGACCACCGCCGCCTTGTTGCCGACCACGCCGTCGAACGGCGCGCGAATTTCGGTGAAGGAGAGATCGCGTTCGGCCTTGGCCTCGGCGGTGACGAGTTCGCCGCGCCCGCGTTCGGCTTCGGTTCGCTCAGCCTTCAGCACTTCGGCGGCGTCCTTGGCGCCGGCCAGCGCGGCGACGGCGGCGGTCTTGGCGGCCAGCGCTGCGGCGAGCGCCGCGGCGGAACGGGCGTGGTCGGCGGTCGCCTGCTCGAGCCGCTGCTGCGAGCCGAAAGCGACGTTGGCGAGCTTCTGCGAACGGTCGAGTTCGAGCGCGGCGCGCTTCTCGTCGGCGATCGCCCCTTCCGCCTGGGCCTCAGTCGAGGCGATCTGGGCGGCGGCCTGGTCGATCGCCGCGTTCTGCGCCTCGATCTGCTGGCCGAAGCGGGCGATGGTCGCATCCTGGGTGGCGATCTTGGCTTTGGCGGCGTCGACCGCCAGGCGATAGTCGCCGTCGTCGATGCGCGCCAGCAGGTCCCCGGCGCGCACCTTCTGGTTTTCGGCGACCGGGACTTCGACGATGTGGCCGGCGACCTTGGCGGCGATGACCGAAGCGTCGGCGCCGATATAGGCGTCGTCGGTCGAGACGAGGAAGCGCCCCTCGACGAACCAATTGTAGCCCCAGTAGGCGCCGCCGCCGACCGCCGCCAGGGCGACGAGCGGCAGGACGAAGCGCCGCGGCGAGCGCGCCCGGCCGGGGGCGGTGGGAGGAGCGCCCCCGGCCGGCGGTTCGGCCACGTCGCGGCCGAAAGTTGCGATCTGCCCGGCTTCGCGTGACGGCGTCAGCGCGCCCGGTTCGCGCGTCGGCGCTCGGGCAAGCGGCGCGGCCTGGGCGTGGTCCTGTGACATGGGCTGCGCCCCGCTTCGTGACCGAACCGTTCGGTCATTCCACATTGACTTATCGCCGGCCGCCGGGTAAATCAAGCCCGACCGAACCGTTCGGTCAAAATTTGATGGACGCCATGGCCGACGCAGGTTTGACGACGGGGACCGCGGCAGCGCAGGACATCGGTCCGCCGGACGTCGACGACGGCGTCAAGCGGCGGCAAATCCTCGAAGGGGCGCGCGAGATCTTCATGTCGGCCGGCTTCGACGCCGCCAGCATGAACGACATTGCCCGCGCGGCGGGCGTCTCCAAAGGCACGCTCTACGCCTATTTCGATTCCAAGGTTGCGCTGTTCGAAGCATTGATCCGCGAGGATCGCGCCCATCAGCCTGAACGCAGCATGATGTTCCCCGCCGATGAGCCGGATCCGGCGAAGGCGTTGGCGATCTACGGCCGCATGCTCGTCGCCCACATCACCGAAACGCAGGCGCTCACCCAAGCTCGTGTGGTCGCCTTCGCGGCGGCCAAGTTCCCGCGTCTTGGCCAGGCGTTTTACGAGGCTGGCCCCCTGTTCGGCGTGCTCAAGCTGAAGGAGCGGCTCGACGCCTTCGTCGCTGCCGGGACGCTGCAGATCGACAACACGACGTTGGCGGCGCGCCAGTTCATCGACCTGTGCCTGGGCGACATCCTCAAACGGCTGCTGTTTATGGTCGTCACCTCGCTGCCGCAGGAGGAGATCGACCTCGCTGTCGATTCGGCGGTCAACGTGTTCATCAAGGCCTACGGCGCGCCGCCGCGCGGCTGACAAATCGATCACCGCTTCCTCGACGCTTCGCCTTGCCTTCGCATCGCCGCGTCGATATAGAACCCCCCTGCCGACCGCGGTTTGCTCCCATCGTCTAGCGGTCCAGGACGTCGCCCTCTCACGGCGAAAACTGGGGTTCGATTCCCCATGGGAGCGCCAATCAGCTCAAGCGCTTGGTTTCGTCGCCGCCGTCCTCGGCGGCCCGAGGGGTGACAGCGCGGAGCGCTAGAACCCTCAGCGGAGGTTTCGCTTGGCGGATGGAGCGGCGCCGCCTAAGGAACGTGACGGCCCTTCACGCTCCAGGACAGAACCGAGAAACATGCCGCTCTCCGAACACTCGGTCCGTCTTTGCGTTGTGTTGGCGGCGGCGCTCGCCCTGGCCCCGACTTCAAGCGACGCCCAGCAGAAGTGGACGTTCTGCATCGCTTCGGCGCCCGGCGGCGGCGAAGTGTGGATCACCGATCCGTTTGCGTCGTCGAGCGACCGCCACGCCCTGGAATTGGCGATGCAGACGACGCTCAAGCTCCACGCCGGCGAGCGGGTGTCGGCGCAGTGCCCGCAGCCCTCGTCCGACAAGGTCGCGGTGGTCAACGCTCAGACGACGGCCATCGCCTTCAACCGCAAGCTCGGGGCGATCCTGCACGCCTTGCCGGAGAGCGAATTCCCCGGCGCGGATCGCTAACCGGCGACGCGCGGCGCCGCCAGCCCGAGCCGGACCTCAAGCCGTCGACCGCAGCGCGGCAAGCGCTGGTTTCATGCGGCGGCGCCGCTGGCGCGGCGGTAGCGCGCGACGACGGCGCCGACTTTCGCCGCGACGACGCGCGCCGACAGCGTCGGCTCGGGACGGTCGAGCAGCATGTCGCCGACGCACTGCGACACCAGGCCAGGCGGCACGCGCGCCGCATCGACGTTGGCGAACAATCGGCCGAGCGCCGCCTGCACCTTGTCGTGCGGCCAGTAGTAGCGAATGCGGTCGCTGAGGCCGTAGAGCCGGATCAGCCGCTCGTCGGCGCCGGCGGCGACATATCCCCGCCAATGTTGGGGATCGGCGTCCATCGCCTGTTCGAGCGCCTCGACAATGCCTGAGGGTCTCGGCAGGCCCATACGCTCCTCGATCGCGGCCAACGCCACCACCGCCTCGCGAAAGGCGAAGGTGAGCGACGGGCCGACTTTCAGAATGGCGAAATGCGTCGCGACGAGGTCGGCGAGCGCCGTCTCCGACTGGAAGTCGGTCGAATGGGCCTCGTAGACGACGCCGGGAATGCCGGCCAATGCGTCGCTCAGCGCCGCCGCCTTGTCTTTGTCGTAGCCGAACACCTGCGTGTTGCCCATGTCGACGCCCGGTTGCACGACCACGGCGACGACCCGATCCATCGCCGCCTCGACGCCGCGCGCGGCGAACGCCTTGCGGTGCAGATCGACGGTGCGGCGCGCCGCTTCGGGACGGGTGACCGCCAGCGCGTCGAGCTCCGCCAACTCACCGCCGGGAATCGGCACCTCGGTGCCTATCACATAGACGCGCTGGCCGCCCGGGCCTGCCGCTTCGGCCGCGGCGCAGAGATCCGCGCCGCGTTCGGCGATCGTCTGTTCGGCGACCGTCTGCTCGTCGGCGCAGGCCATGCTGGCGTCGATATGGATCTTCTCGAAGCCGGCTTCGACGTAGGCTTTCACCATGTCGCGCGCCCGCGCCATCGCCTGGGCCGCCGGCAGCCGCTTCCACGGATTGGGGCCGAGGTGATCGCCGCCGAGGATCAGGCGTCCGCGATCGACGCCCGCCTGACCGGCCAGCCCTTCGACGAAGCTGCGGAACGCCGCTGGCGTCATGCCGGTGTAGCCGCCCTCCTGATTGACCTGGTTGCAGGTCGCCTCGATCAGGATCGGCTCGTCGCTTCCGCGATGCGCCGCCAGAACCGCGCTCAGCGTCTGCGGATGTGCGGTGCACCACGAGGGGATGCCGCGCCGCGCGCCGGCCCGGTTGGCGGCGATCAGCGCCGACCAGAAATCGCGCTTGCTCATGCGTTCCTCTTCAGCAGGGCTTCGATCGCCGCCAAGTTGCTGTTGCCTTCCATCGGACCGACTTTGGTCACCGCCAGGGCGCCAGCCGCATTGGCGCACCGCATCGCTTCGTCGAAACTGTAGGCGCCGGCGGCGTAGAGGGTGACAAAGGTCGCGCAGAAACAGTCGCCGGCGCCGGTCGGGTCGAGCACCTGGACATTGTGCGCGGCGAAGCTCGCCCGCTGACCGTCGCGGGTCAATCCCTCGCAGCCCTTGTCGCCCTTCTTGAGCACGACGCAGCGGGCGCCTTTGGCGAACACCGCCGCCGCGACGCCGTCGAGATCGCGCCCGGGGAACAACGCCGCAGCGTCGTCCTCGCTCGGCAGGAAGATCCCGGTCATGTCGATCATCTCGCCGACCGCGGTGAAATATGCGGGATTGCCGATGAGTTCCTTGCGCACGTTGGGATCGAAGGAAATCGTCACGCCCTTGGCGTGCAGCGCCTTGCAGATGCGCAACACCTTCGCGCACATGCCCTCGTCGCTCAACGCCGAGCCCGAGACGTGCATGACGTCGAGGCCAAAGGCTTCCACCGCCGCGATCGTGGCGTCGTCGTCGCCGAAGCGCGCGGCGGCCGAGAGGACGATATTGTAGACGAAATCACGGCTGCCGTCGTCGTTATAGCTGACGAACGCGGTGCCGGTCGGCACGCTCGGCACGACGCGGATAAGTTGCGGCGTGACCCCGTGATCGACCAGCCGGCGCAAGACGACTTCGCCGAACGCGTCATCGCCGACCGCGCCGACGAAGATGCAGCGCCCGCCGACCTGCGCGGCCTGATCGATAAAGATCCCCGCGGCGCCAGACGGATAGGGGCCGGAGTAGGTTCCGGCGCGTTTGTGTCGTCCGTTGCGACTGGCGCAAACGAATTCGACCAACAAATCGCCGACACAACCGACTTTGGCGCCCTCGCTCATGACTGTTCGCACCTCTCTTTTCGCGGCCGAACTTCGACTTGCGCTTTCGCCGTGTCAAATCGAAAGTTGACGCAGGCGGAATCCGTCGCCAAGCTCCGGCCCCCGACCATGGCCGGGCGCGAGAATTTGTCGCGCGTAAAGTTTGCGGTTGACGGAAGGCGGCAAGGCTGCGAAGCTCGATGTCGAATACGACGTCGATTGCTGAGGACAACAGTCAATCGATAAGCCGTCGGTTCGAACGGGAGGAAGTCATGGAACGTCGTTCATTGCTGAAGCTTATGGGCGCTACGGCCGCGATGGCGGGAGTAGGGCTTGCGCCGGGACGCGCGGCGGCCGCGGACAAGGTGACGATCGCGTTGATTCCGGGCCTGACGGCCGACGGTTTCTACGTCACGATGCACAAGGGCGCAGAGGCGGCGGCGAAGGCGGTCGGCGCTGAATTGCTCTATCAAGGCGCGGCGGAATGGAACGTCTCGCTGCAAGTGCCGATTCTCGACGCCATCATCGCCAAGAAGCCGGCGGCGATCCTGATCGCGCCGAACGACAAGACCCAGATGATCGCGCCGCTCAAGAAGGCTTTCGACGCCGGCATCGCGGTGGTTTGCGTCGACACGTTCATCGGCTCGGGCGTCTTCCAGACGGGTGCCGGCGACGCCGACTTCCCGATCAGCTACGTCGCTTCTGACAACGTGCTTGGCGGCCGTATCGCCGCGCGCGCGCTCGCCAAGGCGATCGGCGAAAAAGGCAAGGTTTACGTCTCCAATGTGAAGCCCGGCGTGTCGACGACCGACCAGCGCGAAGAAGGCTTCAAGGACGAGATGAAGAAATACCCGAACGTCACCGTCCTCGAGACTCAGTTCAACGACGACGACGCCAACAAGGCGGCGGCCCAGGTGCAGGCGGTGATTGGCCGCGTGCCGGACCTCGCCGGCGTGTTCGGCGCCAATCTGTTCTCGGCGGGCGGCACGGCGAATGGCGTCAAGCAGGGCGGCATGGTCGGCAAGGTCAAGCTCGCCGGCTTCGACGCCCCCGAGTCGATCGTCGCGCAGCTGAAGGACGGCACGTTCGAACTGACGGTCGCCCAGCATCCGGCCGAGATCGGCTATTTCGGCTTCATGGAGGCGTTCGCCTTCGTCACCGGCAATCCGGTCCCGACCGCGATTGGCACCGGCTTCTCGGTGATGACGAAAGACAACATCGACGATCCGAAGGTCTCGAAGTATCTGTACAAGAGCTCGTGATCGCCTAACCGACCACAATCGGCGGCCGGCCCACTGAGGCCGGCCGCTTTGATTTGCATTCGTCGAAGGACCGCATGACGATCACGACCGCCACCCCAACAGGGTCATTACCCCACCCTGTCATTCTCTGGATCGCGCAGCTCAGGGCGTGGGTGTTCCTGTGCTTGCTCATCATCTTTTTTGAGATCTGGGCGCGGGCCGCCGAGGGCTCTTCGTTCGTTTTCAACCTCTACAATATCCAGTCGATCGCGGTGTTCGCCACCGCGCCGCTGCTGCTGGCGCTCGGCCAGACGTTCGTCATCATCTCGTCCGGCATCGACCTATCGCTCGGCTTCGTCATGGGGCTGTCGTCGGTGATCGCCGCGCACGCCTCCAATTATTTCATGGTGCGCTACGGAGTCCCGCCTTTCGCGGCGATGCTGCTGGCGATCCTGTCGGGCACGCTGGTCGCCTTCATCCCTGGCCTGGTCAACGGCTTGTTGATTGCGCATCTGCAGATCCCGCCGTTCATCGGCACGCTCGGCATGTATGGCGTCGCGCGCGGCGCGGCCTACCTATTCGCCGGCGGCATGACGGTGGCGATCGACAACCCATGGTTCTCGGCGATCGGCAACGGCCGGATTTATGGCGTGCCGGTGCTGGTGATCATCACCGCAGTCACCTGCCTCGTCATGCATTACCTGCTGTCGGAGACGCGTTTCGGCCAGCACACCTATGCTTTCGGCGCGAGCAAGGTGGCGGCGCGGCGCGCCGGCATCGACATCAAGCGCCTCACGCTCAAGATTTATCTGCTGTCGGCGCTGGGCGCGGGGCTCGCCGGCGCGATGTACACCGGCCGCTTCACCGCAGGCGCGGCGCAGGCCGGCGAACCACTGTTGCTCGATTCGATCGCCGCAGTCGTCATCGGCGGCGCTAGCCTGTTCGGCGGCTCGGGCACCATCTGGGGAACGATCGCCGGCGCGTTGGTCATCGCCGTCATCCAATACGGACTCGTCTTCATCAATGTCGAACCCTTCTGGCAGTTCATCGCCGTCGGCGCGGTCATCATCGTGTCGGTGCTGGTCGATCAGACGCAGCGCAATCTGACTGGAGGGCGCCAGGTTGAGTGACTCCCAGCCGATCCTATCCGTTCGCAACGTGTCGAAGTCGTTCGGCGCGGTGCAGGCGCTGAATCAAGTGTCGTTCGACGTCAATCCGGGGCAGGTCGTGGCGCTCGCCGGCGACAACGGCGCTGGCAAGTCGACGATCATCAAGGCGATTTCCGGCGTCTTCCACCACGACGCCGGCGAGATCCTGCTTGGCGGCGAGCCGATCAACTTCGCCACGCCGCATGAAGCGCGCGAGCACGGCATCGAGACGATCTACCAGGATCTCGCGTTGGCCGAGAATCTGTCGATCGGCGAGAATATCTTCCTCGGCCGCGAGCCAAAAAGGCTGCTGTTCGGCGTCCTGCCGATCCTCGACCGCAAGGCGATGGCCGCGGCGGCGCAGGGGGCGATGGCGAGCCTCGATTTCCACGTCACGCGTCTCGACGCGCCGGTCGCCGCTTTCTCGGGCGGCCAACGGCAGGCGATCGCCATCGGCCGCGCGATCTACTGGAACGCCCGCCTCGTCATCATGGACGAGCCGACCGCGGCGCTCGGCGTGCCGGAACAGCGCCGCGTGTTGGCGCTGATCAAGAACCTGCGCGGTCAGGGCAAGGGCATCATCTTCATCTCGCACAACCTCCGCGACATTTTCGAGGTGGCTGACGAGATCGTCGTCTTCCGTCGCGGCGAGAACGCCGGCGCGCGGCGGCCGACCGACACGACGCACGACGAGGTCGTCAAGCTGATGGTCGGCGGATAGGCGGCGGCGCGTCTTTCACGCCGACTGACGCAACAGCAATTCGCCGTTGAGCAGCGCCCGTTGGGCGCGCTTGCGGCCCGGTCGCGCCACGCCGTCGGCCTCATCCATCTTTTCGACCAGCAGTTCGAACGCGACGCGGCTCATGCGCTCGACGTCCTGCGACACGGTCGTCAGGGCGGGCGACATGTAGGCGGAGAACCGCTGGTTGTCATGACCGGCGACGCGATAGTCGCGACCGACGCCAACGCTTGCGCCGCTCTCGTTGATCGCCGCGACGACGCCGAAGGCGATGCGATCGCAGCCGCACAACAGGGTGTGTGATGGAAAGCCTGGGCCGCGCAGCGCGGCGCGCGCCGTGTCGTAGGCGATCGCTTCGAAATTCCATCCTTCGGCGCCGCCGACCTCGACGAAGGACGGCGTCAGGCCCAGCCGCTCCATCGTTGCGATATAGGCCGCGCGTCGCTCCGCGCCGTTGAAAGTGACGCCCGGCATCTCGAAATAGGCGGGCGGTTCGCCTGAACGGCAGAGATATTCGACGATCAGCGGAATGGACTGCTGATTGTTGGTGCCGACGAACGATTCGACCGCGTCGAGCGGCGAGTCGACGAACACCAGCGGCGTTTTGCGGCTGAGCGCCTTCAGCTTGCTGCCGCGCGATTTGGCGCCGAGCGGCGCGATCAAGGCGCCGCCAACATTCATCGAGGCGATGGTGGCGATCGCCCGCTCCTCGGTCTCCGGCTCGCCGTTGGAATTGAGCTGCAGCACGAGATAACCAGCTTCGCTGGCGATCGCCTCGATGCGAACGGCGAGCGCCATGTAGAACTGGTCCATCGGGTCCGGGACGATCAGGCCGATGATCTTCTTGCGCCGGCGGTTGAGATTGACGGCGAAGATGTTGGGGCGAAAGTCGATCGTCTTCAGCGCGGTCTCGATACGGGCGCGCGTCGACTCGCGAACCGAGTTTGGATCGTGGAAGTATTTTGACACCGTCGGTCGCGACAGGCCGATGACGACGGAAAATTCCTCCATCGTCTTGGCTGTTGCTCCGGCTCCAGCGCGCTTCGCTTTGCGGCCCACAGCTCTGTTTCCTTTCGGGCCTTTCCATTATGACACAAAAGACAAACTTGCCGAACGTCAACTATGAAATTGACGAGCGCAAGCCGAGCGTCATTTTTTTCGTCGCCAGCGCGAGCGCCGATCAGCTTGCGCCGAGCAACCGGCGCGCCTCAATCGACAGCGCTTCGGCGTCGTAGGCGCTCGCCGCGTCGACTTCGATCAGCGGGAATCCGCCCAGCGGCTTGGCGCGACGCGCCAGCTCGATGAGCTCCGGCACATATTCAGGTCCGGGATGACCGTTCCTGCGCAGCCCGACGCGCTTAGCGTAGCGTGCGCCGACCAACTCCGGCGACACGCTCAGCCAGACTTCGACCACCCGCTCGATGCCGGCCCGCCGCAAGTGGCCGACCAGAATCTCGCGCGGCTGAAAACCGAACCAGGCGTCGACGATGGCCGTCGCACCGTCGGGAAAATCGCCAATCGCCGCGAAGATCGCCTGATAGCTGGCGCGGCCGAGCATGCGGTTATGTTCGCGGTCGCCAGCGCCGAGATGGTCGAATAGCGCTTCCTTCACCGTGTCGAGCGCCAGCAGCGGCCAGCCGGTTCTGGCGGCGAGCGCGCGGGCGAGCGTGCTCTTGCCGGAGGCCGGCACGCCATTGACCAACGCAACTCGTTTCATGACGCACAGTCCAGCGCCGCCAGTCCCGCGCCGATGACCCCGGCGCGATCGCCAAGCTCGGCCGCGACGACCGGACGCTGAAACCACGCCGATGCGCCGGGCGCGCGACGCAAAGCCTCAGCCGCCGCTGCGCCGCGCCCGCCGCCGAGAATGACCCGTTCGGGATCGAAGGCCGCCATGAGACTGTCGACGCCGGCC
>Ga0265339_10002099_pt1 | contig 14535 bp, 15 predicted proteins | sample 4CB219metaG_FD_202085 | JGI IMG/M metagenome (GOLD analysis project Ga0265339, IMG submission 202085) | Rhizosphere microbial communities from Carex aquatilis grown in University of Washington, Seatle, WA, United States - 4-CB2-19 metaG | ecosystem: Host-associated > Plants > Roots >...
AAAGTGAATGTGGCCGGCAATTTCAATGGCTGGCGCCCGGAGGCCACCCCGTTGAAAAACATCGGCGCCGGAGAATGGGTTGTCCGTTTGATGCTCAGGTCCGGCCTGTATGAATATCGCTTTGTCGTGGATGGCTGGTGGAGCGAGGACCCCCGGGCCTCGCAACGTGTGGCCAATCCGTATGGCAGCTTCAATTCGGTTCTTCTGGTGCCGCTGGAAGTGAGGACATCCATTCTATGAATAAAAAGATCATCCCCCGGTGTTGGCGCGACCGGCGTGTCAGCAAAGGCGAGCGGACGGCACTGGCCAGGGGATGATCGTGTGAAGGAACACCGGGTATCAGGCCGGTCGGCGTGGCGCAGCGAAGATTCTATGCAGGGCGAAGTGGGTCGGGAGAAAGGCGACGAGCCACAATCCGCCAAACCACAGCGCAACATAAAGATTTTGGTTGACCCAGGTTTGCGGCTGCTGGTCATTGAATCCGTAAACATAATTAATATTGACGGGGAGGTTGGGGTTGGCCGGATGGGCGCCGGCGGGCGGGGTAAAAAAATAGCAGACGAGCAACAATCCGGCAGCCAGGATGGTCCAGGCAGCCAGAGCGCGTTGGTCAAAGCCCAGGCGGACCAGAAGCCAGACGAGCAGCAAGGGCAGCCAGCCATGAAACAGTGAAAGTCCGCGCGTGAAGAGTGGAAGCTGGTGGTCAAACATATAACTGGTCAGGTTCAGAAAGTGAAACCCCAGAAAATTGCTGCCAAAGTCCACGAGCCAGAGAGATTGGGGAAGCAAAATGCCCACGGCACACATGCTGATGAGCAGGGAGCTTTCCAACCACATGCCGGCCACCGTGAGAATCAGGGCGGCGTCACAGAACCATAAAAAATTCGTGGGTCCATACGTGTGCAGATAAATCGGAACCAGTACGGCGAGAAATGCGGTCGCCGCGACTTTGGCGGACAGGGGAATTTTATGTTTATGCCGGTTCAAACCGCACGCCGCATCGTGAAAGCCCTGGCCTTGGTGATTGACTGCCTGATGGTGTACGAATGGATTCATTTGCTGGAAACGAAGTGCGTGCTGCGTTTCTGGAATAGTATGTCCGGATGAGTTCCGGCTGGCTCCGGCGGGGCCGGATTGCAACCGGGCGGCCGTGGCTCAATCCGAAGACAAACTAACGCACGATGACGGCGTCATGATGTTCATATCTCGCGTGCCCGCCACGCCCGCCCTCCGGGAAAATAGATCCGGTGGTGGTGAGGAGGGAGCCCGGGCCGGTCAAAAACCGGATTCCTTTCATAATTGGGTTCATATCGCTTTCTGGAGTCACGTTATGCGACGGGCGGGAACTTCTCTATGGGGTATAACCCTACGTCCGATATTTACGGGGTTGAATTTTTCAGTGGCGTCTCCGGTTTGGGATCGGGTGGCCGCATGGGTGTAAGCGCCGCCAGAATGGCCTTTTGCACCATCGGATTGGAAAGATTTCCCAAGTGACCGCCTTGCGGGAAGACCGTCAAATGTTCCGGGACAAATGTGGCGTGGAGCCAGGCCAGGTCGTTGTCCGTCAGGAGAAAATCGTTTTGATTGACGATGACGCGGATGTTGGGGTTGGCGCGCAGACCGGCGTCATACGTCCGTAGATCACCGGCGTTTTCCAGCGTTTCCGCTGTCGGCGAGGCCATGCCCCGGGCCTGATAATACGGAATCGCGAACTTCTCAAAATAATCCTGGTAGGAATACTGAAGGATTTCCTGATACAACGGCTCGCGCCTGAATTTCCAAAGCGGGTGATGCAGGACTCCCTGATTATTCCGCCGCTGACTGCTGTAAATAATATCCCGCAGCATGAATCGAAACGTCATGCCGATGAGAAACTTGGACTCGATGGCGCTGAACGGCAGGGAGGATCGCGGTGTGAGGGAGAGTTTGCTCAAGGCAGCCACCTTCAAAAAAGTGTTTTCGATGTCGTCGGCTCGTTCCGCATCCGGCCAGCTCAAGGGTGCCCGGTAAAATTCGTCTAGCTTGGAAATCCCATACGCCAATCGAATGGGTGTATTGATGGCGACGACCCGGTCAAATTTAATCAACGGCAACTGATTTGTGACGGTGTCAATTCTCACTTCTTTCACGCCTTGTTTCCCTTGTAAAAAACGCGAAACCGACCCCTTCGTCCTGACGGAATACTGATTGGTGGGTCCGGTGGCCGCGATGAACAAGGATTGGAATGCGCCCATGGAATAACCCATCAATGCCCGGTTGCCCAAGCGGTCCGGATACAAGGCATGCAAGCGGTGATCAATTTCGGTGAGAGCGACGTGCAAGTCGTGGCCATCCACCGGCAGATAAGCCGGCATCGCCGCCGTCGAAGCGTGTTCCATGAACTCGGAGTTGAACGGGCTGCTGACGCACACGGCGGAGAAGCCATTTTTGTAAACCAGCTCGGCCAGCGCCAGGGAGGGTTCGGCCAGACGATGCGAACCGAGCCCCGGAACGATGTAAACCACGTTCGCCTTCCCCGGCTGCAACCAAAACGTAAATTTTAATTTCCGGCCCGTTGCCGAAATCAAAACCGACCGGGTTTTGCCCCGGTCCGGGAATTCAGGATCTTTGAAGGTGAAGAAGACGGATTCGAGAGTTTCCAGCGAGGCTGCGTCCTGTTTTCCTTTCACCTGGAAATCCGCCACCCGGTTCTCTCTCACGAATGTCCAGGCGTACTGAATCTCAGAATACGGATCCATTTCGGCCTTGCTAAAGCGCACATATTCGTCCACCGAGTCAGCGAGATCATTATACATGACTGCGTAGGCGCAATAAGTGTATGGGCCGAGATAAGTCAGCGGATTGTTCGCGACGAATTGGTAGGGTGCAATGTACAACAATGGATTGGCCGCCGTGTCGGCGATCAGGCCGATGGTATCCCGTTCATTGCTCGGTCCATAAATCGGCAGCATCAAAAAGCATTCCGGCTGCCAGCCCCACTTGCCGAACGTCTGGCCAAAATCCGCGTCCGATTTCGGAATATTCCATTTGCTCGCCACGTCCCAAAACCCGGCCACCCCGACGGTGGTGTTGCAACCAAAGCGGTAAGATTCATCACGCGCGCCGCTCCACTTGCCCTGGAGCAGATTATTGATCAATCGTCCCGGATAAGTGAGGTTCCGGCCAAAATTTCCAATTCCGGTCCGGACCGGTTTCGCAACGACAAACCGATAAACCCGGCTGGTCGGTTTGATGACCCCGGTCATCAGCGCCTTGTTGAAGCCCCACAGCACCCGGTTCAACGGTTCAATGGGGTCAGGGACGGATGTGGGGAGAACCACCGTTTCCGCCGCCGTGCGACTTCCACCTTCATTGAACTTCGGCGCGGCAAGTTGACGCGACACGTCTGCCGCCGGCGAATTGGTGGGATCCACGGCGGTCTCCTGCCCCTGGGTGAACCGCGGGAGGCACAACGACAGGGCCACCAGAGCCAACAGGTGAATGCTCCGGCGGGATTCGATTCTCATTACGCGAAATGACTTCGGGTTATGGCGGAAAGGGAGGCAGTTTACACGGGTTTGCGGCTGAAACTGGTGCGGTCGTCCGCTTCGAGCCAGTCGAACGTGGTATTCATCTGCGGGTTCAGCCCCAGCCGGGAGCAATCCTCGATGAAATAGGCCCGCTTTTCCGGATTCTTCATCAGGCTGCCGGCTTCCACTTCGTCGGACCAGGCTTTGATTTCAACGGGTGTTTTCGCCGTGCCGTTGGCCTGGAGCCAGACACCGACGTCTTCATAATCCTTTGAAGTCTGAACGGCGGCTTTGAATTGTTCGCCCGTGATGCCCTTGAAACCAAAGAGCAGGTTGTCCAGCGGACAATCGTAATGATATTCGCCCGGCGTTCCCGCCAGGCTGGCGCGGCATTTATCAATGGCGCGGCTGGCGATGGCAAACCCGGCGATCCGCACCCGCGGGCTGTGCGGGGCTTGTTTGGTCAGATCCCGGGTGATGATGGGAGTGTTCATGTCTTAAATTTTCCTGGTTGGGTTTGGGGTGCCTCTGATGGCCGTTTTCGTTTTTGGCATCGGCAGGTCACTCTGGATTTTTTACGTCATGATTCAATTCGCCGACGGGTCGTTCGCTTCATCGCCATGATTCTCGCGCCATTGGTTCTTGGGATCCTCCAAAAGGGTGAGTTGACCCGGCGTCAGCAACGGCTTGATTTGATTGACGGCGGCCGTCCGGTAGGGCTGAAGACCGGCCCAGACATCCTGTAACTGCTTGCGCGCGGCCTGAATTTGTGCCGTGTCCTTCGATTCGCGCGCCTGGCGGTTCGCTTCCAGGGCCGCATTAATCCGGGGTTGATTGGCCACCTGGTACTGTTCGCTCGTATTGGCAAAGTCGTCCTCAATGGGCTTCAATTCGGCGGTCTGCTCTTCGGTGAGATGCATCTGCTCTCTGAGACCAGCCGGCAGGATCAATCGTTCGCCCTCAAACGGTCTTTGGAATTTCCCGATTTGAGTGTCGGTGGAGGCGTTGTTTTGTGCCAGCAATACGGGCGCGGCCAGCAGCAGGGTGCTGCTGATGACCAGCAGGGTGAGTTTGGTTTTCATGTGTTTCATTTTTTTCTCGGTTTGGTTTGCGGGGTGAAGATGGTTTTTTATTTTGTGGCTTGGGAATGGGCTTCCACAAACCAAAGCCACTTGTCGATGCCGCGGGAGATTTCGGTGAATAGATCCGCGGTGTCGGCATCGTCCAGTTCGTCCGCCTCATTGATCGTGCGGCGGGCTTCCTGTCCGAAGGTGGAAAGCGCGCGGGCAACGGCCTCGACATGGGCCATGCCATCCGCGATGGTGAGCGGATACTCTTCCAGTTGCGAACGTGACGCGGCCACGCGCGCCGTGCCCTCGGCGATGCCGCCCAGCTGCACGATGCGTTCGGCGATCATGTCCACGTACGACTCCACGGCCTCGTCCACCTTGTCAAAAAGTTCGTGCAAGCCGATGAAGCTGGGGCCTTTGACATTCCAATGCGCCTGCTTCATCTGCGTCTGCAGATCCACGGCGGATGCCAGCCGCTGGTTCATGAGCGCGTTCAGTTCCGACCGGTGCTTAAGTGCGATGTCGTTTTCGGTTTCATACATCTTGGGGGCTTCCGCGACGGTGCTGTTCAAAGTCTTCATAATATTACAATGCTTTCGTTTTTCGTCTGGTGGTTGGTTTTGGTTAACGTCTGGTGGTGCGACCCGAGCGCCCGGGTGAGTTTGCGTTCCGCAAGCCATTGCGCCTCGGCTTCCAACCAATGCCTGACCTCATGCCCGGGCGGTGGACCCGGGTTCACATGGCTGGAGCTGGCTTTTCGGGCCACTTCATCCGGTGGTGGCGCGAAACCAATTTCGCTTTGGCTTAAGCCCCTCGCCATGGCTCGTCTAGCGGCGCCAACCGGCTTTTGGGCTGGGGATATTCTTTTATGCCTCACACGGTAGCATAGGCCAGGCAACGTGATATCCGCCATGGGGTCTTCACCCCATTTCGGGTTGGCGCCTGGCGGAAACAACTTCCAGGCCCGAAGAAAATTCTTGCACGTGGTTCGACTTCCCGGGTTTAAAACCATGGGGCACAACCCCTCCCGACAAAGAATCACCCGAAGGCAGCCACCCCGGTTTTACGGTTGGGGCGATGGGTTGCACCAGCCGACAGGTTCTGGGCGATGCCAACCATTTATAGACACATGGCCGGTTCCAGGATTGGTGGCAAATTACCCACGCCATTTACCCGGCCGGAAAGATTGACCGAAGCGCCGCCTTGTTTCAGTGATTCGGAGGATGCCTCCAGGAGCCGGACCAGTTCGAGACCCTTTTTGCCATCGGTCAAGGGGGTTGTCCCCTGGTTGATGCAATCCAGAAAATGCTGACATTCGGTTTTTAACGGCTCCTCGTGTTTGAGATAAGGAACGTGGACATCCCCATAATGATAGGCATAATTAAATTCTGCAAAGGTGTCATTGTGCGGTGGTCTTTCAACCCGCATGTCGAAGACCCGGATTTTCTCAAGCGGCGATACGTCGTCATAGAAAATCATTTTTTTGCTGCCGACAATGGTCATTTCACGGACTTTTCTCGGGTCAAGCCAGCTGCTGTGAATGATGGCCGAGCGTTTTCCCGAAAAATTGAGCCACATGGCCGTCACATCCTCCACTCCGGGCGTGATATGCGCGCTGCCTGCGCAATTGATGGTGACCACCTCTGTTTCCATGATGTGCAAAATAATGGCAATATCATGGGGTGCCAGATCCCAGGCAACGTTGATGTCTTTCTGGAAAAGCCCCAGATTCAGCCGCCGGGCGCAAATGTAGCGGATTTCTCCGATGTCGCCGCGCTGCACGATTTCCCTGATTTTCTTGACGGCCGGCGAATACAGGAACGTATGCCCCACCATCAGGACCAATCCCTTTTCCCCGGCTATATCAATCAACTCCTCACATTCCGCGGATGAGGCCGCCATTGGTTTTTCGATGAAGGTGTGCTTGCCGGACAGGAGACTCGCCTTGGCCATCGGGAAGTGCGATTTAACCGACGTGGCGATGATGACCGCGTCGAGGCCGACGCCGTTAAGCATATGATTGTAATTCAGCTCGCCTTCGACCTCCGGGTACAGCGCTTTAAGATGCCCCAACCTGTTTTCGCTGACGTCACACATCGTTTGCATGCTGCAATCGGGAAGTGACCTGAAATTGCGAACCAGGTTGGGTCCCCAATAGCCGCATCCGACAACCCCCACTTTGATTTGTTTTGCCATGTTAAAAATTCAATTTTGATTCTTTTCTTCGCCAGACGTTTTTGCCATCTCTGGCCTGAACCACGCCCACCAGCGCCGCCTTCGCAAAGAAAAGCGACCGGGCGGCACCATGGGAATAACTGGTACTCCGGCGGATGGGGCGGGAGGATGCTGGCCTGGTCTGACGCGCCTCCCGCATTTGAATGATCAAGGCGGGTATGGTCATCAGGATGATTTTCAAATCCCAACCGAGGGTTTTGCTTCTCGCATATTTGATGTCCAAACGAATCATTTCCATGAAGGTGGTCTGGTTTTTCCCGCTCACCTGCCAGAGCCCGGTCAAACCCGGCACGGTTCCAAACCGTTCCTTCTGCCATGGCAGATAGTTGTCGTATTCGTAAGGCAGGCAGGGACGCGGCCCTACCAGGCTCATTTCACCCCGTAGCACGTTGATCAATTGAGGCAGCTCATCCAGACCCGACGCCCGGAGCAACAAGCCAAACGGAATGATGCGGGGATCCCCGCGTGAGTCCATTTTCATCATGGGGGTATTTGAATTCATCAGTTGATGCAGGTGTCCCTGATGCGTGGTCGTGCTGGCATTCACAAACATGGTTCGAAACTTGAAACACGTGAAACGCCTCCCTTGATAACCAACGCGTTCCTGCCGGAACAAAACCGGCCCGCGGGAACCGCCGCGAATCAACAGGGCCACCAGCAGTGCCAGCGGAATCAGAAAAGGCCATGCCAGCAGGATGAGACCGGCGTCGAGTGTCCGCTTCCAGTACAGGATCTGAACTGGATTGGGTGATGGAGAACGTGGCAATTGATCCAATTCATATGGGAAATCCATGTTCTTGGTTTCCACGGTTGATAGATTTTTATCGGGTTCATCCATGCTCGGTTAATACCTTGTTTGTTCGAGATGACTTCGTTCAATTTGGGACGAGTCTTCCTTTTCCAATGGCCTGAGCATAAGTCAGGCGACCGTGCGGGTGCCATGGGGTGTTACCCTACCAGCAATTCAAGGCGTTCCTTGGCCGACGCTGAACTGGAGTTTCAGATATCCGTGTGCCTCCGTGGCTGAACCGTGTTTTCCAGGTTCAACTCGTGGGGACTTGATCACTGGAGGTGGGCGGAGCGGTTTTGTGCAGCGTAATGCCGGTCCATCAAGGTGCGTAAGCTGGACGCCAGCTTGTTCACGACCGGGGTGTGTAGAATGGCGTCATGATCGGTATCCAGCCAGTGAACGTGCACGGGCCGCGCCGCCAGGCGGCTCCATCCGGAATCCGGTTGGTAATCCGTCAACGATGGATCCAACGGATGCATGGAGACGCGGTCAGGCGAATGGCCTTCACGGAAGAGATGAACGTCAAGAGGCGTTTCCCGCGCCGGATGATAACGCTGTTTAAGGGCGACGAGGTGCCGGGCAATGGGTGAAGCGGCCCATTTCTCGTTTGGAATGGGGAGGGCGATTTCAGCCGGGTCCTTGACCAGGAAACGGAGCAACCGCCGTAACATTTGGGCGGGAGTGCGTTGCCGGCCCTGTTTGGTTTTCAGCATGAACCAGGCAGGGAGCCAGCGGAAGAAATGCCACACGCGGTAAAAGATCGTGGTCCGCCGGCACGGCCCGACTGCGCTAATCATCGCCACGAGCGGGGCAGCGCCCCCGTCGCGCAACCATTGTCGCGCAACTTCAAACGCCAGCACGCCGCTCCACGAGTAACCTACAAGGACTGGCGCACAGCTCGGGTGCCGCTCCCGAATCGAACGCAGGGCGTTCGCCCCCGCTTCCTCGATGGATTTTGGCAGCTGGTTCAGATCGTCCAGTGCATCACAGCGTACGCCGAAAACAGGCTGGTCTGGCCCAAGCGCCTTGGACAGTTCCAGGTAGTGGTAAACGTCCCCATAGATGCCGTACAGGCAGAATACGGGGGGCCGCTGGCCCGCCGGTTGGAACGCAATCAACTGTTTCCCCTTTTCCGGCTGACCGTTCTCAACCAGTCGCAACAGACCCGGTAGCGTTGGGTCCACCATGAAATCGGAAACCAGGATCCGGCGTCCGCTGATTTTTTCCACGCCCAGGAGCAGATTCACCGCATGCAAAGAATCACCACCCAGCTGGTCAAAACTTGCGTGGATTTCCGCCTGGGCGGCCAGCGGCAGCAGTTGAAACCACAGATGCGCGATGGCGCGTTTCGGACTGCCTTCGGGAAGGCTTGACTCGAAATGCGTCACTTTGATCGGCATGGCGGCGCGCAAGGCCACCCGATCCACCTTCCCACGCTCGGTGAGCGGCAGGCGCTCGTGAAAGATGAACCCCTTGGGCACCATGTAGGCGGGCAGGCACCCGGCCAGATGGGTGCGAAGGATGTCGCCAAGTTTCAATTGGGACTGATTCGCCACCACGTGAGCCACCACCCCCGTCACCGTTTTTCCCTCCAGCACCGGTTCGCAGGAAGCCTGGCAGACGGACGGGTGACGGTGCAGTGCCTGCTCAATCTCACCCAGTTCCACGCGCCGCCCGCGGATTTGCACCTGACGATCGCGGCGTCCGATGAAATCCAGTTCCCCGTCGGGTCGTTGGCGGACCCAATCGCCCGTGCGATACATGCGCGCGCCCGGCGTTGCCGCGAAACAATCGGGCAGAAATCGTTCGCGGGTCAGCTCGGGCCGGTTCAAGTAACCGCGCGCGACCTGTTCACCGCCCAGGTACAATTCGCCTTCTTCGCCCGCCGGGACGGGCTGGCCGGCCTCATCGAGGATATAAATCTTTACGTTGGCCAAGGGACGGCCGATGGGGGGTTGCTTCCCGTCCGTTCCCGGCGCGAGCACGGACCAGGTGCTGATGACGGTGCTCTCGGCCGGCCCGTAGGCGTTGATGACCTGGAAGGGCAGGCCAGGGGGCGGTTGCACGTGCAAGGTGTCGCCGCCCGTGCAGAGAAATCGAAGGGCCATTTCCCGGGGCCACGGACGCGTGAGCAACAGTTCAATCAGCGCGGTGGGAATGAACGAATAGGTCACCCGTTCCGCGGCGAGCCAGTGGATCAAACCCTCGAGATCAACTTCCAACTCCTTCGGCGCAATCAGGATGTTGCCCCCCGCGCACAAAACCGGCCAGAGATCGACGACTGACACATCAAAAGCTACATTGACGAGCACCGTTCCGCGGTCGGCCGGGGTCAGGCCGAGCCACGCGTGATAGACGCATACGAGGTTCGTCAACGAGTGATGCTCCACCTCGACGCCCTTCGGCCGGCCCGTCGATCCGGATGTGTAAATTACGTAAGCGCGCCGGCCAGGATCGGAAGGGACGTTGGGTGGTTCGGTGGATTCGCCGGCCAGCGCCAGCGCATCTTCATCCAGGCCAAACCGTTTACCCTCCCAGCCTTCGAGCCGTCCGAGCCACTCCGGGGCGGTCACGGCAAACGTTGCGCCGCTGTCCGCCAGATATAGCCGCAACCGCTCGCCGGGCGTGTGAACATCAATCGGCAGATAGGCACCGCCGGCTTTAAGCACCCCCAAGGCGGCAATGACATAGGCGCACGAACGCTCCATCGGCAGTGCGACAATGTCCTCCATTTTCAAGCCATCGCGCAGCAACCGGTTGGCCATGCGATTGGTCAACTGGTCCAAGGTGCCGAAATCCAGGTTGCGGACGCCATCCGATAACGCCAATGCGTCTGGTTGACATCGCGCGTGGTCGCGGAAAAAATCCACCACCGAACGCTCGCGTGGAAACGGCATTCCCGTCCGGCCCCAGTCGTCCAGCAACTGGTCCAGGTCCGCTTTCGGTCGAACCGGCGACCTGGCTCCAGGCGCAAATCCACGAGATGAATCAACGCCGGCGGTTCCCGCTGTGGGCCTTGGTATTTGCTCGCTTGTACTCATCGTTGTTTCAAACTGGAAACGCAATTCAACCCCGGATTGACACCGATGGACCTGATGCGACTGGGGCCTCAACCATGCGAGCCTTCGGCTTTGTCGGAGACTGCAGGCTGGAGATTATTATAAACTGATTCTACTTCTGGTGATGGCCTTTGAATTAGTTTTGCTTTAGTGGCATTAATCTACCATCGCGCCGACCGGAGTCAAATGGTGCTGGGGGCTCTGTTCGACCACCTCCTTGGGCAAATGGACAAATACCTTGGATTCATCCCAACTGATCCGGTCAACCGCGCTGGCCGGTATCTGCACTTCCTTTCCAGAAAACCGGTGCCCGATTTTGATGACCAACTCGGAAATCGCCCAGCTCCGGGTGTCCATCATAAAATCACAGATATGGCCGATCGTTCCATCGCTCGCCTGCAGGTGGTAGCCATTCACGGCTTGCGTGCTTCTGAGATGAGCATCGGCACGTTTGGGTTGCGGGCCATTCACCGTGGCGGGTACGGTCGGGAGAGGCTTTGGCGGCAGTTCCAAAATCGGAAATCCGCCCATGCCCCACAACCCGCCACCCTGCCAGTAATAGGGCCAGCCGTAATAGCGGTGATACTCCTCTTCGTATTGCCGTGATACCGGCTTGTGTGACTCGATCGGCGGGCTGTTCTCGATCTGTTTCCGGGTCAGATTCACGGCAAGGACTTTTGCGGATTGATGAAGATTAACAAAGGCATGGGGGGAGATGAGCACCTGTCGCTCCGGCAACCAGGAACCCGTATCCGCGACCACATAACGAATCGCCCAGTTCTGATCATCAAAAAAGAAGTCCTTCACGTGGCCGATGTCACCATCGGAGGCGCCGAGTTTGTTTCCGTACAACGGTTTGATGCCTTGTAACATAAATGTGCCTTTCGCATAATTTGCTTTGGACCACCGCCTCAAACGATGACTTGCCGGGCGTTCGATTCTGCAACGGCCATCCCCGGTGCCAGTGGGAGCACCGCCCGTCCGGTTCAAATTCTACCCAACAAAATCAGGACCACCAGAATGGCCAAAAGCAAACCCAGTCCGCCGCTCGGGTAATAACCCCAACTCCGGCTGTGTGGCCACGTGGGGAGTGCGCCGAGCAGCATCAGAATGAGTACAATCAATAGAATGGTTCCTAACATAATGTTCCTTTCAATGTGCGAACGGGGTTCGCTGGTTATCTCCCGTGATTGTCCCCGCCATGGTCATGCCCGTCTCCCTTCCGATTATCTTTCTGGTCCTGATGTGAGCCGGACGGCGCCCGATTTCCAGGATACTTCTGTACCACTTCCGAGTGGTGATGTGCCGGGGAATCGTGAAAATCCATCCTCACTGACGGTGAGGAACGCAGCACGTTCACGGATACCTCGCGCGGTTCCGGGCGCGCCACCCACGAAGAGCCTTCCCGATCATACCATCGGTGTGAACGGCTGCCGTAATACATCTGATAGTCGGGGTAATATACGTAATCGTCCTGTTCAATAAACCCGGCGTTCACCTGCACTGCCGGTTCCACATAAACCCCGGCGCGCGGCCCCTCCACATAACCCACGCATCCCGTGAGCGTCAGCAGGAACACGGCACCCAACACGCATCCGGCCTGGTCGGTGGTGAGGAAAAGTTTTTTGTTACTCATGAAATGAGAATAATCCAAATGCACGCGGGTGCCATGGGGTGTTACCCTACCCGCGGATTATATGAATCAGTTTCCATCCGGATCACGGTCCGGTGAGCGGAACGCCTGCCAGACGGTGGAGAGCAGTCCCGCGCCTTTGAGAAGGGTTTGCGGCCAGGAAGGTTTTTCAGCAGCGGCCGCAGACTTCTGGCGCCGGAAGGACGCAAAGCCGGCAACCAATGAAGCGGCGATGGCAGCGACGGAACCGAGGGTTCTGGCCCGGTCGGCGACAGCGTGAATCCCGTCCGCCACCGCCTGCCCGTCCTGAACCAGTTGGGCCCGATTGAGCTCGCTTTCGGCGATCAACAATTGCTTCCGCGATGCCAGCGGATTCAAGCGAGGTTTTTTTCCAGACATGCGCGGTCCTTTTGGAGTTGGTCGAGTGAGGCGGAAAGCATCTGCCAGTCACGCAACAATCCGGCGAGTCGCCGGTAAAGAAAAATTCCGGCGGCGGCATAGAGGCCGGTCAAGGCCAGGAGGACAGCCATCGGTGAATGGGCCCAGAACCCAACCACGATGGCTGCCGTGAGCGTAAGGCCCGCGAGCAGACCAAACGCCGCCACGCCGAGGGCCAAAAGGAAGGCGTGCCGGAGACGCTCGCGCTCCTCCTGCACTTCCACCATCAACAATTCGAGCCGGTTTTCCCCGATGATCAACAGTCGTCGCGCAAAACGCTTCGATGTCTCGACAAGTTCCCCGACATTGTTGGCGGCTGGTTCCATAACGTTATTAATCGCCGTTGCGCGAGCACCGGCGGGAGAGGAGATAGCCAGCGATGGCACCGACCCCGAAGGCGATCGCCAGGGCTTGATAGGGATGTTCCCGCACGGCTTCATCTGTGGCTTTGGCGCCCTCGACCGCCTTGTCCTTGACCCGGCCCAGGATCTGTTTGCCGCTTTCCAGCGCGGCGGCAAGACGTTTGCGCGCTTCACTGACTTTTTCCCCGGCCACGTCCGCGGTGGCCGCCATCAAGGCGCGCGCGTCTTCGGCGAGCGTGCCCATGTCACTGCTGGTTGCATGTGTTTGTTTGTCCATATGATTCGGTTCTTTCTATTTTCTATTGGTTTGTGTTTTTCAGTGGTGAATGTTCAGCGTCGGCAAGATGGGTTGCTCCCGGCGAGCTGGCCACCGTCAGAACCGAGTTTCTCCCGCCGAATGGGTTGGGCACAGATTCTCTGGCCAGCGGATCGGGCATCCATCGGCCGTCCACAATGAAGCAGTATTCGTAGGTGCCGGGCGCCAGGGATGTTTCCTTCCACCATTGGCCGACGCCGGAGGAATGGAGCGTCTTGGCTTCGGGCCGCCATTGATTGAAGGTTCCCGCGACGCAAACGGTGGTGGCCGTGGGATCAGTGAATTCAAAGCGGACGGGTTGCAGTTGCAATCCGGGGCTGGGGACGTTGTCGTGATTGTGATTGTGTTTCATAGGGGGTGATTCAGTGGGAAGGCTGACCTTCGCTTTCGGGAAAATGCTCCATTGCACATAACCGTAGTTTAAGGCGATTTTTTGCCGGTGCTATGGGGTGTTACCCTACCGCCGGTTTTTGAACTACCTTCCATCCCGACCGCGCCCGTTTGCGGCGGGGTCTCCTGCGCGACCCGCCTGATCAAGCCCGTCAACGATCCCGGTTTCATACTTCCAAACCGAAGCCAAGGGTTTTCCCAGCGGCGGCAAGGAACACCCTAGTCGCGGTCGCACTCGATGGGACGTAACGATACTTATGCGAACTATCTCAAAACAAAAGGTGAGCCACGCCGGCGTGGCCTTGAGCTGGTCTTTACGAACCATGGGGGTTTCAAGGGTTCTTGGAGGAATCTTGTTCTCTTTCGCGCTCTTGTCCGCCAATGCCGCCACCTGGTACGTGGACAGTTCGGTGGGGGCGTCGGGCAATGGCACGGCTTGGGGCACGGCCTGGCAAGCGCTATCGAACGTTACCGGCGTCAAAGCCGGTGATACCGTTTATATTTCCGGTGGGGCCAGCGGCAGTTCCCAAAACTATTCGGTTTCCAGTTGGAAACCGGCCGGCGGCGCCGTGGGCAATCCGATCACCTACCAGATCGGGCAGGATCCGGCGCACAGTGGGACGGCCATCTTCAGCGGCAGCGGCACCTGGTTCGGCGGGGCCAGCTACGTGATTGTCAGCGGCAATGCCGGTGACGGTGCAATGCACTTTTCCTGCACCGGTTACGGGACGGC
>Ga0265339_10002100_pt1 | contig 14527 bp, 19 predicted proteins | sample 4CB219metaG_FD_202085 | JGI IMG/M metagenome (GOLD analysis project Ga0265339, IMG submission 202085) | Rhizosphere microbial communities from Carex aquatilis grown in University of Washington, Seatle, WA, United States - 4-CB2-19 metaG | ecosystem: Host-associated > Plants > Roots >...
TCGGCTCGCCGAAACCGAACCGGTGGATCCAGTCCTTGAGGCCCTTCTCTCCGAGCTTCGTCTCCGCGATCGTGACCGCGCCGACGTTCGACGAGCGCTGGAGGATCTGCGCGACGGTCATCCGCTCGGTCGGCCTGATCTCCGCGTCGTGCACGACACGGTCGGCGACGTGGATCGAGTACGGCAGCGTGAACGCCGTCTGCGGCGTGACGAGGTGCTCGGCGAGCGCGCCGCCGATCGTCACGACCTTGAAGACCGATCCCGGCTCGTACACGTCGGAGACGGCGTGGTTCGTCTCGAGCGCGGTCTTGACGTTCGGGAAGTTGTTCGCGTCGTAGCCCGGCTGCGTCGCCATCGCGAGCACGGCGCCCGTGTGCGGGTCGATGACGATCGCAGTCGCGTCCTTCGCGTGCCACTTGGCCACCGTCGCGCGCAGCACCTGCTCCGCGTTCGCCTGGATGCGGTGGTCGATCGTGAGGAACACGTCCTTGCCAGGCCGCGCCGGGACGTTGCTCTGCACGTCGATCGCACGGCCGAACGGGTCGCGGACGATCGTCTCCTTGCCCGGAACGCCGGTGAGCTGCGCGTTGAGCTCGAGCTCGAGACCGGCGAGGCCGTTGTTGTCGACGCCCGCGTACCCGAGCACCTGCGCCGCGACCGATCCCTGCGGATACGTGCGCCGCTCCTCCCCGTAGAAGTGGAAGCCGGGCAGGTTGCGCTTCGCGAGCAGGCTCGCCTTGTCGGCCGGCGCCTTGCGCTCGACGTAGGCGAAATGCGTTCCCGTCGTCGTGAGCGCGCGAAGGACGACCTTTCGCTTGAGCCCGAGGATGCGTGCGGCGGTGATCGCCTCGGTGCGCGGATGCGCGACCGCGCTCGGGTCGACGTACACCGTCGTCGCCTGCTCGCCGAGCGCCAACGGCGTCCCGACAGCGTCGAAGATCGTGCCGCGCGCGGCGGGCAGTGGAACGATCGCCTTCGTCTGCGCCTGCGCCATCGCGGCGAGCGGCGCCGCCCTCACGGTCGCGATCCACGCCTCGCGCGCGAGCAGCCCGACGAACGCCACGAGAATCGAAGCCAGCAGCAAGCGGATGCGTGAGTTCACGATCCGTGTCATCGGGCTACTTGTCGTTCAGGTCGAGGTAGCTCGTGTCGGTGGCGGGCGCGGGCCAGAGCCCGAGCCGGCGTGCCGCCTGCTCGATGCGGATCGATGCGCTGGCGCTCGAGACCTGCGAGGCAAGAGCGGCGTTCTGCGCCTGGAGCTGGAGCTGCTGCTGATCGAGCTTGTTCACCGCGACGTTCGCGCGGAGGACGGCGACGTTGAGCGCGACGACGCCTACGAGCAGGATCGCGAACGCGGAGATCCAGACGATGCCGCCGGTGATGCGACGCGACCGGCGGCGCGTCCGCGTCCGCGGCTTCGCCTTCGCCGGAGCCGTGCGCGGTCGCCGGACCGGCGACGGCGCAGGCGCGGCCTCGGCGGTGAACCAGTCGGCGACTGCGCTCACTCGTCGCCTCCGGCCTTTATCGCGGCGCGCAGCCGCGCGGACGCGGCGCGCGGATTCGACGCGATCTCGGCCTCGCCGGGCCGGATGGGTCGGCGCTCGATCGCGCGCAGCTCGGGCTCGTGACCGCACACGCACACCGGGAAGTCGGGCGGGCACGTGCAGCCGCGCTCGCGCTCCCGGAGGAAGTGCTTGACGATGCGGTCTTCGAGCGAGTGGAACGAGATGACCGCGAGCCGGCCGCCCGGCCGCAGCATTTCGAGCGCCGCCGGCAGCGCCGCCTCGAGGGAGGTGAGCTCGTCGTTGACCGCGATGCGCAGGGCCTGGAAGACGCGCTTCGCGGGATGGCCTTCGCCGAAGCGTGCCGGCGCGGGAATCGAGGACTTGATCGTGTCGACGAGCTCGCCGGTGCGCTCGAACGGCTCGGACTTGCGCCGCCGTCCGATCGCGCGCGAGATCTGCCGCGCGTAGCGCTCCTCGCCGTAGCGCCGGAAGATGCGCTCGAGCTCCTTCTCCGGCCACTCGTTGACGATCGCGCGCGCGTCGAGGTCCTGCGACGAGTCCATCCGCATGTCGAGCGGCGCGTCGGTCGCGTATGAGAAACCGCGCTCGGGACGATCGATCTGCATCGACGAGACGCCGAGGTCGAGGAGGATCGCATCGGCCTGCACGTCGTTCGCGGCGAGCTGCGGCAGGACGACGCCGAAGTCGCCGCGCAGCAGGCGCGCTTGGACGCCGCTCCGCTGCTCGAGGCGCTCGAAGTACGTGCGCACCGTCGGATCGCGGTCGATCGCGATCAGCTTGCCGCGCCGCTGCAGGTCGGCCGACAGCAGCGCCGCGTGCCCGCCGGCACCGAAGGTCGCGTCGACGACCGTGTCGCCCGGGCGGACGGCGAGGCTCTCGCGCACCTCGTTCGCGAGGACGGGAATGTGATCAGTTGCGCTGGGCTGCAAGACGTTCGGCAACATCCCCCGCACTCCCTTCGACCTCGGCGAGCTCGCGCCGCCAGGCAGCGCGATCCCAGATCTCGAGGTGGTCGTTGACACCCGCCACGACGACGTCGCGGTCGAGCTTGGCGTAGTCCTTGAGCACGGCCGGGATGCCGATCCGGCCTTGTTTGTCGAGCTCGTCCTCGACCATGTTCGCGAAGAAGTACCGCTGGAGCCGCCGCGCCTCGCCGCGCAGCGGGTCGAGCTCGTCGAGCCGGCCGCCGAACGCGTGCCCCCAGGCGTGCTTCGGATAGGCGAGCAGGCAGCTCTCCATCCCGCGCGTCAGCACGACGCCGCCCTCGAACTCCTGACGGAACCTCGCCGGGAGCGTGAGGCGGGACTTGTCGTCGATCGTGTGTTCGTGCGTGCCGAGGAGCATTCCGGGGCCGGATCCCTTCCTTCCACTTTGTCCCACTTTAAACCACCGACCCCCACTTGTCCACCCTCCCGCCCCACTAGGGTTGGCGCGGTGAAGCTGCCGCTCGGATCACGGCGGCGATCGGCGGCAGGGCTGGCCCTCGTCGCCGCAGTCGTCGTGCTCGTCCTCGCGGCGGCGTGGCTGTCCGGGCTTCTGTTCACCGACACTGCGCGGCCCGCGGCCTCCGGGAGCGTGCTCGGACGCTTCCAGGCGGCCGATCCGCATCCCCGGACGCTCGACGGCGTCTACACGTACCGGACTCGCGGCGGTGAGTCGCTCGACGTCCTCGGCGGCAAGCGTCATCGCTATCCCGCGACGACGACGATCACCGTCGTCGAGGTCCCGTGCGGCATCCGGTTGCGCTGGGACGCGCTCGCGGGCCGCTCGACAACATGGACGCTGTGCACGGGCTCGGGAAGCATCGAGCTCCGGACGCTCGACCAGGTGCACACGTTCTTCGGCCGCACCGACCGGACGCGCTATGCGTGCGGGCCGCAGGCGGGCGGCCGCTTCCGCTGCCGGTCGCAGCACGGTGGAGAGGCGGGGCTGGTGTCGGCCGCGGGCTACGTCGACCTCGACGTCGGCGGCGTGCGCGAACGTGCGCTCCGTCTCCACATGACCGCCGCCGTCAGCGGCGGCGACCGCGGCACCGAGACGGTCGACTGGTGGCTGGAACCGCGAACCGCGCTCCCGCTCGAGCTCACCGTCTCGAGCCGCACGAGCCGTGCGGAGCCGCTGATCGGACGCGCCCACTATCGCGAGGACGCGACTCTGCGCCTCGTCTCGACGACTCCGGAGCGCTAAAGAAGAGTGCTGACGGCCCGGATCACGCCGATGCTCGGGAGCGGCGGATTCAGCGCGACGTAATACGGCGCCCAGCCGGTCGGCTGGAACTTGTCGAGGTACGTCGTCAGTGCCCGGAAGCGATAGCGGGAGTCGAAGAACGAGATCGCCGGCGCAGCGGCGCGGAAGAGCACACGTGCACGCCCGTCGAGCTGCTCCTCCGAGCCGCGCAGCGGAGCGACGTCCATCCACGCGCGTGCCGCTCCCTCGGCGGCGAACGCCCCCAACGCTTCGACGACAAGGGCTTCGGTCGCCCCCATCGGCGCGTCCGGTCTGCGGAGGAGATCCTCGAGAAACCAGCCGTTCTCCGCCGGCACCGGTGTGCAGGCGAGCAGTGCCTCCACGCGCCCGTCGCACCGTGCGACGAACAGCCGCTTCTCGCTCGCGCGGGTCAGAGGCGAAGCGCGCAGGAACGAGCTCGCGGCCCGGTGCGCGAGGCCGGCCTCCCACGCGGTGACCGCGGCGCGCACGGCCTCTTCGTCGGAGGGCTCGTACGCGCGAACCGAGACGCCGGCTCGCGCCGCCTTGTTCAGGCACCAGCGGAGATGCTTGCCGGGATCTCCGCGCGGCGGGCGCCACTCGGGAAGCGAGAAGAACGGCTGCTCGCCGACCTTGAGCACGCTGTACCCGCGGTCGAGCGCATGCTCCGCCGTCTCCGCGCGGACGAGGAGGACGCAGATGCGCAGCTTCCGGCCGCGGAGGACCGCAGCCGCCTCGTCGAGCACCGCGCCCGCCGTTCCCTCGGCCGCGAGCGGATCGGCCCACACGACACCGACGCCGTTCTGCTCGAGATAAGCGACGGCCCCGTCGACGGCCTCGGCGAACACGTACTGCCACGGAGCGTCGTACCGGAGGCAGAACGAGAACGGGTTGCGTCCGAACCGGATCAGCAGCTCCTCCGCCCGGGCGTGCGAAGCGTTCACGACCAGACCCTATGCGGGCTCACTTGCCCGACGGCCGTCGAACCGGGTAGGCTGCGCGCGCGGCGACCGGTCTGCGGCGCGACGCTCGACAGGGAGGCCAGATGGCCACGCAGACCACGAACCGCGTCACCGAAGGGCCGCTCAACGTCGTCCTGCGCCCCGGCTCGGAGGCCGAGGCCGCCTACCGGAGCGCCGTCCTCGCGCCCGGCTTCGGGCCCGATCCCGGCCTCGACCTCCGCTATTTCGGCGGGAAGACGCTCCCGAACCTCCGGTGGGCGCATGTCTACGTCGGCACGTGGGACGCCGGAGACCGTGCGAAGCTCGACCACGCCCTCCCGACCGCGATGCGCGACCGCGGCCTGAACAACGTGCTCGCCCAGTACTTCCCGAACGCGGAGGTCACAGCCACGTTCGCCGGCTCCCAGGTGCACGCGGGGAAGGTGCCGGGCCGCGTCTACCGCGACACGGTCGAGACCCTCGTCGCGGGGCTCGACGTCGGGCCGGCGACGGCGTGCATCCTGCTCCCGCCCGGAGCCGTGCTCGTCGACGGCGACTCGACGGGCTCCCGCGCCGTCACGGATGTCGACGCGGACGAGGTCGACTCGAAGCACGGCCTCGGCGGCTACCACGGCTCGATCCACGTCGCCGGGTCGACGCGGTACTACGCCGTCGCCGTCTACTCGGAAGGCGACAACGGCATCGTCGCGTTCGACGAGCCGTGGAAGAACGTCTGCGCGACGCTGTACCACGAGCTGCAGGAGACGCGAACCGACCCCGACGTCGAGGACGCGATCCGCCTCGGATCGTCGCCCGGCGCCGACCACCTCCTCGGCTGGTACTCGTCGCGTGGCGGCGAGATCGGCGACATCCCGATGGCGGAGGCGGGCGGACGGCTCGACCTCGTCATGCGGGAGGTTCCGCTCGCCGACGGGAGCGGGACCGTGCCCGTCCAGCTCATGTGGTCGAACGCGGTCGGCGGCCCGGAAGGCTCTATCCCGAAGCCACGTCCGCCGCAGTGAGCTGACGCTCGTACGGCCCGCGGCTCGTCATGACCATCGCCCCGCAGCGCGCTCCGAGGGCGACCGCTTCCTCGATCGTCCGCCCCGCCCCGAGCCCGTACGTCAGGCCGGCGGCAAAGCAGTCGCCGCAGCCGTACGCGTCCGCGACCGGGCCGGGGAGCGGCGCGGCACGGAACGGGCCGCCGGGACGGATCCAGCCGCCGAGCCCGCCCGAGGTCGTCACGACGACGCGCGGCGCCGGGTCGAGCTCGACCGCGTCGACGCGCTCGCCGGCATCCTCGGCGCTGCCGACGAGGACGTCGAGCTGCTCGCCGGCACGGTGGAGCGTCGGCAGCTCGCGCGAGGTGGCGACGACGAAGCGCGCCCGCCGCGCGGCCTGGACGGCGGCGATGTCGCCGCCCGTGAAGTACACGGCGTCGCAGCGAACGAGTTGCTCCCACGGCAGCGACCCGTCTTCCCCCGACGGCACGAGCTTCGGGCCGAGCGTCGTGATCGTCCGCTCGCCGTCGCCGTCGACGAACGTGAATGCGCGCCGTTGCGGGCGCCCGGCGTCGCCGCCGTGCACGGTCACGCCGAGCGCAGTGAGCCGTTCCCGGGCGCGCCGCCCGATCTCGTCGTCGCCGAGCGCCGTATAGAAGTCCACCGATCCGTTGAGCCGCGCGAGCTGGACGGCGGCGACGGCGCCCCCGCCCGCCGGCTCCTCCCACGTCTCGAGGGCGGCCGCGATCTCGCCCGGCCGGGGGACGTGCTCGACCCGAACGAACTCGACCCACTCGATATGACCGACGACGGCGACGCGCACGCCTCACATCTTCGCGCGGCAGTACGTTTCATGTGTCGATGGGAGTCGCAGTTCCGCCGTTCGAGACGTTCTACGAGGCCCACAAGGCCGAGGTCTTCCGGTTCCTCCGCAGCCGGCTCGGGCCGGACCGGGTCGAGGATGCCTTCCAGGAGACGTTCCTGCGCGCGCTCCGCGCGTACGAGCGGCTGGAGCACGGCGAGCATCTCCGCGCGTGGGCGCTGACGATCGCGCATCGGATCATCCTCGACGACGTGCGCAAGCGCCGCCCGCACGGCGAGCTCCCCGAGCTCGTCACGGAGGACGGCAGACCGGCGTTCGAGGAGCTCGCGCCGCTGACGGACGCCTTGCCCCCGAAGGAGCGCGCGGCGGTCGTGCTCCGCTACGGCTACGACCTTGGCTACGACGAGATCGGCACCGCCCTCGGCTCGACCGAGTCGGCGGCGCGGCAGGCGGCATCCGCCGGTGTGCGGCGCCTGCGAAAGGAGAAGAAGTGATCGAGACCCTGACCCACGACGTCGACGAGCGCTTTCGCGCGGCCGCGGCCGCCGAGGGGCTGCTCGACGTCGCCTACGACGTCTTCGACGACACGGCCATGGGGCCGCTGCTCGTCGGCGTCACCGACCGCGGCGTCTGCCGGATCACGTTCGACCCGGATCCCGAGCGCGAGCTCGAGCTGCTCGCGCGGCTGTACGGGCCGCGCGTGCTCCGCTCGTCGCGGCCCGTCGACCGGCTCCACCGCGAGCTCGACGAGTACCTCGAGGGCCACCGGCGGACGTTCGACGTCGAGCCCGACCTGCGCGCGCAGCCGGATTTCTACCGTCGCGTGCTCGCCGAGCTCGCGCGCGTCGAGTACGGCGAGACGACGACGTACGGCACGCTCGCTGCTCGCGCCGGCAACCCGCGCGCAGCCCGGGCCGTGGGCACGGTGATGAACCGCAACCCCGTGCCGATCGTGCTGCCGTGCCATCGCGTCGTCGGCGCGAACGGCAGCCTGACCGGCTACGGCGGCGGTCTCCACCGCAAGGAGCTGCTGCTGCGCCTCGAGGGCGCGCTCCTCTAGCTATTTATCCGTGGCCCCAGTGGAGGGCGATGACGGCGAGCACGCCCGCGATCGCGAGCGCGAGCCCCGCCAGCCACTGACCGCCGCGCCGCCCCATCGGCATCATCGCGCCGAGGAACATCAAGCCGCCCGCGATCGCAACCAGCGCCGCCGCCACTTCCTTCAACCGAAGCGCGTTGTGCACGGTGAGGAACAGGAGTGGGTGCATGGGGCACATCGTCGCTTTGCCGTCGGACGGATACGGACGCTCCTCAGGGCTGTCCCGGATGCGGCCGGAACGCCCTCACGGCGATAACTGAGGCATGAGCGGTGCCGCCTGGACGGTCGTCCTCATCGTGTTCGTGACGATGTTCCTCATCCAGGCCGCCCAGTTCGTCTGGATCGAGTACCTCCTGCACCGGATCGACGTGCTCGAGGGAAACGTCGACGAGAAGCCTCGGCCGGCTCAGCGCGGCAACGTCGCCGCCCAGGCGTAGACCAACACGACTGCGAGCCCGACGGCGGCGACGCATGCAAGGACATGCGGCCAGAGCAGCGGGCCGGCATACGGCTCGCTGTAGCGCGAGGCCATGAGCGCCGTGCTCGCGCCGACCGCGACGAGGCCTGCTGCGCCAGCCGCCGCCGGCGGGCGCAGAACGCGACGGGGCGGGCGGGCGGACGTCCCGGCGAGGACGAACGCGAGGCCGGCGCAGGCGATGCAGCCGCCCTCCCACCAGTCCCACTGGCTGGAGTTCAACCCGAAGAGCAAGCCGAGCCAGTACAGCACGACGGCGACCACGAGCCAAACGGCGACGGCGAGCCAGCGCATCGCGGTCTTACATATCGCATCACCCGACCGGCCGCAGCTTGTAGCCCACGCCCCACACGTTGACGATCCAGCCCGGCAGTCCGGCCGCGGCGAGCTTGCAGCGCACGCGTGACGCGTGCGACTCGACCGTGCGCGTCGGGACGAAGGTGCGGTAGCCCCAGACGTCGCGGAGCAACTGCTCGCGCGTGAAGACGCGGTCGGGCTCGACCGCGAGCCGTAGCAGGAGCGCGTACTCCTTCGTCGCGAGCGCGACGTCGCGGCCGTGCACGGCCACGCGACGCGCGGCGCGGTCGACGACGAGCTCGCCGACGTCGACGAGGTCGGCACGCGGCCGGCGGCGGCGCAGCACGGCACGGATCCTTGCGACGAGCTCCTCGTAGACGAACGGTCGCGTCAGGTAGTCGTCGCAGTGCTCGAGCGCGCGGACGCGCTCCATCGCGCCGGCGCGGCCAAGCACGATCACGGGGCAGTCGCCGACACGGCACCGGTCGAGCGCGTCCGGGTCGCCGAGCACGACGACGTCGGGTTCGGCTGCCCGCGGCAGATGGGACGGATCCTCGAACGCGAGCACGTCGAAGCCGTCGCTCGTCAGCTGCTTCTCGAGGAAGCCACGCACCGACGCTTCCGGCTCTGCGAGGACGAGTGCGGTCATGGGCGCGACGGTAGCGACGCGCCCGCGCGCACGCCAGATGTCCTTTGCCGCGGAAGTGTGACTTCTTCTCGACACGCGTCGCGTTGCGACAATGCATGCGTGGACACGGTCGTTCTCGTCGAAGGGGTCAGCGACCGGATCGCGCTCGAGACGCTCGCCGAGCGGCGTCATGTCGACGTCGTCGTTGTCCCGATGGGCGGCGCGCATGGGATCGGCCGCTTCCTCCGGCGCTTCGACGGCGCACGCATCGTGGGACTGTGCGACGAGCGCGAGCAGGACGTCTTCCTGCGCGCAGGGATGGATCCCGGCCACTTCCACGTCTGCGTCGCCGACCTGGAGGACGAGCTCGTCCGCGCGCTCGGCGCCGTCCAGGTCGAGTCCGTGCTCGAGGCGTACGACGATCTCGACGCTTTCCGCGTGTTCCAGAACCAGCCGGCTTGGCGCGGCCGGCCGGTCGAGGCGCAGCTACGGCGCTTCCTGTGCGCCTCCGACCGGCGGAAGCTCCGCTACGCGCGCTTCCTCGTCGAGACCGCGGTCGACCGCGACTGCGTGCCGCGTCCGCTCGACGCCGTGCTCGTCGACGCGGCTTCAGCGTGAGCGAAGCGCCTCGCGACGCTCGAGGCTCGCAGCCGGCCACAGTTTCTGCGTGTCGTAGTAGGTCGTGAACGCGGGCGTCGACTCCGGGAGCGTGAGCCACGGGACCTTGGACCGCGTGAAGATGTGCACGTCCGGCTCGACAGCAGACGGTTCGTCGAGCGTCCCGGCGCGGACGAACAGGACGCTCTTGCTCGTGTACGTGCTCCAGACCGCCGTCTCGCACACCGGGCAGCGGTAGATCTGCTGTCGCTTCGTTCCGGAACGCGGAACCGGGACGCGCTCGGGTTCGCGCCCGAGCACTTCGACGCGGTCGCTCTCGATCAACATGTTGATCACGAACGCGCTGCCGGTCTGGCGCTGGCAGTTGAGGCAATGGCAGCAGTGGACGAAGAGCGGCGGCCATCTGAGCCGGTACCGCAGCTCGCCGCACGCGCACCCGCCCTCCATCGCCCGTTCAGGCAGTCGACGAGGACGTGCGCCGCCGGCGTTCGGCTGTCGCATGACCCCAGCGCTCGATCGCGTCCGCCGCCGCGCCGATACCGCCGAGCCACCGGAAGAAGCTCATGCCGAGCACGTAGAGAACGGCGATTCCGATCCAGCTCCACATATGGAGAAGGATACTCCCGCCCCGACGCCGTGCGCGCGAGCGTTTGAGACCTATCGCCGACGCGACGATCAAGGGCTGTCGCGAACAACGTTCGCGACAGCCGGACCGAGCACGCGATCCTGCCGCAGGCACGATCGCGTGCGCAGAACAACGCTCCCACCGACACCCCTAAGAGCTCGCCGGCTCAGCCGGCGAGCGCTCCCGCGAAGCGGGTACCTCTACCGGTTGTAAGTGCGCAGCACTTACAACCGGCTAAGCACTTACAACCGCCCGGAACGGACGACGCCCCAGAGCAGCCAGGCGCCGAGGATCGCGGAGAGCGCGAAGCCGACGATCGAGATCGCGTTGATCCCGAACAGCTGCGGCCCCGCCTTCGCGAAGATGCCGATGAGGCTCGAGCCGATGAGGCCGCCGGTGACGATGAGCGCGACGACGAGCCGGTTGAAGACGCGCTGCATCTGCTCCATGAAGTCGTCGAGGCCCTTGTGCACGAAGCCGACTTCGATCTGGCCGTCGCGCACCTGCTCCATGAGGTCGTGGATCTGGTACGGCGCCTCGCGGAGGATCTGCGCGTACCGGATCGCGTCCCGCTGCGCCCGCTTCGCCACGCGCTCCGGCGAGAACCGCTCGAGCATGAGCGCGCGCGCATACGGGCGCGCGACCTCGAAGACGTTGAAGTCCGGATAGAGCTCGATGCCGACCGACCCGAGCGTCGCGACCGCGCGGTCGAGCAGCAGGTAGCGCGTCGGCAGGCGCAGGTTCATCGTGTAGATGAGCTGGAACGCCTCGCGGATCACCTGAATCGGGTCGATCTCGGCGAGGCTCGCGCCGTAATAGCGGTAGTACATCTCGCGCAGCTCGGCGAGGAACTCCTGCTCGCGCTCCTTGGGGTAGCGCACGCCGAGGTCGGCGAGCCGCCTCGGGAGCATGTCGACGTTCTCCGACGCGGCGTCGATGAAGAGGCGCGTCAGCTTCGTCATGTCGTCATCGCTGAGCGTCCCGGCGGCGCCGAAGTCGACGAGCCCGATCGTTCCCGCCTCTTGGAGCACGAGCACGTTCGCCGGATGCGGGTCGCCGTGGAAGAAGCCGTGCCGGAAGATCATCGTCATCCACGTCTCGGCGACGAGATACGCGAGGTCGCGCCGCTCCGGGAGCGTGAGGCCGAGGCTGTCGACGTCGGCGAGCTGCGTCCCTTCGAGCCACTCGAGCGTGAGGACGCGGGCACGGCTGTACGTCCAGTACACCTTCGGAACCTGCACGTGCGGGTCGCCGGCGAAGTTGCGACGGAACGCCTCCGCGTTCCGGCCCTCGAGCCGATAGTCGAGCTCCTGGCGGATCTGCCGTGCGAACTCGTCGACGAGCGAGCGCGCGTCGACGAAGTCGAACGCGTGCACGCGCTCCTTCAACAGGCGCGCCGCCTGGTAGAGCAGCGCAAGGTCGGCCTCGACCTGCCGTGCGCCGCCGGGACGCTGCACCTTCACGGCCACCGTGCTCCCGTTCGGCAGCGTCGCGCGGTGCACCTGGCCGATCGACGCGGCCGCGACCGGTATCGGCTCGAAGTCGAGGAAGAGCCGGTCGATCGAGTTGCCCAGCTCTTCCTCGATCACGCGCTCGGCCTGCTCGAACGGGAACGGGCGGACGTCGTCCTGGAGGGCGCGCAGCTCCGCGATGATGTCGGGCGGGACGAGGTCCGGCCGCGTCGAGAGCAGCTGGCCGAACTTCACGAACGTCGGGCCGAGCTCCTCGAACACCTCGCGGAGGTGTTGGCCCCGCGCCGACGACGGCCCGACGGTGTCCATGCCCGCGCTCGACGAGCGGCCGGGGATGAGATCGGTCAGGCGGTGCGCCTCGAAGAAGTAGCCGAAGCCGTGGCGCACCATCACCTGTGCGATCTCGGACAGGCGGCTCAGCGTGCGCGTCGCCGGTTGGGCCATGCCTCAGTGTGACACGAGCTCGCGCTGCTTCTGCGTCTTGCGCATCCACTTGCCCGGCGGCACGAGCAGCTGCTCGACGTGGAGGTACGCGAGGCCGACGAGCGGCAGGTCGGAGAGCCGCTCGACGCAGAGGTAGCGCGGGCGCCATTCCGGGAAGAACTTCCGGTTGAAGACGTACAGGCGCTCGAGTTGGAAGACGCCGTCGGCGGCGAGGAGCGCACGGCGGAGGAAGCGGCGCGGCAGCGTGACGGCGCGCTCCGGGGAGATGAACTCCGTGAACACGCAGAAGTTGAGCGAGACCTCGGCGACGTCCTCCTCCTTCGCCCACGCGAGCGTCTCGACGATGAGGAACTCCGTCAGCCCGTTCGGGACGTCCCGGCGGCGGCGCATCGTGCTCAGAGACCATCCACCGCTCGCCAGCGTCGGCGCGAGATGGAGGAAGCCCCCGACCTCGCCCTTCTCGTCCTCCGCGACGGCGAACACCGTTCCCGGCACGTACAGGTCGTCGATCGCCATCGTGAAGCCGCGCTCCGGCTGCTTGCCGCGCCACAGGCGCGAGACCTCGTCGAGCTCGGCACGGAGCTTCTCGTCGGCGTCTTCCGCCCGAACGACACGGAGCCGGTAGCCGGCCTTCGTGAGCCGCGACACGGACTGCCGCACTTTGCGGATGGGTCGGCCCTCGAGCGAGAACGCCGCCGGGCGCATCACGGCCTCCTCGCCGAGGAGGATCGGGCGCAGGCCGATCGCGCGGTACCGGTCGAGCTGAGCGTCCGACGCGCCGAGGACGGCGAGCCGCCACCCGTGCGTCCGCGCAACGCGCCGGAACTCGGCCAGGAGCGCGTCGAACTCCTCCTCGGCCCCCACGGGATCGCCGCTGACGAGCGCGGAGCCGGCGACGACTCGATAGGCGAGGAACGCGCGCCGCGACGGCGAGAAGAAGTAGCTCTTGTCGCGCCGAAGAGAGAAGAACGAGAGGCTGTCGCTCCCGTACGCGTCGACGAGCGCCCGCGCGAGCGTGCGCTCCCCCACCGTCTGCGCCACCACCTGCGAGAACGGCCGCAGCCACAGATAGAGCGCGGTGAAGCCGAAGAGGAGCGCGAGCGCGGTCGAGACGTCGGAGAGCCGGTCCGGGAGCTCGCCGCCGTGCAGCTCGACGCCGAGCGCGATCGCCGCGGCGGCGGCGGCCGTCGCCAGCAGCGCGAGCAGCGGCCGGGTCGAGGCCGGGTCGCCGGGGACGTCGAATCTGCGCCGGTAGCGCACGAGCGCCGCGAGCAGCGCGAGCGAGGCGATCGACTCCTCGAAGTCGAGGCCCTTGGCGAGGTGGAACACGGCGGACCCGATGACGACGCCGACCGCGAGCTGCCAGGCGCGCCGGCGGCGGCCCGCGAGCGAGCGGGAGAGCCAGATGAGCAGGATGCCGAAGGCGAGCGCGCCGACGCGGGCCGCCGTCGGGGCGCCCGGCGGCAGGACGCCGCGCACGAGCCGGAGGCGATCCGCCATCTCGGGCGTGAGGGCCGAGGCGACGCCGATCGCTCCGACGAACGCGGCACCCCAGGCGAGCAAGGACTCGGGCCTCGGGCTCCGCAGTCTCACGGTCGCAGGGTACAACGTTGGCATGCCGGATGCTCCTCACGTTCCCCGCTGGGTCGCGCCGCTACTCGCATTCGTGGCGCTCTTCCTCGTGCCGTGGACGCTCTGGCTGACGTTCTCGCTGCCGTCGAGGCACGTCACGGACCGGTACGACCTCGCGTGGGTGGGCTTCGACGTCGCGCTCGCCGCCGCGTTCGCGGCGACGGCCTGGGCGGCGGTCACGCGCTCCCGCCGGCTCGCAGTCTTCGCGGCCGTCACGGGGACGATGCTCGTCTGCGACGCGTGGTTCGACATCGTCACCTCCCACACGGGAAGCGAGATCGTCGAGGCGGTGCTGGAGACGGTGTTCGGCGAGCTGCCGCTCGCAGCGATCTGCGGATACATCGTGTACAACGCTGAGCGCTTCCAGAAGTCGGTGCAGTGGATGCGCCGGCCTACGCCGGCGGCGCGTCGTGCCGCTCTTCGAGCAATCGCAAACGATGCTCGAGCTGAGCAACGCGAAGCTCCAGCTCGTCGAGATCGTCGCGCGTAACGAGGTTCAGCTCCTCCACGAGGCTGCGGAGCACCGACACCGTCTGCTCGCCGAAGCGGGTGCGGCTTCCGCGCACGCGCGCCGGCAGCTCGTTGAGCAACTCCTCGAGGGCGTCGACGAGACGAGGGCTACGACCGTTGGTCATGTTCCGGGCGTGGGAGTCCTGCAGCACAGACCGACGCGCGGGGAACCCGCGCGTCCTGAGGCGGCGCCGGCAAGCGGCGCCTTAGCGGGCACGGCCGTGCGGCCTC
>Ga0265339_10002103_pt1 | contig 14519 bp, 10 predicted proteins | sample 4CB219metaG_FD_202085 | JGI IMG/M metagenome (GOLD analysis project Ga0265339, IMG submission 202085) | Rhizosphere microbial communities from Carex aquatilis grown in University of Washington, Seatle, WA, United States - 4-CB2-19 metaG | ecosystem: Host-associated > Plants > Roots >...
ACCGCCTCGACCCGCTACGCCCTGGGCAGCGTGCTCAATCACGTGATGCTCCATCAGACGATCATCGGCCTGGAGGCCAAGAAGCAGCTGGCCAAGGCCGGCGAGAAGGGCCCGGACGTCGTGATCGGTTGTGCCGGCGGCGGCAGCAATTTCGCGGGGCTGTCGTTCCCGTTCATCTATGACAAGATCAACGGTGCGAAGATCGAGGTCATCCCCGTCGAGCCGCAGAGTTGCCCGACGCTGACCCGAGCACCATTCGTGTATGACCATGGCGACACGGCCCACCTCACCCCGCTATTGGCCATGCACAGCCTTGGCCACGACTTCGTCCCGCCACCCATCCATGCCGGCGGACTGCGGTACCACGGCATGAGTCCGCTGGTCAGCCAGGCGGTGGTTTCGGGCCTGGCCACACCCCGAGCGATGCCCCAGACCAAGTGCTACGAGGCTGCCGTCCTGTGGGCCCGCACCGAGGGCCACATCCCCGCCCCCGAGACCAGCCATGCCATCGCCGCCGCCATCGACGAGGCCAATAAGGCCAAGGAAGAGGGTAAGGAAAAGGTCATCCTCTTCTGCTGGAGCGGCCACGGCCTGATGGATCTGGGCGGCTACGCCAAATACTTCGCTGGCGAGTTGAGCGATTACGAACTGCCCGAAGAGGACCTCCGCGGATCAGTGGCGCACCTGGAGGGCTTCCCCAAGCCGCCAGTGGTGGTGAAGTAGTTTACAGTTGATCGGTTCATAGTTGATCAGGTACACGCACGCGGATCTGTGGCGACTAGAGCAAAGGAAGTGGCCGCCGTAATGGTGAGACTCTTGAGCGGGCTCTGCCTTTTTGCTCTTTTGATGGTCACTAAGGAAAACAGATGTCAGTTGTAGCAACAACTGCCTGTCGACGTGTGCTGGCCAGGGCGATGGTCGCCGCGATTTGTGCTGCGTTTCTGCTGGTCGCCAGCGGCTGCTCGATAGACCGCGACGCCCAGGTGCTGGTCGTTCCGGATACCGCGCCAGGCCAATTGATGGAGGCGCTATCCGGCACGTCTGCACAGTTGCTCCAGCGAGGCGAAATCAGTTCGGCCTGTACGATTAACGCCGTTGACGGCGTACCGTTGGACGTCTGGACGATCAAGGCCGTCGGCGTGCCGGCCAGGGGCACGGTCATCTACGGCTGAATCACGGGGATGGGTCTGTCCAGGATGGCGCGATCCAGAACTCCCTCGCGGCAGAGTGCTTCGGCGATGGCTCGCATGTTGCTGTTAAGGAAGTTCAGCAATTCGGCATTATCGTGCGGGTCCCATTTGTGATCGGCCATTTCCCGATAGACTTCCTGCCCGCTCATCCTCTTGGCCAGCAACTGATAGATGGCAATAACGCCGCCTGTCCGGTTGGCGCCAGCAGCGCACTGTACCAGCACACACTTGCCTTGCTGCCTGGCCTTCAACAGGGCCGCCACGGCGGCCACATGCGTGTCGATCTTACCGTTGCGAGGAAGGCCCGTGCCTCGTAGCGGGAACCGCTGGATCGAAATGCCCAGCCGCTGGGCCGCCTGCTCCTGGGCTAGTATCCTGGGCTCCTGCTCGTACCCGGTGAGGCTGATAATCACCTGGATGTGTTTGTCCGCCAGGAAACTCTCGACGCTATCCGGGTGGTTAAGTCCCGAGCGGTAAAGCCCATTGGCCTCCACCTCGCCTACGTTCTTTGGCGCGCGGTCCAGAATCATCTGCCCGGCCAGTGCTGCGCCCCCAGACAGCAGGCCGATGATCAGACCAATCTTCACGGCCAGCAGAATACGGTGCCGATTCTTGGGCGAGGCAGGGCTAATTCTGTTTGGCAATACCCATTTGCGTACACTCCACATCGACAGTCTCCTGACCGTTCAATGCATTGTCCCGATGAAACGTTAACTGACGATGAATTTGAGGCACGAAAGGAGCTTTCTTCAAAAAGAAGAGATTACACGTTCTTGGATGTGGGCTTCCAGTGAATTCTGGGGGCAGGGATTCTGGGGATACAATCTTGTCCCATATTGTATCCCCAGAACACTCAAAACGTCCGCAACGGGCTCCGCGAGTAAATCGAGCGCTTGGCGAACTGGTCGACGACGCAGCCGACATCGCGGTCATCACGTAGCTGACGGCAGGCCGTGGCGAGCGCTCTCAGGCCGCCATCTTGCTGGGGGTGTCCAGTTCGGACGTGCACTGAGGGCAGCGGTGTGCCTTGGCTGGGATCATCGATGCGCAGTGCGGGCATTCCTTGGTGACGATCGGTTGCGGCTTGGTCATGTATTTGCGAACCTGCACAACCGTCACGAATACCGCCGCCGCCACCAGCAGGAAGTTGAACAACTCCCCAATGAATGCTCCAATCTCCACGCGGCCGATCGTCCAGGTCCGCCACGCGCCGCCGGAAGGCATGATGTAGCTGATGCCCGGCATAAGCACGTTCTTTACAAGCGAGGCGATTACGGCTGCGAACGCCGTTCCGATCACGACCGCAATGGCCAAATCGATCATGCTCCCCTTGAGCGCGAAATCTCTGAAGTCCTTCCAGAGTTTCATTTTCAGTCCCTCCCGGCCCCTAACTTTCATGCTAGCAGCAGTTCACGCTTACACGAGCGGGCGGACAATACTGATTACAAAGCTTAAGTGCGTTCATGAACATGATTTATAATGAAAGCCCCGCCGTATTTGAAAAAATGTAAATTTTCAGGTTCTGAAAAGGCCCGGCCAGGCGTCTAGTAGAATATCCTAGTTCATGGCCGCTCGCTCCGGCCAACAGGCAAAAGACAACGAAAGGGAGATACCGATGCGTCGCTTCATTTTCGTCGTGGCGTTGTTGGCGGTATGGGTTTTGCCGTGTATGGGGCAGCAGGTATTCGACTGGCGAAACATTAACGGCCAGGACTTCATGACGCCCTCCAAGATGCAGGGTCCCGACGAATGTCACGTCTTCGCCGGTTGCTCGGTGATGGAGGCCAAGATCAAGATCGTGCTGAACGATCCTAACTTTGACATCGACCTGTCCGAACGTCAGCTTCTCACGCCGTACGCAGACAATGGCTTTGACTTGGCAAAGTCTACGGGCATCCTGACCGAGCAGGACATGCCCTACGACTCGGCGAATCCCCAATACCCGTTGGATTGGCATAATCGCGTGTACAAGATTACGGGGTATCAGACGATGTATGTCACAGACGAAGTGGCGCAGCGGGCGACTATCCAGCAATGGCTGCGAGATTACGGCCCGCTATATGTCGAGAACGTCCACGCCTGCACCCTGGTCGGCTATGACGACACGCGGTCGGTCTGGATCGTCAAGGAGACATTCGGAACAGAGTATGGTGACAACGGCTACTTTGACTACAGCTACAACGATTTCACAGGCGGGCAGTTCAGGGTGACGGCCCTCACCGGCGATGTCTATTACGGCACGCAGAAACTGCCTGTGCCCCCTCCGGTCCTGCGATACTGGGACCCCCTGGACAACGGCCAGGGCGGGGCGGGCACGTGGAATGGCAGCAACCTTTGGGATGACTCTGCCGACGGCCATGGTGTTCAGTCTGCAGGCACGTGGGACTCGGCGGCGAATGACTTCGTGTTTGGCGGGTCGCAAGGCGGGTTAGTCAGCATCGCGTGGACGGGAACCGGTACGAATCGTTATGCTCGCAGCATACGATTCACGACCGATGGCTATAACCTGGTTCCGTCCCCGCCCAGCGGTGGCAAATTTTACTGCAATGAGATAACCGTCGACTCCGGCGTCAGCGCCCAGATCAAGAATCTGGGAACCACCAGTCGGTTTGTGAAGCGTGGCGGCGGAACGCTTACCTATACGTCCACCGGCACGCTGGGCTCGACCGACCAGACAGTGTTGGTCGATGAGGGAAAGCTGATCTCGTATGGCATGATTTACTCCAGTTATGATAATCCGGTGGTCATCCATAGCGGCGGCACGCTGGAGGCACATGCATCCTACATGCTGCGCACGGCCGCGAGCTATTTGTACGCGAGTGTAGAGATTGACGGGGGCACGTACGAACTCCACGGCTACACCCAGGGCAACCCGGCCTCGGCCCTCCTGGCTACCATGACGATCCAAGGCGGGCAATTCCTGGGCGGCGGCGGTCAGTTGGTGATGCAGTCCGACCCCGGGTACGATCGTGGCTGCCTGACCTTGAGCAAAGGCGCGAACTTTGACATGCAAGACGGCACGGTGTCCCTGTTCACCTCGACGAATGCTCACGGTTTTGCCTTGTCCCTATCCGGCGGCAGCACGCTTGCCACCGGCTGGGGCAAACTAATCCTTGGCCAGAACAGCCAAGCCGACGCGGGCAAGGCAATCACCATCAGCGGCACCGGTGGATCAAGCATCACCGGCTGGGTCGACCTGACCAATGACAAGAACAGCGGGGCGCGTGTGCGTACGATCACCGTAGCCGACGGGGCGGAGGCTGTTGATTTCACGATCGGCGCCACGGTTGCCGATGGCGGCCAGGCCCTGTCGGGCATCACCAAGGCCGGTACCGGCACGCTGGTACTTGGCGGCAACAACATCTACACGGGCCCGACCAACGTCACCGAGGGGCGGCTCCTGGTCAACGGCGTCACCAGCGGGCAAGGGGCATTCACGGTCAGCCCGGGAGCGACACTGGGTGGCACGGGCACGATAGGCCTGGCCAACGCCACCACGCCGGTTACGGTGCAGGGCGAATTGGCCCCTGGCTCAAGCGTCGGCACGCTGACCATCGCAGGTGACCTGGTGCTGACGTCAACCAGCAGTTGCACCATCGAGATCGACGACCTGCTGGCGGGGCACTTTGACACGGTCAAGGGCACCGCAGCCGGTGGCGAGGATATGACCTTTGGCGGAACGCTGAACCTGGTGCTGGATGATTTTCAAGGGTTGGGCTCAGTCCAACTGTTCGACTTCGACAGCTATCATGGCACGTTCGCGCAGATCAGCGTCACTAATGCAGATGGTCGCGTGGCGGACTTCGACGCCAACACTGGCGTCCTGACGGTGGCCGCACCCGAACCGGCGACCCTGGCCCTGCTGGGCGTTGCGGTGCCTGTGCTGCTACGGCACCGCAAGTAGTCACATAGAGACGACAGTTAGACTCCGGTTTCGCCAGAGTCGCCAATCCCTATCAACGGTGCGACGCGGGTGGCGATTAACGACGGGGCGGCCGCGCCGAAATGGCCGCCCAGGTCGCCCCAGCGGATCATTGCTGGCGTCCAGTGCACCTCCTCCACCTGTGGCGGGGGGGTGTGGAATCCGACCATGCCGGCGCTGGCTGTGTGCCGGCGGTCGCCCGTGCCGACCACCAGCGTGCCCACGCCGACAATCAGCCAATCAAGCCAACTGTGGACGTTCACAAGGCGGCCGCGAACGTGCCGGCATGCGGGCCCAAGGTCGCGCCGCGGGTCCACCGCCGCCGCCAGCAGTGCCACGGCCTCTACGGCTACGCCGTCGGGCAATAGTTCCAATGCCCGTACGGCCACATATGCACCGCAGGAGTAGCCAATCAGCCAGATCGGTCTGCCGGGATTCTTTTGGTGCTGATGGGCGATGAACTCCGCCAGTTTTCGGGCCTGGGCCTCCAGCATGCGGGCGTCCATGATGGCAGGCAGCACCAGCCCGCCCCGCCAGGTGGCGTGCCATCGCCAATAGCGAATCTCGCCGGCAAACCCAGCCCGCCGCAGGCCGGCCGACACCGAGCGAAATCCCCATCGCACCCCCATCCAACGAATCGATTCCGAGAAGATCACCAGGCCCTTATCTGCGTCCCCACCACGATCTCGCCAATGCCGCAAACCAAGCGCAAAGCCCACCACCGCGTCCAAAATGATCGGCAGGAGCAGCACGGCCAGGATGATCAGTGCGATCTTCATGTGTTGTAACGCTGAGGTAGCAGAGGCAACAGAGGACAGACAGAACAATGTCAAATGCTCAATTTCCAATGTTCAATCAATGCCCCAATGTCCAATACCCAAGCACCGCGCGTGCAGGTCCTATTGAAACATTCGCGTATTGAAAATTGATTGGGCATTGAGCATTTAACATTGTTCTTTCTGCCTCTGTTAAGCGTTAATCATTTCACCTTGCCCTGGATGATAATCTTGTGGATTGCCTTGGCGGCGCCGTCGGCGTTGTGGTGGTCGGTGACGTAGTCTGCCACGGCCAGGGCGTCCGGGGAGGCGTTTGCCATGGCCACACCGATGCCCGCCCACTGAAGCATGCCGACATCATTGGCGTTGTCGCCGATGGCCATGACCTGCTCGCGGTCGACGTGCATCTCGGCGGCCACCGCTCGCAGGGCCGCCGCCTTGGACGTCGTGGCGTGCATGATCTGCAGCAGGAAGCCCTCGGTCTGGACCATGGTCACCTGGTGCGGGTATGCCTTTTCCAAGTCCAATCGCAGGCCCGTCAGGAGGTCGGCCTCGCCCAGGAGCAGCAGCTTTGTAATGCTTTGGTTAAGCCATTCCTCCACGGGGGCCATTACGTCGGGCTGGCAGTGGCGGGCGGTCTCGGTCTGGTAGGCCCCGTCGATCCGGTCCGTGTACCACTTGTCCAGGATCTCTGCCGAGACGAGCACGTCCGGCGCCAGCTTCCTGGCCCTCTGCACTATGAGCGCGGCAACGTCGGCGGGAATGGGCCGGTGCATAAGTACGTGTTGGGTCGAGGGGTCATAGACCAGTGCCCCGTTGTAGTTGATCATGGGGGTATCCAGGTCCAGCAGGGTGTAAAAGGGCATGACGCTGCGTGGCGGCCTGGCCGAGGCCAACACGATGTGCACGCCCATTGCCCGCACGTCCCGCAGGATGGCGGAGGTGGCCTGGGTGATCTGCTTGGCGCTGTTGAGCAGCGTCCCGTCGAGGTCGATGGCTACCATTTGGATTTTCATTGCCCGACTTTCTTGTGCACATCATAATATTCCATGGTTAGAACGCCCAAGGCAGAATGACGAAATACGACTTGCCTAAAGCAGAGAAATGATCCGCAGATTACGCATATTACGCAGATTTTGAAGAGCTCGTCCTTTTCCTTTATTCCCTCCGCGTTAACAATCATCAATTCCGTGCATTAGGCATGGGCCAGGCAGCGTGATACTGTAGGGAAAGGGGCCTGTTCCAGGAATCATGGAACTGCTGACGGCCACTATCGTCTTAATGATGTTGCCTTGAAGAAGGTGTGCGCAAGGTGAAACATGATTATGAGCACTGATTCGCGTGCGGCATCAGGGATATGCGTTGGCCTTATCTTTGGGCTGTCATTGGCGTGCAGCCCGGCCTTGGCCCAGAGGACCGTTGCCTCTGTCGTCAACGTCAAAGGGCTGCACATTGAGAAGAAGCAGGACGTCAACCTGCAGCCATACGTGCTGACCGATTCCGCCGGCTATCGGTGGGACATCTTTAGCGGCCTGTACGTCAACAGCGGCACCAACAATGCTTACAGCGGGGGGATGAGCATAAACATCGGTATGAACGGGAGCAATTATGGCTTCCCGGGTAACAATCGAGCGGGCCTCAATGCCGACGCCGATGAGCTGGAATGCGGCCCGTATAACATCTCCAATGTCATTGTCAGCCGGCGCGTCAAGGTATTCAAGGACGCCCCGTTCGCGCGGTGGCTGACGATCCTGGAAAACCCCACTGACCAGGAGATGTCGGTCCAGGTGCAGTTGTACATTAACCACTGCTGGAACATCGACTCGCAGATCAGCTCCAGCGGGCAGAAGGCCGTTGCCCCGGACGATTGGGCCCTGGCCACGCAGGCCAACGGCGGCAACAACAACGTGCCCTGCACGCTGCATATGTACGCAGACGCCAAGTGCAAGCAAAAGCCCAATATCCAAGTCAGCGGCAACTCCGTCAACGTCCGCTACGACGTGAAAATCCCGCCTCGAGCCGCCGTCATCATCTGCAACTTCGAGGCCCAGGACAAAACCCTGGACGATCATGTCAAGACCATGAAGGAGTTCCGCGTCGCCAAGTACATGAAGGATCTTCCAGGCAGCGTTCGCAAGCTGATCGTAAACATGAGCGCCAGTGGCCTGAGCGGGGTGGACCTGGCCCGAAGCGACAGCGCCGATTGCGTCCTGCGGAACAACAAGGACGAGGACCCGCTGTTCGGCAAGATCACCAACGAGTCGTTCAAGATGAAGACGCTCTTTGGCGACTTGGAGCTCAAGGCCGAAGAGGTCACGGGCATGTCCTGCATGGGCGACAGCGTCCGCGTGCTGACAACTAACGGGCAGATTCTATCCGGGCAGATGGCCGACACCAGCATCACGCTGGCCCTGCCAACCGGCGGCGATCCCCTGAAGATTCCCCTGGCCAAGATTAAGCAGTTCTCATTCCAGATCAGCAAGCAGCGTCCTGACGCCGTGGAGGTCAAGGGCCCCATTCTGATTCTGAGGACGGGCGACCAATTGAGCTTCGACGCCAAGGCACTGGCGATCAAGTTCCGCACGCGGCACGGGCTTGTGGACCTCAAGAGTGAGGACGTTCGCGAGATCGCGATGGATAATCCAGGCAACGCCCTCAACCGGGTGTCCTTCATAAACGGGTCGGTCCTGGGCGGCATGATTGACGACGAAAGCCTGACGATCAACATGACCAAGCCCGCACAGAAGCTCCAGATACCCCGGGACATGATCCTGCAGATCAACTACAACCAGGAAGAGAAGAGGGACATCTATCAGGGCACGGCGACGCTCAATAACGGCGATACGCTCCTGGGGCGATTCATCGACCAGAGCTTGACCATCGCCACCGACGTCGGCAACGTCACCGTCAAGCCCAACAACGTCAAGGCCATGGAATTCGTGGCAAATCAGCCCGGACGCGTGGTCGTGACCCTGTGGGACAAGTCCGTCCATCGCGGCCGCCTGCAGCAGCAGGAATTGACTTTCCAGATGACGCCCGGCCCGACGCTGAAGTTATCCGCCGGCCAACTGGTGAAGCTCGAGCAGTTGTTGAGCCTGCCGCCTGATGACGTGGTTCGCAAGGTGGACGCCCTGGTGGCCAAGCTGTACAGCGAGAGCTACAAAGACCGCGACGCCGCCAGCGAAGAGCTGCTGAAGATGGGCTCGCAGGTCGTCCCCTGCCTGGTGAAGTACACCAATGACTCCGACGCGGAGGTCCGCCAGCGGGTAAACGGGATAATCGAGAAGCTCGGCGGCAACAAGGCGGCCGACGAGGGCGCGGGCGGAAATCCTCCCATGCGAATTATGCGTGGGGGAATAATGATGCGCTGATGAGCCGCTCTTGACGGCGGCCTGCGATATGAGGTTCGGGACTTCGACGCGATTCAGGAAAATGTTCCAATGTTCAATTTCAAATGCTCAATCAATGCTCAATACGCTAATGCCCAATGCATGCCGCGCGAGACATTAACCAACTCCAAGTGGGTCGGAGATTCCGCATTCCGCACTCCGCATTCCGCATTTGTATTGCTGCGCCTTGTCGTGCTTTCACTGGCGGCGACATGCCTCTCTGCTGGCGCCGTAGCCCAAGAAGGCATCCACATCAAGGAAGGCGATAGCGTCTCGTTCATGTGGACGCTCAATGACGGCCTGGGCTGCCGCTGGGACATCAATGGCAACGGCTCTGTGGACAACGGCACCAACAACGCATACAGCGGCGGCATGCAACTGGGCACCACCGACGGCAGCACATTCAATGGCGGCAACAGCCGCATGTCCGAAGGCAAGCGCGAGATCGAGATCGGCCCGTGGCAATACGGCAACGTGCAGGTCTCCCGCCGCATCTATATCGACGAAAAGAAGGGCTACTGCCGCTGGATCGACATCTTTGAGAACAACACAGGCGAGACCTTCCACATGTCGCTTCGCTACCGCAGCCGCATGGGCAGTAGCGTCTATGAGGTAGCCTCCTCCCGCGGCACCAAGGACATCGACGCCAAGGACTGGGCCTTCACCACGATGTACCGCGAGAATTCCTCCAGGCCTGCTGTCGTGCACGTTATCGCCAGCAAGAGCTCCAAGCTCAAGCCCCGCGTGCAGTGGAAGGAAGGCTCCAACGAGCTGTACTACTACTATGACCTGAACGTCGAGCCGGGCAAGCCCGTGGCCCTGTGCTTCTTCGAGAGCCAGCAGGGCAACCCGGCCAAGGCCAAGGCGTACAAGAAGGAGTTCGACTTCCAGGCCGAATTGGCCAAGGTGCCCGAGTCCCTGCAGAAGATCATTCTCAACGTGTCGGCCCCGACGATGTCGCTGGAGAACATCGAGATCCGCCGCGACACAAAGGACGACCTGGCCGTTCTCCGCAATGGCGACGAACTGCGAGGCACGATCACCAATGCCAAGTTCTCCATCAAGACCAGCTTCGGCGCGATGGACCTGCCGGCCGAGAAGGTCCTGGGCATTGTCGTGCCGCAGGAGGAGGACGCCCACATACAGATGATCCTGGCTGACGGGGAGATACTGGCCGGCGAAATCGACGGTTCGGTTGTGGTCAAGCCCGCCAGCGGCAGCGAGGTCAAGCTGACGGCCAAGGATTTCAGGTCCGTGTCGTACAAGATCTCCGCCTCCAAGCCGACCGAGTGCAAGGCCTCAGGCTCGATAATCGTCCTGCGCAACGGCCAGCGGCTTTACCTGGCTGAGAAGCCTGTGCTGGAGTTTAACACCCTGCACGGGCGGTTGAAGCTGACGGGCGAGCAGGTTTCGTCGATCCAGATGGACACGCCCGATGGCGGGCTGCACCGTGCGATCTTCCGAAACGGTTCGGTGCTGTCCGGCCTGGTGACGGCGGATAAGTTCGCCTTCAAGCTGGCCCTGGGCGCTACGCTGGAGACCAGCCTCAACTCGGTGGCGAGGATCGACTTCGCGGGAGAGCCAGTCGACGGCAACTCTAGCGTTCATATCCAGCTTCGCAACGAGGACGTCCTGTCCGGTCAACTGTCCGACACCGCGATTGACATCCAGACCGACTCGGGCAAGCAGAACATCAAGCTCGCGGATGTGTCGGGCATGGACTTCGACGCCGAGAACATGGACATGATGACGCTCAAGCTCAAGAGCGGCACGACGATGAGCGGCAAGCTATTGGCCAGGAGCTTCAGGCTGAAGATCGACCAAGGGCCGGAACTGAGCGTCTCGATCGGGTACATCACGTCAATGACGACCAACGCCCCCGGTGGAACCACCACCGCCCCGGCCACGCCCAGCGAAAAGCCAGAAGTGCCCACGCCATCGCGCTCGACGATTCACGGCGGACCGATGATGGGCCCGGATGCTCCAAAGCGGATCCAGAGCGAACGCAACTAGCAAGCAGGCTTGCGTGTCCCTTTTACGAGCTTGACTGGACGCGAATAGCGCTTTGCCTTTTTGCTTCTTTGTTTTGGCAGCATGCGTCCCAAAGAGCAAAAAAGGCAGAGCCCGATTCGGGCACCGACGCATCCGGACGGCACCGACGGGCAAGCATGATCCGTGCATAGGCGCACATCACATCCCTTCTCTAACGCAAAAAGCAAGAAAGTCAGAGTCAATTCGACTGTTCCGCATTGACATGCCCGTGAGGCAATAGTAAGTACTGTGCAGAATTCTGGAATTGCGATTCTTGATCGGACCTGTCTTCGGAAGTTGGCAGTGCGAAATTGGCGTGGTTGACGACTGTACGCAGCCACATCTTGTTCTAATCGCGTGCTAATCATGTGCTAACAAGCCTTGGTTACCACATCACAACTCGCTCAGGGCTGACCCTAGGTCAAATTCTCTAAGGTGTTGGCTGCACGTTTGTCGATACATGGATGGATCCCTACAAAAGGAATTGGCATATGAGAAGCATTGCTGCCTTCGTACTTGGCCTGTTGATCTCTGCCGCTTCGCTGAGCGCGGCCGCCCAAGCGGCCCCGAGCGGGGCGACGTCACAGCCGTCGGCCGCTGCCGCTGCCACGGCTGCGGGCGCACCGGCCGCCCCGACCGACTGGCTTACTCAAATCCGTAAGCCATTGCCGTGGCTGGCGTTCGAGGGGGATTTCCGCGCTCGCCAGGAGTACACCCTGAATCTGCCGGGCCTCAATCAGGACACTCCCGGCCATGAGAAGTCCTACCAGCGTTACCGCACCCGTCTGGGTGTGACTGTTACGCCGGTTGAGAACGTGGATTTCAATGCCCGCCTGGCCTGGGAGTTCTTCAACTTCTGCGAGCCCAAGATCGGCAATATTCGCGATACCGACCCCAACGAGGTCGTCCTGGACAAGTTCAACGTAGTTTGGAAGAAGACGTTCGGCTTGGATAACACCCTGACCGTCGGGCGGCAGGACATTACCGACCTGGGCAACGGCTGGCTGATCTTCGACGGCACGCCGATTGATGGTTCCCGTACGATCTTCTTCGATGCCGTCCGCGACACGTTCGAGATTAAGGACTGCAAGACGGTTATCGACGCGATCTTCGTCGATAATGGTGCCAGCGAGGAAAAGCACGTCGAGCCTTTCAATCCCACGGCTGAGCGGTACTTCGTGGAAAACGATGAGACGGGCGCCATCCTGTATGTCCGCAACAAGTCGATCGAGCGAACGCTGATCGACGGCTTCTACATCTTCCGCAACACAGAAAAGGTCACGCCCGCTGGGTGGAACAGTGATCTGCACACCTTCGGCGGCAGCGTGGAGCACGCCTTCAATGAACACTGGATCGCCCGCGGCGCACTGGCCGAGCAGGTCGGCGATCATGAAAGCCAGAATGTCTGGGCACAGGCGTTCAACGGACGGCTGACCTACAAGTTCCGCGACAAGCTGGACACCGACGCTTATACCGGCTACGAGTTCCTCAGCGGTAACAAACACGGCGAAGAGAACTGGAACCAGTTTGACCCCCTGTGGGGCCGCTGGCCGCAGTTCAGCGAAATCGTAAACAGCCTGGACTCCACCGAAAACGTCGTAGGGTTCACGACCAACATGCACCGCATCTACTGGGGCATGATCACCAGGCCCAAGCCCTTCGAGTTCAGCGTCAACTATCACCTGTTGTTTGCCGACCAGAACTATGACGACCGCCCGGGCTACAGCAATGATGGCTGCTTCCGCGGCCAGTTGATCACGGCTGTGGCGCGGTGGGAAGTCTGCCAGCACATGGCCATGCAACTTGTGGGCGAGACATTCTTCCCAGGCGACTTCTACACCGACGCCCGGAACGACCCAGCAGTCTTCGCCCGTTACGAAATCGTCTTCAAGTGGTAACGGATCTGGGCAACGAAGCTCAGAAACATAGATCACAACACGCCCACCGGAAGCTTCCGGTGGGCGTTGTTATTGGGTACACTAGCCGCCGATCATGAGCACACAGAACACCATGCAGTTCCGCGTCCGCTACAGCGAGACCGACCAGATGGGCACCTTCTATAACAGCCGGGCGCTGGAGTGGTTCGAGTGCGGCCGCACCGAGCTGCTTCGACAACTGGGCCTGCCGTACGCCCAGATGGAATCCCGCGGGGCGATGCTGCCACTGGTGGAGGCCCACGTGGAATTCCAGGGCCGCGCCCGTTACGACGACCTCCTGGAGCAGGTGACCACGGTGGCGGTCTCAGGCAAGGCCCGCCTGCGTTTCGACATGAGCATCCGCCACGCCGGCGACTCTGGCAAGCCCGTCGCCAGCGGATACACCGTCCACGCCATCACCGACACCGCCGGCAAACCAATCCGCCCGCCAGCATGGCTTCTGCAGGTGACTGGGCAGCAGGAATCCAGTTCCCAGGGCGAGTAATGATGGTATATTGGAGACGCTTGCGGAATCGGGTTGAAGCAAAAGCCAGGAATTGATTAACAAGTCATGGATTTAGAATCTCCTGAGACCGGTGTATAAATGGCCAAAACATACGTCGATAACGGTTTTCATCCTGTATCTGCCCCGGACTATCTGCCCTTGAAGCAGTTGCGGGATATGCAGTTGAAGCGGCTCAAGGGCATCGTTGCCAGGGCCTATGAGATGGTGAGCCTGTTCCGCCAGCGAATGGACGAGCGGGGCCTGACGCCCGCGAGCGTCACGCGGCTGGAGGACCTGGGGCGGCTGCCGTTTACCGTCAAGACCGACCTGCGGGACACCTACCCGTTTGGCCTGTTCGCCAGCCCGATGGGCGAGATCGTCCGCCTGCACGCCTCCAGCGGCACCACGGGCAAGCCAATCGTCGTTGCCTACACGCAGAAGGATGTCGAGGTCTGGGCCAGCGTCATGGTCCGCACCTTCGCCTCGTGCGGCCTGCATGCCGGGGACATCATCCAGAACGCCTACGGCTACGGCCTGTTCACCGGCGGTCTTGGCGCCCACTACGGCGCGGAGGCCCTGGGGGCGACTGTCATCCCGATTTCCGGCGGCAACACCGAGCGCCAGATCATGGTGATGAAGGACTTCGGCGTAACGGCCATCTGCTGCACGCCGAGCTATTTCCTTCACTTGGCCGAGCGCGCCAGCGAGATGGGCACGGACCTCCGCGACTTGCCGCTGCGTGCGGGCGTCTTCGGGGCCGAGCCATGGACACAGGCTATGCGCGAGCGCA
>Ga0265339_10002104_pt1 | contig 14518 bp, 14 predicted proteins | sample 4CB219metaG_FD_202085 | JGI IMG/M metagenome (GOLD analysis project Ga0265339, IMG submission 202085) | Rhizosphere microbial communities from Carex aquatilis grown in University of Washington, Seatle, WA, United States - 4-CB2-19 metaG | ecosystem: Host-associated > Plants > Roots >...
TGCTCGACGTGAAGCCGCTCAGCCTCGGCATTGAAACGCTCGGCGGCGTATTCACGCGCCTGATCGATCGCAATACGACCATTCCGTCTAAGAAGAGCCAGACATTTTCCACTGCCGAGGACAACCAGGGCGCCGTGACCATCAACGTCCTGCAGGGCGAACGCGAGATGGCGAGCGACAACAAGACGCTCGGGCGTTTCGAATTGACTGGCATTGCCCCGGCGCAGCGCGGGACCCCGCAGATCGATGTGACGTTCGACATCGACGCCAACGGCATCGTGTCGGTCCAGGCCAAGGACAAGGCGACCGGCAAGGAACAGCAGATCAAAATCCAGGCCAATGGCGGGCTCAAAGAAGAGGACATCAAGCGGATGGTCTCGGAAGCTGCCACTAACGCCGAGGCGGACAAGGTCCGCCGCACCTTCGTCGATGCCAAGAACCACGCCGACGCGATGGTCCATCGGGTTGAAACGGCACTCCAGCGCGCAGAGGCGTCGCTCCCCGCAGCGCTGCGCGCCGACGCCCAGGCCGCCCTCGCGGCAATCAAGTCTGCGGCGTCGGGAACCGAGACGAAGGCTCTAACCGCGGCAACGGAGCGTCTGGCCGCGATTGAGCATCGGCTCGCAACCGAGACCGCCAAAAAGGGGCCGGCCGAGAATATCTCCGCCGCTGAGACCAATTCTGCGGCGCGCGAGGATATTGTTGACGCAGAATTTGAGGATGTCAGCGGCAACGACAAAGCAGCCTGACCCGGGCGATCAGCCCCGACTTCCGTGAAGAACACAGCGCTTGCGCACGAGCACGCTCACGTCAAACGGCACGAACATAGTCCGGCCGACCGCGGTCGAAGAAAGCAAAACAAGGGGCCGATCGTTCGGCAGTATCATGATCAAATCGCTATACGATCCGGCGGAGAACAAGCCGCGGCTCGCTCGAAACGCCGCTTCCATCACCACTGTAGAAACGAGGATATTGGCCCGCGTCTTTCAGCACCCCCTGTCGCACAACCTGTCGTGGCGCGAGACGTTTGAATTGTGCCACGCTATCGGCACGGTCGAGCAGGGCCACGACGGTAGTGTGACCTTGAAGGTCGGAGGCGAGCACCAGACTTTCGCGAGGGTGCATAACAAAGATCTCGCGGCTGACGATGTCATGGCACTCCGCCATTTACTGACGCGCGCCGGATGGGCGCCCGATGCGCTCCCTGGAGTTGAATCGGCATCCGCTTCCGCGGATATAGTCATCGTTATCGACCACGCCGGCGCGCGCGTTTACGGGGGAGGGGCCGCTGATGGCGCCGCAGTGCACGAACTGCACCATCTTGTTCATTCCATCGACCGCAAGCAGCATGACGCCGACCGCGAGGAGACCTATCCGGCCGATGCGCGGTACTTCGACGCGATTGCGGCCGCCGTCGTGGGCGATGGGCGCATCGTCGTTGTCGGCCACGGCAAGGGCCAGAGTTCCGAGGCGGACCACTTGCTGGCCTATTTGGGGCAGCATCATCCTGCGGTTCGCGGCCGGGTGGCTCGAGAGATCGTGGCGGACCTCCCTCACGCGACGGTGCCGGAACTCCTGCGGCTTGCCCGCCACGCCCTGCAGCCAGCGCCAAAGTCTGGTGTCGACGGCATCAAGTGACCCTCACCGAGGCCGAGGAAGTCTCAGTGCGTCGCACATCTTTTCGACTAAATTGACCGGACGTCGCGTCGTGGCGATCAGTGAGTAGTTTCCGACGCTGCAAGCGCGCAAGGTTGCAGCTTAGCCATGACCGGGCGCAGCAGATCCCTGATCTTGGAGTGCTGTGTCTATCCGTTCCATACAGATCAAAGGAGACAGAGATGTCCGATGACAAGCAGCTCAAACAAACGGTGCTCGACGAGCTCAATTGGGAGCCAAGCGTCAACGCCGCCAATATCGGCGTGACTACAAAAGACGGGGTCGTCACCTTGACGGGCTCGGTAGAGACCTATGCCGAAAAGCATGCCGCAGAGACTGCCGCGCTGCGCGTCAAGGGCGTCAAAGCCGTGGCCGAAGAGGTTCAGGTCAAGCTCCCGTTTGATGTCAAGCACGGTGATGCGGAGATTGCAGCGGCGGTCGCGAACCGCCTTGCCTGGAATGGGTCGATCCCGAAGGACTCTGTGAAGGCTTCGGTCAGCAGTGGCTGGGTGACGCTGACCGGCCAGGTCCACTGGCATTATCAGCGCGATGCAGCCGCCGCCGACGTTCGCACCCTATGGGGCGTAGTCGGGGTGTCCAACGAGATCGTCATTAAGCCCGATGTCAGTGCGCGCAACATCAAATCGGACATCATGGTCGCGCTGAAGCGTTCGTGGTTTAACCCGGAAAGCATCGACGTGACCGCCAACGACGGCAAGGTTACCCTGACCGGTACCGTCGAATACTGGGACGAGCGTGCCTTGGCCGCCACTACTGCCTGGGCGGCACCGGGTGTGACCTCGGTCAACAACGACATCAGTGTGAACTGATTTGATCGGTGCACCGTGCCATCGGTGCACCGTTCCTCAATTGTGGGTCCAAGCGGAGCGGTTTACCCGAGGCCCAAACATCCGCCAAACGTGTCGGCAAGGTAGTATGCCGTTTTAGGAAGTTGCGCGGCCGTGTGCAGTCGTCGCCAATCCGGTTGACGCGGACCTGCCGAAGAAGTTCGGCTTAGCCCAAAGTCCTCCGGTGGCCCCAAGGCATAGCTGCCCGTCGAGGAAAAGGTACTCGTGTCGAGGGCTTTGTGGTAAGTCTGAGATCAAGCGCTTTTGTCCCTCAAATCACCCGAGCGGATATGATCGTTGCCGGACTGTGGCTTTCGCTTCGCGAGCCACCGGTTTACCCGAAAGCCGCTCAGTGGCTCATTTCCTAGTTTTCGTCGTTGACTTGGGGGTGGCACGTCACGCCTTTCTTCGAAAGTGGTCGTGGGACCGTCGCGAGTTTTGCGCTAGATCAATGAAGTGCTGGTCGCAAGCGGCCATAGCGTCGACTGCCGACGGGCTCCGCGTCAGCATCTTGTGAGAGGCAGTTGATGAACCAGCCAGCTGTAATCCACTCAGACGGGGCTCTGGCCTTGGCGCTTGCGCTTGTAGGCTCCTCGACGCTCCCCACGCTGCTGCTGGATGATCAACTGGTCGTGCTTGCCGCCAGCATGTCCTTCGGGCTGGACTTCGATGTCGACCCAATTTCGATCCGGGGCACTCCGTTTGCCGAGATCGCCAAGGGAGCATGGGCAAAGCCGCAATTGATCGCAATGCTCAAGGTCACGGCCGCCGGCTACGCCGAAGTCAATGGCTATGAAGTTAGTCTTGCACGGTCCGGGCAAGAGACCAGAACCATCGTCGTCCGAGCTCAAAAGTTGATGTATGGCGATGGCGAGCCGGTGAGGCTCATGTTGTCTGCGACCGATGTCACCGATGCGCGGTCCACTGAGCAAGCCAAGGATGCATTAATCCGCGAGAAGGCCGTCTTGTTGCAGGAGATCCAGCATCGGGTCGCCAACAGCCTTCAGATTATCGCGAGCATCCTCCTGCAGAGCGCCCGCAAAGTGCAGTCCGAAGAGGCGCGCGGGCCGCTGCGCGACGCCCATAACCGAGTGATGTCGATCGCCGAGGTGCAGCGACAACTGGCCGTGTCAGTGTCGAGCGCGGTACCCTTGCGCGACTACCTCTCCCATCTCTGTGAGAGCCTCTCGGCGTCGATGATTCAGGATCATCGACGCCTTGCGATCGAGGTAAGGGTCGACGAAAGCATCGTTGGCGCCGACGCTTCGGTCAGTATAGGGCTGATCGTTACTGAGTTGGTTATCAACGCTCTGAAGCACGCTTTCCTCGATCGCCGGCACGGCAAGATCGTTGTCAGCTACCAGGCGAGGGGTGAGGACTGGACGCTGTCGGTGGCCGATGACGGCGTTGGAATTCCGACTGGTCGAGCTGCCGCTAAGCCCGGACTTGGAACGGGAATCGTCGACGCGCTCGCCAAGAACCTCGGTGCTGAGATATCCGTGGCCAACACAAGGCCGGGTACCATGGTTTCGATATCACGTCGGGCAGCCGTGGCCGGCACGATCGTGAAGCCGTTGGTCAGTGTTTAGACGCTTCGTCTCGCTCCTTTATGTTCCGGCAACTGTTTCAGCGGAGGTTGTTGTCGTCTGTTGACCGGAGAACACGATGATGCATTGCAAAAATGTTGTTCTGGTCGTTGAAGACAATGCGCTTGTCCGATTTCTGACCTGCGAGTTGTTCGAGGCAGCGGGGTTCGTTGCTCTGCAAGCGGATGGGACGCTCGCTGCGGTGCACGTCCTCGAGACGAGAGATGACGTGGGCCTGGTTGTGAGCGACCTTGCAATGCCAAGCCACCACGATGGAATCGCGCTCGTCGAGCTCGTCCGGAAGAGGTGGCGGCCTGTGAAGCTACTTGTAATCACGGGCAATTTGACAGCATCCAGATGCGAGCTGCCGCGCGATGCGCATCTCTTCTTCAAGCCCTTCAACGATCACGTGTTACTCAAGGCCGCTGAAGACTTGCTCCAGGCGGCTTAGTCACATTGCAGCAGCAAGCCTCCTGTCGACCTTGAGCCGCCTAGAAATCAGGGGTCCTCGAGGAGCCATGCCGGGCACGAGGCAGCAGTTCGTAAGTCTCGGTTGGCTCGGGCGTAAGAGGGCACTTTCGCCCTGCGTCACGCAGATGTCGATGCTGTGTACGACAACGCACTTGTCGATGGGGCGTGACTCGCCCGTGCCCAACAGCCATTCGCGCCGGAGACTCGGCGTACTTCAGGGCAATGACGCCTTCTCCGGTTGGCTGGCGCAGCCGCTCGACACCCCGCCAACGGACTGCGACACGAGAAGGGCTGCTTGCAAGGCCTCGTCGAACTCGTCATCGAGGTCAGCGGCCAGGATGAAGCCGCGCAAGAAGTCAGCCCAAGCAAATTCGCTGAACAGGGCCTGGTCCTTGCGATATCCGCCGGCGCGGCGCAGTGCACCTGCCAAGCTGCGGAACGGGTCGTCTTTTAGCCCTGAGATGGACGAAGGAATTTGGCGATAATCTTGGCGGTGTCCGTCGGCGTCATATGCGCGACACCAACCGCGCCGGTCCATCTCCAACCAGAACATCGGCTGATCCAGGTCGTGCAGGTCAGCCACTATTGCAACTTGCGCGTTGACCACGCCCTCAGCTGCAACCGCGCAAAGCCAATGATGGCAATCAACGGCGTAATAAACCGCTCCTGGGCCAATCACGACGGGAACCGCGCGGTGTTCATCCCGGCAGTATTCGGTCGCTCTCCTGGCTTTGCGCCAACGGCGCCGCTTCACGGCGACTTCGCGATATCCCACGGTGATCTGCGTCGGACGAATATCTGCTATTGCGACCATTGTCGGGCCAGACAAGGGGGGCCCGGAGTGGTCCGACGCCCTTCTGGCATTGCCGACGACAGGAAGGTCATTCAGATCGTCCACGTTGGTCTCGAAGGTGCCCATATTCACCGACATCTCCTGTTGCGTCGGCAGGAGCTTCGAAGTCTCCCGGAATTGATCGACGTGCGCGTGATCATCGACAGCTGCGGCTGAAGCAGCAATCCACGGAACCGTCGTTCGTTCCTGCGGCATTACAGCCGTGCCCGCCTCAAAGGCTCCAAACGAACTAACCGAGGAGCGGCACAATGACGGGGTCGAATCCGAGCGTCCGTGACGGTGGAGATTTGGCTGGATTGCTCTTCCCTTGAGGCAGCAGTTCGATGAGTAATTTCCGAACCTAATCGGTCAGATTGCGTAGGCCTAGTGTCGTGGTTGGCGGGCGGGGCCTGTCGCTGGATTCCTCGGCAGACTGCGCCGGCTTCAGAGTTCAACACTAAAAACGGGAACCATCGGCCTAACCGACCGATGGCGACAACGTCTCCCGGCAAATCGATAGGAGCCGCCGAAACGTCAAGCGCAAACGAACCATCGCCCTCCGGCGGCCTGAGCGGCGCGGAAGCGCACAAGCGACTCCAGAAGTTCGGTCCGAACGCGATGCCCGACTCCAGCGAGCATGCGCTCAACATGGCGATCGAGAAGTTCTGGGCGCCCATACCCTGGATGCTGGAGGCGGCGATCATTTTGGAAGTCGTCCTCGGCAAATATTTCGAAGGCGCGGTCATCGCTGGTCTCCTGATCTTCAACGCCGCTTTGGGGCTGTTCCAGGAGAGCCGTGCGCAGGCGACGCTTGCCGCCTTGAAATCGCGATTGGCGCTTAATGCGTCGGTCCAGAGGGACGGCGCCTGGACGACAATACCCGCGACCGACCTCGTGCCTGGGGACGTCATCAAGCTCTCGCTCGGCGCAGTCGTCGCAGCGGACGTGAAGCTCACCGGCGGCGAAGTCCTGCTCGACCAGTCCATGCTCACCGGAGAATCGGTGCCAATCGAGGCGGCCGCAGGTCTCCAGACTTATGCGGGCGCACTAGTTCGTCGCGGCGAGGCCGAGGCTGAGGTGACGGCGACAGGCACGCACACCAAGTTCGGCCGTACCGCAGAACTCGTCCGCACCGCCCACGTCGTGAGCTCGCAGCAGAAGGCCGTGTTGCACGTCGTCCGGAATCTCGCGCTCTTCAACGGCTGCATCATCGTGCTGCTTGTCGCCTACGCCTGGTTTTTGAAGATGCCGCTGGCCGACATCATTCCTCTCGTCCTCACCGCCGTGCTCGCTTCGATACCGGTCGCCCTGCCAGCCACCTTCACCCTTGCCTCCGCAATCGGCGCGCGCGCCCTTGCAAAGCTCGGCGTGTTGCCGACACGGCTCTCTGCCGTGGATGAAGCTGCATCCATGACGGTGCTTTGCGCCGACAAGACCGGCACCCTGACACAGAACGCGCTGACGGTGACAACCGTAGCGGCGATGCCCGGGTTCGATGACGCGCATGTCCTGGCGCTCGCCGCACTGGCGAGCTCGGACGGTGGCCAGGACCCGGTGGATGGGGCCATCCGCGCCGCTGCCGCAAAAGAGGGCGTCTCCGACGTACCAAAACTAGTCAAGTTCGAGGCCTTCGACCCGGCGAAGAAGACGGCGGAGGCAACTGCCACCGACGCTGCCGGCAGCTCTCAGCGCATCGTGAAGGGCGCCTTTGCGGTGGTCGCTGCCCTCGCTCAGGCCGCGCCGACGGCGGCCGGAGCGGCGAAGGACCTCGAGGCAAAAGGCTTCAGGGTATTGGCGGTCGCCGCAGGTCCGCCTGACGCGATGAAGCTCGCAGGGCTCATCGCGCTCAGCGATCCACCCCGGAAGGATTCGGCTGCGCTTGTCACGGAACTGAAGGAACTCGGCGTCCGCACGGTGATGGTGACGGGCGATGCCCCGGCGACGGCGACGATCGTGGCGCATGCGGTTGGACTCGACGGGCCACTATGCCCTCCCGGACCCATCCCCAACAGCGTCCACCCGGATCAGTTCGCGGTATTCGCCGGCGTTCTTCCTGAGGACAAGTACAAGCTCGTAAAAGCATTCCAGAAGGGCGGCCACACCGTCGGCATGTGCGGCGACGGCGCCAATGACGCGCCAGCCTTGCGCCAGGCGCAGATGGGAATCGCGGTATCGACGGCCACCGACGTCGCCAAGTCGGCCGCCGGAATGGTCCTGACGGAACCTGGGCTAGCGGGGATCGTCGCGGCCGTAAAGGAAGGTCGAACGACCTTCCAGCGCATCCTGACTTATACGCTGAACTCCATCACCAAGAAGGTCGTGCAGGTGCTCTTCCTCGCGGTTGGGCTGCTCATGACCGGCCAGGCGATCCTGACGCCTTTGCTAATGGTGGTGATCATGATCACCGGCGACTTCCTCGGCATGTCGCTAAGCACCGACAACGTGCGACCCTCGCCGGCGCCCAATGCCTGGAAAATCGGCGATCTGACAGCCGGGGGCGTCATCATGGGAATTGGTGAATTGCTCTTTTGCACCGCAGTGCTGACCTTCGGCATCTATCGCGTCGGCCTCGGCATCGGCGCCTTGCAGTCACTGGCCTTCATCGCCATCGTATTCGGGAATCAGGCGACGACCTACACCAACCGGGAGCGTCGACATCTGTGGTCTTCCCGCCCCAGTGGCTGGGTCCTCGCGTCATCGGCCGTTGACCTGGCCATCGCCTCGACTCTTGCTATCGGCGGAATCGCCATGACGTCGTTACCCGTGATTGTGGTGGCAGGCACGGCCGCGGCCGCCGTTGCCTTCGCGCTGCTGTTGGACACCGTCAAGGTGCCAGTATTCACCCGCCTGGGAATCGCCCCGAGCGCCGCCCCGAACAAGGATCGCCGATGAAAATCAGTTCGAAGGACTTTCGGGTTGGTGAAGGCGACGCAGTCGAGCTCAAGAAGTGGCCGACGCTGGTCGACCCGGTGTACGAGTCGAAGGGGCAGTACAAGGATATGCTCCAGGATCACATCGGCCGGCTCAGCGCACAGCAGCAACTCCTCTACGCCTCCAACAGCCACGCCGTGCTGCTGATTTTCCAGGCCATGGATGCCGCGGGGAAGGACGGCGCAATCAAGCACGTGATGTCCGGCGTCAATCCGCAAGGCTGCCAGGTTTTCAGCTTCGAACATCCAAGCGCGCAGGAGCTAGAACATGACTTCCTGTGGCGCACCACGCGCGACCTGCCTCAACGCGGACGCATCGGCATCTTCAACCGGTCGTACTACGAGGAGGTGTTGATCATCCGCGTGCACCCCGAGATTCTGCGAAGCGAGGGCCTGCCCGACTCCATGCACGAGGGAAAGACCGTGTGGGACGACCGCTATAGGTCGATGGTGGATCTGGAGCGGCACCTGACCGACAACGGCACCCGCATCATCAAGTTCTTCCTTCACCTCTCCAACGAAGAGCAGCGGAAACGCTTCATCGCCCGGATCGATCAGCCCGAGAAGAACTGGAAGTTCAGTCAGGCCGACATCACGGAGCGAGGGTTCTGGGATCAGTACATGGAAGCGTACGAGACCTGTCTCGGCGCAACCAGCACCGAACGGGCACCCTGGTATCTTGTGCCAGCGGACGACAAGAAGAATGCCCGACTGATCGTCTCCCATATCGTTCTCGAAACGTTGGACGAGCTCAAGATGAGTTATCCGAAGCCGACCGAGGAACGCCGGAAAGAGTTGTTTTCAATCCGCCAGCAGCTTGAGAAATGATTGCGAGGGTCCACAGACCCAGTGCGCGCAGGTGGGTGCGAACAAGGAGAGGCAGCGGCAGGCGGGCCCCTCAGGCTGGTCTGTAGGTTGCCGCCCCGAGGCCATGGTCTCGCCCCTTAGTCAAACACAAAAAGAGCGGCCGGCTGATGGCGCCGCCCGAACTGCAGCCCAGGATGCGGCGCCGTTTTGTCGTCACCACCACAGCAGTCACGATGGTCCCATCTTCCCGAACGTGGCCGCCGGATTGGTTTGCGACCGGCCCGGATCTGCTCGGTGTCGCCGACATCACCTATATCCGGTGCAGGCTGGCTTCACCTAGGTCTCGGTAGTAAGTCGATGCCGTCACGCGCCGCGGGCCATGCGATCAGTCGCGGGCGTTTGAAGCACCGGCGCCTCCTGTCGACCTTGCGTTACATCTGAATTCAGGGCGCCCCATCGAGGACTAAGCTGGACAAGAGGCCGCAGCTTGTGCGGCTCACTCGGCTCGGGCGTAAGAGGGCAGGGCGGCCAACGATGCTCTCGTGCCACCGACAAGTATAGTCTTGCCGTCGGCGCGTTTGAGAGCGCTCGCTCGCACGATGACAAACTTCTGGGTCACGTCTAGGATGGCTCCGACGGACAATATGGCAAACATTGGCTGGTTGGACGGTGACAAGATTAGGGCGGTGATCTGGCCCAGGCTATCTCCGTCTTCGTCAACGACGTCGCTGTCGGTAACGCTTATGGACCTATCGTCGGCTGGAATATCCATAGGATCAACGCTCGCCAGGTCGGCGGGCTGACCAGCTTCAGACGCAGTTGCCAGCAGACAACTGGCGCCAAGTAACAATGCGAACAGGGCAAGACGGCAGGCCGCGCCCGTCACGGATATAGCTTTGTTCGACGACCCAATATCACAGGGAAAGCGATTCCGCGAAACGACCAAGGGCTGACAGGGAATGCACCCTCAGCTTGTGCATGATTGCTGCGCGATGATTATCGACAGTCCGCATGCTAATTCCGAGATCCGCGGCGATATTCTTGCTTGGATGGCCAGCAACAACCAATCGCATGATCTCACCCTGTCGAGGGGTGAGTGACGAAAGCAATTCAAGCTGGCCGTCGTGCACAATTCGACGATCTTCCTGTCCGTGGGCTTTCCAAATTGCACGTCGTATCGTTGCCAGCAGCAAAGCTTGCGCGACCGGCTTTTCCACGAAGTCCTGCGCGCCCTGTTTCATCGACTGCACAGCTTCCGATATGCCACTGCTTCCGCTGATGACAACGATGGGAATGGTGCTGTTGGCATTTCGCAACCGTTCGAGGAGTTCGAGTCCCCCCATTCCGGCGAAATGAACATCCAGCACCAGACAGGCATCGCGTTGTTGATGGTCGGCCTCTAAGAAGGCCTCACAGGTCTCAAATACCTCGACCTCAAACCCTTCGGAGGCCAACATCAGTCCAATGATCGATCGCGAAAAGTAGTCGTCATCGACGACGAATATCTTGCCGGGAGAGGGACCATTTGGCGTCGAGGGATCCGGGGAGTGCGCTTTTCGTCTGAACACTGTTTATTCCAACTTCATTCACCTCGCAGCAAAGCGAGTATCGACTATCCCCACCACTGCGATGATCACACCAACTCGAATCGAAGCATTAAGTTCCAACCGCTATTCGTCTCTTCCATTCGGTCCGGCCGCACGGAGGCGCGGACTGATCGCGCCTGGGGTTCACAGTCATGGGTTGCGGTCATGGGTTGCGCCCTCACTCTTGTGGGTGCATCCCGATCCTCTTCGCAAACCTAGAGGGAGAATAGGGTCCATTCATGGACGGCCGAGCGGCAAGCAGATGCCCATGGGCCGCTAACGCCAGACGCCGCTTGCGAGCGGTAGGCATGACATGGAGAGTCAAATGACCAATGATAGCGATCTGAAGCAGGCCGTCCTCGACGAGTTGAAATGGGAACCCAGTGTCGTAGCGGCCCACATCGGTGGGACCGCCAAAGACGGTGTCGTTAGCCTCACCGGGCACGTCGAAAACTATGCCGAAAAATACAACGCCGAAGTGGCTACCGGCCGCGTAAGGGGCGTCAGGCCGTCGTCGAGGCGTTGGAGGTTCGCTTGCCGTTCCACATCAAGAAGGCTGACGACGAAATCGCCTCGGCGGTTCTCGGCCGCCTCTCGTGGCTGTCTTCGATACCCAAGGACACCGTCAAGGTGAAGGTTGAGAAGGGTTGGGTGACCCTGAGCGGCCAGGTTGAATGGCACTATCAGAAGGACATCGTCTTGCGCGAAGTCCGTGGTCTGTCGGGGGTCGTCGGGGTTTCAAACGACATCACCGTCAAGCCGCAGATCGACACGACGAGCGTTGCCGAAGACATCACCCGTGCGTTGCATCGCGCTTGGTATGACCCCAAGACTGTCACAGTCTCCGCAAATGGCGGTAAGATCACTTTGGGAGGCACGGCCGGCTCCTGGCATGATCGTGAAGAGGCCGAACTCACGGCCTGGTCGGCCCCCGGCGTTACCGCTGTCGAGAACAATGTTTCAGTGAACTAGTTTCAGACCGCCGGCTCGCTCGTCGGGCCGGCGGGCCCGTCCCCTGTAAACTCAGCCGAACGCAGACCCAGGGAACCTTATGAAACCTAGTGTCTCACCACTGCGACGCAAGAACGCTTCCGTCGCAAGCCGACACGCGTACTCAAAGGCAGTCCTGCGACAGACGCGCCGCATTCGTAAATTGTCGCTGACGTCATGTTTGGGATTGCCAACAGCCGATCGGGTGGCATCGATAGCCGCGCTTCGGGCGTCGAGCCCCGTTAAAATCGATTGACGGAGTCGGGCGAGGTCCACCCCCGAGATCGTGGACATTATGAGTATGTTCCGCAGGTTGCAGGGAGCCTGTTCCGCGCCCATTTTCGTTGTCGCGCGAGCTCTATTTCGGTCGATCGGCCGGAACTTGTCCGCGTCGTGCTAGCGGGATGGCCATGAAAACGAAGTCACAGGCTCATAGCGGGAAAGCGGCTGCGCCGCCGGCCCCGGCCAAGGAAGCAGCTAGACTCCAAAACATGCGGGCTTCAAAGGCGCAGGAAATTCTCGACAAGGCGGCAGCCGGGACTCACCCTCTAAAGGGCGACGTTGATCGAGCGGGCTTTGATCTTGGCGGGATTGACGGCAAACCGATCGACGCTGGCCTCCGCGATGTTGAGACGCCCGTTGAAGAATAGTCGCAGGGTCTGAGTATCGAGTGCAATTCTCGGCTGCTGGCGAACGCGGTCGCGAGCGAATGAGCTGCGCCAGTCCATTTCGTGAGCCGGGGCGCCCACCGTTTGGGGGCTGCCGAGGCCGTGGGGTCCTATTGTTATGTCGTTGGGGCCTTGCCTGCATTGAAGCTGGCGGCTCTCACCTTGTGGGTGCGAAGGTGAGGCTTCTCCTAAAGCAACTCACTTGGCAGTGTGATCTCGAGTTTCAATAGATTCCCCTGGCCGGTGAGAAAACGGGTCATCGCCCATAGGCTGGTAGATTGGTCCAGGTGACGTCTTGGACTCCGCCGCTGAAGTAATTTGAGCAACAGTTGACTAGTCAGCGACGTGGCTGAGGGAGGCCATTGCGCCCCTACCGCCAGTCGTCAACTCAAGGAAACTTCCAATACCGACCCCTTTAGCGGAGTGGTTGAGCAACTCGGCGCTCAAGCATTCCTCGATGCCGTCGTGGATATCATCGCGCGAAAAGCCCCGCTCCTCAAGGGAGCGCTCGACGGCGGACCTGGAATACTGCTGGCCGTCCACAAATTCAGAACTGCCGATGGATTCCATTGCCGCTCTTCCTGCGGGGCTGAGTTGCTCGAACGTCGTCATCATCGTCTCCAAACTAGTTGCTGAGTAGAAAAGATCCTGGCCCGCATGGTCGCGCACGATCGTCTGGGAAAGAGTTTGCCGCATGGTTCTACGCAGACCGGATGAGCGTCGAATGCGAAACCGAAATTCGCGGTCGCCCTGAAGGCGGCCGCCGAACTGCGCCACCGTACAAGCTCACGGTGGCCGCAGTGCTATCGACTGTCCACCTCAGGCCGCAGCCTTCTGCTCTGTTTTCGGCTCCCGCAAACTTGCAAGTGCTACTGTCCACCTTTGCAACTCGTTGAGCATGACTTTCGTGCCATCGACCACCGGTTCGCTGGGCCGGAAGGCACCATCATCGCCAATGAATTGCTGCACAAACGGCAGGGGCACCGATTGAGCGATTGCAACCGCGTTCACGTTCCCGAGGAGCTGCCGGACGACCTGGCTTGCGCGCAGTCCGCCGGAGATGCCGCCATAGCTCACGATGCCAGCGGGTTTGTACGACCATTCGCGCATGACGGCTTGGATGGCATTTACAAGGCCCGCGGGCGCGAAGAAGTCGTACTCGGGTGTGACTATGAGATAGGCGTCAGCCGACGCGACGCTCCGGCTCCAGGCTTTGGTGTGTGCGTGTTGGTACTGCATCATGGCCGGGTGCATGGGTTCGTCGAGAAGCGGCAGTTTGAACTCGGCCAGATCTACGAGTTCCACATCAAAATTGCCCTCCCTTTCCGCGAACTCGCTGAACCATTTTGCTACGGTCGGGCCGATGCGGCCGGGACGAGTACTTGCAATTATGACATTCAGCTTGGGAGACATGGGGCAATTCCTATTGGGACCCTGATCTAGATCGTCGCCGCACAATGGGGAAGGTTCGGAATCTACCCAACGGCATCTCATCCTCTGCCGGATCGGAGGGGAGGCCAATCCTGTGCAAGCGTGGAGTAGCAGAGTGCGAAGGCCGTCGACGGAAGGGTCTCGAGCTACACGAGAAGCCAGCAGACGGTGAACGCCCAGCGTCGATGGGATCATAGGCCCAATGCGACGCCCCCACTGACCTAAACTGGCTGCGCCGAGGCGTCAGCCTTGCGCAGTTTGTCGAGAAACTCGTCGCGAAGACGCCTTTTACCACTAGCTGGAGCAACCCCGTCGTGAGTGCTCGAGTAGATCATCCACTTGAGAAGCGCCGAAATGCGACGGGCCCTGCGCGATACGGTGCCGGCGATCGAGGCCGACAGAGCCATCAGGCGCAGCCGCCCTAACGGGACCTGCTTGATCGTCAGGGACGCCTGCGTTCCGATCACCTGGGCCGCCAGCTCCCCGATTCCACGAAAGGTGAAAATATCTGGCCCGCCGATCGGGTATTCTTTGCCTGCCCTTTCGGGGAGCTCGACGCAGTCGGCGATAGTGGACGCGACGTCTTCGCCAGCGATGGGGTTTATGCGATGGGATCCATCGCCGATGACAGTGTGTCGTCCGGTCTTGAGAACGCCCTCGAAGGCCCGGTCCGTAAGATCACTGAAGTATGCGGTCGGACGAATAACTGTGAA